>Ga0207676_10000016_pt1 | contig 311561 bp, 302 predicted proteins | sample KBSSwiS72_FD_184307 | JGI IMG/M metagenome (GOLD analysis project Ga0207676, IMG submission 184307) | Switchgrass rhizosphere microbial communities from Kellogg Biological Station, Michigan, USA - KBS Switchgrass S7-2 (SPAdes) (version 2) | ecosystem: Host-associated > Plants > Roots >...
TCATAGCCCATCGGGTGGATCACCTCGAAGCCGTGGCGGCGGCGGAAGTGGGCGATCGCGTCGCCCACGGCGTAGCACTTGAGGTGGCCGACGTGGGGCTCGCCGGAGGGGTAGGGCAGCATCTCCAAGACGTAGGACTTGGGCTTGTCTGCCCGGTAGCCCGGCTGGCCTGGGTTGGCGACCTCCCAGGTGCGCTCGGTCGCCCAGACCCGCTGCCAGCGGCGCTCGATCTGGTGGGGGTTGTAACCGGCCATCGACGGCGATCTTATGAACGGCGCCGGGTCAGCCGCAGGCCGGACCAGGTGTCGTCGATCGCGCAGACCTTGGTGTCGACCAGACCGGCGGGGAGGGCGATCGCACGGATCGCGTCCTCGCTGAGGTCGGTCTCGACGCCCGAGGAGCGCTTCGGCCAGGCCATCCAGAGCGTCCCCTCCCCCACCGCCTTGGCGACGCTCCCGAGCCGACGCTCGAAGACGTCGCGCGCGGTCACGAACCACAGGGTGATCTCGCGGCGGCCGCGATTGCCGGCCCGCAGCGTGACGCCGGCCGGCAAGGGCGCGAGCGTCTGCTCGACGCCGGCCGGCGCGTCAACCAGGGCGATCGTCATGCCCTCCCCGATCCCCAGCTTCTGCGCCAGCGGCCTGCCCGAGCGCGGGCCCGAGTCCGATTGCGGCACGACCGGGTCGCCGGGCGGATGCTCAATCGCACGGTGCAGGTCGGCGCCTATCCGCTCCCACGTCGTGAAGGTGGCGTCGGGCAGCGCATCTCGGATCGGGCCGACCTTCTCCTCGACCCCGCCGACGAAGACGATCGGCAACGAGCGCAGCGCCTTCGATTGCCGCAGGGCGTAGGCCACCTCGCGTCCGTGCGAGGGCAGGCGGCCGAGGTCGATGACGCAGGCCGTGGGCGGGTCCGCGTCCAGCGCCTTGACGCCGATGCTGGTGCCCGGGACCTCGCCGTCGACCTCGTAGCCCTCCCGTTCGAGCAACGCCGCGCGCTCACCGACCTCCTCCTCCTTCCAGTGGACGAGACGGATGCGCTGGCGGCGAGCCATGCCCGAAGGCTATGCCGGCAAGGATCGCGGGGTCAGCCCGTGCGGCCCTCGCTGCGTTCGAAGCCCATCAGTGCTACGACCGCTTCGGTGCCCGCCTCGCCGGCCATGCCGAGCCGCTCCCGGCTGGCCTCCTCGATGGTCTCGGCTTCCTTCAGCGTTCGCATGAGCAGTGCCATGCATTCGCGCCAACCCCTGTCGTCGAGCCTCATCGGCTTCAGGGTCAGATGCATGTCCGGGCGAGAATCGAGGCTGCCGGATCGCAGGGCCGCGAGGGCCTCCGTGACGATGCACTGCAGGACCTTGGCCGAAAGCTCTTCGCGCGCCGCGAGCGAGAGCTCCTGGGCTTCCCAGTCGTCGACGAAGAAATAGGTCGTGGTGCGGTAGCGGCGATCGGCCGCATCCTGGCGCGACTCCCCATCGACCACTTCGATGCAGTTGTCGGCCCACAGTTCGGCGATATGCCCGAGAACGTCGCTTGGATCCGCTTCCAGGACCTCGGCCAGCTCGCGAGGCGTCGCCGACCGCTCGTTGAGGATCCGCAGTAGATCGATCCTGATCTCGTCTTTGATGGAGTTCTCGATGCGCTTATCGAGACGCTGCGTGGGCTCGTTCCCTTGTGGCACGTCGTTCTCCTTTGTGGCAACCCCCAGCCGTTCCGTCCACCAGGGTCGCACAACCGATCGTCCGCCTGCTCAGGAAACCGGCGAAAGATGCGCGAGGAAGAGGGGCCAGAGATAGACCTCGATCGTCGCCGCGATGACCAGGACCGGGATCGCGAGGAGGACGGTGATGAAGGTCGCGGCGAGGAGCTGGTTCCACTCGCCACGGCGGCTGGCGATCAACCAGGCGGCGAGCGGCAGGAAAAGCGCGGTCAGCTCGGGGATCGCGTGCGGGAGGACGCTGAGGATCAACGTCGCGTGGGAGATCTCGAGCTGGTAGGCGATGGTCGAGCCCTGAAAGCCGAGGTAGAGGGCCTGGGTGCTGAGCGAGAAGAGGGTGACCGCGGCGACGAAGAGGATCGCGAACTGGGCCGCCTTGAGGTGGATCCAGCGCGAGAGGCCGCCGCGCTGGGCGGCGGCGATCGGCATCGAGGCGCCGGCGATGAAACCGGCGACGCAGGCGGTGCCGTGCAGGGCGAGGACCAGCGAGTTGCGCCAGAGGATCGGCAGCGTGTCGACGGGCGACGCCGACTCCGTCAGGCCGGCCATATGGATCCGCGTGATGTCGGGCGTCAGCATGCCGGCGACGAGCCAGACCGCGCCCAGCAGAACCAGCGCAATCGCCAGGCTGAGCCACATCCAGGCGCCCAGCACCGACCACGGCCGCCCGTTCCAGGCCGCGAAGGTTTCCCGCGTGTCCTGCATCCCATGCGCGAACACGTGCTCGTTGGCGGCGTTCATCGCTCAATCATCGGCATCGCGCTGATTGGATTTGAGGGAGCGCGGGAACCGAGCTCGCCGCGTGGACGCGCCCGGTCTGCCTCTCAAATCCTCCTCAGCAGCTCTGCCTTCTTTGCCGCAAGCTCCTCGGCGGTCAGCACGCCAGCGTCGTGGAGCTCCTGGATGCGCCGCAGACCCTCGTAGGGATCATCGTCCTGATCGTCGGGTGCGCCGTCCACGGGGATCGCGTCGACGCCGCCGCTGGCCTTCATGGCCCTGGCGAGACCTTTGACCGCTGACTCGAGCTCCTCCAAGGCTCCGCCGAGGTCCTTGTCTTCCGTGGCGGGTTTGGTCTCCGCCCAGAGATCGTGCTTCGGTTCGAAGTCCCCCAGCTGGCTCTGGGAGAGCCCATAGATCCCATTGCAATACCAGCCGATGCTTTCGTCGGAGATGGCCCGCTCCAGCGCCGCACGAAACTCGGGGGCATCGTTTTCGAGGCCCAGCTCGCCGGAGATGTGATCGAGGCTGACAAGACCAAAGTCCCTCACGAAAGCAACGATTTCTTCCTCGAGTCGCCTGACGTGTGGCGTGTCCAGCAACTGGAGATCCGCCCACTCGGTCGTGTCCCACTTGATCCCGTGGAAGGTAACCCCAACCCTTCGGATATATCCGTCGTCTCGGGCCAGGCTCATTGCGCGTTTGAGGGTCGAGTCGTCCTTCCCGGCTGCACCCACGGCGGCCGCGATCTCCTCGGCCGTGGCTTCCGAGGCCTTCTGCAGATGGACCACGACGGCCTTCGCCATCTCTTCTGCTGGACCGGGGTGAAGGACCCTGTCAACAGCTGCCCCCCAGGTCGCCGGAGGGTCGCCGGAACTTCGTTCAGCCGTCGCCGCAACCTTCACAGCCATGATCGCGACTACCGCCCTCCGGCCTTGCTCCTGCACCCCCGCCCGCTGCTCCGGAGGTAAGGAGTTCCACTTTCGAATCAACGAATAACCACGCTTCATCGTTGGCAACGCTCGTGCGGCGTAGAGAACAAGAGGCACTTCTCACCCCCAGTCGAAGTCAGACCCGGCCGGATTTCATCAGATCCAACTCGGTCGGGTTCCGTCCGCACTGGTACTTTTTGCCACTCATGGCTCTTTTCAATAGACAGCCGAAGTCTGTGCTGCCGAGCAATGCCGCGACGCTGCTTGCCGACTGGGGTCGCCGCGAGTTCGACCGAACCGCGCAGCCCGAGATTCGGGAGGACACGAACGAGTTCATCGGCAGCATCGAGTATCGCCACGTGCCCGAGGAGTCGCGGCCCCAGTTAATCCAGGAAATCCGCGAGGTCGGCTTGCGCGAGGGAGGCTGGACCGTCTATGGGGCCTGGGACGTCTTGATCGCCTTTCTGGACCCGGTCCCGCCGGAGATCCTCGACGAGCTGAGCGAGGCCCGAGTCAGATTCCTTCTCAGCCTCGACCACCCCAACATCGGCTATCACCTCAACAGCTTCGACTTCATCATGCTCGAGCGGATCGACCCAGACGCTTATGAGCGTCTGTCTCCGGTCTGAGTTTTTGGCCTTGGCCGAGCAACCAAGCGGGCGTATGGAACCGACGGGCGATCGGCTGACCCGTGAACCAATGACCAGTTGCTGAAGGCCGTCTACGACCATTGCCTTTGGGACCTACGAGATTTCTATCGCCGCTAAACGAGACCGGCAGCAATTGAGCCGCCGTTTGAGCAAAGCCAGCGCGATTCAAGAATCAGCAGGACCGAGCCTGGCGACATCTCTGCCCCATCTGGTCACAAGAATCTCTTGACCCGCCTCCGCACAGCGGACATATCGGGCGAGCTTCGCGTAGAACTCGTCCATGCCGACAGTTCGCTTGAGTCCTGCGAATCCGCTTGAATCGGGAAACTTGAGAACCGCCTTGCGTGGCGTACGGGTAGCGGTGATGGAGCTGGAGGGACTCGAACCCTCGACCTTTCGGATGCCATCCGAACGCTCTTCCAGCTGAGCTACAGCCCCTAGCTCGTAATCGGCGGCGAAGTTTACGCTGCGCGCTGGCTGCCCTCGTCCTCGTCGACGTCGAGGATCAGGTTGTCGCCGGCGCTGCGGCGGACGCGGAACTCGAGCGGGGCGCGCTCTTCCAGCTCGCGCAGCAAATCGATCGGCTCGTCGAGGTTCATCGAGAGGGTGGCGCGGCCCTCGGAGAAGCGTTCGACCGAAATCTGCGATGCGCCAAGCCGGCCGATCGCGTCCTCGAAGCCGACCAGCTGCGAGAAGTCGCCGAGCGGGCCGATCTCCAACCGCACCCGGCCCTCGTAGAGGCCGTCCTGGCCCGCCTCCGGGCTCTGCTCGGCAGCGGCGATGGCGCCGTTCGATCCGCCGGCCTGCGCCGCGGACAGCTCCTGCGTGCGCCGGCTCACCTCGACCGCCTCGCGCAGCGCTTTCATCCGGATCCGCGTCGCCTGCCCGCGCGCCTGCGCCTGGATCTCCTCCAGGCGCCCGGCGGTCGACTCGAGCGAGGCGATGCTGCGGTCGTGACGTTCGTTCGCCTCGCGCAGCAGCTCGCCGAGGTTGCGGATCTCGCGCTCGCGCTCGATCACCATCCCCGACAGCAGCGAGAGTTCCCCCTCGGCCCGCGTCGTCTCCTCGGTCGCGCTCCGCACCCGTTCGGCCGAGTCCTCGGCCTCGCGCTCCAGGGCCTCGACCCGCGCATCCCGCGCTGCCATCGCCGCCTCGACTTCGCCGCGGCGGTAACCGAGGAGCGCCCACTTGAAGCTACCCATGCGCGGGACGCTAGGGGTGCCTTCGGACGGCATATCGCAACGCTCGTCACCAGCCCGAACGAGTGTTCGGAACGGGGGTTTCAGGCGCTGGCGGCGGAGCGGCTGGCGCGGTCCTCCAGCCCGAGCTCCAGTCGCGGCGCCTCGTGCCAGAGCTCCTCGAGCTGGTAACGCTGCCGCGCCTCGGCGGTGAAGACGTGCAGGACCGCATCGAGATAGTCGAGGACGATCCAGCCGGCGGCCCCGTTGCCCTCCACCCCGCCCGGCAGGAGATCGCTGTCCTGCTTCAGACGCAGCTTCACCTCGTCGACGATCGCCTTCGCCTGGCGCTCGTTCCGGGCTGTGCAGATCGTCAGGAAGTCGGTGTAGGAGGCGAGCTCCCGCATGTCGAGGACGACTATCTCCGCCGCGCCTTTCGCGTCGGCCAGGTCGGCCAGGCGGCGCGCCAGCGTCTCCGAGTCCAGGCGGCTCACGAGTAGATCTCCTTCTCCTCGATGAACCGCGCAACCGCCTCGGGGGTCAGGTACCGCAGCGGCCGGCCCGCCGCCGCCCGCTCGCGCACGGCCGAGGACGAGACGCCGAACTGCGGCATCTCCAGCATCGTCGCGCGCCCCTCGGCGCCGAGGCTTCGCATCGCCGCGCCGACGTCGGCGTCGGAGATGCCCGCCCGCCGCGCCACCGCCAGTCGCGCCAGCTCGACGACACGCTCCGGCTGGCGCCAGCTCTCGAGCCCGACCGCGGCGTCCGCCCCCATCACGAACACGAGCTCGGTATCCGGTCTTTCCCCTGCAAGCAGCCCCAAGGTCTCATACGTGTAGGACGGCCCATCGCGATCGACCTCGAGGCTGGAGACGGCGAAGCGGGAGTCGTCGGCGGCCGCCAACCGGGTCATCGTCAGGCGCAGCTCCCGGCCCGGGTCGTCGAGTATCCGCTTGTGCGGCGCCTCGCCGGTCGGGACCAGGACGACTTCGTCGAGGCCGAGCTGCCAGAGCGCCTCCTGCGCCAGGGCCAGATGGCCGAGGTGCGGTGGGTTGAAGGCCGAGCCGAGGACGCCGATGCCGGGGCGGGCGCTGTCGCCGGCGGCGGTGCTACTCACGCACTTGGCCGTCGCCGTGGACGACGTACTTGTAGGTGGTCAGCTCGCGCAGCCCGATCGGTCCGCGCGCGTGCAGCTTCTGGGTCGAGTTGCCGATCTCGGCCCCCATCCCGAACTCGAAGCCGTCGGTGAAGCGGGTCGAGGCGTTGGTGTAGACGACGGCGGCATCGACTCCGGCGGTGAAGCGCTCCGCCGCCTCCCGCGAGCGGGTCACGATCGCCTCCGAGTGCCGGGTGCCGTGGCGGTTGACGTGGTCGATCGCCTCCTCCAGCGAGTCGACGACGGCGACCGCCAGCTTCAGGTCGAGGAACTCCCGGCCCCAGTCCTCCCCGGCGGCGTTGCCGACCTCGACGCCGCCGGCGCCGGCTCGCGCCCGCTCGTCGCCGACCAGCTCGACCCCCGCCTCGCGCAGCTCGGCGAGCGCGCCTGGCAGGAAGTCCGCCGCCACCGCGGCGTCGACCAGCAGCGTCTCCGCCGCGTTGCAGACGCCCGGTCGCTGCACCTTGGCGTTGAAGACGATCCGCCGCGCCACCTCCAGGTCGGCGTCGGCGTGGACGTATACGTGGCAGTTGCCGGCCGCCGCGTAGATCACCGGCACCGTCGCCACCTCCTTCAGAGCCGCCTTCAACCCTTCCCCTCCGCGGGGAATCAGCAGATCGACCGTCCCGTCTTGAGTCGCCAGCTCGGCCAGCTCCTCGTGCCCACCGCCGGCCAGCAGCAGCACCGCGTCCTCCGGCAGGTCCGCCTCGGCGAGACCCTCGCGGACGACAGCGGCCAGCGCCCCGTTTGACCGCTCCGCGTAATGGGACCCCCGCAACACGATCGCGTTGCCGCTCTTGATCGTCAGCGCCGCGCAGTCGGCGGTCACGTTCGGCCGCGCCTCATAGACAACCGCAACGACCCCCAGCGGCACCCGCACCTTGCGCAGCTCCAGCCCACCCGCAAGCGTTTTCCGCTCCAGCTCCTCGCCGACCGGATCGCCGAGCGCCGCAACCGCTCGAACACCGTCGGCCATAGCCGCCACCCGCTCCTCGCTCAACGCAAGCCGATCGCGCAGCGCCGGCGTCAGTCCAGCAGCGCGCTCATCGGCCAAATCGGCGGCGTTCGCCTCGAGGATGTCGCCTGTCCGCTCCCCCAGCAACCGGGCCGTGGCCTCGAGCGCCGCATCCTTCGCCTCAGTCGAAGCAGAAGCCAGCACACGCGCCGCCTTCTGCGCAGCCCTACAGCTCTCGGCGATGTCGACCGTAGTAGTCGCCACCCGCACAGGGTACTGAGGAGGGTGAGGGTGTCCTGTCCGCGCGCGGCGGTCTCTTTTCGCACAGGCCCCTCAGCGAGAGAGGCGAGGCGCAAGGCGAAAAAGGCAGCGCGCGGACAGGATGCCCTCACCCTCCCCACGCCATGCGCGGACTAGACGAGCACGAACCGATCGCGATGGATCACCTCGTCCGCCGCATGCGGCAACAGCTCCCTGACCTCAGCGCTCTTCATCCCGATCACTTGCGAGAGCTCCTTCGCCGAGTAGTCGGCGATGCCCTTGCCGATGAGGGCGCCGTTGGCCGCCACCTCGACAGCGTCGCCGGCGTCGAAGTTGCCATCGACGGCGACGATGCCGACCGGCAGCAGGCTGGAGCCGCTCTCCCGCAGCACGCGCGCCGCCCCCTCGTCGACCGTCAGGCGCCCCTTCGCCGGCTTCGCGTATTTCAGCCAGAGCTTGAAGCTCGAGGCACGTCCCTGCCTGGGTGCGAAGCGCGTCCCGACCGCGTCGCCGCCCGCGGCCGCCGTCAGCGTCCCCTCGGCCGTGCCGTTGCAGACCACGGTCGCGATGCCGGCCACGCTCGCCATCTCGGCGGCCGCGACCTTGCTGCGCATCCCGCCCGAGCCGAAGGCGGAGGTTCGATCGCCGATCTCCATCGCGTCCAGCTCGGCGAAGTCGCTCACCTCGGCGACCAGCCCGGCGTCCGGGTCATTGCGCGGGTCCCCCCGGTGCAACCCGTCGACGTCCGAGAGCAGGACGAGGAGCCGGGCGTCGAGCAGGATCGCCACCTGGGCGGCGAGGAAGTCGTTGTCGCCGAAGGTGATCTCATCGGTCGCGGTGGTGTCGTTCTCGTTGACGACCGGCACCACTCCCCACTCGATCAGCCGCCGCAGCGTCTGGCGGGCGTTGAGGTAGTTGGTCCTGGCGGCGATGTCGGCGGCGGTCAGCAGCACCTGCGCGGCGCGGGTGCCGCGCTCGCTCAGCCGCGTCTCGTAGGCGCGGAAGAGATCGCCCTGGCCGACCGCCGAGGCGGCCTGCAGCTCGTCCATCGCCCGGGGGCGCTCGGTCAGGTTCAGCAGCCGGCGGCCGCGGGCGATCGCGCCGGAGGTGACCATCACCACACGCTCGCCGCCTTGCTCCAGCGCCGCCACCTGCTCGCAGACCCTGTCGAGCACGTCGACGCGCAGCTCGCCGTCATCGGCGGCGACGATCGAGGAGCCGAGCTTGACGACCAGCGTCATCGGGCAAGTGTATGAGCGGCGCCCAGCGCGGCGACGCCCAGCGCCTGCCTCAACCGTCGAGCCACTCCCATGCCCGGCCGGAGACCTTCAGCGCCGAGAAACCGCCTTCGTCGCGCATCCTCTCGGCCGCCAGGGATTGGGGATCAGGAACGCCTCGCCCTCGTGCAGGGCGCGAAAGCGCGCCGCCTTCTCTTGCTGGGCAGATGACAAGCAGGACCTCCGGTAGGACGCTTGCGGATGCACGCTACTAACCTCAATTCGATGACCGAGCTGAGGACGGTGCGGATCGCCGCCGCGCAGGCGACGCCGGCGATCCTCGACGCCGAGGCGTCGATCGCGAAGGCGGTGGAGCTGATCGAGAGCGCGGCTGGCGACGGCGCCGAGCTGGTCGTCCTCCCCGAGACCTTCGTCCCGCTCTACCCCTCGCAGGCGTGGGCTGCGCCCGCGGCGAGGTTCAGCGGCTTCGACGAGCTCTGGCAACGGCTCTGGGAGAACTCGGTCGACGTGCCCGGCCCCCTGGTGGACGAGCTGGTCGAGGCCTGCCGCAGGACGGGCGCCCACTGTGCGATCGGCGTCAACGAGCGCGAGGCGGAGCGGCCCGGCTCCCTCTACAACACGGTGATCCTGATCGGCCCCGAAGGGCTCCTCTGGAAGCACCGCAAGCTGATGCCGACCCACCACGAGCGCCTCTTCCACGGGATCGGCGCCGGCGACGACCTCGTCGCCGCCCAGACCCCGCTGGGCAAAGTCGGCGGGCTGATCTGCTGGGAGAACCGGATGCCGCTCGCCCGCTACGCGATGTACCGGTCGGGACCGCAGATCTGGATCGCGCCCACCGCCGACGATTCCGACGGCTGGCTCGCCAGCATGCGCCACGTGGCGATCGAGTCGGGCGCCTTCGTCGTCTCCGCCCCGCAGTTCATCCCGCGCGAGGCCTTCCCCGACGACTTCCCGGTCGAGCTGCCGGACCGCGAGGTCTTCGGCCGCGGCGGCGCCGCGATCGTCGAGCCCACCTGGGGCGAGGTGATCGCCGGCCCGCTCTACGGGGAGGAGGGGATCGTCGTCGCCGACTGCGACCTGCGCGATGGCCTCCGCGCCAAGCGCTGGTTCGACTCGGTCGGCCACTACAGCCGCGAGGACGTGCTGCTGAAGGATTGAACCGACGCTAGCGCGTAGCGCGCGTGTGTCGTTCGTTGCGGTTTCGATCTGGGAGCGTCGGCCAGAAGTATTCGCGGTCGCTGAAGCTGACGAGAAATCCAACAGCCGCCACCAGGGCAACGTCAAAGAGTCCTCCCAGGCCAGGTCCCAAGAATTCCGAATCAAAGCCAAGCGCCCCCCGGACAGCGGCCGCCCCCAGGCAGGCCGCAAGCATCGCTGGCGCTATGCGGACAATATGTCTCATCCTACGGGAATCCTATCGCGTAACCAAGCTGACGCCGAGACCAGCTATTGCCATCGCGCTTGTCCATCTGAGCTCGATCTCGCGTACTCGTCGAGGCGCCATTTCGCGACCATGCTGCTCGGTGCGGTGGACGACCACCCGACCGGCGATCGTGCCGATACCAGCGCCTAGCATCACCCCCTGGACCACATGCGTCAGATCGAGCAGGGCGGAATCCCCGACGACGAGTAACAGAAGCGTCGTATGCACGCTTATACATAGGGTTGAGCCGCTGGGACTCCCCCCCCCGCTACGGATGCAGCTCGAACTCGTGCTCGCCGACCCGGACCTCGTCGCCGGGTTCGAAGCCGGCGGCGCGGAGGGCGGCGACGACGCCGATCTCGTTCAGGCGCTGCTCCAGATAGGCAAGCGCCTCTTCGTTGCCGATGTCGTGGCGCTCGAAGAGCAGCTCGACGCCGCGGCCGAGGATGCGGAAGGCGCCGTCCCCCTCGCACTCGACCGAGTAGCCGCCCTCGCCGACCGGCCGGTAGACGCGATGCTCGGCCTCGAATTCCGCCGGAGCCGCCACCCCTTCTCCGGGGGGAGCCGCCTTCGCCCCCGGCTGGCCGACCGGCTCCTCGGGCAGCTCGGAGAGGATGCGGCGGCGCAGGTCCTCGATCTTCTCCCCGGTCGCCGACGAGACAGCCATCACGCCGAGCGCCCCGTCCCCGACGCGGCGTTCCCACTCCGCAACCACTTCCCCTACCTGCTCGCTTTGCATCAGGTCCCGCTTCGAGAGCACGATCAGCTCCGGCAGCAGCTCCAGGCCGGCGCCATAGGCAGTCAGCTCCTCGCGCACCGCCTCGTAGTTGGCAACCGGCTCGCCCTCCAGCGGCGCCAGGTCGACCAGGTGGACCAGCATGGAGCAGCGCTCGACGTGGGCAAGGAACTCGTGGCCGAGCCCCGCCCCGTCTGCCGCCCCTTCGATCAGGCCAGGGATGTCGGCCAGCACCGCCTGGCGATCCTCGGATTCGATCGTCCCCAGCACCGGCGAGATCGTCGTGAAGGGATAGTCGGCGACCTTCGGGTTCGCATGCGTCAGGCGCGCCAGCAGCGAGGACTTGCCTGCGTTGGGCAGCCCGACCAGGCCGGCGTCGGCGAGCAGTTTCAGCCGCACCTCGATCCAGCCCTCCTCGCCCCCGGTTCCCTTCTCGGCGAACCGCGGCGCCTGCCGGGTCGAGTTCGCGAAGCGCTTGTTCCCGTGCCCCCCACGCCCGCCGTGGGCGACCACCGCCCGCTGCCCCGCCTCGACCAGATCGACCTCGCTCCCGTCCACGGCCTCGGCCTGCGTCCCGGCGGGCACCGGAATCTCCAGCTCCTCGCCCCGAGCCCCATGCCGGTTCGACCCTTCCCCGTGCCTGCCCCGCCCAGCCCGAAAGTGCTTGCTCCCCCGCAACGCGCCAAGGTCCCGCCGCGACGGATCGCAGACGAGCACCACATCCCCCCCATGCCCGCCGTCGCCACCGTCAGGGCCACCCTTGGGCACATGAGCCTCCCGCCGAAAGCTCACACACCCGTTCCCGCCGGCCCCGCCTTCAACCCATATTTTCGCGCGGTCATACATTGGCTATCGGGAGCGTAGTGGTGCTCTTGTCGAGCTGTCTCAGGCCGGACGCTCAGGGCCGATCTGCTTTCTCGAGGCAACGCGACCGCCCGTGTAGCTTTGGCCCCCGTGAGCGGGAGCTTCGGATGAGGGCGCTGGTGCAGCGGGTGAGCCAGGCGGCGGTCGACGTCGAGGGCGAGCGGGTGGCGCAGATCGGCCCCGGCCTCCTGGTCCTGCTCGGCGTCAGCCACGAGGACACCGCGGCCGAGGCGGACCGGCTCGCCGACAAGGTGCGGGCGCTGCGGGTCTTCGACGACGCCGAGGGGCGGATGAACGAGCCGCTGGGCGAGCGCGAGGTCCTCGCCGTCAGCCAGTTCACCCTCTACGGCGATGCCCGCAAGGGGAACCGGCCCAGCTACGGCGAGGCGGCGCCGGCCGAGCTGGCCGAGCCCCTCTACGACCGCTTCTGCGAGCGGCTCGGCGCCGCCAAGGGCGTGTTCGGCGCCTGCATGGGCGTCGCCCTCGTCAACGACGGTCCGGTGACGCTGCTGCTGGAGGTCTGAGTGACCGGGTTCGACGCACCGCTGACGGTCCGCCTCGAGGGATCCCTCGTCGCCCTCGAGCCGCTCGCCGAAGAGCACGCCGACGGGCTCTGGGAGGCGGCGCGGCCGCCGGAGATCTGGGCCTGGCTGGCCCACATCGGGGAGAGCCGCGACTACTTCGACCGCTGGCTGCGGATCTCGCTGGACGCGGCCCGCTCCGGCGAGGAGGGCCCGTTCGCGACGCGCGAGAGGCGCAGCGGCAAGCTGATCGGCAGCAGCCGCTACCTCAACGTCCGCGCCGCCGATCGCGCGCTGGAGATCGGCTGGACCTGGCTGACGCCAGGCGCCTGGGGGACCGGCGCCAACGTCGAGGCGAAGCTGCTGATGCTGGAGCACGCCTTCGAGCGGCTGGGCTGCCTGCGGGTCGAATTCAAGACCGACGCCCGCAACGAGCGCTCCCGCGCCGCCCTGGCAGCCCTGCCGGCGCGGTTCGAGGGCATCATGCGCAAGCACATGACCGTGCCCGACGTCGGCGTCCGCGACTCCGCCTACTTCAGCATCGTCGACGACGAGTGGCCCGAGGTCCGCGCCAACCTGCGCCGCCGGCTGGCGACGGCGGCAACCGACAGCTAAGGCGTACCCAGCGCCTCGTCGATGAAGGGGCCGAGCAGCTCGCCGGTGTGGGCGGCCGTGGCCTCGGGGGTGTCGCCCGGGGCGGTGATGTGGCTGATCGCCAGGCGGACCAGGGTCTCGGCGAGGAGGCGGGCTTTGGCGGGCGGTGCCTCAGGCCATCCCGCCTCGATCGTCGCCGTCAGACGGGCGGTCGCCCACTGGACGACAGGCATGCCCTGGGTGGTGACGAAGGGGAGCATGCCACCGGTGCCGTCGTCGCTGAGCAGGATGCGGACCAGCGGGTCCTCGCCGGCGCTGCGCAGGAACATCTCCAGCGCGGCCCCGACCGCGGCGCGGGGGTCGTCGAGATGCTGGCGGACGGCCGCGTCGACGGCGTCGAGGAAGCGTTCGCCCTCGTGGATCACGAAGGCCTGTCCGAACTCGTCGCGGCTGCCGAACTCCTTGTAGAGGGTCTGGCGGCTGACCCCCGCGGCGCTGGCGACGTCGGCCATCGTGATCTCCGACCAGGCCCGCTGCTGCAGCTCGTCGCGGGCCGCGCCGAACAAGGTTTCGCGCAGCAGCTCGCGCGCCGCAACGGCGTAGGGGGCGCGCTCGGGGGCGGTTGCCATTCCCTCAATCGTGGCAGCGGGCGCGGCCATCGCGCTCACTCCCCGGCCGGCTCGAAATCCACCTTGTCGCGGACGCCGCAGTCCGGGCAGTGCCAGTCGTCCGGCACCTCGCTCCACGGCGTCCCCGGCGGGAAGCCCTCGCGCGGGTGGCCCGCCTCCTCGTCGTAGACGTAACCGCAGCTGGGGCAGCTCCAGGCGCTCACGAGGTCGCTCCGTAGCGCGCCATCACCCTGGTCGCCGCGCGCGGCTGGATGTTGGCCCTGCTCAGGTCGCCGCCGTAGTGGTCGAGCAGGCGGCGGTCCATCACCCGGCGCCAGAGCGGCGGGAACCAGGCGAGCACGATCATCCCCGCGTACCCGGTCGGCAGCTGCGGCGCCTCGTCGACGTGGCGCAGCGCCTGGTAGCGCCGGGTCGGGTTGGCGTGGTGGTCGCTGTGACGCTGCAGGTGGTAGAGGAGGACGTTGGAGGCGACGTTGTTGCTGTTCCAGCTGTGCTCGGGGAGGCAACGCTCGTAGCGGCCGTCCTCTTTCTTCTGGCGGCGCAGCCCGTAGTGCTCGAGGTAATTGACGACCTCCAGCAGGCAAAAGCCAATCACCGCCTGCAGCAGCAGGTAAGGCAGGACGACGAGCCCGAAGGCGACGGTGAGCGCGGCGAAGAGGACGACGGTCATCGCCCACGCCTGGAGGATGTCGTTGTGCATCGACCAGGCCGAGTGGCCGCCGCGGTCAAGCCGCGTTCGCTCCAGGCCCCAGGCCGAGCTGAGGCTGCCGGAGACGGTGCGCGGCAGGAAGGCCCAGAAGCTCTCCCCCAGCCTGGCGCTGGCGGGGTCCTCCGGGGTGGCGACGCGGACGTGGTGGCCGCGGTTGTGCTCGATGAAGAAGTGCCCGTAGCCGCTCTGCGCCAGCGCCACCTTGCTCAGCCACTTCTCGAGGCTGGCCCGCTTGTGCCCCAGCTCGTGGGCGGTGTTGATCGCGATGCCGCTGACCATTCCCATCGTCAGCGCCAGGCCGATGCTCTCGACGGTCGAGAGCCCGCCCTCCGCCCAGAGCCAGCAGGCGAAGACCAGGCCGGCGTACTGAAGTGGGATGAAGACGTAGGTGCACCAGCGGTAGTAGCGGTCCTGTTCGAGCCACTTGATGATGCTGTCGGGGGGGTTCTCGGCGTCCATGCCGACGACGACGTCGAGCAACGGGAAGATGACGAAGACGAGGACCGGCCCGAAGAACCAGAAGGCGCCGATCCCGGTCAGCTCGACCGAGCCCCAGGCGAGGAACGGCAGCAGCGGCACGATCAGCCCCAGCAGCCAGGCGTAGCGCTTCGAATCGGTCCAGCTGGCGGGGTTGAGATCGACCGCCTCCCCATGCGAATGCGCGTGTGCCTCCACAGCTTCCTCCTTGTCAGATTCCCGGCTTACGTCTACGTAGTTGACACAATAGCGCTATTTGTCAATTGATGCAACAGGAAGCTGGCTTGGTGTCCTCGGGCCGCCGCCGACCAGCTCGCACGCACCGCGCGGGGCGTTCGCTCGCTACCATCCGCACCGTGTACACGCTGCTCTCGATCCTGCAGGTGATCCTCGCCGTCCTCGTCATCTTCCTGGTGCTGCTGCACTCGGGCAAAGACGCGGGGCTCTCCGGCGCCTTCGGGATCGGCGGCGGCGGCAGCTCCTTCGGCGGCGGCTCGATGGTCGAGCGCAACCTGGATCGGGCGACGGTCTTCTTCTCGATCCTCTTCGTCCTCAACACCCTGGTCCTGCTGAAGATCTAGACCGGCTCCCGATCGAGGATCTCGACCGCCTCGCGACGCAGCTCGGCATCGAGCAGGGCGTAATCCTCGTCGGAGAGCTTGCCGGCGGCGTGGTCGAGCTCGGCGTCGCGGATCTCGCGGTACTTCGCTTCCTTCAGCGCCTCCAGCTCGCCGTTGCCGGTCGGAGTGCGGCGGGCGCGACGGGTGGGCCAGATCGCGATCAGGGCTCCGGTCAGCGCGATCAAGCCCCCGATCCAGACCCAGGCGACGAGCGGGTCGACGATGACCCGGAAGGTGGCGACGCCGCGGTCGGCGAGGTAGCTGCGCGCCAGGCGCTCGGCCGTCGCCGCCTGCAGGCTGTCGATCTGGGCCAGGGCGACCGGGCTCAGGCGCGGTTCGGCGGCCGCGGCCCGCATCAGCCGTGAGAGCGAGCGGCACTGCGGCGGCACGCCCGGGCCACCGCGGACGCAGGTGCGGAAGCCCTGATCGGCTGCACGGGCACGGCCGATCAGCGGTGCGATGTCGGGCTGCACGGCGGTCCAGAGGTCACTGGTGGGGCCCGGCTCGAGCCCCACCTCACTCGTCGCCTCGCCCTCGAAGTAGCTGCCGATCGTCCCCCCCTCGCTGCCGCTGGGACGGAAGTAGCGGCGGCTCGGACGCAGGGTGGTGACCCGCTCGCCGCCCTGCTCGACCGAGAGCACGGCGCCGAAGGCGAGCGCCTCCGGTTCGGCCTGGACGGTCGGGCGCTCGTAGGTGAAGGTGCGGTCGTCGACGACGGCGCTCTCCCCCGGCGCCAGCCGCAGGTCGCGGTTGGTTTGGAAGCTGGAGGAGGCGGCGATCCCGATCAGGAGCACCGCGACGCCGACGTGGACGATGTAGCCGCCGTAGCGGCGGCGGTTGCGCGAGACGACGGCGAGCAGCGCCGCCGGCATCGAGCCACCGGCCAGCGAGCGGCGCGCCGCGGCGCCGCGCCAGAACTCCTGCGCGAGGCCGGTCAGGGCGAAGGCGGCGAAGACGAACAGGGCCAGCGCCCAGAGGCTCTGCGTGGCGTCGGTGACGAGGGCCAGAACGACGCCGGTGACGACGGCGACGAGCGCCGGCACGAGGAAGACCCGCCTTGCCGAGGCCCAGCTGATCCGGCGCCAGGCCAGCAGCGGCCCGACCCCGGTGAAGAGGACGAGCAGGATCGCCAGCGGCGTCGTGTAGCGGTCGAACCAGGGCGCCGCCAGGGACGCCTTCTCGCCGGTGAACAGCTCGGCGATCAGCGGGAAGAAGGTGCCCCAGAAGATCGTCGCCGTCAGCGCCACCAGCAGCAGGTTGTTGACGAGGAAGACCGCCTCGCGCGAGGCGAGCGAGTCGATCCGCTTCGGCGCCCGCAGGTCGTCGAGGCGGGAGACGATCAGCGCCGTCGAGCCGACCAGCACCACCGCGATCAGGCCAAGGATGTAGGGGCCGACGGTGCTGTCGCCGAAGGCGTGGATCGACTGCAAAACGCCGGAGCGGACGAGGAAGGTGCCGAGCAGCGCCAGCGAGAAGGTGGCGACGATCAGCGAGGCGTTCCACGCTTTCAGCATCCCCCGCTTCTCCTGCACCATGATCGAGTGCAGGAAGGCGGTGCCGGTCAGCCACGGCATCAGGGCCGCGTTCTCGACCGGGTCCCAGGCCCAGTAGCCGCCCCAGCCCAGCTCGGTGTAGGACCAGCGGGCGCCGAGCAGCAGGCCGAGGCCGAGGAAGGCCCAGGCGATCAGCGCGAAGCGACGGGTCGAGCGGATCCAGGCGGCATCGAGGCGGCGGGCGATGAGGGCGCCGATCGCGAAGGCGAAGGGGATCGTGAAGGCGACGTACCCCGAGTAGAGCATCGGCGGGTGGATCATCATGCTCGGGTGCTGCAGCAGGGGCGTCAGCCCGATCCCGTCGGCCGGCGCCGGGCTCAGCGTCTCGAACGGGTTGACGCCGCCGGCGAACAGCATCAGTCCGGTGAAGAAGGCGGCGATGGCGGCCATCACCGCGGTCGCGTAGGGGACGACCTCGCGCAGCTTGCCGCGCGTCGCGTAGAGCGCCGCCGAGGCGGCGATCGAGAGCACCCAGGCCCAGAGCAGCAGCGAGCCCTCCTGGCTCGACCACATCGCGCCCAGCTTGTAGAAGGCGGGAGTGTCGATCGAGGAGTGCTGCTGGACCAGCGCGAAGGAGAAGTCGTCGCCGGCGAAGGCGACCTCGAGCGTGACGACGCAGAAGGTCAGCAGCGCGCAGAGCGCGTAGACGGCACGGCGGGAGATATCGACCCAGCGCCGCTGGCCGCGGCTGCCGACCAGCGCCGCCACCACCGCGAAGACCGCGGTGAGGAAGGCGAACGCCAGCGCGGCGCTGCCGAGGCTAGCTGGCATTCGCGGCCGGGCTGTCCGTCGTGAACTTCGAGGGGCACTTGGTGACGAGCGTGTCCCGCTCGCCGACGAAGACCCCGTTCTCGACGGTGCCGGTGAGGACGATCTCGCGCCCGCCGCGGAAGGGGTCGGGGACGGTGCCGCTGTAGGTGACAGGGATGCTCTGGCTGGCGTCGTCGCGGTCGGCGACGCGGAAGCGCAGGCCCTTGCCCTCGTGGCGGACCGAGCCGGCGACGACCCGCCCGGTCAGGTCGTAGCTGGTGCCGGGCGCGGCGCCGAGCAGCTGCGAGGGCTCCTTGGCCTCGGTCGAGGCGCTGAAGGAGGTGTAGACGAGCGCCGCGGCGAGCAGGACCGCAGCGCCGAGCGCCACCACGAGCCGGATCTTTCGCGTGCGAACAGGGTCCACCACCAACGAATTATCGCAACACCTCCGCCCGCCCCAGGCCGAGTTCGCGTTTGGTTACGCCCAGCGCGACTAAACGCGAACTCGGGCAGGTGCGAAGATGCGTTCCGTGGCGGGCAATGCGAGCGATCCCGTGATGATGATCACCGGCGCCAGCAGCGGCATCGGCGCCGCCACGGCGCGGGCCGCGGCCAGCGGGTACCGCCTGGTGCTGGCGGCGCGCCGGCTGCAGCCGCTGCGGGAGCTGGCGGCGGAGCTCGGCGGCGAGGAGCGGGCGATCGCGGTCGAGTGCGACGTCGCCGAGTGGGACCAGGTGGAGGCGATGAGCGCCGCCGCCCTCGACGCCTTCGGGCGCATCGACGTGGTCTTCGCCAACGCCGGCTTCGGCGCCACGCGTGGCTTCCTCGAGGAGTCGCCCGAGCACTGGCGGGCGATGGTCCTGACCAACGTCTACGGCGTCGCCCTGACGATCCGCGCCACCCTCCCCCACCTGCTCGAGCGCGGCGACGGCCACTTCCTCGTCACCAGCTCGGTCGCCGGCCGGCGGGTCCTGCCCGGGTCGCTCTACTCGGCGACCAAGTGGGCGGCGACGGCGATCGGCGAGGCGCTGCGGGCGGAGCTGCGCCAGATGCACGAGAACGACGGGATCCGGGTGACCCTGATCGAGCCCGGGATGGTCGACACGCCCTTCTTCGACAACCGCCCCGGCGAGTGGGCGCTCAGCGACGAGGACATCGCCAAGGCGGTGATGTTCGCGCTCGAGCAGCGCCAGGGCGTCGACGTCAACGAGATCCTGATCCGGCCGACGCGGCAGCCGATCTGAGCAGGAAACGGACGAGCCGCCAGTAGGAGCGGAGCAGCACGCGGGCGGGCAGCGAGCGCGCGATCGCGGGAATGAACGGCGAGTCGAGGTCGGCGCTGAGCCAGGAGGCGAACTCAGCGGCGCTGACCGTGCGCGTCGCCTGGACCCGACGGCGCTCGCGGAGCAGGCGTGGCAGCCAGCGAACGACTTCGCCGATCGCCGCCAGTTTCTGCCGTCCCCACCCAGCTGCCATCGAAGCGGGGATCAGCGCCAGCTCGGTGGCGAGCAGGGCCGGGGCGAGCAGGGCCAGCAGGCTCGCCGGGTAGACGCGGACCAGGAAGGCCCAGCGGTTGCGCTCCAGCCAGCGCCACTTGTGCTCGCGGGCGCCGAACTCGTACTCGTGGTCGACCACCGCGCTCGGCTCGATTCCCAGCGCCCCGCCGGCCAGCCGCAGACGCAGCGAGAGGTCGACGTCCTCGTGGTAGAGGAAGAAGTGCGCTGGGAAGCCCCCGAGCTCCTCCCAGGTGCGGCGCGGGATCGCCAGGCAGGCGCCGGAGAGGGCGGGGACCTCAGCGGCAGCCGGCGCCTCCTCGATCGGGCGACCGTGCTTGCCGGCCCAGACGATGCCGGTGAAGTGGACCGGGTTGCCGCCGGAGTTGATCCGCGTCCCGCCTTCGTCGGCGACCAGCGCCTGCCATGCCTCCCAGCCCCGCTCCTCCAGCCACGGCCGCCGGATCGCCTCGCCGAACCCGGGCAGCGGCGCCGCGTCGGGGTTGAGGACGATCAGCAGGTCCCCCCCGGCGACCCGGGCGCCCTCGTTGCAGCCGGCGGCGAAGCCGGCATTGCGACCGGTCTGCACCAGCCGCGCCGAGGGCGCCAGCGCGGCGACGGCGTCCGGCGTCCCGTCCGCGGAGTCGTTGTCGACGACGATCAGCTCGTCCCCCTCGCCCAGCTCCGGCAACAGCGCGGGCAGGGTCCGAGCCAGCTCCTCGCGGCTGTTCCAGGCGACGATCAGGACGGATAGCGTCGGGCGCACCGACGCGGGAGGCTAGCGGCCGCCTTTGCCTCTGCCTTTGCAGCTGCGCCGCAGCTTCGGCCGCTGGTTGGCTTTCTTGCCGTTTTGGCCGGTGATCCGGGCGACGGCGCGGATTTTGCCCGAGCCTTTTTTGCCGCAGAGGTTGCGCGAGTTCGTCAGCAGGCCTTTTTTGCCGCCTTTCACCGTGAGGATGAATTTCGAGACCGGGACGTCGGGCACCGTCTCGAAGCTGTTGCGGATCCGACCTTTGACGGCGTCGATGCGCCCGACCAGATCGAAGTCGACCTGGCCCCGCAGCGAGGCGACCAGATCGGGCAGCTGGTTGTCGGAGGAGCGGAGGAAGACCGGGCCCTGGAGCGGGTCGTCGAGCAGCGGCGTGAAGGCGCGCGCGAAGCCGTAGCGCGAGTTTTTCGGGCAGTCGTTGGCGTCGTACTGGACCCGGGTGCAAACCTTCGAGATGCTGCTCTGGTCGAGGAAGAGGGAGCGCGGCAGGGTGACGATCGCTTTCGCCGTATTGGCGTCGTCGGCACGGGCCACGTAGACCGCTCGCAGTTTCGGGTTTTTCGCCCGTTTGGTGGCGCCAAAGAGACGCAGGAAGAGTTTCGGTTTGAAGCCGAGCGCATCGCAGTTGTTGACTTTGAACGGGGCCGACACCGGGAAGACGCTGAAGGCCGCCGGATCGAGGGGGTTAGAACCGCCACCGCGCAGGACGCCGGCGGCGGTGAAGGGAGAGCAGTTGGTCGGGTTGAGCGAGAACCGCGGTCGGTCGGTCCGCACCACGACAGAGCGAACGTCGAGCAGGGCGCCGCCGTAGACGTGCGGGATCGGATCGGAGACGGCGTGGATCTGGGCCGTCGAGCGGTCGATGAACAGCGCCACCCGCACCACGACCGTGCCGAGATCGAACGGCCCGGCCGTGGCGGGGGTGACGACTGCCAGGGAAAGGGGGGCGCCTTTGTAGGGCCCCGAGAGGAAGGCTTTGCCGGCGATGTGGAGGAGCTCCGAGCCGCTGCCGGCGGCGACGTCGGCGCTGCCGATCAGGCTCGAACCCGGACAGCTGGAGGCAGCTTTCTCCGCGGCGCCGCCGTTGGCCGCCGCCGCTGCGATCCTCGCCGCCGGGCAGTAGCGGACGCCGGCGATCTTGGCGGTCACGCCCGGGGGCAGGACGACGTCGACGCCTTTCAACTCCTGGTTTCCGTCGCTGCGCGCCACCTCCACGGCGAGCGGGCTGAAGGCGCCGGCTCTGGCGCGGTCGGGGCGGACGCCGAAGCTCGGTGCGAAGGGGCGCTCGCCGAGCGTTTTCGGGCAGTCGCCGCCACCGGGCAGGGACGTCAGCGCGAAGTCACCGGAGGGGGTGGCGGGTGGATCGGTCGACGGCCCTTCGTCGCTCCCCGCCGGCCCGGTCCCCTGCGCGGACGACCACGGGGTCATCTGCGAGGCGGTGGTGTTCGGCCCGCAGGTGGGCGGACTGGTCAACGGCGCTCTCGGGCCGCCGTTGAATTTAAGCCGGAAGCTCTTGAAGGGAACCTGGGGCAGCCCGGGGATCGGGATGCTGCCGAGCGGCGCGTCGTCGAAGGTCGTCGTCAGCTGCCCCGTTTGCGGGTCGGCGCTGACCTTGCCGAGCAGGCGAGCCGAGATGTCGTAGCGAGCCGACTCCGCGGTGACGAAGATCCGGTAGAGGTCCCCTGAAGCGGGATCGCCGCTGAGCTGATTGCCGACGTAGACGGACCCAGTCAGCGAACCGTCGGGCAGCGGCGGCGTATCGACTTCGACCGTGCCCACCTTCGAGGCTGGCGGACAGGCAACTGGATTCCGGGTGCCCTTGCCGAACTGCGCGTCCGTGCAGGCCTCGAGGCCGTTCGCGGCCGACGGGTTGAGGCCCATCCCGGCCGGAAGGGAGACCCTCGCCGATCGCACGTGGGAGCTCGCCTGGCTCAGCGCTCCTTTTATCTCGGGCAACTGGACGGTGGCGGTCGCGCCGGCAGGAGAGTCGGTCGTCGCGGTGTTCGGCTCGACCGCGATCGACGGATCGAAGGGGATCGTGTCGCAGTCTTTCGGCGATCTGTCGGGCGGAATCCTCGACTCGAGTGGAGGCTGGGCGCTGGCGGGGAAGACGTAGCCCGGGCTTTTCTCTTCCTCGATCGAGCTGGCCAGCAGCCAGGTCGAGTAGACGCTCCTGAAGGGTGAGGACGTGGTGGCTTCCCCGAGGCAGGTGGTCGGCGTCGTGATGAAGGTTTCGTTGCCGGGCGCGGAGGTGCCGTTGAATACCAAGCGGTTTTTGAGGATCAGCCCTTCGATCAGCGGCGGCAGTTTCGGCGCTTCCGGGACGTCGATCGTGAAGAACTCGTGGTAATCGCTCTCCCAGGCGACCCCGGCGCGCAGGTAGACGTAGTTGCCGCCCAGATCGAAGCCGAAGCGGGCAGGCTCGCCCGCGGCGGGTTCGATGTTGTAGACGGTGGCTGAGACGGGCGCCAGCGCTTCCAGGCCGTCCACCGAGCCGGTGATGAAGCTGGTGCCGACCTCGGACCCGGGTGGGCACACCGGCGCCGGGACTTTTTCGAAGTCCGCCTGTTTGCACTGCGGCGTGGCCTGCGGGTTGACGGTCAACCCAACCGGTAGATCGACGCGCACGGTCTTGAGTTCCCCGATCGGCGCTTTCGGCCCCAGCGTGCCGGGCTCGAATCTGACGATGAACTGGGTGAAGCCTTTGGGCGGGTGACCGGCAGCGGTTTCGAAGAACTGCGGATCGGGGCTGTTGACGTCGCAGGTTGGGGTATCGGTATTGCAGGTGCCCGCCTGCCAGCCGCTGTCGGGTTGCGGGTTATCGGGGTCGGAGGGCGCGATGATGTCAGCGGTGCTGGCACCGGCGACGGCTGGGCCGAGAGCCATGCCCAGCGATATCGCAGCCACGACGATCGTGCCTCGCACCCCTGCTCCCGCTTTCAACCCAGCCTCCTTCTAAACGGATTACGGAGCTAGTTTACCTAATTTTGTTGATCTGCGTTAGTCTCTTTTTAGTATCGCTCAGTCAACGAAAGTGAGGACCGTCGTGAACTGGCAGCTTCTGGCTCGTGCCAATACCCACCCGCTCCGGGTCTCAATCCTCGAGGTGCTGGGCCTCGACGGTGGCCGCACCCTCTCCCCGAAGGACCTCAGCCTGGAGCTGCAGGCGCCGCTCAGCACCGTCAACTACCACGTCACCGAGCTGGCCAAGGCCGGCCTGCTGGAGATGGTCGGCCAGCGCCAGGTCCGTGGGGCGATCGAGCACTTCTACCGCGCCGTCGACACCAGCCCCGAAACCGTCTCCCGCCGGGCGAGGCGAAACGGCGACAGCTCGCGGCGCGGCGTGCGGCGCCGGGGCGGCAAGCGGACGACGGGTCTCGAACCCGCGACCTCGAGCTTGGGAAGCTCGCGCTCTACCAGCTGAGCTACGTCCGCGTGGGGCGATTCTAGGGCCAGGGCGGGTGTTGCGCGGGGGCTAACCTTCCCAGCCGTGAGCGTCCGCGCGTTCGTCGCCTTTCTCGCCGTGCTTGCCGTGGTCGGCCTGCTCGGCTTCGGCCTGCTGAGCAAGGGAGAGGCGACGATCGCGGTCGGTGAGCCGGTTCCGGACCGCGAGCTGCCGGCGCTGGGCGGGGACGGGCAGGGCTCGATCGCCGACTACCGCGGCCGCTGGGTGCTGGTCAATCTCTGGGCCTCTTGGTGCGACCCCTGCCGGGCGGAGGCACCGGAGCTGGAGCGCTTCTGGCGGCGCTTCCGGGAGCAGGGCGTCACGGTCCTCGGCATCGACGTCCAGGACAACAGCGAGGACGCCCTCGCCTTCGTGCGGGAACACCGTCTCAGCTACCCGCAGCTGCGATCGGTCGGCGACGAGCGCGGCGACGCCTTTGGCTCCACCGGCGTGCCGGAGAACTTCCTGGTCGACCCGCGCGGCCGCCTGGCCTTGATCTGGCGCGGTCCGGTCGATGAGCGCTTCCTCGAGGAACGGGTCGTGCCGATCGTCGGGGGCTCGTGATGAGGAGGGGTGGCGCTTTCTTGCCGCTATGCGGCAAAAAGGCGCCACGGAAGTGGCTTTCGCTCACCGTGCTGGCGCTGCTCGCGGTCGCGGCGCCCGCCGCGGGCGCCGCCGCGCAAACCAGCCTTCCCGACATCGAAGATGAGGTGATGTGCCCGATCTGCGGCACCCTGCTGGAGCTGTCCGAATCGCCGCAGGCGCAGCGGCAGAGGGTCTTCATCTCGCGCCAGATCGCCGCCGGCAAATCCAAGGCCGAGATCAAGGACGCCCTCGTCGCCGAGTACGGGCGGCCCGTCCTCGCCCTCCCGCGCGGATCCGGCTTCGACCTCTCCGCCTACCTGGTGCCGGCGATCGCCTTCGTCGTCGCCGCGGTGGCGCTGGCGATCGGCGTCCGACGCTGGCGGCTGGCGGGGGCGGCGGGACCGGAGCCGGCCAAGGACGCCGGTCCGCCGAGCGGGGACGCGAAGCGCCTCGAGGACGACCTGGCGCACTACGACCTCTGACGCAACCGTCAGTCGTGGACGACCAGGCCGGTGACGGGCACGCCGAGCTCGGGCCGCGGATCGGCGTGCCCGACGCAGGCCAGCGTCGCGTCCGCCTCGGCGGCGACCGCGGCCAGAGCGGCCGGGCCGTTCAGAGGCAGTCCGTCGAGCACCAGCAGCTCGTAGGCACGGCGCAGCTTCGCCATCGCCTGGTGGAAGCGCTCCGAGCCGAGCAGGGTCGAGCCGTCGGGGTCGGGCCGGCCGGCAACCACGCAGACCAGCGGCTCGTCCGCCGCCCGCGTGCCCGGCCCGGCGAGGATGAGCGACTCGAGGATGCAATCCGCACCGACCTCACCGCGGAGGTACTCATGCAGGCCGGGCGCCCTCGCGAGCCCGAGCGCCTCGGCCAGGCTTGGATCTCCCAGGTCGCACTCGAGCAGCGCGGTGCGGGTCCCGGCGGCGGCAGCAGCCGCTGCCAGGCCGACCGCCACCCCCTGTCGGCGAGGCGCGTCGCCCAGCACCAGCACGGCGCGACTGCCGTCCAGCTCACCGAGCAGGGAGTGAAAGACCTCGAGGTCGCAGCGACGCAGGGTGCCGGCGCGGGGCGCCGGCGCCGCCTGGGTGGGGATCTCCGCCAGGACCTTCACATCCGCTCGGGGGCCGAGATACCGAGCAGGCCGAGGGCGCCGGCGATCGTCCGTTTCGCCAGCAGGCAGAGGGCGAGACGCGACTCCTCCACTCCCTCACCCTCGGCGCCGATCACCTGGCAGTCGCGGTAGAAGGCATGGAAGTCGGCGGCCACCGCCGTCGAGTAGGTGCAGATGCGATGCGGGGCGCGGCGCGCGGCCGCCTCGCGTACCTCCCCGGGGAGCTCGAGCAGCCGCTTGACCAGATCTCGCTCGGCCGGCTGCAGCGCCGTGCCCGGGTTCAATTTGGCGGTCACGCCGGCCTCCTCACCCGCTTTGCGCAGAATGCTCGCGATCCGGGCGTGTGCGTACTGGACGTAGTAGACGGGGTTGTCGCTCGACTCGCGCCGCGCCAGCTCCAGGTCGAGGTCGACGGTGGTGTCGTGGCTGCGCCAGAGCATGAACCAGCGCGTCGCGTCGACGCCGATGTCGTCGATCAGCTCGTCGAGGGAGACGAAGTCGCCGCTCCGCTTCGACATCTGCGCCCGCTCGCCGCCTTCGACGATGTGGACGAGCCGCATGATCAGCGCCTCCAGCGAATCGGGGTCGGCGCCGAGGGCGGCGATTGCCGCGCGCAGGCGCGGCGCGTAGCCGTGGTGATCGGCGCCGAGCACATTGATCAGGCGGCCGAAGCCGCGCTCGAGCTTGTCGCGGTGGTAGGCGACGTCGGCGGCCAGATAGGTCGGCTCACCCTCGGCTCGGACCAGGACCCTGTCCTTGTCGTCGCCGAATTCGGTGCTGCGCAGCCACAGCGCGCCCTCGCTGCGGTAGGAGTGGCCGCGCTGCTCCAGCAGCGACAGCGCCTCCTCGACCTCGCCGCGCCGGTAGAGGTCCCGCTCCGAGAACCAGGTGTCGAAGCGGACGCCGAAGCGCTCGAGGCTGGCCCGGACCTCCGCCAGCACCAGCTCGACGGCGCGCCGGCCGATCGCGTCGGCGTCGGCCGGGTCGATGCCCTCGGCGCCGAGGCGCTTCGCCAGCTCGTCCACGAAGGGGCCGCGGTACCCGTCCTCGGGCGGCTCGCCGCCGGTCATCGCGGCGACGACCGAGGCAGCGAAGCGCTGCATCTGGCCGCCGGCGTCGTTGACGTAGTACTCGCGCTCGACCCGGTGGCCGACCGCCTCCAGCAACCGAACCAGGGCGTCGCCGTAGGCTGCGTGCCGGCCGCCACCGACGTGCAACGGCCCGGTCGGGTTGGCGGACACGAACTCGACCAGGATCCGCTCCGGTGACTCGGTGGGAGCGGGGCCGAGGCGCTCCCCGGCGGCGTCGAGCGCGGCCATCGCGTGGTGGAACCAGGCGTCGGAAAGGAAGAGGTTGACGAAGCCGGGACCGGCGACCTCGACCCGCTCGACCCACCCCTGGGCGCTCAGCTCCCGCTCCAGCTCGGCGCCGAGACGAGCGGCGACGTCGCGCGGGCTTTCGCCCAGCGGCGCCGCCAGCAGCATCGCGGCGTTGGAGCTGTAGTCGCCGTGCTCCGGTTGCGGCGGACGGTCCAGCGTCGGCGCGGGCCCACTCGGCTCGCCCTCGCGGAGGGCGCGGGCGGCCCCCTCGACGGCCGAGCGGAGCTCTGCGATCGGGTCGGCGGCGGCGGTCATCGAGATCGGGCGCATCGTATGGGCAGGGATACGCTGGCGCCGTGCGCGTCGCCGCGATCACCGACATCCACGCCAACCTGCCGGCCCTCGAGGCGGTCCTGGCCTCGATCGAGACGATCGGGGTTGAGGAGATCTGGTGCCTCGGCGACGTCGTCGGCTACGGCGCCGAGCCGGACGAGTGCGCCGACCTCGTCCGCGAGCGCTGCGCCCTCTGCCTGGTCGGCAACCACGATTTGGCGGTGCTGGGAGCGCTCGACATCGCCGCCTTCTCGGAGGCGGCAGCCGCCGCGGTCGCCTGGACCCGCGAGCGGGTCGCGGAGCGAACGCTGGAGCTGCTGCGCGATCTGGAGCCCAGCGGCGTCCGCGAGGACATCGCCCTCTCCCACGCTTCCCCGCGCGACCCTGTCTGGGAGTACGTGCTCTCGGCCGAGCAGGCCGACGCCTGCCTCGACGCCCAGGCGGAGCGGATCGGCCTGATCGGCCACTCGCACGTGTCGCTGTACTTCGCGCGGCCGACCGAGCCACAGCGGGGCGAGCTGCAGGGCGCCCAGGCCAGCGACGACACGCTGCTCGACCTCGGCAGCGGCAGCTGGCTGGTCAACCCGGGCAGCGTCGGCCAGCCGCGCGACGGCGATCCGCGCGCCGCCTGGCTGGAGCTCGACACCGCCGCCCAAACGGCTCGCTTCCACCGCGTCCCCTACGAGGTCGGTCGGGCCGCCGCGGCGATCGTCGAGTCCGGCCTGCCGAGGCGCCTCGCCGACCGGCTCCACGTCGGCCAGTGAGACGTTCAAGCCCGGATACAACCTTGTCGTCGATCCGCAAATGCAGGGAAAATCTGCTCCCTCGGGTGTTCTCTAGACTCGGCCAGATGGCTCGCGCGGTCGCATCCCTGCTCGTTCTCGCCCTGACCGGCGCGGCCGCGATCGCCCTTTCGGCCTGCGGCGAGGAGGACGCGCAGCTGCTGCCCGGGGAGACCGCCCGCGAGATCACCGCCAACCTCGACACGGTCCAGCAGCTCGCCGACGAAGGCGACTGCATCGGCGCCGAAAGCGCCGCCCTGCAGGTGAGCGAACAGGTGGAAGCGCTCGGCGAAGTCGACCCGAAGCTGAAGCGGGCGCTGCAAGAAGGGGCAGCGAAGCTGAACGAAGTCGTCGCCGGCTGCGAAGAAGAGCTCGAAGCGGTTCCGGACGAGACCACGACCGAACCCGCATCCAGCGCCGCCGAGAAGGGCGCCGAACGCGAAGACGAGGAGCGCGAAAAGGAAATCAAGGAGGAAGAAAAGGAAAGAGAGAAGGAAGAACGGGAAAGCGAAAAGGACGCTGAAGGCGAAGAGGAGCCCTCCCTCCCCCCACGGGCGGAAGGCGAAGGCAAAGGGTTGGACGACGGAGAAGGGGCCGGCCCGGGCAATTCCGGCGAAGGCGGCACTCCCTCCGGCGGCGTCAGCCCCAGCAGCCCCGCCGAAGGGGAGGGCGGCTGATGGAGGTGGGCACCCTCTCCGGGCGATACGAGATCGGCGAGCGCCTCGGCTCGGGCGGGATGTCGAACGTCTACCGCGCGACCGACCACATCCTCGAGCGCACCGTCGCGGTCAAGATCCTCGCCGAGCACCTCTCCGACGACGAGCGCTTCGTCGAACGCTTCCGCCGCGAGGCGCTGGCGGTCGCCAAACTGATCCACCCCAACATCGTCCAGGTCTACGACACCGGGCTCGACGACGACCGCCACTACATCGTGATGGAGTTCGTCGACGGCCGCTCCGGGGCGCAGATCCTGCAGCGCCACGGCCCGCTCGAGCCGGAGACGGCGGCCGAGGTCGGGATCCAGGCCTGCGCCGGGCTCGGCTACGCCCACCGCCGCGGCATCATCCACCGCGACGTCAAGCCCGGCAACCTGATGCTGGTCGGCGGCCCGGTCGGCGGCGGCCCGATGACGGTGAAGCTGACCGACTTCGGCATCGCGCGAGCGATCGAACAGACCCGAATCACCCAGGTCGGTTCGGTGGTCGGAACCGCCGCCTACCTGGCTCCCGAGCAGGTGCGCGGCGAGGAGGCGACCGCGGCGACCGACGTCTACGCGCTCGGCGTCGTCCTCTACCAGTTCCTGACCGGCCGGCTGCCCTACGAGGGTTCGACGCTGGCCGAGCTGGCGGTGCGCCAGCAGAATGAGCGGCCCCTCCCCCCCAGCAGCTACAACAGCGAAGTGCCCGACAGCCTCGGCGGCGCCGTCCTGCGCGCGCTGGAAGGGGACACCGGCCGCCGCTACGCCAGCGCCGACGAGCTGGCGGGCGGCCTGCAGCTGGGCCTGCAGGGTGAGGACGTGACGCTGCCGCTGCAGGAGGGCGCGACGCCCACCCAGGTGCTCGGCGGCGAGACGACCACGCGCCGCCTCGACCAGACCGAGCGGACCGAGCTGCGCCCCGCCTCGCCGAGCCGCCGCCCCGCCCCCCGCGCCCCGCAGCCGGTCGCTCCGCCGCCGGTCGCGCCCGCTCCGATGGCGCCCCGCAAGCGCAGCGGCTTCTCCCGCTTCGCCCGCTTCGTGCTGGCCACGGTGGCCCTGGTCCTGATCGCGGCGGCGGTCGCAACCGCGGTGATAGTCGCCACCGATCAGGCCAGCGGCGTGCGCGCCACCGAGGTCGCAGGCGACAGCGTCGACAGAGTCGTCGAAGAGCTGAAGGAACTGGTCGCGAAGAACACGGAATAGGGCTGTCCGAGACCTGAATGGAGCGCTACGCCGGTCGCCCAGCGCTGTGAAGGAACTCGGGGGCAAGGTCCGCTTCGTTCGGCCAGACGATCGTCGGACCTTCGATCTTCACTGCGCGAAACAGCTCCGGATTTTCCTTCAGGGGCTCGAATACCGGGCCCCAAAGCTCATCTGCGAGGTCGACCACTCTTTCAGTGTCATCGTTGAATCGAAGACGAAGGACAAAGCCACCGCGTGGCTCGACCTCGGTCACGCGGATCATGTCGACGTTCTTCGTCATGGTAGAGGATCGATCTTAGCGAGGGGTAGCCGAGCCCTCGCCCAGAGCCAGTTCTCATGCAACTCTTTTTGGTGCCCCGTTGAAGTACATCCAGATCACGATCCCGTAGAAGCTGCTGATGCGAGGCACCGGCGGAGCCCTCGCCGGGTCCCACCGACGCGTGGTGCGCGCAGTGTGCTTTTTTCGTCACCCTAATGTGACGAAAATACGTACGGGCTTTCTCCGCTGAGGATTCCGGCGCTGTACTCGCCGAGGCGTTCGTCAGCGATCGCGCTGCGGGCGTTGGCGACGAGGTGCTGCAGGTAGGTCAGGTTGTGGAGGCAGAGGAGGCGGACGGCGGTCAGCTCCTCGGCGCGGGAGAGGTAGCTGACGTAGTCGCGGTCGTGGTTGCGGCAGGCCGGGCAGGGGCAGCCGTCGACTACCGGGCTCCGGTCCCCCTGCCACGATTTGCGCAGGTCGAGGCGGAAGCGATTTTCGGGGTCCGGGACGAGGGCGGTGCCGTGGCGGGCGAGGCGAGTCGGGATCGCGCAGTCGAAGACGTCGAGGCCGAGGGCGATGCCGGCGAGCAGATCGTCGACATCGCCGATCCCGAGCAGGTGCTTCGGCGCCTGCTCGGGCAGCAGCGGCGCCGTCAGCTCGAGGACGCCGTGCATCTCCTCCTTGTCACGCCCGAGCGTGCCGCCGATCGCGATCCCGTCGACGCCGGCCTCCGACACGGCCTGCGCCGAGAGCCGCCGCAGGTCCTCGTGAACACCGCCCTGGACGATGCCGAAGACCGCCTGCCGCCGGGGGCCGTTGCGCTCGTGCCATGAAAGGCAGCGCCCGAGCCAGCGATGCGTGCGCTCCATCGAGCGCGCCGTGTACTCGCGGTCGGCGTGGTAGGGCGTGCACTCGTCGAAGACGAGGGCGATGTCGGAGCCGAGCTTTGCCTGCACCTCCATCGAGACCTCCGGGGAGAGGAAGAGCGAGCGGCCGTCCCGGTAGGAGCGAAAACGCACCCCCTCCTCGCCGATCGCGACGACCGAGCCGCGCTCGCCGCCGGGGCGTCCCCTTCCCTTGACCTCGTCGGCGACCCCGCCGTGGGCCAGCGAGAAGACCTGGAAGCCGCCGGAGTCGGTGATCAGCGCCCGCTCCCAGCCCATGAACCCGTGCAGCCCGCCCGCGGCGGCGATCCGGTCCGGCCCCGGCGAGACGAACAGGTGGTAGGTGTTGCCGAGGATCAGCTCGTAGCCGAGCCCGGCGACCTCGCGAGACTCCAGCGAGCGCACCGTGCCCTTGGTGGCCAGCGGGATGAAGGCGGGCGTCTGGACCGGACCGTGCGCGGTGTGCAGGACCCCGGCCCGGGCGCTGCCGTCCCGCGCTTCGATCTCGAATCCAAGTCTCTCCGGCTCAACCTTCATCGCATCGTTGTCGAGTTGACCACCCTATGCGGTGGTCAACTCGTCAATCGTCGGGATTCGCGATCAGCGACCGGCCCGTCATCGCCGCCGGCTGCGGGATGCCGAGCAGCTGCAGGGCCGTCGGCGCGACGTCGGCGAGGATGCCGCCGTCGCGCAGCTCGAGCCCCTGGGCGGTGACGAGCAGCGGCACGGGGTTGAGCGAGTGCGCCGTGTTGGGCGAGCCGTCCGGCTCCAGCATGTGGTCGCAGTTACCGTGGTCCGCGGTGACGATGCAGGCGCCGCCGGAACGTTCGACGGCCGCGGCGATCTCGCCGAGGCAGCCGTCGACGGTCTCCACCGCCTCCACCGCGGCCGGGATCGAGCCGGTGTGGCCGACCATGTCGGGATTGGCGAAGTTGACGATCCCGAAGCGGTAGTCGCCGCCGGCCCAAAGCTCGGCGAAGGCGTCGGCCGCCTCGTGTGCGCTCATCTGCGGCTTGTGGTCATAGGTCGGTACGTCGCGCGGCGAGTCGACGAGGCGGCGGTCTTCCCCCTCCAGCTCCTCCTCGCGACCCCCGTTGAAGAAGTAGGTGACGTGCGCGTACTTCTCGGTCTCGGCGACGTGGAGCTGGCGACCGCCCGCCCTGGCGACGACTTCCGCCAGCGTCGTCCGCGGCCGCGCCTCGGGGAACGCGACCGGATAGGGCCAGTCCTTGCGATATCCCGTCATCGTCGTCAGGTCGAGGAGCGGACCGCCGGCGCGCGAGAGCTCGTCGAAGTCCGGCTCGGCGAGGGCACGGGTCAGCTGGCGGGCACGGTCGGGGCGGAAGTTGACGAAGAATGCAACGTCGCCGGCGGCAGCGCCGTCGTACTCGCCGATCACGGTCGGCTTCACGAACTCGTCGCTCTCGCCCCGCTCGTACGCTGCCTCGATCGCCTCCCCGGCGCTCGCCGCGCGCAGGCCGCGGGCGTGGACGATCGCGTCGTAGGCGAGCTTGGTCCGCTCCCAGCGGGTGTCGCGATCCATCGCGTAGTAGCGCCCGCTGACCGTGGCGATCCTTCCCGCCTGCCGTAGCCAGCGCTCCAGCTCCGCCAGGTAGCCGCGGCCGCCGTGCGGCAACGTGTCCCGACCGTCGGTGAAGGCGTGGAAGACGACGTCGGGGACGCCCTCCTGCGTGGCCAGCTCGATCGTCGCCTCGATGTGCTCCCAGCCGGAGTGGACGCCGCCGTCGGAGACCAGGCCGAGCAGGTGCAGGCGGCCGCGAGGGCCGCGCCGGGCCCGCTCGCACGCCGCCAGCAGGGCCTCGTTCTCGAAGAAGCTGCCGTCGGCGATCACATCGTCGATCCGCGCCAGGTCCTGCTTGACGACCGTCCCGGCGCCGAGATTGAGATGACCGACCTCGGAGTTGCCCATCTGGCCGTCGGGCAGGCCGACGTCGCGCCCCTGGGCCGACAGCTCGGTGTGCGGGAACCACGCCCAAAGACGGTCGAAGACCGGAGTATCGGCGAGGGAAATGGCGTTGCCGGGGCCGGGCGGGGCGAGACCCCAGCCGTCGAGAATGACCAGGGCCACCGAATCGGTCATGACGAGGCCCAGGGGTCGCCGGGCAAGGACACAGGGAGGCCCGACGAGGGGAGCGCACTTGTCAGTGCGTGACCCGAGGAGGCCGACCGAGGACGCAGCATGGCGGCGCCTGGGGCCGTCATGCTGCTTCCACGATCGCGGCGAAATCCTCGGGGTCGAGGCTGGCGCCACCGACCAGCGCCCCGTCGATGTCGGGCTGCGCCAGCAGCTCCGCGGCGTTGCCGGGCTTGACCGAGCCGCCGTAGAGGATCCGCACCTGGTCCGCCGCAGCGCCGCGCTGGCGAAGGACGTCGCGGATGAAGGCGATCGTCTCCTGCGCCTGCTCGGGCGTCGCGGTGCGACCGGTGCCGATCGCCCAGATCGGCTCGTAGGCGACGACGACCTCGGCCAACCGGGCCGGTTCGACCGCGGCCAGATCGGCCTGGAGCTGACGCTCCAGCACGGCCTCGGTCTGCCCGCCGTCGCGCGCCTCCTCGCTCTCGCCGACGCAGAGGATCGGCTCCAGGCCGGCGGCCAGCGCGGCCGGCACCTTGCGGGCCAGCGCCTCGTCGGTCTCGTTGAAGTGCTGCCGCCGCTCGGAGTGTCCGAGGACGACCGCCTCCACGTCGAGCTCCACCAGCAGCGGGGCCGAGACCTCGCCGGTGAAGGCCCCCCACTCCTCCTCGTGCATGTTCTGGGCGGCTACTTTGACGGCGGTGCCGTAGCGGCGCTCGACGACGGCGCTCAACGCCGTGAACGGCGGGCAGATGACGACGTCGTGCTGGGTCGCCGCGATTCGCGGCAGCAGCGCGTCGACGAACTCGGCCGCCTCGGCGGCGGTCTTGTGCATCTTCCAGTTGGCGGCGATGTACGGGGTGCGCTCAGGCATCCTGCAACGCCTCCACCCCCGGCAGCTTCTTTCCCTCCAACAGCTCCAACGATGCACCCCCTCCGGTCGAGACCCAGTCCACCTCATCGGCCAAACCGAACTGGTGCAGGGCCGCGACCGAGTCGCCGCCGCCGACCACGGTGGTCCCCCGCGTCGCCGCCACCGCCTCGGCCACCGTGCGCGTGCCGGCGGCAAAGGGCTCCAGCTCGAAGGCCCCCATCGGGCCGTTCCAGAGCGCCGTGCCGGCGGCGCCGATCGCCTCGGCGTAGGCCGCCGCGGTGCGGGGACCGACATCCAGACCCATCCAACCGTCCGGCACCTCGACGCCGTCGCTGTCGCGACGCTCGGTCCCGGCGTCGAAGCTCCTGCCGAGGACGAGGTCGACCGGCAGCATCAGCTCGCAGTCTGAGCTCTCGGCCCGCCGCAGCGCCTCCTCGGCCAGCTCGACCCCCTCCTCCTCGACCAGCGAGTCGCCGGTCGCGATGCCCCGGGCGCGGAAGAAGCTGAAGCACATCGCGCCGCCGATCAGGATCCGGTCGGCGACTTCGAGGAAGCGATCGATGACGCCGACCTTGTCGGAGACCTTGGCGCCGCCGAGGACGACGACCAGCGGCCGGGCCGGCGATTCGACGACGCGCGTCAGCTCGGTTACCTCGCGCTCGAGCAAAAGGCCGGCGTAGCCGGGCAGGCGGTGGGCGACTCCCTCGGTGCTGGCGTGGGCGCGGTGGGCGGCGCCGAAGGCGTCGTTGACGTAGAGGTCGCCGAGCGCCGCGAGGCGCTCGGCGAGCGCCGCGTCGTTCTCGGTCTCGCCCGGCTCGAAGCGGAGGTTCTCCAGCAGCATCGCCTCTCCCCCGCTCAGCTTCGAAGCCATTGCCTCGACCTCGTCGCCGACCACGGCCGGCGCCTGGACGACGTCCGCCCCCAGCAGCTCCGCCAGGCGCTCGCCAACCGGGCGCAGCGAGAGCCGCGGGTCGTGCTTCCCCTTCGGCCGGCCGAGGTGGGAAGCCAGCACCAGCGCCGCGCCGCGCTCGCGCAGCAACTCGATCGTCGGCAGGGCCGCCCGGATGCGGGTGTCGTCGGCCACCCCGCCGTCGCTGAGCGGGACGTTGAAGTCGACCCGGACCAACGCCCGCTTGCCCGCGACGTCGGCGTCGCGGACGCTCTTCTTCGCGAAGCTCATCGCCGGACCGGCGGGCTCAGAGGACCTTGCCCGCCAGCTCGACGCAGCGGTTCGAGTAGCCCCACTCGTTGTCGTACCAGGCGACCACCTTGATCATGCGGCCGTCGCCGATCGACATCGTCTGCTCGGCGTCGAAGATCGAGGAGTGCGGGTCGCTGATGATGTCGGTGGAGACGATCGGGTCCTCGGTGTAGGCCAGGATTCCCTTCAGCGGCCCTTCGGCCGCCACCTTGACGGCGGAGTTGACCGCGCCCGGCTCGGTCGGGTTGGAGGGCGCGAAGACGAGGTCGACGACGGAGCCGGTCGCGACCGGGGCCCGCATCGCGAGGCCGTTCAGCTTCCCGTTCAGGTTCGGCAGCACCAGCCCGACCGCCTTGGCGGCGCCGGTCGTCGTCGGGATCAGGTTGAGCGCCGCCGCCCGCGCCCGGCGCAGGTCCTTGTGCGGCATGTCCTGCAGGCGCTGGTCGGCCGTGTAGGCGTGGATCGTGGTCATCAGGCCCTGCTCGATCCCGAACGCTTCGTCGAGCACCTTGGCCACCGGCGCCAGGCAGTTGGTCGTGCAGGAGGCGTTGGAGATGATGTGGTGCCGCTCGCGGTCGTAGGTGTCGAAGTTGACCCCTAGCGCCACGGTTACGTCTGGGTCCTTGGCCGGAGCCGAGATGATCACCTTCTTCGCGCCCGCCTCGAGGTGCTTGGCGGCATCGTCGCGGCCCGTGAAGAGGCCGGTCGACTCGATCACGACGTCGGCGCCGAGATCGGCCCACGGCAGCGCCGCCGGGTCGCGCTCGGAGAGGACCTCCAGCTCCTTGCCGTCGACCGAGATCGACCTCTCCCCGGCGTCGACCTCGCCCGGAAAGCGACCGAGGATCGAGTCGTACTTGAGCAGGTGGGCGAGGGTGCCGGGGTCGGTGAGGTCGTTGACGGCGACGAAGTCGAGGTCCGCGCCGGCGGCCTGCGCCGCGCGGAAGACGTTGCGCCCGATGCGGCCGAAGCCGTTGATCCCGACCTTCACTGCCATCGCTGAGAACCCTCCTGATGTCGTGTCGTATGAACGCTAGTCACTGCCGATCGTCACCTCGATTTCGTACCCGTCCGGGTCCCGCAGGAACGCCGAGTAGGAGCCGGATCCGTGCGAGCGCCGCTCCCCCGGCTCGGCGACGCTGGCGCCGCCGGCGCCGGTCCCCGCCTCCCAGGCCGCCTTGACGGCAACGATGCCGAGGCCGGAAAAGCTGAGCAGGCCGAAGCCCGGCTGCGGCGGATGGTGGGCGGCGATGAAGAAGACCGGTTTGGCGATGCCCCAGCCGATCGTCTTGTCCTCCTCGAAGTGGCGGCGCCAGCCAAGCGGCGCCAGCAGGGCGTCGTAGAAAGACGCGCTGCGCTCGAGGTCCGAGACCTCCAAGAGGACATGGTGCAACATCGCGTCCGGAGGCTATATGGGCGGCCGGCTCAACCGCTCCGCGGCGACCAGCGGAAGTAGCGCACGGCGAGCAGCAGCCCGGCGGCGCCCCAGGCCGCGACCGCGGCCAGGTTGCCCCACTCGAGACCCGCCCCTCCTCCCGCCGACGGCACATAGGCGCTGAAGAAGGCCTCGAAGAAGTGGCGGACCGGGAAGGCGTCGGCGAAGTGGATGACCCCGCTCGGCAGCTGGTCGTCGGGGATGAAGACGCCGGAGAGGAAGTAGAGCGGCAGCAGCAGCGCATTGACGATCGGCGCGGCCGCGTCCTGGGAAGGGATCGCCGCCGTAAGGGCGATGCCGAGGCAGCAGAAGGCGGCGGCGCCGATGACCAGGGTGACGACGATCGCCGGCAGTTGCTCCCAGGGAATCGGCACGTCGTAGGCGAGGCGGCCGAGCGCGGCGATCAGCGCCAGCATCAGCAGCGCGACGACGATCGAGTTGCCGATCCGGCCGGCGATGAAGACCCAGGGTGGCATCGGCGTGCCGCGACCGCGCTTCAGGCGCCCGTCCTCGCGCGCGATCACCAGCGACATCGCCAGTGACTGCATCGTCGCCGAGATCACCGAGAGGGTGATGATCGCCGGCACGTAGTAGGTGGTCGTCTCGATCCCGCCGGCGACGTCAACCGTCTCGTCGCCGAAGACGGTGGCGAAGATCAGCAGCAGGACGACCGGGAAGGCGACGGTGAAGAAGACCGAGGCGGGATTGCGCCAGAAGGCCTTCTGGTCGAAGCGGAACTGGTGGGCGACAAGCGCCAGGCCGCTCACTCGGCGCCCTCCGAGGTGAGCGACAGGTAAACGTCCTCGAGGCTGGGCCGGGTCACTTCGAGGCCCTCGAGGTCTCGCCCCTCCGCCAGGGCCTTACCGGTCAGCTCGTTCAGCGTCTGGACCGGGTTCGTCGTCTCCAGCTCCACCGAGTGGCCGTTCTCGCGATAGCTGATGGTCGCCGGCTGGCTCTCGCGGTCTCCGAGGTCCTCGGGCGTGCCGCGGGCGACCACCTCGCCGCGGGCGAGGACCGCGACCCGATCGGCCAGCCGCTGCGCCTCGTCCATGTAATGAGTGGTGAGGAAGACCGTCTTGCCGAGGTCGCGCAGGCCGGCGATCGCCTCCCAGGCCTGGCGCCGCGCCGAGGGGTCGAAGCCGGTCGTCGGCTCATCGAGGAAGAGCAGCTCGGGGTCGCCGATCAGGGCCAGGCCGACATCGAGGCGGCGCTGCTGCCCACCCGAGAGGCTGCTGGCGCGCGCCTCCGCCTTGGCCCCCAATCCGACCAGCTCGATGACCTCGTCGATCGGGCGCGGCGCCCGGTAGTAGCCGGCGTAGAGGGCGAGCGACTCGCGCACGGTCAGGTACGGGTCGGGGCGACCGCTCTGCAGGACGATCCCGATCCGCTCGCGCCAACCGCGACCAGCGTGCTCAGGGTCCTCGCCGAGCACGCTCACCTCGCCGTCGCTGCGCTTGCGGTAGCCCTCGAGGATCTCGACCGTGGTCGTCTTTCCCGCCCCGTTGGGGCCGAGGAAGGCGAAGACCTCTCCCCGCCGCACATCGAGGTCGATGCCGCGCACCGCCTCGACTTCGCCGTAGCTCTTGCGCAGTCCGCGGACTGAGATGACGAGGTCGGGATCCGGCAAGGCCCGCCGATTCTAGGTGCGGGCGGTTTTGGCCGGCCTCGCACCGTCGAGCTCGACGTCGCGGTGCTTGACCCGGACGATCACGTCGTCGCGGCTCTCCAGGGCGCGGCGGATGCGGTCGGCGACGGTGACAGAGCGGTGGCGCCCGCCGGTGCAGCCGACCGCGATCGTCAGGTGGCTCTTGCCCTCGGCGACGTAGGCCGGGACCAGGAACTCCAGCAGCGGCAGCAGGCGGCCGTAGAACTCGCCCGCCTGCGTCCCCGCCTCGACGTACTCGCGGACCGGCTGATCGAGGCCGGTCTGCGGACGCAGCTCGTCGACGTAATGGGGATTGGGCAGGAAGCGAACGTCGAGGGTGAGGTCGGAGTCGCGCGGCGGCCCGTTCTTGAAGCCGAAGGTGAGCAGCGTCAGCGCCAGCTTGCCGCTGTCGTGGCTGCCCAGCATCTCCTCGGCGATCCGTCGCCGCAGCATGCCGCCGCTGAGGCCGCTGGTGTCCATGACGACGTCGGCCCGCGCCCGCAGCGGCGCCAGCAGCTCGCGCTCGGCGCGGATCCCCTCGACGATCCTGCCCTCCGGCGCAAGCGGATGGCGGCGACGCGTCTCCTTGTAGCGATCGAGCAGGGTCTCCTCGTCGGCCTCGAGGAAGAGCAGCTTCGGCTTCAGCCCGTCGCTCTCGAGGTCGTCGAGGACCTGAACCAGGTCGTCGAAGTATTCGCCGCCGCGCACGTCGGAGACGACGGCGGCGCGCTCGACCCCGCTGCCCTCGTGGCGGAACAGCTCGCCGAGGCTGTCGATCATCCGCGGCGGCAGGTTGTCGACGCAGAAGTAGCCGCCGTCCTCGAAGGCGGCGATCGCCTCCGACTTGCCGGCGCCGGAGTGGCCGGTGATGACGATCAGGGTGACGCCACTGCTGAGGCCCTCGCCGTCGCCTGCCATGTTGTTGCTCCCGGTCGCCACGCCTAGTCGGTCCTGTGCAGCTGCTCGTGGATCTCACGCGCAAGTTTGCCGGGCACGCCGGGCACTGCCTCCAGCTCCTCGCGGGACGCGGCCAGGAAGCGCTCGGGCGAGCCGAAGTGCTGCAGCAGGGCGCGCTTGCGCACCGGGCCCACGCCCGGCAGCCCGTCCAGGACCGAGCCCGTCATCGCCCGCCCACGGCGGCCGCGGTGATGCTCGATCGCGAACCGGTGGGCCTCGTCGCGCACGCGCTGCAGCAGCTTCGAGGCCTCCGAGTCGGCGGGCAGGTCGAGCGGGGCCGGCCGGCCCGGGACGTAGACCTCCTCCTGGCGCTTGGCGAGCGAGACCACGGTGGCGCCGCGCTCCGCGAAGGGGCCTAGGGCGCGCATCGCCGCCGCCAGCTGCCCCTTGCCGCCGTCGATCACGACCAGCGAGGGCATGGAGGCGAAGCTCTCGTCGCGCTTGCCGTCGTGGGGCGAGAGGTCCGCCTGCTCGAGGTAGCGGTTCATGCGCCGGCCCAGCACCTCCTCCATGGAAGCGAAGTCGTCGGACCCGTTGCTGCGCTCGCCACGCACCTTGAACCTCCGGTAGTCGGCCTTCTTGGTCGCACCCCCCTCGAACACGACCATCGAGGCGACGGTGTGCTCGCCGCCGATGTTGGAGATGTCGAACCCCTCGATGCGGACCGGCAGCTCCTCCATCCGCAGCGCCTCGCGCAGGTCGGCCAGCGCGTCGACCCGGCGCTGGCGCCGGTGCTCGCGCCGCAGCCGGTCCTGGTCGAGGGCGAGGCGGGCGTTGCGCTCGGCCAGCTCGCGCAGGCGGCGCTTGTCGCCGCGCTCGGCGACCCGCACCTCGACCGGGGCCCCCCGCTTCTCGCTCAGCGCCGCCGCCAGCAGCTCGGCACGCTCGGCCAGGTAGGGGCCGACGACGATCGTCTTCGGCACCGCCGGCGAGGCCGAGTAGTACTGGCCGATGAACTCCTCGGCGACCTCGGCCGGGTCGCGTTCAGCCTGGTTGTCGAGATAGAAGCTCTGGCGCTCGGCGAGGATGCCGTCGCGCACCTGGAAGACCTGGGCGTTGGCGTCGGTCGCCTCGGCGGCGACGCCGATCAAGTCGATCGCGCCGACCGAGCCGCCGGCGACCCGCTGCCGCTCGAACAGCGACCGGATCGCCTTGAGGCGGTCGCGGTGGAGCGCGGCCCGCTCGAACTCGTGCGCCTTCGCCGCCGCCTCCATCTTCGTCTCCTCGTCGGCCTCCACCTGGCGGTAGCGACCGGAGAGGAAGTCGACGATGGCCTCGACGTTGCGCCGGTATTCCTCTCGACTGACGTAACCCACGCAGGGCGCCCCGCAGCGCTTGATGTAGTAGTCGAGGCAGGGGCTGCCGGAGCGGCGGCCCGGCTCCGCGCCCTCGCAGGTGCGGAACTGGAACAGCTTGCCGAGCAGGTCGAGCGTCTCCCGCACCCGCTTGGCGCTGGAGAAGGGGCCGAAGTAGGCGCGGCCGGAGCGGTGCTTCTCACGGGTGAAGTAGACGCGTGGGTAGTCCTCATCGAGGCTGACGCAGACGTAGGGGTAGGACTTGTCGTCGCGGAGGCGGATGTTGAAGCGGGGTCGGTGGCGCTTGATGAAGCTCTGCTCGGCCAGCAGCGCCTCGGCCTCGTTGGCGGTGACGAGGAAGTCGATCCGGTCGATCCGCGAGGTCAGCCGCGGCTCGCCGCCGGAGAAGTGGGAAGCCACCCGCTTGCGGATCGAGCGCGCCTTGCCGACGTAGAGCAGCTCCTCGCCGGCGTCGTAGAAGAGGTAGACGCCGGCGGAATCGGGCAGCTCGCGTCGCTGCTGGGCGATCCGCTCCTCGCGGCTGGGCTGTCGGTCGCTTTCGCTCACCAGGCAAAGGGTAGGCGCCTGGCCAGCCGGCCAAGCAGACGCCGGACGGCGCGCCCGAGCAAAGCGCTCAGGTTTTTCAGAGGGCTACCGGATACATTTCTCGGGGCCTCGCATCCAAAGAAGGATTTCCCATGACGAAAGCCGTCGCCCTGCTCGTCCTCGTGGTCTCATCGCTCGCGCTCGTCGCCTGCGGTGGCGACGAGACGACGACCAGCACCCGAAGCGAGGCTGCGAACCGCGTCGAAACGACGCAGGGCCTCGCGGGCGACGTCGCAACCGGCGGCGGCGGCAGAGTCAGCACGGTCGGGAAGGGTGCCGCTGAAATCCACATCGAGGCGGCCCCGGAGGGCCTCGCCTATACGAGCCAAGCGGTCACGATCGAGGCCGGCGAAACCTTGCTCCACTTCGAGAATCCGCAGGATGTGCCCCATGACGTCGATCTCGAAGACGCCGACGGCAAGCCGATCGCCGACATGGAGACGATCGCCGGCGGCTACGCCGACGTTCCGATCAGGGACCTCGAACCCGGTGAGTACACCTTCTACTGCTCCGTGCCCGGCCACCGCGAAGCCGGCATGGAAGGCACGGTGACGGTCGAGTAGGAGGGTAGGCTCCTGGCCAGCCAGCCAATACGGACACCCGACCACGGAGACAGTGAGATGACGACCGAGACGATCAACCCGCCCGAGCTGAAGACGCTGCGAATCGAGATCGACGGCGAGATCGGCACCCTGACGCTCGACCGACCCGATGCGCTCAACGCGATGAGCCCGGAGATGATCGGTGAGCTGACGGTCGCCTTCGCTTGGTGCGCCGACCAGGCGCCGCTGCGAGCGCTGATCGTCACCGGCGCCGGCAAAGCGTTCTGCTCCGGCGGCGACGTCAACTGGTTCAAGACCGGCGTCGAGGACGACTCGATCGACCTGCCCTCACAGGTGCGGCGCGGAGCCGAGGCGCTGCACCAGGCGATCGTCGATCTGCGGCGGATCCCCTACCCGGTGATCGCCGCGGTCAACGGACCGGCGGCCGGGGCGGGCTTCTCGCTGGCTCTCGCCTGCGATACCAGGATCGCCTCCAGCGCCGCCTTCTTCGCCTGCGCCTACGGCCGGATCGGCGCCTCCCCGGATGGCGGCATGACCTACTTCCTCCCCCGCGTGGTCGGGCCGAGCCGCGCCCTGGAGATCCTCCTCAACGATCCGAACATGAACGCCGAGAACGCCCTCGCGGAGCGGATCGTGGCGGAGGTGGTCGAGCCCGACGAGCTGCTCGACCGCGCCCGCGCCAAGGCCGAGAAGCTGGCGGCGAAGGCGCCCTACTACGTGAAGATGGCGAAGTGGCTCTGCAACCAGAGCATCGAGAACAGCCTCGCCGAGCACCTGCAACTGGAGCGTCACGGGATCGCCGACAGCATGGCCACCGAGGACCTGCGCGCGGGTGTGACCGCCTTCTTCGGCGGCGAGACGCCGGTTTTCGAAGGCCGCTGAGCTCGCGCATCGTTTTCCGGGTCGCCATCCGGCTACAGTGCTTACGAGCCCTCCAAACGGAAAGGATTCGCCGATGAAGAAGGTCGCCGCCCTGCTCACCCTTGCACTCGTCTCAGCCGCGCTCGTCGCCTGTGGAGACGACGACAACGGAACCACCACGACCACCACCGGCGGCGAAGCCACCAACGGCGCCGCGACCGGTGGGGGCGGCGGTGCCGGGGGCGGAACCACGGTCCAGCTCGAAGCCGACCCAAGCGGCGGCCTCGCCTACACGACGACCGAAGCCGCGGCAAAAGCCGGCACCGTGACGATCGACTTCAAAAACCCTCAGCCGATCGCGCACGACGTCAGGGTCGAAGACCCGAGCGGCGGCGACGCGGGCGGAACCGAAGTGATCACCGAAAGCGAAGAAAGCGCCTCGCTCAAAAACCTCAAACCCGGCAAATACACCTTCTACTGCTCCGTTCCGGGCCACCGCGAAGCGGGGATGGAAGGGACGCTGACGGTCGAATAGGGCGCGATCGACTTTAGGGCACGGTCGACTTTTCGGCTGCGATCCGGCTACAGTGCCTGATGAATTCGCCCTAACGAAAAGGATTTCCTGATGAAGAAGGTCGCCGCCCTGCTCGCCCTCGCCCTCGTCTCAGCTGCGCTCGTCGCCTGCGGAGACGACGACAACAACGAATCCGCCGGTGCCGCAACCGGCGAAGGCGGCGGCCCCTCCACGCTCCAGATCGAAGTCGACCGAAGTGGCGGCCTCGCCTACACGACCGGTCTCGTCAGCGCCAAAGCCGGCGACCTGACGGTCGATTTCAACAATCCGCAGCCGGGCGGCCACGACGTCAGGTTCGAGGACCCGGGCGGAGACGACATAGGCGGAACGGACGTGATTGCCGAACGCGGGGAAACCATCGCCCTCGAGGGCCTCAAACCGGGCAAATACGCCTACTACTGCTCGGTCTCGGGTCACCGCGAAGCCGGCATGGAGGGCACCCTCCTGGTCGAATAGGCAACGCCAGGGCGCCCCTGCCTCGACGGGCGCCCCTCTGGGGTTCAGCTCGATGGAAGGCACGAATTGCTCTGAGGTGAATCGTTTTCGGATCGCTCGCGGTTCTATCTGCCAGCGATGAAGCGACTCCTCGTCCTGTCTGTTTTGACGCTTGCTGCCGTGACGGTCGCGGCATGCGGGGATGACGACGGCGCCGCCGTCGCGCCAGAATCGCCAAGCAGCGCCGCCGAAAGCGACGGGTCGTTTCCCGGTGCGAAAGCGACGATCGAGCTCGAAGCCGATCCCGACGGAGATCTCGCGTACACGACCGATTCCGCCTCCGCCGAAGTCGAAAACGGGTATATCACGGTCAACTTCACCAACCCTCAGTCGGAGACCCACGACGTACGGCTCGAAGACGTCCGCGGGAAAGTGGTCGGCGGAACGGAGCGGATCGCCGAGTTCCGGGACAGCGCCTCCGTGAAGGGGTTGAAACCCGGTCAGTACACCTTCTTCTGCTCCGTCCCCGGGCACCGGGAAGCGGGCATGGAAGGCACCCTCACGGTCAGATAGATGCGCAAGCTCCTCTTACTGCTCGCTCTCGTCCTCGTCCCTACGGCGCTCGCCGCCTGCGGCGACGACGAAGGAAGCTCGGCGCAAACCAACGACCGCGCGACCTTCGAACGGGAACACCCGGGCAGCGCCCAGTACGGCAGCCCTCCGCTCGAGTTCGAAGCGGATCCTGGCGGCGACCTCGCCTACACCGCAGACGAGGTCACGGCAAAGGAGGGCAACGTAACGGTCGAATTCACGAATCCCCAATCGACCCCCCACAACGTCACGGTCGAAGCGGTCGGGGTCGGCCGCGTCAAGACCGACACGGTCGCCAACGGCTTCGCCGCCGTCACGGTCAGCCTGGACAAGGGCATAGACTTCATCTACTACTGCTCGGTGCCGGGCCACCGCGAGGCCGGAATGGAAGGCACGCTCATCGTCAAGTGAGCGTCGGCGCAGGCCGCGTGTTACTCGCCCGGAGCCATCACGCGGGTGCAGGCTTGCATTGTCCGGACAAAAGCCGTACATTGCCCCCGTGGAGCCAACGGCAAGTGCCAAGACCCGCCGGATCGAGATCCGGGTGACCGACGAGGAGCGCGACCTGGAGCAAGCCGCCGCTGCCACTCGGGGCCAGACGCTCAGCGAATTCGTTCGGCAGGCGGCGCGCCGCGAGGCCGAGCAGGTGCTCGCCGAGCAAACCAGCATCGCCCTCAATCCGGAGGAGGCCGCTTACTTCCTGGCGGCTCTGGACGACCCCTCCTCCTTTGAGGCCGGCCTCGGCGCTCTGACCGAGCGTCCCAGCGTCCTCGGCGGTTGAGTACTAGCTTTGGAGCGGTCGAGCCGCTCGAACCGCACCACAAAGTCGATCGCTTTGAATGCGGTCGTGAGCAGCTTGACCGCTGGTTGCAGGCCTATGCCGGACAAGGTCAGCGCCGAGACACCGCCCGCACCTTCGTGGTCTGCCGACGAGGAGAGACGGATGTGGTCGGCTACTACACGCTGGTCGCTTCGCAGGTCGAGCAGAGCGAGGCAACGAGTGAAGTTCAGAGCGAAACGTCCAAGCACTTTCCGATCCCCGTCTGCCTGATCGCCCGCCTCGCTGTCCACGGCTCCGAGCAGGGCATCGGCCTCGGCCGCAGTCTCCTCCTCGATGCTTTGCAACGCACCGAGCGCGCTTCCCGCTCAGTCGCGATGCGCGCCGTCCTCGTCCATGCGCTCGACGAAGATGCCGCTGACTTCTACGAACGCTTCGGGTTCAAGCCGGCGAGCGCGGAGCCGTTGACGCTGATGGTCCCGCTGGAGGCAATGCGCCGCGTTTTCAAATAGGACATCTACAACCCGAGTTCCTTCTTCGTAGATACGGTTCGTTCCAATGGCGAATGATTCGCGGCACAGCACCGATGGTCGACGGCGGATCTCGACAGCGGAGCACTGGAACAGCCCTGAGATCGCTCTTCTCCTTGCACTCCTAGGGCTCAGCCTAGCCGTAGTCCCGTTCCGTGGCCTACCTTGGTATTCGGCGGCTTTCCTCATCGGCGCGATAACGGTCGCTGAGGTGATCCTGGTAACGCGATTCTCACCCCTGCTGCGTTCCCTGACCAAACACATCGCAAGCCTGCCGCTGCGGCCGCTTGGCATATTGACGCTCGTCGCAGCTGCGGTCGCTATCGGCTGGCAGATCACAACGTCCGGCGGTGAGGCCGGGGTACCCTTGCCTGGCTCAATCGTCAACGCGCAGTCTGGAGAGGTGCTTCCTCCACAGCGTCCCGTTCAACCAGGCGAAATGGATCCTGGCTCGCAGATAGCGGGGGGAGATATTTTCAGAGCCTGCATTCCATCAGCCGAACCCGGCTGCCCATACGAGCTGGGCGAAAAAGCAATTTACGCTCGACACGGCGATCTGGTTCGCTTCAAACTCCGGCTTCATGAACCGGCCGGAGCATCGATCAACTTCCTCAAGATCGTCGCAGGTGACTCCCGATCCAAGGGAGGAATAGAAATGCATGTCTCCCTTGAGTGGCCATTGGTGAAGTCGAGTGATGACTCGTTCGACTCTATCCACGCCGCCACCAAGCTTCACATCCCCACCGAGGGAGACCATGAACTCGAGTATGTCCCCGGCAGCTCCACGCTGTCGGACGCGGTCGGAGACCGGCTTGCACGCCTCCCCGACGGAGTCATGGATGGTCGCCTTCTACTCAAGAACGTTGGCGCCCCCAAGAGATGCTGGGACTGCGACCTCGACTACATACGCTTCGTTGAATTCACTGCCCGAGTTCGCTGACGATCGAACGACATCTGCAAACCCGAAACGGAGCCTGGCCACCCCCGCTTCGCCCAGTAAACACTAGCCAGACGCAGCCATCACGCGGGTGACGCTGTCCCCCACGAAGCACGGCTTCTCATTGCCCTCGACCTCGAGGGTGAAGCGGGTTACTACCTCCCACCAGCCGCCGCCCTTCTCGTCAATTGAGATTACCTCGGCCTTGCCGCGGACCTTGGAGTCGACGGGGACTGGAGCCGGAAAGCGGATCTTGTTCCAGCCATAGTTGACGCCGAGGGCGAAGCCGGTCGAGGAGATCATCTCCTTGCGGAAGCCGTCGACGAGCGAGAGGGTGAGGTTGCCGTGGGCGATCGTCGTCCCGAAGGGGCTCTCGCTCTTCGCTCGCTCGACGTCGACGTGGATCCACTGGTCGTCGCCAGAGAGGGCGGCGAAGGTGTCGATGTCCTCCTGGGTCACGGTTCGCCACTCGCTCGGGCCGATCTCCTGCCCGAGCAGGGACTGCATGCCCTCGATGCCCTCTACCTCGACGGTCGCCATCGGGCCGCAGGCTACCGCAGGCGGACCGACTGCCGTCTACATAGTCAAGCCCCGCGAAGGAGCATCCCGCGGGCTCAGGGCGCCTCGAGGTACTGGTGCAGAGCCCGGCGGATCACCGACGACACGGCTTCGTCGTCACGCTCGGCGCGCCGGGCGAGCGCTTGACGGAGCTCCGGATCCAGCCGGACGCTCTCGACTGTCGCTGGACCGGATCCAATCGGCGGGCGACCCCGGCGCCTACGCAAAGTCTCCTTGACGTCGAACCCTGCCTCTGCCTTTGCCGCAAGGTCCTCGACCAGCTCATCGGTGATCAGGACCCCGTTCGCCGTTTTGCCATAGGTCTTTTTTCCTGCCATGCTCATTCTCCCGGCAATAAATCACTGTACTTCGGGCGCATCCTCATGGCGTGGATCACCAGCTCACCGCCGCTCTCCTGGACAGCTGTAACGACCTCCAGCAGATCTGCGTTCCGGGCAGGACCGAGATATAGGCGGAGGTTGTCATCTTGGTCGTCGACGCTCATCGCGTGCCTCACGGCGTGCTCGATGTCACCGTCCGCCAATCCGTGCCTTCGGGCGGACGGATGAATCTTTGGGTTAATCGTACTACGAAATATCCTCACGCGACCAAACGGACCTCGAAGACGGGCGCGACGAGGGCTCCGGCGCCGCCGAGCAGGGCAAGGATGCGGCTCACGTAGGCCTGGGTCTCGGGATAGGGCGGGATGCAGTCGCAGGCTTCCACCGCCCCCGGACCGGCGTTGTATGCGGCAAGGGCGAGCGCGGGATCGCCGAGCTGCCGCAGCAGGTCCGACATCAGGTGTGCCTGGGCGTCCATCGCTTCCGTTGGGTCGAAGGGGTTTCGCAATCCGTAGGCCGCCGCTGTCGAAGGGATGAACTGCGCGATGCCCTGCGCTCCGGCGGGCGAGACGGCGAAGGGATTGAAGTTCGACTCCGCCATCAGCTGGGCGGCCAGCAGGGCGGCGGATACGTTCCAGTGCGCGGCGGCGCGCAGCAACGGCGCTCGGAAGCGGGGTGGGACGAACGAGGGCAGGCTCGCCGTACCCGCAAATGAGCCGTCTCCTCCGCTCGCCGCACCACCGGTACCGGCCGTGCCGACGGCATCGCCTGCCACCGAGCAGGGTGCCGGCGGTCGTGCGTACCCGTAATGCCAGGCCTCCCAGGAATAGCGCTGGACGAAGCCGTAGCGAGTGGCGTTGGCGGCGAGCCAGCCGTAGGCCGTTTCCGGGCCCAGGTCGAGCTCGGTGGCACAGCGGTGCAGGGACCTGCCAGGTGGCGCGACCCAGGTCGGGTCGGGGTGGGCGGCGAACAGCGCCGCCTGTTCGGCGTCGGAGCGGAAGCCCGAGTTGACGACCAGCGCGAGGCCGTCCCGCGCTGCTGCCGCTGCCATCCGGTCGAAGGCGGCGGCGACGTCGGGCCGCATTCCCTCGCCGTTGCGGTAGACGAGCGGGCCGCCGTAACCGCCGCCGCTCGCCATCGCCGGAGCCGTGCCGACGCCGGCTGCGGGCGCGGCCGCTTCGGCAACGGCCGAAGCCTCGACCTCGACCGGCGATAGCCGCAGGCTGCCGGTCACCACGGTCCTGACGCGGACGGGCGCGAACGAGGCGCGATCTGGAAAGGAGATCCGCAACCCACTCACCGCGACCCCGTTTGCATCGGCGGCGTCGAGAGCCGCAGCGCGCGCCCGCGCCAGGTACGCGGCCTTCTCCAGATGCCCTGGGTTCGGCGAGCCGTTCGACAGCGTCGGGGGCGAGAGCAGCCGCTGCAGGTCGTCGCGCATCGATCGCGCCGCGGAAATCGCCGCCAGGTCGGCGGCGCGCTGGGCCCTCCCCTTGCCGGTGACCGCCCCCGCGATCGCCACCAAGGCCAGCGCCGTTGCGATCAGGGCGAAGGCGCCGCCCAGGGCCAGGATCAGCGCTTGGCCGCTCTCCCGCCCCCCACGGGACCCCCCGGGCTGGCCACCGAGCATCCCTACCGGGCCCCACGGGCTGCATCGCTCGACACCCCGCCCAGGAGACGCCTCCGCGTGCGGTCGGGCAATCCCGTGCCGCTCATCGCGGGAGCTCCGAGCAGGGCCAGACGGCCTGCAAGCCAGCCGAGCGGCTGCTTCAGCACGGCCACGCGGAGACCGCGCTCGATCAGGTCACCGGCAACCAGCGCGGTCAAGGAGGGATCCTGGGCGAGATCGGCCCGGAGCATGGCCGCGGACGGGCGGATGCGGGGTTCGGCCAGGACCGGCTGCAGCAGATGCTGGGGCAGGTGGACGATCGTGACGGTGCCGCGCGCCAGCGGCAGCGCGGCGGGAATTCGCTCGACGCCGCTCTGGTCAGCCGGGAGCGACAGTTGGCAGAGCTGGCCGCGCGAGGCGATGCCTGCCTGTGGCAGATGGGCGACCAGCCGCTCCTCCAGCTCTCGCGCCGCGGCGGTCGCGATCAGCGACGGTCGCGGCGTCCTGCCGTCCGTCAGGTCGATCAGCAAGCCGGCCCGGTCGCGGTCGGACCCGGCACACGCAAGCGCCGCGGCGGCGGTCCTGGCGCCGACCGCGGCGCCGACGGAGGTGACCAGGACCGTCGTCTCCGTCATCTGGGCCTCGCCGTCGCCGAGGAGGTCACGGCGAGGCCTTCGGCGATCGAGCGCAATGGCGCCGGTGGCCGCAGCCGAACCGTGACCTCCCCTCCCCTCACGATCACCTCAACCTCGTCTTCCGCCCAGCCCGGGAGGGCGTCGCGGACCGCGTCCGCGGCGGGGCTGCCCGTGGCGAGCGCCAACGCCCCCGCCTCGGCGGCGCCGTCGGCGAGGGTCATTGTGTAACCGGCGGCGAGGAGCTGCAGCGCGATCAGACCGGTCAGCAGCAGCACCGGTAAGGCCGCTGCGAGCTCAACCGTGGCCTGACCTCTCTCAGGGGCCATCGCCGGAACCCATCCGCGTCCTCGCCCCGACGGCCAGTTGCGGCATGGCCGGCAGCAGCCGCGGAATCCGAACACGCACGCTCACGCCATCGTCGCCGCTGACCTCCGCCCCATCGCGCAACGACGGCGGCAGCGCCCGCCGGGCCGCAACCTTCGCGTCCCTGCCGACGATCGCTGCCCTTGCCCCGGCCCGGGCGGCGATTCCGGCCGACCAGAGGGCATGGCCGGCCAGAGCGATCTGTGCCGCGGCCAGGACCGCCAGCAGCAGGAACGGGACCACAGCGATCAGCTCGACCGAGGCGGTCCCGTCCTCCCTGCGAGGGCTGCTGGCGGCCTGGCGCGACACGCCTCGGACCGTCCCAGCCCGGCGCGCACGCGTGGCGCGCTCAAAGCAACAATTCAGTCACGCCTTTGCGCCGTCAGTAGGTGTTGGCCTCGATCCAGATCCGCCAGATCGCCGCGATCGCGGCGCCGAGCAGGAGGATCCAGGCGAGGGTGCCGGCGCCGCTGGAGAACAGCTCGTCGCTGCCGGCGATCAGCAGGGCGATCAACCCGAGGGCGCCGTAGAGGATCGCCCGGCGACCGTCGCTCAACGTCGCCAGGGTCAGCTGGTTCTGGCGGCTGAGGACGAAGACGGTCCAGGCGATCAGGGCCAGGAAGGCCATCGTGATCGCCGCCAGGATCGCCTCCGCCGCGTTGCCGCCGCCGGGCACGAAGGCGACCACGAGGGCAAGCAGCATCACGATCGCGGCGTTTCGCAGGGCGCGCACGAACGGAATCTTACGGCGCTGCTCAGGAGGTCATGACGACGAGGCCCACCCCCACCGCGGCCAGGGTGGCTCCCAGGGCGAGCAGGCCCAGGGTCGCCGCCGCCGCTGCCGCAATCGGCCGGTCGTCGCGACTCAGGTCGACGAACCTCGCGGCACCCCAGATCGCGATCGAGAAGACGATCGTGATCCCGACCCCCGCGACGGCGGAGGCGAGCGCCGTCTGCGCCAGCTCCTTGGTCTCGACGACGACCGCCAGCATCGGCATCTAGGTGACGGGCACCGGTGCGCCCTGGCGCGAGCGGCGGACGAAGGCGAGCGCGATCAGCAGCAGCGCCGTCGCGGAGATCAGCACGGGTCCCACCGCCCCGGTGCCGAAGATGTGACTGACGGCGTAGGTGACGCCGCCGATCGCCGCCGCCGCGGGCAGGGTCAGCAGCCAGGCGACGAAGATGTTGCCGGCGACGCCCCAGCGCACGGCCGAGAGCCTCTTCCCCGCCCCGGCGCCCATCACGCCGCCGTTGATCACGTGCGTGGTCGAGAGCGGAAAGCCGTAGTGCGTCGAGGCAAGGATCACCGCTGCGCCCGCTCCCTGGGCCGCGAAACCCTGGGCAGAGTCCATCTTGATGATCCGGGTGCCGGTCGTGCGGATGATCCGCCAGCCGCCGCTGTAGGTGCCGAGCGCGATCGCCGTCGCCGCCGAAACGATCACCCAGAGTGGCGGATCGGCGCCGGTGGCGAGGGTGCCGTTGGCGATCAGGGCGAGGGTGATCACTCCCATCGTCTTCTGCGCGTCGTTGGTCCCGTGCGCGAGCGCCAGCATGCCGCCCGAGACCAGCTGCCCGTAGCGGAAGCCGCGCGTCACCGTCCCCGGCCGCTGCCGGCCGACGATCCGGTAGACGAGCCCGATCCCGATGCCCGCGACCGAGAAGGCGAGCGGCGGCGCCACCACCGCGGGGATCAGGACCTTGCCGACGATGCCGTCGGCCAGCACCGCGTCGAACCCCGAGGCGACGACGGCCGAGCCCACCACGCCGCCGATCAACGCGTGCGAGGAGCTGGACGGCAGGCCGAAGTACCAGGTGATCAGGTTCCAGGCGATCGCCCCGATCAGTCCCGCGAAGACGACCGTCGGCGTGATCACCGAAGCGTCGACGACGTCGTTGGCGACCGTGGCCGCAACCGAGATCGAGATGAAGGCGCCGGCGAAGTTGAGCAGCGCCGCGAAGGCGATCGCGACCTGCGGGCTCGCCGCCCGGGTCGAGATCGAGGTCGCCACCACGTTGGCCGTGTCGTGAAACCCGTTGGTGAAGTCGAAGGCGAGCGCGGTGCCGACGACGATGACGAGGATGATGTCGGCGCTCACGGATGGGTCACGAGTTTTTGATGACGATGCCCTCGATGATCTGGGCCGCGGTCTCGGTGGCGTCGATCGCGTTCTCCAGCACCGCGAACATGTCCTTCCAGCGGATCACGACCATCGGGTCGATCCCGTTCGAGAAAAGCGAGGCGACCGCGTCGCGCGAGATCCGGTCGCCCTCGTTCTCGAGTCGGTGGATCTCGATCCAGTATTTCTCGAGGCCCTTGAAGTCGCGCAGGTGCTCGAGCCCCTGGGAGAGCTGATCGCAGGCTTCAACCAGCACTTTCGTAAGCGCCTGCGCCTGCGCCATCGGCGCTTCGATGTTGTAGAGGCCGAGGAAGTCGGCGGCCTCCTCGGTGTAGTCGACGATGTCGTCCATCTGGGTCGCCAGCGCGTAGATGTCCTCGCGATCGATCGGCGTCACGAAGGTCGTGTTGAGGCGCTGGACGATGTCGTGGGTGATCCGGTCGCCCTCCTGCTCGGCCTTGAGGATCTCCCGGCCGATGTCGCCGGCGTCGGGCCAGGTGCCCATCATCTCGTCGAGCAGCCGGGCAGCGTGAAGCGTGTTCTGGCCGGCCTCGACGAACAGCTCGAAAAAGGTCCGATCGCGGGGCAGCAGGGAGAAGCGAGCCACCCGGCAATCCTATTGCGACCGCCGGGCGGCGCGCACGGTCAGCTCGCGGCCGCGGCGAGCTGCTCGCCGGTTCGCGCAAGGTGACGTTCGCGCAGCTCCTCCTGGACGCCGCGGCGCTCGCCGGGCGGCGCTTGGAGCCGGGTCCAGACGCCGTCGGCGTCCAGCTCCCAGGCGCTGGCGTTGTCGGCGAGGCAGCGCTCCATGACGTCGAGCAGCTCCGCCCGCAGGCCCTCGTCCTCGATCGGCGTCACCAGCTCGACCCGGCTGTCGAGGTTGCGCGGCATCAGGTCCGCCGAGCCGGTCAGGACCCGGGTCTCCTCGCCGCGGCGGAAGGCGTAGATCCGCGAGTGCTCGAGGAAGCGGCCGACGATCGAGACGACGCGGATGCTCTCGGAGATCCCGGCCACCCCGGGGCGCAGGCAGCAGATGCCGCGCACGTTGAGGTCGACCCGCACCCCCGCCTGCGATGCCTCGTACAGCGCCTGGATGCAGCGCGCATCGACCAGCGCGTTCATCTTCAGCCCGATCCAAGCCGCCTCGCCGGCGCGCTGCGCCTCGACCGTCGCCTCGATCTCCTCGATGATGCGCTCCCGCATCGTCGTCGGCGAGACCAGCACCCTGCGGTACTCGGCCGGGCGCCCGTAGCCGGTCAGGAAGTTGAACATCTCGGCGACGTCGGCGCCGATCTCGGGATCGGCGGTGAAGAGGCCGAGGTCGGTGTAGAGGCGGGCCGTGGTCGGGTTGTAGTTGCCGGTTCCGATGTGGACGTACTCGCGCACCCGCTCGCCCTCGCGGCGGGCGACGACGATCGCCTTGACGTGGGTCTTCAGCCCGGGGATGCCGTAGACGACATGGACGCCCGCCTCCTCCAGCGACTTCGCCCAGTGGATGTTCGCCGCCTCGTCGAAGCGGGCTTTCAGCTCGACCATGCAGACCGCCTGCTTGCCGCGTTCGGAGGCGCGGATCAGCGCCGGCACCAGCGGCGAGTCGTCGCTGGTCCGGTAGACCGTCTGCTTGATCGCCAGCACGTCGGGGTCGGCGACCGCCTGCTCGACGAAGCGCTCGACCGAGGAGGCGAAGGAGTCGTAGGGGTGGTGGACGAGGATGTCCCCGTGGCGGATCGCCGCGAACATGTCGACCGGATCGCCGTCTTCGCCCTGCAGGCGCGGCTGGGTGACCGGCGACCACGGCTCGTAGCGCAGCTCGCGGTGGCCGGGGGTGTCGGCCACGTCGGTCAGGTCGGCGAGATCGATCAGACCGTCGACGTCGTAGACCTCGCGGTCTTCGAGGCGCAGGGCGTCGATCAGCTGCGCGCGCAGCTTCAGGTTCATCCCGGCGGCCACCTCCAGCCGCACCACCTCGCCGAAGCGACGCCGCCGCAGCTCGTCCTGAACCGCCTGCAGCAGGTCGTCGGCCTCGTCGCTGACGGTGAAGTCGGCGTCGCGGGTGACCCGGAAGTAGCCGTGGTCGATCACCTCGATGCCCGGGAACAGGGTGGCCAGGTTGGCGGCTATCGCCTCCTCCAGCGGCACGAAGACGTCGTTGCGCTCGCCGACGCGGAGGAAGCGACCGAGCAGCTCCTTCGGGACCTTGACCCGGGCGATGATCTCGGTGCCGCTGTCGGGGTCGCGCAGGAGCACCCCGAGGCTGAGCGAAAGATTGGAGATGTAGGGAAAGGGCCGACCGAGCCCGACCACCAGCGGCGTCAGCGCCGGGAAGACCTGCTCGTGGAAGCGGGCGTCGATTTCGCGCCGCTCCTGCTCGCTGGCGGTATCGAGGGAGACGATGCGAATCCCCTGCTCCTCCAGCTGCGGCCGCAGCGTCCCGTTGAAGGCGCTGTGGAGGCGACCGTCCAGCTCCAGGACCCGTTCCTGGATCGCGTCGATCAGCTCGCTGGGGGTGAACCCGTCGCTACCGCGCGTGTTGACGCCTGCGTCGAGCTGGTCGAACAGTCCCGCGACCCGGACCATGAAGAACTCGTCCAGGTTGGAGGCGTAGATCGAGCAGAAGCGGACCTGCTCCAGCAGCGGCACCTCCGGGTCCTCGGCGAGCTCGAGGACGCGCTGGTTGAAGTCGAGCCAGGAGAGCTCGCGGTTGAAGTAGAGAGCCGGATCGTCGATCCGGCCATCGTACTGCCGCACCCCCAGCGCCTCCCCCACCTCAGGCGGCGCGGGCCGGCGCCCGCTCGCCAGCGGCGGCGCCGGCGATGCCGTGGCGGTAGCCGGCCGCGAGCTGCTCGAGCGCTCGCTGCCAGGAGCGCGACTCGGCGGCACGGCGGCCCGCCTCGCCCAGCCGCCGGCGCAGCGCCGGCGAGGAGGCGAGCTGCAGGAGGGCGCCGGCGATGTGGTCTGGATCGGGACGGCAGAGGATGCCGGTGTGGCGATTCTCGATCAGCGAGGCGGGGCCGCCCTCGGCGACGGCGACCACCGGCAGGCCACTGGCGCCGGCCTCGACGACGACCTGGCCGTAGGTGTCGGTGGTCGAACAGAAGAGGAAGGCATCGGCGCTGGCGTAGGCGCGAGGGAGCTCCTCGCCGTCGAGCCAGCCGAGGAAGGTCGCGTGCTCTCCGAGCCGCGAGCGCAGCTCTTCCTCCTCGGGCCCACCGCCCGCCAGCAGCAGGTGCAACCGCGGCTCCAGGCGCCGAGCTTTGAGGAAGCTCTCGGCGAGCAGGTCGACGCCCTTCTCGCGGGTCAGCCGGCCGGCGTAGAGGACCTTCAGCTCGCCTGGGTAGGCGCTGCGATCGGCCCTGGCGGGGTCGAAGCGCTCGACGTCGACGCCGCGTTCCCAGCGGCCGATCCGCCCCGACTCGACGCCGAGCGCGAGCAGGGAGCGATCCGCTGCCGGGCTCGGCGAGAGGACCACCGAGGAAGCGCCGTAGAAGGCCCCCAGCCCGGTCCGGGCGAGCGTCTCGAGCCCGTCGTCACCGCTGCGCAGGCCGGCGTAGGCGCCCAGCTCAGTGTGGTAGCTGCCGACCAGGGGCATGCCGGTGATGCGGCTGAGCAGGACAGCGGCGATCCCGGCCGGCCCGGGCGCGGTCACGTGCAGCAGGTCGTAACGCCCCTCGGCTAGGGTCTCGACCAGGCCGGGCAGGCTGGGGACCCCCAGCTTCATCCCGGCGTAGAACGGCACCTCGAGCTCCGCGGCCGCGGGCAGGCGGCGATCGACGCCGGCGTCGGTCCCCACCACCTCGACCTCGAAGCCGGGCACGCCACGCTCGCGGATCTGCTCGATCGTGTGGGTGACGCCGTGCATCGCGTCGATCCCGTCGACGATCGCCGCGACCCGACGGACCTCGCCGTCGCGCCTCGTCAGCTTCGCCTTCTCGGCGCCGAGGAAGGCGGCCGCGGGCGCGTAGGGCACGGCCGGGACGAGAGCGTCGAAGAGGCCGCCGAAGGCGGCTGGGAGATCACCGGTGGCGACGGCCCGCGAGCCCAGCGCGATTGCCGCCCGCAGGCGCCGGTCATGGGCGCGGTGGGCGCGGCGGTAGAGATCGGCGTGGGAGAAGCCCTCGGACTGCAAATGGTCGAGCAGCTCGCGGCCGCGCCGCTCGATCCCGACCGAGGCGAGCCAGGCGTCGAGCAGGCCGCGGGCGTCTTCGGGCCCGATGTCGGCGGCGACCTTGCCCTCGCGGGCGGCTCCCTGGCCGACCACCCGCTGGGCGATCTTCAGCACCGTGCCCGGATCCACCCTCTGAACCGGACGTGCCGAGACTTGAGTGCCCATAGTGGTGTCTAAGTCTCGGCACGTCCCGCCGAGGGCGCGGGTCGCGATCGCCATCGCGGCGTGCGCCCATTTGGCGGCGCTTCCCTGTTCGCCGCCGGCACTCGCATCGCCGCGGCGCATCAGGCGCAGAAACTCTTCCGGCGTGGAGACGACCGCGGTCTCGGTGTAGGTGCGGCCGATGTCCACGCCGGCATGGTCGTCGGAGCCGCCGATGCCGCCGCCTCCGTGCGTCTCGATGTAGATGACGGCCGGTGCGTTCAGCTCCGGTGCCCGCGACCCGTTGCGCACCTCCCAGATCGGGAAGAGCTCTGCGAGACGGCGGCGGTGGCGCGGCGTCAGCGGCGCCGCGACGTCGTAGAACGGATGCGCCAGGGCGCAGGCGATCTCGTTCTCGTGAAGGTAGGCGGCGCAGGCCTCGACGTCGCCGGCGTGTGCCTGCAGCCACTCGTGGTCCCCGGGATCGATCCCGTAACAGAGGACGTGCACCGCCTGGGCCTCGCCGGCGAAGCGGGCGGTCAGCTCCTCGGAGACGAAGCAGTCGGGACGGCCAGCCAGCTCGAGGCAGCCGTCGATCGTGTCGTGGTCGGTGATCGTGACGAAGTCCATCCCCCGTCGCTTCGCCAGCTCGTAGACCTCCTGCGGCGGCGTCGCGCACTCAGGCAGGCCGAGCGAGCGCTGGACCCCCAGCCGCGAGAGCTGCGAAGCGGTGGAGTGGCAATGCATGTCTACTCGGGAAATCATCGGCGTCTCCCATCTCGTATCCGTCGGGTCGCCTACAGGTTCGCCCTTTGCAGGCAAAACTTGTGAACCGCCCGCCAACTCCCCGTGAAAATCCCGTGAACCTCCGGACGTGCCGTCCTTTAAGGGTCCATAGTGGTGTCTAAGTCTCGGCACGTCTCCTGCAGGACGCTCCAGACGCCGCTCTGGGCCTGGGCCTGCCAGAGCTCGCGGAAGCTGCGGTAGTGCAGCTCGCGGCGGGTCTGCAGCAGCATCTGCAGCGACTCGATCCCCTCCGCGCGGGGCAGCATCGTGTCGCAGTCGTGGATCTCGCCCAGCCCGCCCTGCAGGGCCTTGGCGGCATCGCGGGCCCGCTCCGCCTCGGGGCCAAGGCAGGGGGCGAAGATCTCCAGCACGTAGCGGAGTCGTTTCGCCGCGATCCTCATCTCGTGCTGAGCGGTCGCGGCGCCTGGCTCGAGCGCACCCTCGGCGAGCGCCCGCAGCTCATCGAGCCTGGTGAGAGCGATCCGGGCCGCGTTAGGGCGCAGCGGCGCGGCCGGATCGAGGCCCTCGACCGGGCGAGCCTTCATGCTTCCGCCGCCTTCACGAGCTTGTCGAGGCGGCGCCGCAGCTTCTTCAGGCGCTTCGGGGCGACCGCCGGCGCCAGCGCCTCGTTGGCGGCCCGCTGCTCCTCGCGCAGGCGCTCGATCGTTTTGGTGAGCGCGGCGCGGTCGTTGCTCGCCACCCCCTCTGCCACCTCCTCGAGGAAAGCGATCGCGACGTCGCGATCGCGACGCTCCCCAAGCGCGTCGGCCAGCGCCTTGACCCGCTTCAGCGCCTTGCGGTGGCGCTTGCGCGGGAAGCACGGCTCGAAGACCTCCAGCGCCGCCCGCAGGCGCCTGGTCGCGATCCGCATGTCGTGGACCGGCTCGACGTCCTCGAGGTCGAGCACCCCATCGGAATAGTCGAAGATCTCGGCCGCACGCACGGAGACGACCCGAGCCGCTGCATGCGCGAACGGCTCGTCGCAGTCGAACCCCGGCACCTCGCGCGCACGCGCCACGGGGCGCAGAGTAGAGCAGAGCGCAAACGCTCAGAGCTGGGTCGCCAAGACACTGAGGATGCCGACGATGAGGGTGGCGATCATGCCGCCGCCGACCTGCAGGATGAGCCGGTGCAGCGCCCCGAACTTCGCATCCATCTCCGTGCGCAGCCCTCCGATCTTCGCGTCCATCTCGGTGCGCAGCGACTGGAAGTCCTCATGGACTCGGCTGAAGCCTTCGTCCATGCGACGCCCCATGTCGCCGACCCGTCCGTTCAGGTCGTCAAGCCGCCCGTCGGTCCACGCCTCTCTCATCGAGCTCATGATGACAGCCTAAGACAACACATTTCACGCGTGTGTGCCTGAAGTGCAAAATTCTGGGCCGGCGAGCGCGCGGCGCAGAACCCCTGGCGGCGCCCGCGAGAAACGAAAACGCTCGTTGAGCGAATCTGCAAGGGCGGAGCCGAATGATGCAGACCGAACCACACGCAAGGGCCCGCGGCCGCTCCGCGATCCGCATCGTGGCCGTGGTCGTCGTTCTCGCGGCGCTCGTGCTCGGGTGCGGCGACGACGAGGGAGGCAACACCAACGCCGCCTCCGGACCGACGACGACGACGGACGCGGTGACGAAAGCCAGGTACATCGAACAGGGAGATGCCGCCTGCGCGAGGCATAACCGAAAGATCCAGCGCGCAGCTCGCGTTTACCTGCGCGACGCCGGGCAGGGCTCGCAGGCGGAGCTCGCGGCGGAGATCGTCAACCGAGTGATGGCTCCGCGCATGGAACATGAGATCCGCACCGTTCGCGCCTATGTCCTGCCACCCGAGAACGTCGACCAGGCCCTGCGGTTTCTAGAAGCGATGCAGGACGTGGTCGATCGAGCCCAGCAAGACCCCATTGCCTTCGTGAAAGCCACGCGGCCGTTCGCCAAACCGGAACGACTGGGGCGGGAATTCGGCTTCGAGGTCTGCGGCAGCCTCTGACCGCGCTGTCAGCCAAACCGTTAGGCGGCGAGCCTGGCCGGCGAGGAGCCATTGGAGCTGCCGTTGAGCAGGTCGAGCACAACGCCCTCCCGCAGGCCGCCCTTGCCGATCTGCAGGGGCTGCCCGAGCAGCTCCGAGAGCTTCTCCAGCAGCAGCACGCCGGTGGCCAGGATCCGGACCCGTTCCGGGTCGAGCTCGAAGCGCTTCGCGACCTCGGCCGCAGGATCGCTGGCCAGGACCCGGATCCCGCGCTCGAGCGTCTCGTACTCGAGCACGGCGCCGACGAGGCGCCGCAGCGAGGTGGCGCTGCCGCCAACGGCGACGGCCTGGGCCGGCTGCTCGACCTCGACACCCTCGAAGATGTCGTCGATGCGGTCGCGGACCTTGCGAATCTCGGCCGCCGAGGGCGGGTCGGAGGCGATCAGCTCGTCGGCGAGGGCGCCGGAGCCGACCCGCCAGGAGCGGACCGCTTCCACCCCGTCCGCAACGGTGCCGAGGATCACCTCGGTCGAGCCGCCACCGACGTCGACCACGCCGATCTTGCCCTCGACCGGATGTCCGAGCGCCTTGGTGGCGCCGATGAAGGAGAGCCTCCCCTCCTCCTCGTCGGAAAGGATCTCGATCGACACCCCGGCCGCCTCGCCGATTCGCCGCGCGACCTCCTCGCCATTCGCGGCCTCGCGGATCGCGGCGGTCGCCACCGCCCGAATCCGCTCGGCCCCAAGCTCACGAGCCAGCCGCACCTGCGTAGCGACCACCTCGGCCACTTCGGCCACCTTCTCGGCCGGAATCTCGCCATCTCCGTCAACGGCCCTGTTGATCCGCGTATAGGCCCGCTGCTCCATCACCTTCTTCAACTGCCCGTCGACGGGCTCGGCAACGAGCACCCGCGTCGTATTGGACCCAATATCTATGGCTGCGCAGAGCATGGCCGGCAGCTCTCAATGTTCCCAGTCACGTCGGATCTCAAGCGCCGCGGTGAACTCGGGGTAGTCGATGTCTCAGCTCGCCGCGCAACGGAGCGGTAGCTCGCGCGGGCGCGCCGTTCCTCGCGCGGGTGGCGCGGGGCGTGGGGTCCTCGCCCGCAGCCTGCGAGGACGAGGACCCCTCCCCCGCGACAAGACCCGCGCGCCGGAACGATCGACCGCGCGCCGGAATGGTCAACCCGCGCGCCGCTACCCCTCCGGATGCGACGCGTCCTCGAACTCCCTGAACAGACCCGTCACCACGAAGGCGACCTGCTCGCCGATGTCGACCGCGTTGTCGCCGATCCGCTCGATCGCCCGCGCCGCCAGCAGCATCGTCATCGCCCACTCGCGCTTGTCGGCGTCGTCGCCGATCTCCAGCGCCAGGTGGAAGCACTCGCGGTTGAGGTTGTCGACGACGTCGTCCTGGCGCACGAGGTCCTGGGCCATCGCCACGTTGCGCTCCTCGAAGGCGCGCTTGGCCTGACTGATCAGCGTCCGCGTGTGTTTCCCCATCGTCACGATCCGGCTCAGCATCTCCGGGTCGGCCGGCGGCTCGTTGCCGGTCAGCGGGATCAGCTTGCAGACGTTGACGCACTGGTCGCCCATCCGCTCGACGTTCTTCAGCACGTGCAGGAGGGCCGAGATCAGCCGCAGGTCGGTCGCCACCGGCGACTGCGTGGCGAGCAGCGCGATCAGGCTCTGGTGCACCTCCAGGTAGCGGCCGTCGATGCGGTCGTCGTCGACGATCACCTGCTGGGCCAGCTCGACGTCCTGCTGTTCGACCGCTTCGCCGGTCCTGCCAAGCTGCTCGCTGACCAGGTCGAGGCCGCCGAGCGCGCTGGCCTCCAGCTGCCCCAGTTCCGCCTGATAGTGGACCCGGGTCTGCTCGACCATCCGCCTCCTCACCCGACCTTGCCGGAGACGTAGTCCTCGGTGCGCCGGTCGGCGGGGTTGGTGAAGATCTTCTCGGTTTCGTCGTACTCGACCAGCCGGCCCCAGCGGTTCTCCTCGTCGGCGTCGAGCTCGACCATCAGGAAGGCGGTCCGGTCCGAGACCCGTGCCGCCTGCTGCATGTTGTGGGTGACGATGACGATCGAGAACTGCTCCTTCAGCTCGATCATCAGGTCCTCGATCTTGCCAGTCGAGATCGGGTCGAGGGCCGAGCAGGGCTCGTCCATCAGGATCGTGTCGGGTTGGACGGCGATGCAGCGGGCGATGCAGAGCCGTTGCTGCTGGCCGCCGGAGAGGCCGAAGGCGTTGTCCTCGAGGCGGTCCTTGGCCTCGTCCCAGAGGGCGGCTCCGCGCAGCGCCCCCTCGACCGTCTCGTCGAGGTCATCCTTGCGGCCGAGGATGCGCGGGCCGAAGGCGACGTTGTCGTAGATCGACTTGGGGAAGGGGTTCGGTTTCTGGAAGACCATCCCGATCAGCTTGCGGACCTGGATCGGGTCGACCCCGGAGCCGTAGAGGTCCTCGCCGTGGTAGAGCAGCTCACCGTGCACCGAGGCGCCGGGGATCAGGTCGTTCATCCGGTTGAGGCAGCGCAGCAGCGTGCTCTTGCCACAGCCCGAGGGGCCGATCAGCGCCGTGACGTCGTTGCGGCGGATGTCCATGCTGATGTCCTTGACCGCCGCCGCGCCGCTGTAGTCGACGCCGACGCCCTTCAGCTCGAAGACCTTTTCGCGCTTGCCGGCGCTGTGGTTGAACTCGCCCGGCCGCACCGCGATCGCCGCTCGCTCCGCCGCTTCTTCCCGGGTCTGCCGCCCCGTCTCCGCCCTGCTCTCGTCCTGGGTCATCTGATCACGCACCCTAGCCCACCTACCATCTCTGCTCGTAACGATTTCGTAGCCAGATCGCGAAGGAGTTCATCGCCAGCAGCACCACCAGCATCACGATGATTCCCGCCGCCGCCAGGGCCTGGAACTCCTCCTGCGGTCGCGTCGCGTACTGGAAGATCTGCACCGGCAGCGCCGAGTACCCGTCGGCGGAGAAGAAGGTCGGGTCGAAGGTGACGAAGACCGTCGCTCCGACCAATAGCAGCGGCGCCGCCTCGCCCAGCGCCCGCGAGACGGCGAGGATGACGCCGGTCGCGATGCCGGGGATCGCCGCCGGCAGCACCTGCCTGCGGACCGTCTGCCACTGGGTCGCGCCGAGCGCCAGCGAGCCCTGTCGAATCGAGTCCGGGACCGCCCGGATCGCCTCGCGGCCGGCGATGATCACCACCGGTAGCACCAGCAGCGCCAGGGTCAGCGAGCCGGCGGCGAGGATGAAGCCGATGTCGAGCGGCCCGCGGACGATGAAGGCGAGACCGAGGATGCCGTAGATGATCGAGGGCACGGCGGCCAGGTTCTGGATGTTGACCTCGATCAGGCGGTTCCACCACTTCGAGTTGTCGGCGTACTCCTCGAGGTAGATCGCGGCGCCGACGCCTACCGGAACGATGAAGAGGATGACGCCGCCGATCAACTCCAGCGAGCCGATGATCGCCGGCCGGAAGCCGGCGTTCTCGGGATTGATCGTCGAGGGCACGTTGGTGAAGAGGTCGGCGCTGAGCGCCGGCGCACCCTTGATCAGCGCCTGCGTCAGCAGGGCGACGAGCCCGGCCAGGGCGATCAGGATCGCCAGCAGCAGCAGGCCGGCGAAGGCGGCGTTGAGAGCGACGTCCCGGCGCGGCTGGTTGCCGAGCACGGCCGCCACGGTGGCCCGCGCGCCGGCGCTGGCCAGGCGCGCGCGCTCGCTTGGCGCCCCCCCGGCGACCCCCATCACTCGTAGACCTCGCGATACCTGCGGACGAGGCGGATGCTGATCATGTTCATCGCCAGCGTCATCACGAACAGCACCGTTCCGACCGCGAAGACCGATTTGTAGTCGAGCGAGCCGGTCGAGATGTCGCCGGTCGCGGTGACGCCAATGTAGGCGGTCATGGTCTGCACCGCCTCGTTCGGGAGGAGGGTGAAATTGGGCGTCGAGCCGGCGGCGAGGAGGACGATCATCGTCTCCCCCACGGCACGAGATATCGCCAGCACGATCGAAGCGACGATCCCCGAGAGCGCCGCTGGGAAGACGACGCCGGTCGCCACCTTCATCTTGGTCGCCCCCATCGCGTAGGCGCCTTCGCGCAGGCCGTTTGGCACCGCCGACATCGCGTCCTCGGAGATCGAGGCGATGATCGGCACCACCATCAGGCCGACGCCGAGCGCGGCGGCGAGCGCCATGAACGGTTTGCCGGCGGCGCCGCCGAGGAACTCGCCCGGCCAGAGCGGCACGATCACCTCCGGCAGGATGAAGGTCGCGGCGAAGACGCCGATAGCCACGGTCGGGATGCCGGCGAGGATCTCGAGCACCGGCTTGACCGTCTTGCGCAAGCGCGGGGTCGCGTACTCGCTCAGGTAGACCGCTGCCCCGAGCCCGACCGGGACCGCGAACAGCATCCCCCATAACGCCACGTTGAGGGTGCCGGCGACGACCGCCAAGACGCCGAAGCTGGGTGGCTCGAACTGGGGGGTCCAGTCGGTGCCGAAGAGGAACTCGTCGACCGGCACGACCTCGAAGAAGCCGATCGTCGGGCCGATCAGCGAGAACACGATCGCGGTGGTGGTGAGAACCGAGAGGGCCCCGCAGAGGGCGAGCAGGCCCTGGATCACCTTCTCGCCGTAGCGAGGGCCCGGAGCCTGGAGCCGACGGGGCAGGTCCCCAGCGGCTCCAGCTCCGGTCCTCGCGTTCACTTCAGCTCGCTCGTTCGCCTAGCTGGTCAGTTTCGCCGCCGCGTCCTTGGACGCTTCCAGCTGCTCTTCGGTCAGCGGGATAAAGCCGACCGATTCGGCGGTGTCGTTGACGTTTTCGAGGTAGTAGTCGACGAAGGCCTTCACCTCGAGCTTTTCCAGCGCTTCGTCGCTCGGGTAGATGAACAGCGGCCGGCTCAGCGGCACGTATTCGCCGTTCTGGGCGGTTTCCGCCGACGGCGCGACGCAGCCTTTGCCGCCGTCGACTTCAAGCGCCTTCAGCGCGTCTTCGTTCTCCAGGTAGAAGGAGTAGCCGAAGTAGCCCATGCCGCCGGGCGAGCCCTCGACGCCGGTGACCGTGGCGTTGTCGTTCTCGCCGACGTTGTTGTAGTCCTTGCGCGAGGCGCCCTCTTCACCATTGATTTCCTCGGTGAAGTAGTCGAAGGTGCCGGAGTCCGTGCCCGGACCGAAGAGCTGCAGTTCCTCGTCGAATTCCTCTTTCAGGCCGGGAATTTCGCTCCAGTTGGAGATGGTCGATTTGGGGCCCCAGACGGCGCTGAGCTGGTCGACGGTGAGGCAGTCGACCGGGTTCTCGGGATTGACGACGACGGTCAGCGCGTCGGTCGCGACCCGGACCTCCTCGTACGCGATGCCCTTCTTTTTGCAGGCTTCGACCTCTTCGGGCTCGATCTCGCGGGAGGCGTCGGAGATCGCCGTCTCGCCGGCGCAGAACTTTTCGAAGCCGCCGCCGGTGCCGGAGGTTCCGACCGTCACCCTGACGTCCGGGTTTTCGGCCTGGAACTGCTCGGCCACGGCCTCGGTAAGGGGCGCCACGGTGCTGGAGCCGTCGATGCGGATCGTCCCCGACAGGTCCCCCCCGCCGCTGCCCGTCGCTTCGTCGTCGCTGTCCCCGCAAGCCGCCACGCCGAGGGCGAGGACGGAAACGGAGGCGATGACCATGAGCCACCTAGAGCTAGTCACGCTTTCTCCTTCTCGTTTGCTTGACGCGATCTCGGCCCGCGGGGCCGATCCTGGCGCCACCCTCTCAGCGACATCTGCGCAGCTTGTTACTCGCCTGTATCGAGGATGTAAAGAAGATGTAAAAGGCGAAACGCTTTGGCGCGTTAGGCGGCGGCAGTGCTCGGAGCCGGCCTGGGCTCGGGCGCAGGGTCGGCGCTCGGCTCGCCGACCGGTGCTTCGGCGGCCCCGTCGAGGGGTTCGGGGTCGAAGCGATAGCCGACGCCGAAGTGGGTGTGGATGTAGCTCCAGCCCGGTGAGAGCTTCTCCAGCTTCTGGCGCAGCTTGCGGATGAAGACGTCGACCGAGCGATCGCCGTGGGCCATCGCGTAGCCCCAGACCCGCTGGTAGATGGCCTCGCGCTCGAGCACCTGGCCACGGGCGTCGGCGAGCAGCTGCAGCAGCTCGAACTCGCGGCGGGTGAGGTCGAGGCTGGTGCCGCCGACGAAGACCTGGAAGCGGTCGGAGCGGATCTCCAGCTCACCGGCGACGACCGGGCCGGCTTCGGCCTGCGGCCGGGCGCGGCGGCGGCGGCGAGAGACGGCTTCGATGCGGGCGATCGCCTCTTCGGGATGGCAGGGCTTGGCGATCCAATCGTCGACCCCGAGGCGCAGCCCGCGCACCCGTTGGGCGACCGTGGAGCGGCCCGAGCAGACGATCACGCCGAGGTCCGGCAGCATCCCGCAGATCTGCTCCAAATAAGCCCAAGCGTCCTCGCCGAGGACGGAGGGATCGATCAGCAGCGCGTTCAGCTTCATCGCCACCAGCTCCTCCGGCGGAATCGCTCCGGCCAGGGTGCGCTGCTGCCAACCCGCCGCTTCGGTGCGCTTCGCCAGCACGGTCACGAAACCGCTGTCGTCGTCGATTACCGCGAGCCTGATGGTCTGCTGTGCGTTCACGTTTGCGGCGCAACTGTGGCGGACGGGCTCATCTCGAAAGCTGCCCTACCCGTCAGACACCTTGATTGTATGCCGCATGTCCGTCGGATCGGGCGTCGAATCTCCTGCGTTCACGGGATTTTTACAGCTGATTACGCAATTTCCGAGCTGCCGGGGCCCGTTTTCTTGCTTTATCCGGATGTTCACCGCAGGTTCATCGGTTGTTCACGCCGACGCCGAGCCAGCGCAGCAGGATGCAGCCTCACGAGACTCCTCTCTCGTCCGCAAACGGCCCGCCTGCCCCGGGCCGTTTGCTCTTTGTAGAGCTGCGGCTCTATTGAATTTAGAAAGTGGCCGGTCTCAAGCCGGTGGCGATGATGAGGAGGATGGCTGCACCGGCGGCGTAGCGGTAGTAGACGAACGGCGCGTAGGACATCGTCCGGACCAGGCGGAGGAGGAAGGCGATTGCCAGGTAGCCGGATATCGCGGCGGCGATGGTGCCGACGATCATCGGGCCGCCGACGCCGGCGGGGAGGCCCTCGGCGATCGCCTCGGCGCCTTTGAAGAGGGTGGCGCCGGCGACGATCGGGATCAGCAGCAGGAAGGAGAAGCGGGCGGCGGCGTCGCGGTCCAGGCCCAGGTAGCGGCCTGCCGTGATCGTGATCCCCGAACGCGAGGTGCCTGGCGCCAGCGCCAGGATCTGCGCCAGGCCGATGTACAGCCCGTCCTTGACGCTGGTGCCATCCAGCGCCTTGCGCTGCGGCAGCCGGTCGGCGTAGAGGAGCAGGGCGCCGAAGAGGATCAGCTGCAGGGCGATCATCCAGGGCTCGCCGAGGTGATCCTCGATGAAGCCCGAGCCGATGCCCCCAGCGATCACCGCCGGGACGGTCCCCACGGCAATCGCCACCGACACCCGCTGGTCCGCGCTCTCGACCGCCCGTGCCCGCAGCGCCGCCAGGAAACCGCGCGTGAGGGCGACGACCTCGCGCCGGAAGTAGGCCAGGGCCGCGATCAGCGTGCCGGCGTGCAGCGCCACGTCGAAGGTCTTGTTGAAGTCCGGATGGTCGAGCAGGAATTCGTAGTCCTGCAACCAGGGGACGATGATCAGGTGGCCCGAGGAGGAGATCGGCAGGAACTCGGTCAGTCCCTGGACGACCCCCAACAGCAGGGCCTCTAGCTCAGACATTGGCGCGGCATCCTACGCAAGGGGCCGGAGTGCCCTGGCCGGGGGATGGCGCCGCCGCGGTGCGCTAGATTCCTGGACGTGGCCCTGCCGTCCCGTCGCACGCGGATCGTCGCCGCCCTCTCGGCGGCGCTGTCGCTGCTGCTGGTCGCGGCGCCAAGCGCCCTCGCCGACAACGGCGCCGGCCTGGCTGGGCCGGTGACCGACAAGACGGTCACCTTCTTCTGCTTCGGCGTGATCGCCTTCTTCGCGATCCTCGTCATCGTCCTCTCGTTGATCCAGGGCCGGCTCGAGAAGCGCAAGGAAATGCGCCGCTACGACCTCGAGCGCTACGGCTGATCCTCTTCAGCGCCTCAGGTCGCCCTGCGCGGCCGTCGCGTCGTCGGCGCCCTTGATCTGCTCGTCCACGGCAAGACCGGTAAGCGCCAGAGAGCCGTCGGGTTCGACGGCGGCGGTTGCAAGGACCGAGTCCCCGAGCCCCAACTCGCCCGGATCGATCCTGGCCGGCAGGGCGAGCATGATGTCCTCGGCGCTCTCGTCGAGGCCGTCGGCCGAGAGGAGGAGTTGTGCCGTCTGCGGGCAGATGGCGCTGACGACGCCCGCCAGGTCGAGATAGGTGGAGGGCTCGCCCGGTTCGATTTTCAGCTGGCGCTGCCAGAGAACAGCCGGAGGGTCCACCTGGGCCGGCCGGCTGGGATCGCGCCCGCAGGGCGGATCGGGCGCCGGGCCGGCGGCAGCCGCAGACGGCGTTTCCGCCGGCGCCGGTTCGGTGGTTGGCGAGTGCGGATCGGCGACAGCGACCGGCTTCTTCAGCTCGGCGCTCACGGTCACGTAGGAGCCGCGGGCGGGGAGCTGCGGAGCGCCGCCGGTTGGGTCGGGATCGACGTGGACCAGGAGCGAGGCGCCGGGACTGGAGACGGTGTAGGCGGGGGCGGCCGGCGTCGGATCGGCGTAGGTGACAACGCCCCGGAAGCTGAGCTGGGCGACCTTGCCGCTTCGCTCAGGGGACTCCGCCTCGGCGAAGGTGCCGTTGGCGAGGCGGCGGGCGAGGACGGTCAGCTTGGCGCCGGCGGGCGGCAGCTTGGCGGCGTGGATCGGGACCAGCTCGCCGCCCTCGATCGCCAGCGCGTAGCTGCCGGCGGCCGGGTTGGCCTGGGCGACTATGCCCTTCAGCTCGATCTCTTCTTCTTCGCCCTCTCCTTCTTCTGGACCTTCGGGGGTGGGAGACGCGGGTTCGGGCACGGGTTCTTCCTCGGGCACGGGGACGATTGGCGCCGGCGCAAGCGGGGCAGGCGCCGGGGACGGCTCCGTCGCGCCTCCACCGTCTCGACCACCCCCCAGAGCTCCACCGACGCCGCCGGAGGCGCCACCGGCTTCGACCTCGGCATCGCCCTCCTCGCCACCGCCGGCGATTTCGACGATCGGCGCGGTACCGGCCAAGGTCCCCGCGGCGCTCGGGCCGATCGCGACGCCGACGAAGAGGCCGAAGCCGAGGGCGGTCGCACTCAGTGGCGCCGCCCAGCGACGGTCGGTGATGACCAGCGAGAAGCCGCGGAGGATGCGATCGGCGACGGTGCTCATTGCGGGGGAGGCGTGGTCGCGGGTGGCGCCGGCGCGGCCTGGCTGCGCTCCATCAGGTCCTTGCCGCACTGCCAGCAGAAGACCGAGCCGCGCGCGTAGAGGGCGCCGCAATGCCCGCAGGAACCGGCGGCGCTCGCCTGGTCGAGCCGCAGCATCCGCTCGACCTCGGCCAGCTCGGCGTCGACCTGCTGCAGCTTGGCGGCCTGGCGGGTCAGCACGTCGAGCCGGAAGTGGTCGCGGATCGCCATCTCGTAAGCGAGCCCGCCGAGGTCCCACTGCAGCTCGGCCAGCTGCTCGGCGAGGCTGTCGCGACGCTGCTGCAGGTCGCTCATTCGATCGACGTCCCCTTGCTGCCGCCACCCGGCGCCTTGTTGTCCGTCGGGGGGGCCTTCCCGGGCGTCGCGATTTCGTCCGGCAGCTTGGCCGCGGCTTCTGAGTATTCCTGCGGGCTCTTCCCCTCCAGGGCTTCCAGCTCGGAGTCGCTGGCGGTGATCTCGGCGGGCGGCGCCTTGCCGCTGCCGCCGCTCAGCGCTCCGGCCTTGCCGGAACCTTTGGCCTTCGCCTTCCTCGCCCCCGCTTCCCCTTTTCCCGCCACGCCTTCTTCGTTGCTCGCCGTCGCCTCTTCGTCGCCGCCCTGGACGCGGACGACCTGTGGCGGCGGGGCCGCGGCCCGATTGCCGTCGCCACGGCCGATCAGGACCCCGACCAGCAGCATCAGCCCCAGCACCGCGATGCCGCCGGCCGCGGCAAGAGGCGTGTAGTCGCGCTGCGGCTTGGGCTCGGGCGCCGGGGTGTCCGTCGGTGCCGCGGCGGCTACCGCAGGGGCATGGCCGTTGGCCACCGCGCCGCCGTTCACAGCGGTCCCCTGGGCCGGCAGGTGCTGGCGAAAATCGATCCGGGTATCGCCACGGCGTCGGCCGCAGTTGAGGCAGTAGCGCTGATCGGCGGCGAGCGGGGCGCCGCACTCGCGGCAGGGCTCGATCTGGGAGCCGGTTGGCTGCGACGCCATCGGCTGGGTCGACGTCGGCGGCCGGGCCTGGCCCTCGTTCATGGCTGCTCCCGTCCGGGCAGGGTCGGAAACTGGGTCACGGTCAGGTCAGTCCCACGGGGGTCGCCGATGAAGTAGATGTTGTAGGCGACGTCCTTGCCGTTGGCTTTGAGCGGTTCGATCGCGCCGCGCCCGGCCGCGACGACCTCCCTGCCGTCTCGCGCTATGCCGTAGAGGAGCAGCCGATCGAGGTCCTCGCCGCTGCGGTTGAGCACCTCGCCGCCGGCCGCGACGCCGGTGTAGGGGTCGCCCTCGAGCTTCGGCTCGCTGACCGAGACCTGTGGCTGCTCGCCGGAGAAGCTGGCGTCGCTGGCGCCGAGCGTGACCTCAACCGAGGCGGGCTTGCCGGTGGCCAGAACCTGGTCGTGAACCCAGGTGACCTCCCCCCCGGCCGGGACGAAGGGGATCGCGGCGAGGGCCGGCTCGATGCCGGGAATGTCGTTGCGGTAGACGCTGCGGCCCTCGGCGTCGAGGACGTCGATCAGGATCGGCACTTCGACCAGATCCCTGCCGGAGTCGTTGCGGACCTCGACGACGACGGCGCTGCCGTTGGCGTCGCTGAGCAGGGTCGTGTCAAGCACGCGGACGTCCTCGCTCCGCTCGGCGATCCGCAGGCCCTTCTCCTGCGCGACGGGCCCCAGCTCGGCGGCGATCCTGGCGCTCTTGTCCTGGGTCGATTCGCACCCCGTAGCCATCAGCACCACCCCAGCCAGGACCAGCGCCACCGGCCATAGCGGCCGACGGGCCGAATCCGGTCGATATACGTCCGCTTTCGTCCCGTCGGCGGTCATCCGAATGCGCCTCCTACGTACTCACGGGTGCGCTGCTCGCGGGGGGCGCCGAAGACCTGCTCGGCCGGGCCGTACTCGACCAGCTCCCCCAGGTACATGAAGCCGACGTGGTCGGCGATCCGCAGCGCCTGCTGCATGTTGTGGGTGACGATCACCACCGCCACCTCCTCGCGCAGCTTCAGGATCAGCTCCTCGATCACCTGGGTCGAGCGCGGGTCCAGCGCCGAGCAGGGCTCGTCGAGCAGCAGCACCTCGGGCCGGGCCGCCAGGGCCCGGGCGATGCAGAGTCGCTGCTGCTGGCCGCCGGAGAGGCGCAGCGCCGGGTGGTCGAGCGTCGCCCCCACCTCGTCCCAGAGGCCGGCGCGGACCAGGGCGTCGCCGACGTGGTTGTAGAGGGCGTCCTTGCCGGGCCGCCCCGAGCCCTGCTCGCGCAGCGCGTAGGCGACGTTGTCGAAGACGCTCATCGGGAACGGGTTCGGCTGCTGGAAGACCATGCTGACCCGGCGCCGCAGCGCCGTCACCTCGATCCGGTCGATATCCTCGCCATCGAGGCTGATGCGGCCGCTGCGGGCAGCGGTGGGCGTGATCTCGACCAGGCGGTTGAGCGAGCGCAGCAGCGTCGTCTTGCCGCAGCCGGAGGGACCGATCAGGGCCAGCACCTCGCCCTGGCGGACCGGCAGGGTGACCTGGTTGACCGCGACCTTCTCGCCGTAGGCGATGGTCACGCCTTCGATCCGCATCCGTTCAACCTTGGGGCCGATGGCGGGCTTGGGGCGGCGGACCGGCGCCCCCAGGCCGATCGCCCCGGCCCCCGCCGGGCCGCCGCCGTTCGTCGGTGGTGGCTGCACGACGGTCGGCTCGCTGTCGACGACGATGCGCCGCACCGGCGGCGGTGGCGCCAGGACGACGTCGCGCGGGTCGCGCTGGATCCCCTCGGCGCTCAGCGAGTCCACCCCTCGCCTCCTCTCCTGGCCAGGCGGGAGACCGCCAGGTTGAGGACGATGACGAACGCCAGCAGGACGAAGGCGGCGAAATAGGCTTTCTCAGGCGCCAGCCCCTCGCCCGCCGGCGAGTTGTAATAGACGTAGCTGGTAAGGGTGCTGCCGGTGCCGCGGAAGAGGCCAAAGACGCCGCCGTCGGCGCCGTTCTGGATCTGCAGCGTGGCGCCGAGCAGGACGACGACGATCGCGGTATCGCCGGCGACGCGGCCCATGCCGAGCGCGGTGCCGGTGCCGATCCCCGGTCGCGCCGCCGGCAATAGCACGCGGCGGATCGTCGCCGCCTTCGTCTTGCCGAGCGCGTAGGAGGCCTCGCGGACGTGGCCCGGGATCGAGTTCAGCGCCTCACGGGTGGCGCCGACGACGAGCGGCAGCGCGATCAGCGACATCATCGAGGCGGCGGCAATGAAGGAGCGCCCGAGCACCGCGCCCCCTTCGGCGTCGAAGGTGAGGAAGCCCAGCCACTGCTGCTGGAAGAAGACGAGGCCGAACATCGCCAGCACGATGCTGGGCGTGCCGGCGACGACCTCGACCGCCGACTCGACCGCCCGCGCCAGGCCGGCGGGACGGCCGTACTCGGTCAGCCAGACCGCGATCGTGACGCCGAGCGGCGCCGCGATCAGAGTCGACATCACGAGCAGCAGCCCCGTGCCGAGGATCGGGTCCTTGAAGCCGCCGCTCGTCGCCTGGTTGAGCGAGGAGGCGGGGCTTTCGAAGAGCAGGCCGAGGTCGAAGTACTGGGCGCCGCGATAGGCCATGTAGACGACGATCGCGCCGGCGATCGCGATCAGCGCCAGGCCAGCGGCCCAGGCGGCGTAGTAGCCGACCCGGTCCCACAGCGGCCAAGAGCCGACGCTGTCCCGCGGCGCCGTCGCCACGACCTCGGGGCCGACGGGACGAAAGCGGACGTATAACGACCGGATTAGGCCCACCGACGGGGGGGTCACGGGCGGACTCCGTACCTGCGCATCGGTTGCTTGGCGACGAAGCCGGCCAGGGAGAGGAACATGCTGGAGACGAGGAGGACGGCGGCGAAGGCGAAGAGGGTCTCGCCGAAGGGCGTCACCGAGAGCCCTTCGACGTTCTCGACCAGGGCCGAGGCGAGCGGCCGGGTCGGCTCGAAGAGGAAGGTGATGCCGTCGATCGGGTTCGGCGCGAAGCTGGCCGAGCCGGCGACCATCGAGAGCATGATCGCCTCGCCGAGCGCCCGCGCCGTGGCGAGCACCGCGGCGGCGACGATCGCCGGGCGGGCGGTGCGGACGGCGATCGTCCAGGTGACCCGCCAGCGGTTGACCCCGAGCGCCGCCGCCCCCTCGGTCCAGCTGCGCGGCACCGCGCGCAGCGCGTCGACCACGATGGCGATCATGATCGGCACGATCATCACCGTCAGGATCAGGATCCCGACCACGACGCTGCTGCCGTCGAGCTGGACGACGTTGGCGACCGATTCCCTGCGCTCGAGTCCGATCAGGTGCTCGCCGACCCAGGGGACGATGACGAGGATCCCGATCAGCCCGTAGACGACCGAGGGCACCGCCGCCAGCAGCCGCACCACCGGCTCCAGGACCCGGTTCAGCCGCGGCGGCGCGAACTCGACGATGAAGATCGCCGCGAACAGCGAGAAGACGATCCCGACCAGGACCGCGCCCGCGGTGACCACGAAGGTCCCCCATAGCAGCGGCCAGGCGCGCAGGTGGTAGACGTAGTCGGCCGGGTTGGCGGGTGAGTTGAAGATGTCCTCGAGCTGCAGGTCGACGTCGCCGCCGGAGCCGAACCAGGCCAGCCCGTTGGCGGCGAACGAGGGCCACGCCTTGCTGAAGACGAAGACGATCATCCCCACGATCACCGCCAGCACCAGGCAGGCGACGGCGCCGAGGATTCGCTCGACGCGCGCGTCCGACCAGAAGCCGGTGCTGCCGGGGGCGGCGCTCGCCCCGCCCGGGCCGCGACGCCCCGGCAGGCGGGCTGCGATCCCCTCCGGGCTCACTAGCGCAGGGGCACCCAGTTGCTGGCGATCAGGGAGAGCGCCGTGGGGTTGCTGCGGGCGAAGTTGATGAAGGCCTTGGCGACGCCCGTCGCGGTGCCGCGGCTGACCAGGTAGAAGTTACGGCTGCCGGCGTACTGACCCGACTTGGCGTTGCGCAGGGTGCAGGGTACGCCCTGGTAGGGAATGGAGTGCAGGCCGGCGGTGAAGTGGAAGGAGGCGTAGCCGATCGCGTTCGGGTCGGACTTGATCGTCTGCGCCTGCAGGCCGTTGGACGATTTCGTCGTCGCGCTGCCGGCCACGCGCAGGGTCTGGCCCATGAAGATGTTCTGGAAGGCATCCTGGGTGCCGGAGGCGGCGGTGCGGACGACCAGGTCGATCGGGCCGCTCGCGGTTGCCCCCGGAACCTGGCTCCAGCTTCTGACCCGGCCGGAGAAGATGTCCTGGACCTGGGTCTGGCTGAGGCTGGGGATCTTGTTGCTGGGGTTGCTGACGACGCAGACCGCGTCGCGGGCGATCTTGTTGAAGACGATGCCGCCGGGGTCGGCCGCTTTCGGGTCGCGCGAGGACATCCCCAGGGTGACGCGGCCGCGGGAGACGTCGGTGATGCCGATGTCGGACCCTCCCTGCAGGATCACGAATTTGACCTTGCCTTTGTACTGCGGCTGCTTGACGAAGGCCTTGGCGAGCTTGGTCGCCAGCGGCGCGATCGAGGTCGATCCGCTCATCGTGATCGTGGCGGCGGTGGCGGCCGGCGCGGTCGCCGCTACCAAGGCGGCGACCAGGGCGATGGCCAGGGAACGGCTGCGGGTCATGAATCGCTCCTGGTGGCGGGTTCGGCGTACGGCGCCAGTGTCGAGTCGACGGTCCCGCGAAAGGTGAATGCGACGTAACTGAGTGGAGAAAAAGTGGTTACGCCCGGTAACAGAATCTTTTCAGGTTCGACACAGCTCATTTACCGGATAGACACCGTCGGTTGACGATGCTTTGCGGGCGTGTCGCAGACCTCGTTCTCATCGAAGCGGTCCCGGCAGATCGGCAACATCGAGATCCGGCCGGGCGAGTTCCAGGTGCTGATCGACGGCCAACGGGTGGGCCTCACCGTGCGCGAGTTCGAGCTCTTCCTGCTGCTCGCCGAACGCCTCGACAGCGTCGTCCAGCGACCCGAGATCTACGCCCTGATGTGGGGCGGCGAGATGCCTCGCCGCGACCGCTCGGTCGACGTCCTGATCCGCCGCGTCCGCGCCAAGCTGGAGCGCGTCGCTCCCAACTGGCGCTACATCCACACCCACTTCGGCATCGGCTACAGGTTCAGCCCCGAACAGGGTTAGTTAGCCGCCCCCGGACGCGAAGCGGAGGAGGCGGCGCTTTATCGGAGGTGCCCGGCTTTGCCCTGCGCGAGGTTGAAGGCGCAGCGGAAGTTCTCCGGCTGGCTCACCGGCTTGCCACCGGCGAAGCCGCCCAGGTCGCCGTTGTCGTAGACCGTCACGTAGTGGAGGGTCTCCGGTGAGGGGTCGGCGGGCAGCGGGGTCGGGTCCGGCTCGCCCGCCTTCGGGTCGCCGCGGGCGATGTCGCTGATCCCCTGCGAGCCCGCGGCGCGGCCGCCGGAGGCGATCGTGGTCAACGAGGCGCTCATCTCGCGGCGGTCCTTGAGCCCGTCGGTGGCGTCGATGTCGGTCGAGGCGGTCACCTCGTTGTCGTCGACGCGGCCGGCCAGCTTGACCCGCGAGGCGGCGCCGATCAGCTGCGCCGCGGTCGGCAGATAGCCGCCCAGCGAGGCGCACTTGCGGGTGGCGAAGAAGAAGTCGCTCTTGCCGATCTCGTCCTTTTCGAGCGGATAGGGGTTGGTCATCATGCAGACCGTCCCGATCTTCACCGTCTCCGGCGAGCAGCGGTCGAAGACGCTCGCCGGCAGGACGCTGGCAGGGAACTTCTTCTTCGCGTTGAGGCGCAGAACCCCGAACTTGCGCGGCTGCAGGCTCGGCCCAGGCAGCCGTTTGGCGGCGATCGACTCGGCGACGCCGGGAAGCACGAAGGCACCGACGGCGAGGGCGAGGGCGGACCAGGCGACGATGCCGGTCGTGCGGGGGCTGTTCATCTGCGGCTCCTTCGGATTCGGTCTGTAGCGGGGTCGAGTTCGCGTTTTGTCGCGCTATCCGAGACAAAACGCGAACTCGGCGAGGTGAAGGCTGGGGCCGGGGCCCTCGTCCGGCGCGAGCGGCGGCGGGCGCCGGGGCCGCCGCGCACCGAGGCGGCGCCGATCGCGGCGATCAGGACCAGGCCGAGCAGGTAGGGCGGCACGGTCAGACCGGCATCATCGGCTTCGTAGCGCGCGAAGGCTTTCGATTCCTCGATCGCCGCCTCCTCTTCGCGCTTTTCCTCGACCTGGTAGGTGCGGGCGGGTGCGCCACCGGGAGGCAGCGGCCGCACGATCGGCGGTGGCGGGGGCGGCACGATCGCCGGCACCGCCGCGATCGACAAACCGGTGGCGATCGGCAGGAAGGGATCGGGTGCCGGTGGGGGCGGTGGATTCGGCGGCGGTGGTGGTGAGCTCGGCGCTGGAGGCGGGGCCGGCGGGGCCGGCGGAGTGAAGTTGAGGGGCGGGTCGCCGGGCGGCGAACCGGGCGGTGGCGGCGGTGCGGGCGGGGCGGCGGTGGAAGCGGCGCGCTTGAAGCGATCGGGCCGCAGCGGGCGGGTGCCGCAGGGCCGCTGCACGCTGCCCGACAGCACCCGCACCTGTTCGGAGTAGGAGAAGCCGCCGGCGCTGACGGTGACCGTCGTGGTGCCGGCGTTGAAGGGGCAGAGCAGGCCGGATGAGGCGTCGGTAACGACCTTGTCGTTGGCGTCGAGGAAGGGCTTGCGCAGGTTGGTCGAGGCGGGGTCCTGGCGGACGAAGTCGGCGACGTCGGGATCGGAGGAGACGAAGCTGTACTCGGGCGCGATCCGCGCCGCGCAACCGGCGACCGTGCACTGGTTGGGCGGGAACAGCGTGTAGGGGTCGCCGCCGGAGGGGTCGGGGTTGCCGGAGCCGGCCGAGGCCCGGCCCCAGCGGTCGCCGCCGCGCGGACGGCGGCCGAGGCCGCGGAAGAGCGCCGGGCGGGAGCGGCGCAGCAGCGTCCCGTCGGTCGCCTCCAGCGAGAGGTCCTCGACCACGGGGATCAGACGCGCCGCGACAGGCGCCACGTTCCCTCCCGGAGCCGAATCGCCGATCTCGAGCAGCAGCACGCCGCTGTCGCCGAACAGCGAGTCGGCGGTCTCCTGACCGACGGCGCCGGCGATCTGCGATCGGTAGCCAAGGGTGCCGATCCCGTAGCTGGGGATCGTGGTCTCGGCGCCGGCCGGGATCCTCAGCGCGCGGTTCTCTTCCGGCCGGTCGAAGAGGTAGGCGGAGGCGCCGCCGTCGACCAGCGCCCGCGCCACCTCGGCGCCGTCGGTGGCGAGGTTCAGCTTCGGCGTGAAGCTGGTGTTGAGGCTGCGGTTGCCCATGACGACGACCGGGGTCCCCTTCCCCCTGGCGTCGGCCAGCACCGCTTCCAGCCAGGGCAGCTGCGGCTCGGCCGGGTTCTGCTGCGGATCGGAGGCGGCGAGCGAGCCGAGTGAGTTGTCGATCACGACGACGCGAACCGTGCCCCCGGGGCCGTCGCTGTCGAAGGCGTAGTGGGTGCGCGCTCCGGGGCCCGGAGCGGCGCCGGGAATCCCGGCGGTCGAGATCCCCGCCGGCGTCGCCCCGGCGCCGAACGGCGCCGCGAAGGCGGCGAAGGCGGTGCGGAAGGCCGTCGCCCCGGCCCCGTTGGCGGCGTCGCCGGAGCCGAGCGCTGGGTAGACCGGCAGGCCGGGAGCGGAGCCGAGCAGTTCCGCGTAGCGGGCCGCGTCGGCGCTGCCGAGCCCGCTCGCGACCCGGTTGCCGGTGTAGAGGAGGGCCCTCGGCCCGGCGCCGCCGCGCATCGCGGCGACCGTCCGCAGAGCAGCGCTCAGCGTCCGGTCCGGCCCGATCGACTGCGCGGCCAGGTCGGCACAGGAGGAGTCGCACTCGGCGTGGCCGGCGACGGCAAGACGGATCGGGCCGGACGGCATCGGCACCTCCTGCCGTCCCGCCGCCGGCGGCAGCGGGGCGCCGCCGCCATAGCGATAGACCGCGGCCGTCCGCACCCGTTCGCGGATCGCCCGGCCGCCGCCGTTGCGAGCCGAGGAACCGCGTCCGGCCGCGTCGGCGTCGCCGCTCCAGCCGCCGACCGCCCAGCCGTTGCCGGCCGAGTCGAGCAGCAGCGCCAGGACGGGATCGCTCTTCAAGGGGCGGTCGTTGCCGGAGCCGGCAAAGGCCGTGCGCTGCTCGTCGACCCATCCGCTCGCCGTCTCGCGCAGGAGGTAACCATCGCCGGGGAGGCCAAAGGGCGGAAGGATCGGCGGCGGTACGTTGGGGTCGGGGTCCGGCAAATCGTCGGCGGCCGGGTAGGCGAGCTGCGGCACGACCGAGACGACGGCCCGCACCGCGGCGCCAACCCGCACCGCGGCGGCGGCGATCGCGGTCGAGCCCGGCAGCGGTTGGTCGGAGAAGCGCCAGCGCGCGCCCGGGCCGTCGCGCTCGATCACGATGTCGCGACCGGCCGCCACCGCGCCTCCGTCCGGCAGGCCGGCCACCGCGAAGAGCTGCGGGTTGCCGGCGCGGACGCCATCGAGCAGCTCGTGCGCCGAGGCGTCGACCCTCCAACCGCCGCCGTCGTCGATCAGCAGATCGCCGCCCGCGGCGACGATCGCCTCGCTGCCGGCAAAGGCGATCGAGGTCAGGTTGGCGTTCTCGTAGCCGGGCGGCGGCGCTTCGGGGTCCCACCCCTTGCCGTAGGAGAGCAGCACTCCCCCCTTGCCGACGGCGTAGCCGCGGGACGGGTCCGCCGGGTCGAAGGCGACGTCCATCAGGTTGCCCTCGAAACCGATCGGGACACCGGGATCGGGAACCCAGAGGTCGTCGGCGGCGTTCCACATCCACATCGCGCCGCGATCGCCGACGGCGTGGGCCCGCGCCGGCTCCGGCCAGGCAACGCCGCGCAGGGTCGCCTTGTTGACGCTGCCACTCGAGCTGAGCAGGAACTCGCGCTGCCAGCCGCGCCCGGGCTCGTAGCGAAGGACGGTGCCGTCGGCGCCGACGGCGAGGGCGCCGGAGCCGATCGCCGCGGCCGCGGCGCCCGGCGCCGCCGTCACGTCGGCCAGCGGAGCGCGGGCGGCGATCGGCCAGGGCTGCAGGCTTGCCGGCGGCGTCCTGGTCGAGATCTCGATCGGGCCCTCGAGCCAGCCGTTGTCGGCGCTCGCGAAGGCGCCGCTGGGATGGAAGTTGCCGCCGCCGCCCGGCATCCTCGCGAACGCTCCGTCGACGAAGCGCAGATAGGTGCCGCGGTTCGTTTCCTCGCTTCCGCCCGGTTCGAGTGGGTTGGTGATCACACGGGTGCCGAAGCCGCTTCCCGCCCAGGCGAAGCTGCGGTAACCGCCCTGGCGGGAGAACCTGGCGCCGAGCGCGGCCCCACAGGGGGCGGCATCGCACCAGCTGCCGGTGACGGCGCCGGCGCCGCGGGCGAAGAAGATCGTGACGTCGAGCTCGGCCCCTTCGATCGCGGCCGCGAGGTCGATCCAGACACCGTCGGCGGTCGCGGTCAGTGGCTGCGCGGCGCCCCCCAGCGGCTCGACGCCGGCGATCCCTTCGGCCGGGGTTTCGCGGTCCGCGAAGGGGGTGGAGCCGAGCGGGCGCTCGACCCAGAGCGGCCCTTCCGGGGTCGAGGTCCGCTCCAGCAATACCAGCGACCGACCCAGCGACGGATCGGCCTCGGCGATTGCCCAAGCGTTGCCGAGCCCGGTCGCGTCGATCGCGAGGATGCGGAAGTGGCCCTCGGAGCCGAGCGGGATCTCGATCGGCTCGCGGCTCCATTCCCCCCCGTCGAAATGGATTATCGCGTCGGCGACCGATCGCCCCTGCGGCCCGAACAGGAGGCCGGTGTGGCCGGCCTCGTCGAAGGCCGCGATCGCGACGGCGCCCTGTCCCTGGTCGGCGGCGAGCGCCTCGGCCGGCTGTTCGCCTTCGGCCGGCAGCAGCGCTTCCGGCGGCGGCGGCGCCAGAGCCCGCCACGCTGCCCCCGGATCGCGGTGCAGCACCACCAGTTGCCCGCCCACCGGGCGGGAGGTATCGCGCCCGACCAGGACGCCGCCGCCGCCGCGGGTGATCCGGGCCGAGAGCCGGTTGACCGCGGTCGGGCCCCGGTAGGGGTTGCCACTCTCGTCGCGGGGCGCGTCGAATACCTGCCAGCCATTGGCGTCGGTGTAGCGGACGAAGGCGAGCTGCGGGTCCGGGGCGGCGCCGAGGGCGGGGCCGAGCTCGAGCTCGCGCGTGCCGACCGTCACCGCGCCGACGGCCAGCGGCAGCTGCCGGTAGCCCCACGCCTCGCCCGGCTCGGCCGCCGGCGCGGCGCCCATCAGCGTCATTCCGGTATCGGCCGGCCCGAGCAGTGGCAGCGGGCCGACTCCCAGCGTCGCCGTCTCGCCCCGCTCGGGTGAGGCGACGACGAGCAGCGCCGCCAGGATCGCGGCGAAGGCGACCGCGTGGCGCCAGCGAGCGCTCACCGTTTCCCCTTCACGGCGGAGACCTGGAAGGCGAGCTTGGTCGGGTAGCGGTCCCGACTCAGTTTTAGGACCAAACTGTGGCGCCCAGGCGCGAAGACCCGGAGCGGAGTTCGGGCGACCGTCAGGCCGCCCCGCTTGGCGATCAGGCTGACCCGGGCCCGCCTGGTCACCGTGAAGCTGACGGTCAGGACCAGACCGCGCAGCCGCGAACGGACCTTCTTCAACAGCGGCGGAAGGCGCCTCACCCTGGCGGCGGGAGGAGCCGCGGTCGGGTCCTGCTCGAGCTCGGGCGGCGCGAACAGCTGCGAGTCGTCGACCGGGAGTCGGTCGGGCACGAACTGCTCGGCCGACTCGTTGGGACGGAACTCGATCGTCCCCTCGAAGGCGGGCTCGGTGTCGAGCGGGAGCGGCGTCCCGTCGCTGTAATGGAAGAGCCAGCCGGCCCAGGTGACCATCCAGCACTCGTTCGCCGCCGGGCAGTCGACACGGGCGGCGCTGCCGCGGCCGCTGCCGGCAACCGGCAGCCGTACCATCGCCGTCGTCCCATCGGCCGCGATCCGCGCCACGGTCGCTTTGGTGTTGACGCTGCGCCGCTCGCCGAAGGGAACGACCGTCGCGAACGCTTCGCCGCTGCCCGGAATCGCGGCGACGTCGCCGAGGCGATCGGTCGGACCGAAGCTGGCGCCGCTCAACGCCAGCTCCTGGAAGCTGCCGGCGACGAGACGCGCCGCCAGCGGCGGGCGCTCGACCACACCGCCGTCGTGGCGGGGATCGGTTTCGTCCGCGGGCGGGCCCGACGAGGAGGCGGCGCCACCGCCCACCGCCCAGAGATCGGCGCCGTCGCTGTCGAGCGCGAGCAGCTCGCTGCCGTCGTCGGGCACTCCAGGCTGGGCCGCCGGCTGGAAGGGATCGTTGACGAAGGCACCGGCCTCGATCCTGTGCAGCAGGCGCGGAAAAGGCTCCGGCAGCTCCAGCTCGACCGGGTCTACGTGGTTCTCGGGCGAGCGCCCGACAAGGGTGCTCTCGAACAGCTCGCCGGCGTGGAACTGCATGTCGCTGGTCCCCCGCCCCTGCGGCCCGTAGACCGTCTCCAGGTCGGCGCCGTCCCAGTGCAGGCGGAAGGTGCCGACGCGGTCGCCGAGCGCGTCCTGGGAGCCGACCCCGCCGAACCAGCAGTCGGCCGGATGGGCGCAGGTTGCCGACATCATCTGACGGAAGGGATCGGCGGCGTCAACGCGGGTGCTCCAGGAGCCGACGACCTGGCCGTCCTTGAAGCGGCAGAGAGCGAGGCCCGAGCCGCGCCGCGGCAGGCTCGGTTCGCTGACGACCCAGAACTCGGTCGGGCCCGCCCAGGCGATCCGCGCCGTGTCGCCGGGACCGCCGCAGACGGTGGCGAGCTGGTGCCAGCTCCGCCCGTTCCAGCTGTAGATCCCACGGGAGATCGTGTCGTTGCCCTCGACCGTCAGCAGGCCACGGTTGGGGGCCCAGAACTGAAGATCGCCGGGAGCGCCGAGCGGCACCTTGAAGGGCGCCCCCTCCGGCGGCGGTGGCTGCTCGAGGCGCCAGATCGGCTCGGCGGCCCAGGCCGGCCCGGGCCACAGGGCGACCGCCGCCGCGACCAGGCAGGCGAGCGGTATCCGGCCCCTACTCACCTTCCGCCTGCGGCTGGCGATCGCGCGGGTGCGGGAGTGGGACCTCCTGCGCCCCGAGGTCGAGCAGCGTCGGCTGGACCGTCGAGAGCACGGCGTCGAGGGCCACCCCCGAGAGCGTCTCCTGCTCGATCAAGGCGTTCGCCGTCTCGTAGACGGCGCTCCAGTTGCGCCGCAGAACGTCCTCGGCGCGATCGACCGCGTCGCCGACGATCCGCTCCACCTCGCGGTCGATCAGCTCCAGCGTCGCCGGCCCGACCGAGCCCAGCTCCTGCAGCGAGGCGCCGAGGAAGACCTCGCCCTCTTTCTCGCCGATCGTCACCGGCCCCAGCACCTTCGACATCCCGTAGGAGGCGACCATCGAGCGGGCCAGGCTCGTCGCCGTGTGGAGGTCGTCGTGGACGCCGGTCGAGACGACCCCGAACTCGATCTGCTCGCCGGCGAAACCGGCGAGGATCGCGATCAGATGGCGGTGCATGTCCGGCTCCTGCATGACGACGGCGTCGCGGTCGGTGAGCATGCTGGCGGCGGTGCCGAGCTGGCGACCGCGGGCGACGATCGAGAGCTTCTGCGCCGACACCGTCTGCCCGATCGAGCGGGTGACGACCGCGTGGGAGGCCTCGTGGATCGCGATCACCCAGCGCTCCTCGGCGCTCAGCACGTGGCTCTTGCGGGCGGGACCGGCGACGACCCGGTCGATCGCCTCCTCCAGGGTCGCCTGGTCCATCTCCGTTCGGCCTTCGCGGACGGTCAGCAGCGCCGCCTCGTTGATCACGTTTGCCAGCTCGGCGCCGCTGAAGCCCGGGGTCAGCTTGGCGATCTCCTCCAGCGAGGTGCCTGGCGCCAGCGGCCGGTTGCCGGTGTGGAGGCTGAGGATGTCGAGTCGCCCGTGCACGTCGGGGACGTCGACCGTCACCTGCCGGTCGAAGCGGCCCGGCCGCAGCAGCGCCGGGTCGAGCACGTCGGGGCGGTTGGTCGCGGCGAGGACGACGATTCCGGCGTCGCCGCCGAAGCCGTCCATCTCGACCAGGAGGGCGTTGAGCGTCTGCTCGCGCTCGTCATTTCCCTGGCCGACCCCGGCGCCGCGCTTGCGCCCGGCGGCGTCGAGCTCGTCGATGAAGATCAGCGCCGGCGCCATCTTGCGCGCCTTGGCGAAGAGGTCGCGGACGCGGGCTGCGCCCACCCCGACGAGCGACTCGACGAAGTCCGAGCCCGAGAGCGAGAAGAAGGCCGCGTGCGCCTCCCCGGCCGTCGCCTTGGCGAGCAGCGTCTTGCCGGTCCCGGGCGGGCCGACCAGCAGCACGCCCTTCGGCGCCCGCGCCCCGACCGCCGCGTACTTGCTCGGATCGGCCAGGTAATCGCGGATCTCGCGCAGCTCGGCAACCGCCTCGCCGGCGCCGGCGACGTCCTCGAAGGTGGTGCGGTCCGGCGCCTCGGCGCCGGACTTGCGGCCCTTTCCGGTGAACTTCGAGAAGCCGGCGAAGGCGCCCGCGCCGCCGTCCTGACCGAGCCGGGTGAAGAGGACGAAGAGGCAGACGAGCAGCAGGATCGGGATCAGGAACTGGACCAGGATCTGCTTCGCCGGCTTGTCGGCCTGCTGGTCGACAAGCACGCTGGCGCCGCCCTTGGTCAGGTCCTTGACCAGTTCGGCCGTCTGCGCGTCGGACTGCGGGTAGGCCGCGTAGAGCAGCCGGCCGCCCTTGGTGTCGACGACGACCCGGGCGTCGTGGTCGAGCAGCGTCGCCGCCGCGATCTGCTTCTCGTCGCTCAGCCGGGTCACCTCGCTGAGCGGCACGCGATCGCCGCCGGAGCTCGGCTGGATCTCGCCGAGCAGGCTGAAGAAGAGGATCGTCAAGCCGATCGAGGCGACGATCAGCATCGTGTTGAGCGGGTCCTTGGCGAACCAGCGGCCAACCGCCAGCGCCCGCTCGCCGATCGCTCCGGCCACCTCCCGTCCGCTCACGCTCGGCGGTCGCATGGGTATGCGGCCCAGTCGCCCGCGTCCTTTCTGCTGCCCCTCTCGATCTTGCATCTGCCCCTCGATCGTCGCTGTTGTCTCTGTCTGCGCTCTGCCCAATTACGGGTGTGGCGCCCGGGCTCGAAGCGAACCCGGGCGCCACGCTCAGCGAGCTGTCTGACTCGATCGCGCGTCTATTTGCCTTTTTTGCTCAGCTTCAGCGTCAGCCCGGTGATCGTCGTCTTCGGCGAACCGCCGGTGGGCGTGAAGGTCAGCTTCAGGCTCACCCGCAGCGCGCCCTTCTTGCGCAGTTGCGCCATCGCGGCGGCACTGGGCTTCAACGTCAGGTTGTACGTGCCGGCTTTGCTCGCGTTGAGCGTGACCTTGCCGACCTTGATGGTCTTCTGCTTGCTCTGCCCGGCTTTGCCCGCTGGCGCCCGCACTTTGGCCGTACCGACCATCTCCAGCTTGCCCGCCCCCGGCAGCTTGACCGAGATGGTCGCGCCACCCGTGGCCGAGGAGATCGATTTGCGCGGCAGCGAGAACAGGTTGCTCGGCGGGGAGGGCGGCGCCGGATTGTTGGCCGGCGGGTTTCCTTCCGGTTTGGGATCGCCGTGGGGATCGGAGTCGGGGTTCCCTTCGCCCTTTTCCCAGTCGACTTCGGCGATGCCCGCGCGCGACATGCTGAGGATCGCGGCCGGCAGCGGGGCGTAGTCGTTGGGGAAGAGCGCCGCCTGCGCCGGGGTCGAGAGCACGTTTTCCCAGTAGTCGACGACGGTCCGCGCCTTCGCCTCCTCGGCCACCGAGCCGCCCCAGACGTCGGCGTTGTCGTCGAAGACCAGGCCGTAGGTCAGGGTGCAGATGCCGAAACCGGCGGGCGAGTTGACGCCGCTGGTTTTCGACCAGTCGCCCAGCGTGCCGTCTTCGGCAGCGGGGATCCCCGTGAACGTCGTGGTGCTGCAGTTGGCGCCTTTCGGGCCGTCCGTGCGGAAGCCGTTGGCGCTGGAGGTCGGCTCGGTGAAGGTGCCCGAGCCGTTCTGGACCTGGGTCCAGTAGGTGTCGTTGTCGTTGCCCTCCGGCGTGATCGCAAGGCTCGGGCTGTTGCTCCGCGCCGTGGAGACGTCGGAGTAACCGATCGAGCCATCGGTGGCGACCAGTTTGGCGACCAGCGCGCCGTTGCCGTTCGAGCAGCCGCTGGTCAGCTGGTCGACCGCGTCTTCCTGGGAACCGGGGCCGTTGGCGCCGCCGCAGTCCGCGCGGGCACCGAAGACCGCACCCGGCCACTCGCGGGTTTTGTTGGCGCCGGCCACGTAGGTGGTCAGCCAGCCCTCGCCCCCGTCGATCGAGTTCAGGTAGTCCTTGAAGGTGAACGAGGTGCCGGAGTCGTCAAAGCGGACGACTCGGATGATCGGTTTCTGGCAGTCCGCGTCGGGCGCCAGCGCCGGGAAGACCTCGTGCCAAGAATCGGCAGCCGAATCCTTCTCCCAGATTTCCTCGAACTGCTGCTTGGTGAAGCGAACTCTCATCACGTCGTCTGGCGTGGCGTCGGCGTCGTTGTTCTGTTCAGCCGTCCGCGACGCTTCCGGCAGCAGCGAGACGTCGCAGTTGTCGGGGAAGTTGACCAGGGGCGGCACCGCGCCGACGGCTGCGGGAACGACGTGGATCAGCCCGTTGTCGTTGGGGTTGGCGTCGTTTTCAGCCGGTTCGTTGCCCGTGCCCGCGTCCATCTGGGCGATTTCCGCCGGGGTCGGCGGCTCATCGGTCATACCGAAGCGCGGCACGTCGTTGCGGACCTTCACCGCGAGCCGGCCGGCGCCGCTGCCGAGCGCCTCGTAGGTGATCGTCGGGCTCGGGATCCCGCCGCAGAAGACCGGTTCGAAGTTGTTGATGAACACGTTGTGCGCGTCGCGGGCGAACGAGGCGCCACGACCGGTGATATCGGCTCCGTCGCACTCGGCGGTGGTGAACGCCGCACTTGCGCGAGGCGCCAGACCGCAGGCTGCAAGCGCCATCAGAACCAGGGCAAGCACACCTGCCCGCACAGCGCTCGACCCCCACCGGGGGGCGCTGAAGCTGCCGCTCATAAAGTCATTCCTTTCATCGGCTGAACGTTGCGGCAGCAGCGTTGACCCTGGGATATGACACTGTCAAGGCGCTTCACAACACTTCTACGTCTGCGTTACAGAGTGTTATCAGCGGTGTCACCAAATCTTCACCACTTGATGGCGAACAGTTCACTTCTGTCCTCTGGACGATCGTCTCGCGAGGCCCACCGCCTGGCGGAACGAGACGGCGACCGAGGCGCTGGCGCGGCGGCCGCCCCGGGAGGCGACATAGGCGACCCAGGCCCGGCCGGGGATCGTCTCCCGTTCGCGCAGCTCGTCGCGGTAACGCCGCACGGGCGTCAGCTTCAGACGCACGCTGCTGCGGGCGCGGCCGGCGACGCGAGCGGTCGCGACGGCGAGCGTCCGCGGCCTGCGCGGCGTGCCGGCCCGCGCCTTGGCGACGGCCCTGATCCCACCGGCGGCCGGGACGGAGACGGTGAGCAGGATCACCCCGCCGGGCTTCGATCGAGCCCGCACGCCGATCCGCGGGCCGCCGTCGGATTCGATCGTGCTCGGTCCGCCGGCGCCAGGCGCCGGCGGCGGTTGCCCGGTGCCCTGCTCGGGCTGGCGTTCGGCGACGAAGGCGTCGGCGCGTTGGTTGGCGTCTCCGTAGAAGAGGCTGCCGGCGAATGAGGTGAAGGCGACGCGCGCCCCGTCGGCGGAGAGGGTGGCGCCGTTCTCGACGTCGGCCTCGATGTCTTCGCCCGTGTAGGTCCTGGTGACCCGATCGAGGGTCCGTTCCCGCAGGTCGACGACGTAGAGCTCTCGCGGTCCCGGCACGGCGCGCGGCTCGCCGAGCAGCCGCAGAGTCGAGAGGGCGAAGCGCGTCCGCACGGTGGCGATCGCCAGATAGCGCCCGCTCGCCGCCATCGAGACGCTCCCCAGAGGCGGGCTGGTGGCCGGGTCGCCGCCGACCGTGTCGCGGGTCAGCTCGACGGTCGCCTCCTTGCGACTCAGTCCTGGGCTCATGTCGGTGAGGAAGAGGTCGAGGCCGGGACTGGTGAAGGCCAGGGGTCGAGGCCCGGCGCCGGTGAGGAAGGCGACCTCGTACCCGTCACCGCTCAGGGCCGGGATCTGGGCGCCGATTCCCGATCGGTTTCCCTCCTGATCGGTGAGCGGCCCGTAGCAGGGTCCGGTCGAGGTCTGATCGAAGAGGGTGACGGATTCCTCGGGGCAGGCTGGATCGTCGGGATCGGCGAGGCCGGTGATCCGTCGCGTCAGCCCCTGCGGCCCGTCGGCGATCCTTCGCCAGAGGTAGTAGAAGAAGGTCGGTTCGGGGTTCTCGCCGCCGAGGAAGCGGGTTTGGACGGCGGCGTTGGCGCCGGTCCAGGCCACCGTGGTGCCATCGGCGCTGAGGGCGGCGCCGCGTGCCCCGCCCGCCGGTTGCGCGGTCATCTCATCGGCTTCGGCGTCCCAGGTCGCGGTGACCAACGTGGTCGTGTCGGCGGCGCGGTCGCGCAGGAAGAGCTGGCCGGCCGGTACGTCGACGGCGGCACTAGCCGGCAGGTCGGAGGCGACGTCGGTGCGGAAGACCACATTGCGGCCGTCGGCGGAGATCGAGACCGCGCGCGAGACGTCAGCGCCGGGTTTGGTGGCGGCGAACGGGGTCTCCGGCGGCCCGTAGCTGGCCGGGACGTCGCCGCCGTCGCGGGCCGAGACCAGGTCGAAGGCCCCGGGGCTGCCCAGCGGCACCGCCATGTCGCGCACGTAGACGTCGAGGTTCTCGTTTGCGTCGGCGGCGACCAGCTGCTCGCCCGTGGAGAAGGCGACGTAGCGGCCAATCCGGCGCTGATCGCCGGATTGGCCGCGCCGCGGCGCAGCAGTGGGTGGACGGGGTCTTCTTCGTCGAAGAGGTTGCCGTCGGCCACTTTCTCCAGCGCTTTGGTGGCCAGGTCGAAACGGAAGATGCCACCGGCGCGGTAGCGGCCCGGCGGGTCCGGATCGTCGTCGGCGAAGAAGTTGCGGGCGCGGGTCTGGATCGCGACGTAGCGGCCGTCGGACGAGATCGCGGCGAAGTCAGTCGTGTCGTCGCCCTGTTCGAGCCGCACGAAGTCGGCCGAGACGAGCTGGGCGCCTTCGCCGTAGAAGGCCACCGCGGCGAGGGGCCCCAAAAGCGCACCGAGGGTCACGGCGATCGCGGCCGCCAGCAGCCGGATCGTGCGCGCCCGTCGATCCGGGCGGTTGCACCTCATCGGCGGCCCTCCCCCGCGCTCCCCCTCATCGCCGCACCTTCAGCCTGCGCTCGAGCAGCGTGCGGTTGCCGGCCCGGTCGCGCGCGCGGACGATCAGCCGGAAGCTGCCCCGACGGCTGTAGGTGTGGCGGACGAGGACCTTGGGCGCCCGCGCCCCGCCGCCCTTCCCCCTCCCCCGCGCCGCCGACGCGGCAGCGCCCCGAGGCTCGCCGAAGGACACCCGGACCGAGCCGCGCCGCAGCCCCGAGGCGGCCCGGTGGGGACCGTCGCCAACGGCGACGGTGACCCTGCGACCCTTCTGACGCAGGGTCACGCGCGGACCGCTGCGATCGACCAGCAGCCGGCCGCTGCGGCTGCCGGTCTCCTGACCGGTCGCATCGATCGCGAAGACCTGGACGCGGTGGCGGCCGTCGCCCACATCGTCGCGGGAGAGGCGGGCGTGCAGGCCGCGCCGGTTCTCGACCACCGGCTCGTCGTCGACGCTGACCGAGTAGCGGACGCCGCCGATCGCGTTCGGGGCGCGGTCCCAGGCGATCGGGATCCGCGGCTTGCGCTGCCAGCCGCTCGGGAGCAGGATCAGGAAGGGATCGGGCGGCGCGTCGAGGACCGCGGCGGCGATCTGCGAGTTGCCGCCGCTTCCCTGCTGCCAGGCGACGATCGCGTCGCCGAGACCCGAACCGCCGAGGACCATCCCGCCCACCGCACCGCCACCCGGCGCGCTCAGCGCGGTCGGCTCGACGACGCCGTCGGCGCGGCGCTCCTGGACCGCGACAAGGCCGGCGCCGCCCCGCAGCTCGCGCCAGGCGGCCACCGCGGCGCCGGTCTCGGCGAGGTCGACGAGCGGGTCGCCCGGCGCGACGCTACCACCGTCGTCGAGCCGCTCGACCTTGCCGACCCCCGCGTCGTCACCGGAGCTCAGCAGCGTCGCCTGGCCCGAGCCGAACCCGATCGCGAAGAGGCCGCGCGGATCGACGCCGACGCTCGGCACTCCGAGGCCGGCCGGCGCCCCCCCGTCGGCCAGCCGCGCCCCGCCAAACGCGGCCGCGCCTTCGGCGAAGACGTCGGGCATCTCGTTGACGAAGACGCGCGGCGCGTCGAGCTTGCTGGCCTGGCCGGGCTGCTGCCGGAAGGCGACCGCGGCCTGGCCGAAACCGGCGACATCGAGCGCAAAGGCATCGGCCGGTCCGCGCAGCGGCGCCCCCTCCCAGCTCGAGGGGCTGACCTGGAGTGGAATGCCGACGCTGGTTCCGAACAGACGCCGTGCCCAAACGCGATCGACGAACTCGTCGTCGGGCTCCTGCCAGGCCACCACGCCCTGGCCCTGGACGTCGATGCCTACCTCCGGCGCGTTCTCCTCGCTCGGGGCTCGCACCGGGGTCGCGATGCTGCGATCGACCGGCGTCCCCAGCACCGACCAGAGGCGGCTGTTGTAGCGGGCGACCCGCAGGTCGGCGCCGACATAGCCGGGGGGATTCGCCGGGCTGGTGTCGGTGACGACCCGGTAGGCGAGGTAGGCCTGGCCGCCCCGCGCCATCGCCAGGTCGGGGTAGGTCGAGGTCGCCTCGCCGACGTTGAGGTCGATCGGGATCGGTGGCTGGAAGCCCCGCGCGCCGGGGTCGAGCGTCGCCGAGAAGAGGCGGTCGCTCTCGATCCCGAGCTCCTGCACCCAGGTGACGACCAGCCGGCCGCCGTCGCCGGCGCCGATCCGCGGCCAGCTCGAGTCGAAGCCCTGGCCGATGTCGACCCGCTGCGGCGCCCACCAGGCGCCGTCGCGGAACTGCGCGGCGAAGACGTGGGCCCGGCCGTCGACCCTTCTCAGGTAGACGATGCCACCGCTGCCGTCCTCCGACATCGCCGCGTCGGCAATGCCGACCACGTCGGCGCTCGGCCCGTCGACCGGGTGCACGTCGGAGACGACAGCATCGGCGGCTCGCGGTAGCGCCAGAAGCAGAAAGGCGGCTACGGCGACCTCCGGCCGCCGGGAGAGGAACGGCGAAAGCCGATCGCGCATCGCGCCAGAGGTTGCCGCTATCGCGTGTCAGCGATGTGACTAGCGTGCTACCAGGTGGTTACAAGCCGCTACGCGAGCCGGAATCCGCTCAGCAGCCTTTTCTCGCTCTCTCCCTCGATCTTCGCGACGACCTCGACCCGCCCCTCGAGCGGGGTTCCGCGGATCTTGGTCGCCAGCAGGTCGTCGACCTGGAAGATCCCGGCCGAGTTGTTGAGCTCGATCTCGATCCGCACCGGCCGCTCCTCCCCCGCCTCGATCCGCACCTCGTCGATCGCGGCGGCGGAGATCGAGTGGATCCCCTCCTGGCCTGCCTGCAGCGGGATCCGGGTCCGCCCCTGCGCCATGTCGAGCGCGTCGGCAACGCGGACCACGCCCGCTTCGAGGGTGTAGGGCTCGCCGCGCCGGCGGTGGCCGATGATCGCGTGGAGGATCTCCGAGGCGACGATCGTCCGCTTCGGCTCCGAGTAGGCATCGCCCAGCAGTCGTTCGAGAGCGCCAGCGGCAAGGAAGAGGCTGTAGGCCTCGTGGTCGGCGCGGTGGATGGACATGCCGACGTCGTGCAGGAGGGCGCCGCCGGCGACGACGACCTCGGCGTCGCGCGCCGACATCCCGTGGTCGGCGACGACGGCCGGCTCGACGCCGGCCTTGACCAGCAGTCGCAGCAGCCGCAGGGCGATGTTGAGGACGATCTGGGTATGGACCCAGGAGTGGTCCGACATTCCCAGCCGCTCGGCGTGGACTTGGGCCATGTACCACCAGGTCCGCACCTGCTCGTCCTCGTTGACGGCGTCGAGGAACGACTCGAGCTTGCGGTTGCCGCGAGTCGGTGCCCGCACCCGAGCCTCGGCGATGGCCTCAGCGGGCGGCTTACGACTTGGCCCTGCGGGATCAGGAGCGGGGACTGCCTCGTCGCTCATCGCCGTGATCGTAGGGGAGGAGTCGGGCACCCCTCACGGCTCAGCCGCAGACCGGCCAGGGACTGGAGCCCGACTGCGCATAGAGCAGGGCCGCGCGGTAGTCCTGCTCGGCCTCCGAGGCGGCCGCGGGGTCTCCCGAGCCGCCGACGGAAGCCCAGGTTTCGAAGCTGAACTGGTACTTGCCGCGGTAGCTGCCGTCGGAGGAGATCGCCGTCGGGTTGCCGCCGGACTCGCAGGAGGCAATTGCTTCGAGAGTTGCCATCGAGACGCCGGCCGGGAGCGTGGCGAAGGCTTCGCGACGTTCGCGGCGCAGGCGGGCGCGGCGGGCGGCGCGGATGCGGCGGGCGCCCGCTCGTACCTCGCGGCCGAAGTTCGCCGCCTCGATCAGCAATCGGCCGCCGGTGACCGGCTTCGCGCCGGCGAGGCCGAGATGGGGCCCGGTGAGCGGCTTGCGCGGTCGGGGCTCGTCTCCGGTGGCCGCCAGGGCGACGGCGGGGAAGGCGACAAGCAGTACAAGGACAAGAGCTGAATATGTGCGTTTTGTGAGCAAGCGCGGAACCGTGGCGGGGTTCCACGGCCCGCAGAGTGATCGCCCTCACACAGGGCGCGAGACGAGTGCGACTCCGCACAAGCTCAGGCGGGAATCGAAACGCTGCGAGCGCGCCTTGAACGCAATCGTGCACTCATGTCGCCTCGCAGCCGACATTCACCCCCCTCCAGGGCGGTGAATGTCGCTGCGCGCACTCCATAATCCCCGCCATCGCCGGCCACTCTCCCACCTCGCGGCTCCTGCTGGCCTGTCCGGACCAGCCGGGGCTGATCGCCGCCGTCAGCGGCTTCCTCGCCGACGCCGGCCGCAACATCGTCGACGCCGACCAGCACTCCAGCGACGAGGGCCGCTTCTTCATGCGGATGGTCTTCGAGCCGGCGCCGGCGGATCAGCGGGAGGAGCTCTACCGTCGCTTCGAGCGGGAGATCGCCGCACCGCTGCGGATGGAGCACCGCTTCGCCGAGTCGAGCGAGCGCAAGCGGGTCGCGGTGATGGTCTCGCGCGAGGACCACTGCCTCTCGGACCTGCTCTGGCGCTGGCGCAGCGACGAGCTGGGGGGCGACCTGGTCGGCGTCGTCTCCAACCATCCCGACCATGCCGACCAGGTCGCCTCGCTGGGGCTGCCCTACCACCACGTGCCGATCGAGAAGGACGACAGGGAGGCGGCGGAGCAACGGATCCTGGAGCTGCTCGGCGGCGAGATCGACCTGCTCGTCCTCGCCCGCTACATGCAGATCCTCTCCGGCGATTTCCTGCGCCAGCTCAACGTCCCCGCGATCAACATCCACCACAGCTTCCTGCCGGCCTTCGTCGGCGCCGACCCCTACGCCCGCGCCCACGAGCGCGGCGTCAAGCTGATCGGCGCCACCGCCCACTACGTCACCGAGGAGCTCGACGCCGGGCCGATCATCGATCAGGACGTGACCCGGGTCAGCCACCGCGACGAGATCGGCGACCTGGTGCGGATCGGCCGCGACATCGAGCGCCTCGTCCTCGCCCGCGCCGTCCAAGCCCACCTCGACGACCGCGTCCTGCTGGACGGCGACCGCACGATCGTCTTCTGAGCTTGCGCTGATTTCCTTGACTAATCACCCAAAAGCGGTTATCCAATAGGTCGACCGCGAGTCCGGAGGGCGACGCTTCCATGGGGTTGGGCGGGAATCCGCGGCTCCGACGAAAGGAAGCGATCATGAGAGGCAAGCTGAAGCTCTTCCTCGCCCTGTGCGCCATCGGCACGGCCTTTGTGACGAGCGCCTCCGCCCAGACCGGGGGTCACTTCACGATCGACGTCCCAAAAGCGAAAATTAAAACCACTGAATCACCGACCCATCGCCTCGAGTTCACGTTCCCTGGACTAACGCCAATCCTCTGCGAAGAAAGGACCTTCCCTGGGGAAAATATTCCGCAAACATTTGTGGACATCGCCATTACTGGAGGTGCTCCTAAATGTGCCACAACAGGTGGAAATCCGAAAGAACTTGAAATCCAATTCCACGGCTGTGGCCTCAAATTCAAGATCGGTCAGAAAGCTGGGCAACACAACACAACAGACATTTACTGCCCCCCGGGCGAAGGACCGATCGAAGTGATACACCCCAACTGCAAAGTGAAAGTTCCGGCACAGAATGGATTCAATGGAGTTACCTATACGAACGTCCCAGAAGAAGGCAAACACGCTCTGACACTACAACTGACACTCGCCGCCGGACCTGAAGTGACAGCCCATTTCGAGGAAGGAATTTGCATATTCCTTGGCACAAACCATGCGATGGTGGTGACCGGGTCCTTGACAGTGAGGGCCTACAAAGAAGACGGAACCACCCGGGCGAACATCACAGCTACAGGCTCGGGAGGCTAACTGCCCGATACGAGGAAGCCGCCGCGGACCGATCGCTCTGGCCGCCGCGGCGGCCCCGCCAGCCAGTCGATGCCCTAATGTCAGACCTATGGAGCAGGCGACCCTCCCCCGCTCGGCCGCTCCGGCCACTACCACCTCCCCGCCGGGATCGCGGCTGCCGGCGCTGGCGCAGGCGGTTCGTTACGCCCGCGACCCGCTCGGCTTCCTGGCCCGCTTCCAGCGTCGCTACGGCGACATCTTCACCGTCTCCTTCCCCTACTTCGGCCGGATCGTCTACGTCGCCACGCCGGAGCTGGTGAAAGAGGTCTTCACCGGCTCCCCGGCCCAGTTCCACGCCGGCGAGGCAAACGCGACGGTGCTGGAGCCGGCGCTCGGGCCCAACTCGGTCCTCACCCTCGACGACGAGCCGCACATACAGCAGCGCAAGCTGCTGCTGCCGCCCTTCCACGGCGAGCGGATCCACCGCTACGGCGAGCTGATGCGGCAGGTGACGCTGGCGGAGATGGAGAGCTGGCCGGTCGGCGAGCCGTTCGCGCTGCGGCCGCACACGCAGCGGATCACGCTGGCGGTGATCATGCGGGCGGTCTTCGGTGTCCACGACGAACAGCGACTCGTCCGCTTCGAGCGGCTGATCGAGACCTTCGCGGGGCGGGTCAACGCGGTCACCGCCTTCCCGGTCCTGCGCCGCCACCTCGGTCGCTGGAGCCCCTGGACGCGCTTCGTCCGCGCCCGCGAAGCGCTCGACGAGTTCATCTACGAGGAGATCGCGCTGCGGCGGGCCGCCGCCGGGGACGAGACGGCGGAGCGCGACGACGTCCTCTCGCTGCTGCTGGCCGCGCGCCACGACGACGGCAGCCCGATGAGCGACGAAGAGCTGCGCGACGAGCTCGTCACCGTGCTCGGGGCCGGGCACGAGACGACCGCGACCGCGCTCGCCTGGGCGCTGGAGCGGCTGCTGCGGACGCCGCGGGCGCTGGCGCGGCTGCGCGACTCGATCGCGGCCGGCGAGGACGACTACCTCGACGCGACGATCAAGGAGACGCTGCGGGCGCGACCGGTGATTGTCGACGTCGCCCGCAAGCTGACGGCGCCGGCGCGGATCGGCGGCTACGAGCTGCCCGCCGGCAGCTTCGTCCTGCCGGCGATCGCCGCCCTCCACTACCGCGAGGACCTCTTCCCCAACCCGGACGAGTTCCGGCCCGAGCGCTTCCTCGGCGGCAAGGCCGACACCTACGTATGGATCCCGTTCGGCGGCGGCGTGCGACGCTGCATCGGCGCCGCCTTCGCCGAATACGAGATGCGCGTCGTCCTGCGCACGATCCTCGAGCGGGCCCAGCTCAGCGCCCCCGATCCGAAGCCGGAGCGGGTCAAGGTCCGCAACATCACCCTCGCCCCCGGCAGGGGCACTCGCGTCAGCCTGGATCGACCGCTGCGCTAGAGCTCTCGACTTCCCCTTCGGCTTCCTCCCAGCGCTCGTAGAGCTCGGCGACCGCCTGTTTGGCGGCGGCGTGCCGCTCGCCCGCCCGCTCTGCCCGACCGGGGCTCGACCAGGCGTCCGGGTCGGACAGCTCCTCCTCCACCGCCCGCAGCTCCGCCTCCGCCCGCTCGATCTGCTCGGCGAGCCGGCTCGCTTTGCGGGCGGCCCGCTGCGCCGCCTTTGTGCCGCTGCGGGCATCGGGCCGAGGCTCTCGGGCGGCCTGCGCGGCCGCGGCGGTGGCCGCCTCCTGTTCGTCGCGCTGCCGCTGGTAGGCGGCCCAGCCACTCGGGTAGCTGCGGAGCTCGCCGTCCTCGCAGGCGAGGGTGCGGGTTCCCACCGCCTCCAGCAGAGCACGGTCGTGGGAGACGAGGATCACCGTCCCCCCGAACTCCAGGAGCGCGTCCTCGAGCGCCTCGCGGCTCTCGACGTCGAGGTGGTTCGTCGGCTCGTCGAGGATCAGCACGTTGGCGCCCGAGGCGACCAGGATCGCCAGCGAGAGGCGCCGCTGCTCGCCGCCGGAGATGTCGCTCAGCTGCTTCTCGACCTCGGCGCCGGAGAAGAGGAAGCCGCCGAGCAGGTCGCGCGCCTTGCGACCGCTGAGGCCCGTCTGGCGCTGTGCCGCGGCCAGCACCGTGCCCTCGCCGGCGGCGGTGTCGGCGTGCTGGGAGAGGTAGCCGAGCTTGACGTTGTGTCCGGTCCGCAGCGAGCCGGCGGCCGGCTCGCGCAGCCCGGCCAGGGTTTCGATCAGGGTCGTCTTGCCGGCTCCATTGGGGCCGACGAGGACGACGTGTTCGCCGCGCTCGACTTCGAGGTCGACGCCCTCCAGCAGGGTGCGGCCGGGGACCGCGATCGTCGCCCCCCGCATCGTCAGCACCACCCGGCCCGGACGCTCCGGCTGCGGGAAGGAGAAGCGCAGGGTGCGTTCGTCGCGGCGCTCGGGCTCGGCCCCGTCGCGCTGCAGCTTCTCGATCCGCTTCAGCCGCTCCTGCGCCTGCCGCGCCTTGGTCGCCTTGTAGCGGAAGCGCTCGACGAAGCGCTCCATCCGCGCTATCTCCGCCTGCTGGCGCTCGATCGCTTTGCCGCGGGCGATCTCGCGCACCGCCTGCTCCTTGCGCCAGGCGTGCCAGGGCCCGGCGAAGAAGCGCGCCCGTCGCCCCTCCAGCTCCAGCACCGAGGTGCCGACCGCCTCCAGGAACCAGCGGTCGTGGGCGACCAGGACGACGGCGGCGTCCAGCTCGCGCAGGTACGTCTCCAGCCACTCCAGCGCCGGGATGTCCAGATGGTTGGTCGGCTCGTCGAGCAGCAGCAGATCGGGGCGGCTGGCCAGCGCCCGCGCCAGCGAGGCGCGGGTCAGCTCGCCGCCGGAGAAGGTGGAGAGCGGGCGCTCCGCCTCGGCGCCATCGAAGCCGAGGCCGCGCAGGACCGCGAGGACGCCGTCGCGCCAGCGGTAGCCGCCGCCGTGGTCGAAGCGCTGCTGGGCGGCAGCGTAGGCGCGCAATGTCTCCTCGCCGGGATCGCCGCCGCCCATCGCCGCCTCCAGCCGCTCCAGCTCGGCCTCGGCCTCGAGCATGTCGGCACGGCCGGAGAAGACGTACTCGCCCAGCGAGACGGCTGTCCCCCGCGGCGGTCGCTGATCGTGCAGGGCGACCCGGGCCCCCTTCCGCAGGACGACGCTGCCCGCGTCCGGGGCGTGCTCGCCGGCGAGCACGCGCAGCAGGGTCGACTTGCCGGCGCCGTTGCGGCCGGAGAGCGTCATCCGTTCGCCCAGCTCGAGCTTGAAGGAGACGTCGGCGAAGAGCAGCTCGCCGCCCATGTGCACATCGAGGGTCTTCGCGGTCGCGATCGCCATCGCTCCCATTGTGATGCTCAGCAGCCCAGCCGAGCCGTAGGCGAGAGTCGTCACGAACTCGCAGCCGACTTTTTGCGTTTGGCGCGCCACTCGTACAGGCGCGGCCCTTACGGTGACGGCCATGGTCTCCATCGATCCCACCGCGATCCGCGAGCTGCTCGAAGCAGCGATCGCCGGCTTCTCCGTGCTCGGCGGCGGGATGGCGTGCGTGAGCGGCCTCTACGCGGAGAAGGCGCGTGCAGAACGACAAGCCCCGGCTGCCATGGCCCATCGCATAAACGAAGGCATCGCCTACGGATTCAGGGTTTCGTGGGGGCCGTCGATCGTGGCGCTGGCTATCATGGCATTGACATGATGAAATCTTTTGTCTGTGCTCCCGACGCTGGCCACTGGGGCAAGGCGATCACTGGGATCTTCCTGCTTGCAGTGCTCGTCTTCCAAGCCCCAGCCTGGGTCTTGCTGCTGATCCTCGTCGGCGGGGTGACTTTGTTCGCCCACTTAAGCGACCGCGCCTACTACCGAGCAAGGGAGCAAGACCGAAGCTGAGAATGGAGGCGGCCGGAATCGAACCGGCGTCCGTGGCCGTAGCGCGAAGGTCTCTACAGGTTTAGCCGGCGCTTGATTCTCGTCTCCCGGGGTCCGCGCCGGCGGGCACTGCGGGAGATAGAGCCCTCTTGGATTTCCCCTGGCGGACGGGGCGATCCGCCCGGGTAAGCCCGCTGTTGAAGCCGGTGCCCCCCTCCGCGGGCGGGAGAGGGCCGACTCTCACTCACTTAGCTATTGACTAAGCAGCGAGGGCGAACTCATGGTCCGCACGTATTGGTTGGTGCCGGTGTTTTACGAGGCCTCCGGCCACCTCGACCTGCAACCTTTCGCACGGATCGACCACGTCGAAGCCTGTCGCCCCCGTGCTATGTGCCTTCGATTGTACGGTGTGAGCGATGCCGGAGCGCGAATTCGACGCGATCGTGATCGGCGCCGGTGCTCCGGGCGAGGTCTGCGCAGGACGGCTGGCCGACGGCAGCCTCGAGGTGGCGATCGTCGAGCAGCACCTGGTCGGCGGCGAGTGCTCCTATTACGCCTGCATGCCTTCGAAGGCGCTGCTGCGCCCGGGAGAGCTGCTGGCCGAGGCGCGGCGCGTACCCGGGGTCGCCGGAGCGGTTGGTGGCAAGCTGAACCCACAGCAAGCATTGGAACGGCGCGACGAGGTGATCCACGACCTCGACGACTCGAGTCAGCTTCCCTGGCTCGAAGAGCGCGGCATCGAGCTCTTCCGCGGCGAGGGACGCTTGGACGGCGAACGGCGCGTCGTCGTGGGCAATGAGGCGCTGATCGCACGGCGGGCTGTGGTCGTCGCAACCGGCAGCGGCGCCGCGATGCCGCCGATCGAAGGGCTCGACTCCGTGCGCGCCTGGAACAACCGCGACGCGACTACGGCGAAGCACGCCCCGGCGAGCATGCTCGTCCTCGGCGGCGGCCCGGTCGGCGCCGAGCTGGCCCAGGCCTGGTCCACCCTTGGCACGCGGGTGACCCTGGTCGAGGGCGAGGAGCGATTGCTGCCGCGCGAGGAGCCGTTTGCCGGCGAGGAGGTCGCAAGCTCGCTGCGGGACTCCTACGAGGTCGCCGTCCGCACCGGCGTCCGCGCCGAGAAGGTCAGCGACGGCGGCGCGGGAATAGTCGCGGAGCTGAGCGACGGCGATGCGGTCGAGGCGGCCGAGATCCTGGTCGCCGTCGGCCGCAAACCACGCACGGCCGAGATCGGCCTCGAGTCGGCGGCAATCGCGCCCGACGAGCGCGGCTTCCTCGAGACCGACAGCCGAATGCGGGTCGGCGGCCGCGACTGGCTCTATGCCGTGGGCGACGTCAACGGCCGGGCCCTCCTCACCCATATGGGCAAGTACCAGGCCTGGGTCGCGGCCGAGAACGTGCTCGCCCGCGATATGGAAGCCATCGCGGAAGACCTTGGAGCGCCACGCGTCACCTTCACCGACCCCCACGTGGCGGCGGTCGGCAAGACCCTCGCCGAGGCCGAAGAGGCCGGCATCGACGCCCGCGCGGTCGACGTCGAGACCGACGGCACCGCCGGCGCCAGCTTCTACGGCAAGGGCACCGGCGGAACCTCCCGCCTGGTCGTCGACAAGGACCGCGATACCGTCGTCGGCGCCACCTTCACCGGCTTCGAGACCGCCGACTTCCTCCACGCAGCGACGATCGCGATCGTCGGAGAGATCCCCCTCCCACGCCTCCGCCACGCGGTTGCCGCTTACCCGACCCGCAGCGAGATTTGGCTCAAGCTCCTAGAGGCATACGGCCTGTAAGAGCCGATCCTGGTAGGGGTGGAACGTTGGGCTCTTAAACGCGCGAACGCCGCTTCAGGTCTTCGGCAAACTCTCGCGGCAAGCCCGGAATCTCATCCAGCTCGTCGATTGACTGGAAGCGGCCGACGCGCTCGCGATGGGCGAGCAGGCGGGTCGCCTGGGTGACCGAGAGGCCGTGGCCGCGGAGCTGCTCGAAGCTGACCTCGTTGAGCGCGATCGTCTCGTTCTCCTCGGCGGCTGGGGGCGGAGGCTGTGGAGACGGCGCGGGTGGCTCGGGGGTCGGAGGCTGGGGCTGCGGAGCCGGCGTCGGCGGCGGAGGCGTGGGCGCCGGTGGCTCGGGAGTTGGAGGTGGAGGCTGTGGGGCCGGCGTCGGCGCCGGCGGCGTCGGGGCGGGCGGCGTCGGTTGGGGCGCCGGGGGCTGCGGCGCCTGCGACGCCGCGCCGGGCTGGACGGCGCTGAGCACGGCCTGCTCGGCTTCGGCGGCGCGACGCTCGGCTTCGCGGGCGCGCTCCTCGGCCTGCGCGACGCTGGCCTGGATCTCGCGCAGCCGCTGCTCGCGCTCGGCCTCCTCCGATTTCAGCTGCGCCAGGCGTTGCGCCTCGGCGGCGCGCTGTTCTGCCGCCTTCGTCCGCTCCTCGATCTGGCTCAGGCGCGCCTGCGCTTCCACCAGCGAGCGCTCCTGCGCTTCGCGCTCCTGCTGCAGTCGCTGTTCGGCCGTCTGCAGGTCGGACGGCGGCGGCTGGGGCGGCGGCGCGACCTGCGGCGGCGACACCGCCTCCATGGCCTGCGTCGCCTGCCCAGCCTCGATCGCCGCCTGTCGTTCCTGGGCCTGATGCTGCATCCGCTCCGCCTCTTCGATCCGGCGCTCGGCCTCGGCCCGGAGCCGCTCCTCCTCGCGCTGGATTTCCGTCACCTTCTCGTGGACTCTCTGTTCGGCGGTCGCCGGGTCGTATCCACCAGCGGGCGGGGCGGCTCCCTGCTGCGGCGCCGGCGGAAACGGCTGCGTCTGCTGCTGTTGGGTCAGCGGGGCGGCGGGCGGGACCGGCGGGACCGGCGGCGGCACCGCCTGCGGTTGGGCAGGTGGCGGCTGGAAAGCCTGCGTCGGTTGTGGCTGCGGAGGCTGTTGCGCAACCGAGGCGGCGGCGGCCTGCGCGCCCTGCTGATCCAGCAGCGCTCGCTCCTGCGCGGCGCGGGCGGCGGCGAGTTCGCGCTCCGCCTTGGCCGCTTCGCGCTTCGCCCGCCGTCCGGTGCCGCGGCCGCCGGCCGGCTTGTGACGCCGCTCGGCTCGTTTTTTCGCCCGCTCCTCGCGTCGACGTTTCGTCTCTTCCTGGCGCCGCTTGCGGTGTTCCACGCGGGCCGCACGCTGCTGCTCCCGCGACTGTTTGCGCTTCTTCTTCGCGTTCAGCGGCCGCCCCCCGGCCGGCGCAGGCGGTGGCACGGCGGACGGCTTCTGGCTCGCGGCGGGCTGACCCGGAGCGGCGCTGGGAGGGGGTGGCGGCGGCGCGGCGCCCTGCTTCTTCGCCTTCTCCTTGCTGCGGCGCTGGGCGACGCTGACCACCAGCAGGAGCAGCAGGATCGCCACGACGAGCCCGGCGACGATGTACTCGATGTTGTCGCTGACGAAATCGCCCATGCGCTGTGGCCCCGAAGCTACCTCATTCGGCCCTTGAATTCGCGCTCGACCTCGCGCCGCACGTCCCGGTCCGCGATCTCACGGCGGCGATCGCGTCCCTCCTTGCCGCGCGCCAGCGCCAGCTCGACCTTGGCCCGCGACCCCTTGAAGTAGATCCGGGTCGGAACCAGGGTCAGCCCTTTCTCCGCCGTCTTGCCGACCAGGCGCTCGATCTCGGCCCGGTGCAGCAGCAGCTTGCGGGCTCGCTCGGGCTCGTGGTTCTCGCGGCTGGCCGGCTCGTACGGCGGGATGTGGAGGTTGCGCAGCCAGAGCTCGCCGTCGTTCACCACCGCGTAGGCGTCGGCCATCTGCGCCTTGCCGTTGCGCAGCGACTTCACCTCCGAGCCACGCAGAACGATCCCCGCCTCGAACTTCTCGACCAGCTCGAATTTGTGCCGCGCTCGGCGGTTGGTCGCGACGTCGCCGGAGGCCGGCTCGCGCTTGCGCTTCGCCTTCTTCGCCACCGCTAGACCTCCACCGGCTCCAGGTCGACCCGCCCTCGCGCCGCCTCGACGTCGCTCACCCGCACCTCGACCGGATCGCCGAGCCGCAGCTCCCCACCCGACTCGGCCCCGACCAGCGCCGTCTCGGTCTCGTTGCGGTCGAACCGCTCCAGTCCGAGAAGGCGGGCCGGCAGGAAGCCCTCGTAGACGTCGCCCAGCTCGCCGCCGAAGCCGACGAAGGCGCCGGCCCGGACGATGCCGGAGACCTCGCCCTCGAAGCGGGTCTCCGCACCCCGCTCGCGCAGCTCGCGCTGCAGCAGGTAGGCGGCGCAGATGTCGTCGGCCCGTCGCTCGATCCGCATCGACTCGCGCTCCCGCTCGCTGCAGTGCCAAGCCACCTCGCGCGCTTCGGCGGCGCTCGGCGCCGGCTCGCCCTCGCCCAGCGCCGCCAGCAGCGCCCTGTGCGCGAGCAGGTCCGGGTAGCGCCGGATCGGCGAGGTGAAGTGGCAGTAAGCCGGGCTGCCGAGCCCGGCGTGGCCGCTGTTTCGCTCGCTGTACTGGGCCTGTTTGAGGGAACGGAGCACGAGCGATGTATACGCGTCGCGCCCGTGCCCGCGTCGCGCCGCCTCCTCCCTCACCAGGCGGCTCGCCTCGGCGGCGATCTCCCCGGCCTGCCGCGGCGCCATCGTTCCGCGCAGCGGCGGCGTCGGTACCCCTAGCTCGTGCAGCTGCTCGATCAGTCGCTCCACTCGCGGCGGGTCGGGCTGAGCGTGGACCCGGTAGACGGTCGGCACCCGCTTGCGCTCCAGCAGCCGGGCCACCGCTTCGTTGGTGAGGATCATCAGCCGCTCGATCAGGCGGTGCGACTCGGTCTGGGCGACCCCGCGCGCCGCAACCGGTTCGCCGTCGGCGTCGAAGCGGAACTCCGGCTCGAAGGACTCGACGTCGAGGCTGGTCGTCCCCCGCCGCTCGCCGAGCGTCGCGGCGGCCGCCCGCGCGACCGCGAGCGGCTCGGCGACGACCTCTGGCGGCTCCTCTCGGCCGGCGAAGATCGCGTCGAGCTGGTCGTAGTCGAGCCGCGCGTCGGAGCGAATGCGGCTGCGGTAGAAGCTCGCCCCCCGAGGCTCGCCGTCAGGCCCCAGCTCGATCTCGGCCGTGACCGCCGGCCGCTCCACCGCGGGCGCCAGGCTGCAGGCCTCCGAGCTGAGCACGTGCGGCAGCATCGGCTCGACGGTGCCCGGCGCGTAGGTGCTGTTGGCGCGGCCCCTCGCCTCGGCGTCGAGCGGTGAGCCCGGCCGCACGTGGGCTGCGACGTCGGCGATGTGGACCCAGATCCGGATCGAGTCGGCCTCGCGCCGGGCGGAGACCGCGTCGTCGAAGTCGTGCGCGGTGGCCGGGTCGACGGTGAAGGTGGGGAGCGCCGTCAGGTCGCGACGGGCGCCTGAACGCGACTCGGCCGCGTCAGCCGCCCTGGCCGCCTCGGTCTCCAGCGCCGGGCGGAAGCCGCGCCGGCCCAGCTCCTCGCCCAGCAGCGCCTCGACCGCCTCGCGCGCATTCCTCGGCTCGGCGCGCCCGCGCCCCCGGTGGTAGCGACGGTCGCGCTTGCTCACCCAGGAGCCTTCCGGTGCGAGTTATGCACGCATGGCGTGCAAAAGTCGCACTGGAAGCTCATCGTTCGGCTGCCAGTGCTGCCAGGGCTCGGTCAAGCGCCTCGTCGCGTGCGGTTCCGGGCCGGTCCCGGACCTCCACATCGGGACGAATCCCGTTGCCGCCGAGGTTGGTCCCGTCCGGGGTGAAGTACTCGCCGATCGTCAGCTTCAGGGCGCCCCCGTTGGAGAGCCCGACCTCCTGCTGGAAGACCCCCTTGCCGAAGGACTTCTCGCCGACCACCTCCGCGCCGGCCTCGTCGGCCAGGGCCGCGGTGAGGATCTCGGCCGCCGAGGCGGTGCCGCCGTCGATCAGGACGACCGTCGGCTGCGCCGGCAGGTTGCCGCCCCGCGCCTCGTAGCGCGCGTCCCCCTGGGTGCGCGACTCGGTCGTGACCACCACCGTGCCCTCGGGCAGGAAGATGCTCGCCGCCAGCACCGCCTCCTGCAACAGCCCGCCGCCGTTGGCGCGCAGATCGAGCACCAGCCCCTCTGCCCCCTGCCGCCGCACCTTCTCCACCGCCTGGCGCAGGAAGCCGTGCGCGCCTTCGCTGAAGGCCGCCAGACGCACGTAGCCGAGCTTCTCGCCGCCGCGTTCGACGACCCTGCTCGATACAACCGGCACCGCGATCTCAGCCCGCGTCAGACGCACCCTGCGCACCTTCTCGCCGCCGCGCTCGAGCACGCCGACCGTCACCTCGCTGCCCTCCGGTCCCTTGATCCGCTCCGTGGCCACGGTGGCGCTGAGCCCGGCGATCGACTTGCCCTCGACCGCGACGATCGTGTCGCCCACTTCGATCCCGGCCCGCTCAGCCGGCGAGCCCTTGAAGACCCGTTCGACCCGCAGGCCGCGCTCGGCCTCGGCGACGCTCAGCCCGATGCCCGAGAAGTGCCCCTCGATCGCTTCGTTGAAGCGCTCCAGGATCGCCGGCGAGAGGTATTCGGAGAAGCGGTCCTCGTAGCGCCGCCGCAGGCCGCGCGCCATCCCCTGCAGCGAGGAGTCGATCAGATCGCCCTCGGCAACCGAGCGGTAGTAGTTGTCCTCGATCAGCTCCGTCGCTTCCGCCGTCAGCCCGCCCGATTCGTCGACGAAGACATCGCGCAGGGGCGGCGGCATCGTCGCCGGGTGGCCGCCGACCCAGAGGCCCGCCGCAAGCATCGAGAGCAGCGCGACCGCGAGGCCCACCATCCGCGCCGCGCTCACGCGCGCCTCAGACCTTGAGGAAGCGGCGCAGGGTGACGCCGGAGCCGATCGCCGAGACCAGCACGGCGGCGCCGAAGAGGATCGCGACCAGCAGCGGGAAGGAGAGCGTGGTGCTGTTCTGCGCTTCCAGGATGCCGATGTCGTTGCTCAGCGGGTCGACGATGGTCAGCTTGCCCAGCCACAGGATCAGTATGGCCACCAGGCCGCCGAGGAAGCCGACGACGACGCCCTCGATCATGAACGGCCAGCGGATGAACCAGCGGGTGGCACCGACCAGCCGCATCACCTCCACCTCGCGGCGGCGGGTGTAGATCGAGAGCCGGATCGTGTTGCCGACCAGCATCAGCGAGGCGATCAGCAGCAGCGCCGTGATCACCGTCAGCACGATCTTCAGCGCGCCGGTGACCTGCTCGATCTTCTCCAGCTCCTCCTGGCGATTGAACTCGTAGGCGATGATCGGCGAGATCGGCCGCGGCTTCCCATCGGGCCCGGGCGGGATCACCGCGGCGCTGACGGCGCCGAGGTTGGCGGCGTCGTCGGCCTTGACCTGGAAGTTGACGGGCAACGGGTTCGAGTTGAGCTGGGCCAGCAGTTCCTCGCTCTTCTCCTTGCCGAGGTCCTCTTTCAGTTCCTCCAGCGCCATCGGCTTGGTCACCAGCTGCACCGACTCGACGTGCGGGACCGCTTCCAGCTCCCGCTGGGCGGCCGCGATTTCGGCTTTGGTCGCGTCCTCGTAGAGCGCGAACCGGGTCTCGAGGCTGTCGCGCACCTCGTCGCTCTTCGCCTGGGTCGTCTGGAAGACCGGGATCAGGACGCCGAGCAGGATCACGGTGACGACCGTGGTGACGATCGCCGCCGTGCTCGGGGCGCCGTTGCGGCGCAGCGCCCGGAATGCCTCCTGGATGAAGAAGAAGAGCCTCGACATCGATCAGAAGAGGGAGTCGTGTCCGTTGGTCTGGCCCTCGGGGGCGACGCCCATCTCGGCCCGCATCCGCAGGCCGAACTCGGAGGTCGACTCCTCGGTGTAGCCGCCGCTGACCTCGTCGCGGACGACGCGGCCCTCGTAGAGCTCGATCACGCGCCGCCGCATGTTGTCGACCATCTCGCGATCGTGGGTGACGACGACGACGGTGGTGCCGGTCTTGTTGATCCGGTAGAGCAACTGCATCACGCCGATCGAGGTGACCGGGTCGAGGTTGCCGCTCGGCTCGTCTGCGAGCAGCAGCGGCGGGTGGTTGACGAAGGCGCGGGCGATCGAGACGCGCTGCTGCTCGCCGCCCGAGAGCTCGTCGGGATAGCTGTGCAGCTTGGTCGAGAGACCGACCAGGCGCAGGATCTCCGGCACCTGGGTGCGGATCGCGGCACGGCCGGCGCCGATCACCTGCAGCGCGTAGGCGACGTTGTCGTAGACGGTGCGGTCGGGCAGCAGCTTGAAGTCCTGGAAGACGGTGCCGATGTTGCGCCGCAGCTGCGGGATCTTCTTCTCCGCCAGGGCGCCGATGTCGCGGCCGGCGATCCGCACCGTGCCCTCGGTCGCCTCCAGCTCGCGGATCAGCATCTTGATCAGGGTCGACTTGCCGCAGCCGGTGGGGCCGACGAGAAAGACGAATTCGCCGCGGTCGACCGCCAGCGAAACCCGGTCCAGCGCCATGTGACCGCCCGGATAGACCTTGGTCACGTCGCGCAGCTCGATGATCGGCTTGCCGCCGCGCCGGTGGCGCTGCGGCTCCTCGCCGCCCTGCTTTCGCTTGCTCGCTCTGGCCATGCCCGCCGTCCCTTCTGCGAGTACAGGGTGACTCCTGCGCACCCGAATCCGCGCAAGACCCCGCCCAGCAGAAAGTTCGCGGCAGCTTAGCGAATTGTTAGCGGACGCTCACGTTCTGTCCGTCGGCCTCTGTTGAGATTGCGGGATGAGACTCAGAGGGCTGACTCGGCAGCGGCGACGATGCTGGCGGCGTCGATGCCGGCGGCGGCCAGCAGCTCTGCCGGCGGGCCGCTGCCGGGCTTGCCGGAGACCGCGAGGCGGGTCAGCGGCGTGCTGGTGTCCGAGCCGGCGAGGACGCCGGCGACGGTCTCGCCGATCCCCCCCTCCGGCCAGTGGTCCTCGACGGTGACGATCGCCCGGGTCTCCGCCGCTGCCTTCAGCAGGGTGTCGGCGTCGACCGGCTTGACCGAGTAGAGGTCGATGACGCGGGCGACGATTCCCTTGCCGGCCAGCTCGTCGGCAGCGGCGAGGCATTCGTGCAGGGTGATGCCGGCCCCGATCAGGGTGATTGCGTCCTCGTCACCGGAGCGCAGGGTGCGGCTGCCGCCGATCTCGAAGCTCTCCCCCGCCTCATAGAGGGTCGGCGTCGCGCCGCGGGTCGTGCGCAGGTAGCTGATGCCGCTGTACTGGCGCATCGCCTCGAGCAGCGCCACCGTCTGGTTGGCGTCGCACGGGTAGAGCACGATGCTGCCGTGGACGGCGCGCAGCGAGGCGATGTCTTCGAGCGCCATCTGCGAGGGGCCGTCCTCGCCGATCGAGACGCCGACGTGCGAGCCGCAGAGCTTCAGGTCCGCCTCGGAGATCGCCGCCATGCGGACAAAGTCGTAGGCGCGGCTGAGGAAAGCGCCGAAGGTGGAGGCGAACGGCTTCCAGCCGCGCACCTGCATCCCGACCGCCGAGGCGACCATCTGCTGCTCGGCGATGTACATCTCGAAGAAGCGGTCGGGGTGCTTGGCGCCGAAGCGTTCGGCGTAGGTCGAGTTGCCGACCTCGCCGTCGAGCGCGACGACACGCTCGTCGATCGACCCCAACCAGGCGAGGGCGTCGCCGTAGGCGGCGCGGGTCGCCACCTTCTCGCCGAGCTCGTAGCGCGGCTGCTCGACCGCCTCGGTGGCGATCTCGTAGGAGGGCGCCTCGCCGGGCGCCTGGACGCCGATCCGCAGCGAGCGTTCGCCGCCCAGCTCCTCGATCGCCTCCTGAGGATCGGCGAGCGGCTTGCCGTGGGCGTTTTCCTTGTCCTCCACGGCGGCAACGCCCCGCCCCTTCTTGGTGCGGGCGAAGATCGCCGCCGGGCGGTCGGACTCCAGGGCGCGGGCGTAGGCGGCGTCGATCGCCTCGACGTCGTGGCCGTCGATCTCCTGCACGTCCCAGCCGCAGGCGCTGGCCCGCGCCGCCAGCGGCGCCGTGTTCCATTCGTGCATGGTCGGGCCGCGCTGGCCGAGCCGGTTGACGTCGACGATCGCGATCAGGTTGCGCAGGCCGATGTAGCCGGCGTGCTCGAAGGCCTCCCACATCGACCCCTCGGCCAGCTCGGAGTCGCCGCAGAGGGTCCAGACCCGGTAGTCGGCGTGTTCGAGGCGGGCCCCCGCCAGCGCGATGCCGATCGCGATCGGGAGCCCCTGGCCGAGCGAGCCGGTCGCCACGTCGACCCAGGGGATTTCCGGAGTCGGGTGGCCCTGCATGCGGGAGCCGAACTTGCGGAAGCTGAGCAGCTCCTCGTCGTCGATCGCGCCAACAGCCCTGAAGAGGGCGTAGAGGAGCGGTGAGGCGTGGCCCTTGGAGAAGACGACGTGGTCGTTGGCCGGGTTGTCCGGCGACTCGAAGTCGTAGCGCAGGTAGCGTGCGTAGAGGACCGCCATCAGGTCCGCAGCCGACATCGATGAGGTCGGGTGGCCGGAGTTGGCCGCCGCCGCGGCCCGCACCGAGTCGACGCGGAGCTGCTGGCCGAGCTCGCGCAGTTGCTCGGGCGTGGCGGTGCTGTCGAGGATGGTGGCCTGGTCGGTGGACACGCTGGAGCGGACTCTACCTTTGGCTAGCCGATCGCGACCATTCGCTCGATCGGCACCCGCGCCCGTTCCGCGACTTCGACCGGGACGCTGACCTCGAACTTCATCTCGCGCAGGCTGTCGCGCAGCTTCGGCAGCGTGATCATCTTCATGTACTTGCAATAGGCCATCCGGTTGGCCTCCACCAGGGTCGCCGCCGGCGCCGCCTGCCGCAGCGGATGCAGCATCCCGTTCTCGGTGGCGACGATGAACTCGCCGTCGGGCTTCTCGGCGACGTAGTCGAGCATCTGCCCGGTGGAGAGCATGTGGACGCCCTCCTCCTCCACTTCGCCGGCGGCGACGAACTCCATCACCTGGGTGACGCAACCGCACTCGGGGTGGACGAGGAACTCGGCGTTCGGGTGCGCCGCGCGCTGCGCCGCGATGTCGTCGGGGCGAATGCCGGCATGGACGTGGCACTCGCCCGGCCAGACGTGCATCGAGCGGCCGGTCTCGCGCTCGACGTAGGAGCCGAGCCACATGTCTGGGCCGAAGAGGATCTCGGTGTCGGGGCCGTGCTCGCGGAGGATGTGCTCGACCACCTTGACCGCGTTGGAGGAGGTGCAGCAGTAGTCGGTCTCGGCCTTCACCTCGGCCGAGGTGTTGACGTACATGACGACGACGGCGTCGGGCGCGTGGCGGGCCTTCCAGTTGCGCAATTCCTCGGCGCTGATCGAGTCGGCCAGCGAGCAGCCGGCGTCGGGGTCGGGGATCAGCACGGTCTTCTCGGGCGAGAGGATCGACGCCGTCTCGGCCATGAAGTGGACGCCGCAGAAAGCGATGACGGAGGCGTCGGATTCAGCCGCCCTGCGGGAAAGGCCGAGCGAGTCGCCGGTGTAGTCGGCGACGGCCTGGACCTCCGGCACCTGGTAGTTGTGGGCGAGGATCACCGCATCGCGCTCGGCGGCGAGGGCGCGGATCTCCTCGCTCAGCTCGCCGACCTCCTCGGGCGCGAGGTCGAGCATCGGAACGGGTTCGTTGATCGTCGGCAGCTCTCTCATCGGTTGCCTCGAGAGGCCCTGGCGGGCCTCGCTCGTCTTATGTTCGCTGGCATGGCGTCTTGCCTAAGTCCAGTCGAATGAACTAGGCGAAGTCTACTCGCCTGAGAGGGCGAGGATGGGGGCATCCAGGCTTGCGCTGCCTTTTTCGCCTCTAAGTGGGGCGTCTCTCGCTGAGGAGGCGCTGCGAAAAAGAGACCGCCGCGCTGCGCCTGGATGCCCCCATCCTCGCTCGCCCGGAGCGGTTGCCCTTTCGTGAGTGATGGGACGCGGCGGGGGTCTACTTGAGCAGGCGAGACAGGCGGCGGTCCTTGAGGATGCGGCCGCCCGTTTGGTCCTCTGGGCAATACGTGGTCTGGTGCTCGGCGAAGAAGACGGCCTGGAGGGTGGTACCGCAGCGTGGGCAGGGCTCGCCCTCTCGTTTGTGGATACGGAGTGGCATCGGCAGCTTGTCCGGCAGCTCGGCGCCGATCGTCTCCTCGTAGTGGTCGATCGCGTCGCCGAGCACATGGAGGGCGGCGTGCAGCCACTCGACCTCTTTGTCATCGAGCTCCGACCCTTGCTTGAAGGGCGAGAGCCGTGCCTCCCAGAGGATCTCGTCGACCCAGGAGCGGCCGATGCCGGCGATGTCGCGCTGGTGCCGGAGCAGTGGGTGCAGGTGGCGCGGCTGGTCGATCGCGGCCGCGAACGTCTCCAGCGGCGGCGGCGGCCAGGCCTCCGGTCCAAGGCTGGCGACCATCTCGTCCGCGGCGATCGCGTCGCTCGGCAGCAGCTTCGCCCAGGCCCGCTGCCTGGTCCCGAACTCCCGCAGGCGCAGCTCGCGCCCGTCCTCGAGCCTGATCAGAACCCGCGAGGCCCGATCTTTCAGCGAGGCCCGTTTCTCGAACACCCGCAGTCGCCCCGCCGACATCAGGTGGAGCAGGAGCGCCAGGTCGCCGAGCTCGACCACCGGCATCTTGCCGATCCGCCGAATACCGGTGACCTCCCTGCCCGCCAGCGCGTCGAGCGGCGGCTCGAAGGTCTTCATCACGTTCATGCCGGGGGCCAGCACCGACTCGACGCGCGCTCCCTTCACCGCCGCGTCCAGCCGGCGCACCGTGATCTCGACCTCGGGTAGCTCGGGCACAGCCAAAGTCTGGCGTACCATGGGCCAGGATCGACCGCTAGGAGGCTCGGATGCGCATTGGAACCACTGCTGCCCTGATCGCGATCGTCGCCCTGGCCACGGCGCTGGGAACCGCCGGAACCGCGAGCGCGGCGACGACGGTGACGATCGGCGATAACTTCTTCGCCCCGTCGAGCAAGACGATCGCCGCGGGGACGAAAGTCCGCTTCAACTGGACCGGCAACCGCCGCCACAACGTGAAGAAGAAGAGCGGCCCGGGCGGTGGGTTCAAGTCGGTGACGACCAAGAGCAACGGCGTCAACTTCGCCAAGGTCTTCAATCAGCGGGGGACCTACCGGCTGATCTGCACGATCCACCCGGAAGAAATGAAGCTGAAGCTGACGGTCGACTAGAGCGGCTCTAACAGCAGGCTGAAGTCGAGGCTGGGCGCCGAGTGGGTGAGGGCGCCGACGGAGATGAAGTCGACGCCCGTCTCGGCGACCTCGCGCACGGTCTCCAGGGCGATGCCGCCGGAGGCCTCCAGAGCCGGTGCCGCCCCGCGTCCCTCGACGTCGCGCAGCCTCACCGCCTGGCGCAGCTCGCCGGCCTCCATGTTGTCGAGCAGCAGCCGCTCGGCGCCGGCGCCGAGCGCGTAGGCGACCTCGTCGAGGTTGCGGCACTCGACCTCGACGGCCAGCTCGGGATGAGTGCTGCGCGCGGCGTGCACGGCCTTGGCCACACCGCCTGCAAGCGCGACGTGGTTCTCCTTGATCAGGATCGCGTCGTGGAGGCCCATGCGGTGGTTGCGGCCGCCGCCAGCGGCGACCGCGGCCTTCTCCAGCTCGCGCAGGCCCGGCGTCGTCTTGCGCGTGTCGAGGATCTGGGCGCCGGTGCCGGCCACGGCTTTGACGAAGCGGGCGGTCAGGGTCGCGATCCCGGAGAGGTGGCCGAGGAAGTTGAGCGCGGTGCGCTCGCCGGCCAGCAGGGCGGCGGCGGACCCGCTGGCGAGCGCCACCTCGGCCGGCACCTCCTCACGCCACTGAGACTCGATAACGAGGTTGTCGACGACCTCAACGCCGCACTGCCGCATCGCCTCGGCAACAGCGTCAAGCCCGAAGACGACCCCGGGCTGCTTCTGCACGATCCGCGCCCGGGCGCGCGCTCCCTGCGGCACAGTCGCCTCGGAAGTGACGTCGCCCGGGCCGACGTCCTCGGCCAACGCCCGCGCCACGATCTCGCCGAGTCGCTCGTCCGGGCCAGCCATCCCAGCAGCCTATTCGTCGTGAGTTCGCACTTTTGCTCGCATAGCGACCATAAGTGCGAACTCACCGGACGAGCGACCTCACACGCCACGCCCGCGCAGCGTTTAATCCAGTGAGGTGACCGCGCTGCCCCCGTTCCAAGCCCTGCTCGACGAGCACGCAACCGACGTGATGGCGGTGCTGCGCGGCGCCGTCGGCCGCGGCGATGCGGAGGACTGCTTCCAGGAGACCTTCCTGGCGGCCTTGCGGGCCTACCCGAAGCTGACCGACACGAGCAACCTGCGCGGCTGGCTGCTGACGATCGCCCACCGCAAGGCGATCGACCACCACCGGGCCAACGGCCGCCAGCCGCTGCCGGTGGCCGAGCTGGCGGAGACGCCGGTGCTCGACCCGGAGCCGGACGCCGGCATCTGGGCCGCGGTGGGGGCGCTGCCGCCGAAGCAACGGGCGGCGGTCGCCCTGCGCTACGCCTGCGACCTCCCCCACGCCGAGATCGCCGCCGCGCTCGGCTGCTCGCCGGAGGCGGCACGGCGCAGCCTGCACGAGGGAATGAAGCGACTGAGGAAGGAGCTGGCATGAAGGCCGAGCTGCAACGCCTCGCCAAGCGGGCCGCCGACGACGGGCTGCTCGACATCGCCTACACGACCACCGACTCCCCCTTCGGCCCGCTGCTGCTGGCGCAGACCCCGCGCGGCCTGGTCCGCGTCAGCCTGCCCGCCTACGATCCCGACGAGACCCTGGAGGAGCTGGCGGCGCGGATCTCCCCGCGCGTGCTGGAGGCCCCGGCCGAGCTCGACGAGGTTCGGCGCCAACTCGACCTCTACTTCGAGGGCAAGCTGACGAAGTTCCACCTGCCGCTCGACTGGCGGCTCAGCGACGGCTTTCGAGTCAAGGTGCAGCGCGCCATCGCCCGCATCCCCTACGGCCAGACCCGCAGCTACATGCAGGTGGCAGCCAGCGCCGGCAACGAGCGCGCGGTCCGCGCCGCCGGCACCGCCTGCGGCTCGAACCCAATCCCGATCGTCGTCCCCTGCCACCGCGTCCTGCGCAGCGGCGGCGGCCTCGGCGGCTACGGCGGCGGCCTACCGATGAAGCGAGCCCTGCTCGAGCTGGAGGGCGTGCTACGGGATTCCCGCGGCTAGCCGTCGAAAACCCCTGCTTTCGCTAAAGAACCGCCTGCGTCCGGCCGATGCCTGGAGGCCGTGGCATCGAGATCGAGCACCCTGATCCTGCTTGCGCTGTTCGTCCTGCTGTTCGCGGCGGAGCCCGCTCCGGCGGCCGTCGTCGAAGTGCCTCCCATCGATCCTGCCGTCCTCGCGCTCGAAGACGAAGAACCGGAAGCGGAGGCGGCGGCTGACGAAGTCGAAGAAGAGGGTTTCGAAGCATGCGAAGAACCTGAAGAGGGCTTTGAAGAATGCGAGGAAGTGGAAGCGCAGGCTGCACGCTCCCGTCGCGAAGAATGTCTGCTGCGCAGCGCCCGGGCCCATGCCTCCCTCGACGGGCGTGGGACGAAGCTGAAGCTGACGATCGGCTACACGGCCTACGAACCGACCAAGGCAAAGATCAAGGTCGGCCAGATCGCGACGCTTCAGCGCCACCTGGGCCGCAGCGGCGTCGTACGGATCACGAAGAAGCTGGGCGCAAGGAGTGGGAAGCGGCTTGTGGTCATCATCGAGCTTCCGTCGGCAAGGAACGCCGGGTGCCCCTTCCGGCGGCTTGTGCTTTTCCCGCGCTAGCGAAGCGTCGCTGCCAGCCACGAGGCCGCGCTCCGCAGGTGCGCCGGGTCGATCTGGTGCCCGAGCTCGGACTCGTGGTACTCGACCTCGAGGCCGCCGGCTTCCAGCAGCTCGCGAGCGCTGTGCGCGAAGCCGACCTCGATCACCGGATCGCGGCGGCCGTGGGAGACGAAGGCGCGGGTCTGGAGCCGATCCTCGAAGTGTGGTTCCCAGCCCTCGACGACGGGCACGAAACCGCTGAAGGCGAGCACCCCGGCGACCGGCGGCCGGTCGCTGCCCAGCGCCATCGCGTGGCTCATCACCGCCCCCATCGAGAAGCCGCCGAGGACGGTGCGGGACGGCTCGAGGCCGGTCTCCTCCCAGAGTCGGTCGTGCAGGTTGGCGAGGGCGCGGCGCGCGGCGCGGAAGCTGTCGTGGTCCGGATAGCCGACTTTCGGCACCTTGTACCAGTGATAGCCGGGGGAGCCAGGAAGCCGCAGCGGCGCCCGCGGCGTGACGACGCGGAGGCGCTGTTCGGGATCGAGCATGTCGGCCAACCCAAGGAGGTCGCGCTCGTCGGTCCCCCGCCCGTGGTGGAGCACCAGCAGGCCCTGCGGTGCGTCGGCGGCGGGGCGCTCCAGGCAGCCCAGTCCGTCCATCCCGCTCGGCGCCTGCCTAACCGGCCGAGGCCGCGGCGGTCTTGTTCAGGTAGTCGCGGATGAAGTCGTCGATGTCGCCGTCGAGAACGCGCTGGGCGTCGCCCGCCTCGTGGCCGGTGCGGTGGTCCTTGACCCGCTGGTCGGGGTGCAGGAAGTAGCTGCGGATCTGGGAGCCCCAGGTGACTTCCTTGACCTCGCCCCGCTCCTTGGCCAGCGTCTCGGCCCGTTTGCGCTCCTCCAGCTCGATCAGCTTCGAGCGCAATAGCTGCATCGCCACCGCCTTGTTCTGCGTCTGCGAGCGCTCGTTCTGGCACTGGACGACGACGCCGGTCGGGACATGGGTGATCCGCACCGCCGAGTCGGTCTTGTTGACGTGCTGGCCGCCGGCGCCGGAAGCGCGGTAGGTGTCGACGCGCAGGTCGGCGTCGTCGATCTCGACCTCGACCCCCTCGTCGACCAGCGGCCCGACGTCGACCTGGGCGAAGCTGGTGTGGCGGCGGGCGGAGGAGTCGAAGGGAGAGATCCGCACCAGGCGGTGGACGCCGCGCTCGGCGGCAAAGAGGCCGTAGGCGTTCTCGCCGCGGGCGACGAAGGTCGCCGACTTCAATCCCGCCTCCTCCCCCGGCGAGGCCTCCTTCATCTCGACCTCGAAGCCGCGGCCCTCGGCCCAGCGCAGGTACATCCGCAGCAGGATCTCCGCCCAGTCCTGCGAGTCGGTCCCTCCCGCGCCGGCGTGGACCGAGACGACGGCGTCGCCGCCGTCGTACTCGCCGCTGAACAGGCGCGCCTCTTCCAGCTCGGCCAGGCGGCGCTCGACCGAGCCCAGCTGACTCGTCAGCTCGGCCGCCATCTCCTCGTCCTCGGCCGCCATCTCGGCCAGCTCCGCAAGGTCGCCGACGTCGGACTCCAGCTCCGTGAAGGTCTTCAGCCTGCGCTGAGCTCGCGCGTGGGCGGCGCTGGTACGAGCGGCGGCCTCCTGGTCGTCCCAGAAGCCGGGCTTGCCCATCTCGGCCTCGAGCCGCTCGGCCTCGTCACGCAGTGAAGCGGGGTCAAAGGTAGTCCGCAAGCAGCTTCAACTGCTCGCGGATCTCGGCGAGCCGCGCCGGCACCGATTCGGTTGACGCGGTCTCGGCCATGGGCGCAGCTTAGCCATCGCACACGCTGGGTCGTTTTTGCGCCCTATAGCCGGCAAAAACGACCCCTCGTGCTCAATTCCTGGCGAAGTCACCGGCCCGCAGTGCCTCGCGCCGGTCCTCGAAGGGGCGCCAGCTGCGGATCTTGTGGTCGCGCAGCTCGAAGAGCCAGGCCATCTGGTCCTCCCCCGCCGCGGAGCCGTCCTCGTCCCAGTGCCACGCACGCCTGATCAGCGCCACGGCCCGGCCACCGCCCCCCTCGGTCCCGTCCTCGTACAGCTCCTCCAGCTCGATCGTCTGCTGCACTCCGCCTGGCGCCCGCGTCGCCCACAGCCGCGCCGCCTCGATCCCCTTCCGCAGCCCCTTCATCGAGTGCAATTCGACCTCCGGATCGAGCACCGCGACGAAGGCGTCTAGATCGCGCTCGTTGAAGGCGCGGATGAACTCTCGAACGGGGTCGTGGATCACGGAGCGCTGGCTAGGCGCCGTGGCACTTCTTGAACTTTTTCCCCGACCCACACCAGCACGGATCGTTGCGGCCGATGTCCTTCTCGCGCTCGTCCTTGACGACGGTCTCGACGACCTCCGGCGCGGGAGCGCCGTTGCCGCCGCCCGGGCCGGCTGCTGCCGCCGCCATCCCGACCCCACCGCCGCTCGCGGCGACCTGCTGCAGCGCCGAGGGCTGGTTCTCGAGGGTGCCGCCGGAGTAGTCGAGCGAGGTCGCGCCGCCGCTGCCGTTGCCGCCGAAGGCCCCCTCGAGCTGCGAGGGATCTACTTCGATCTGGGCGTTGAAGACGAGTTTGCTGAATTCCTCCCAGATCGAGTGCATCAGCTCCTCGAACATCGCGAAGCCTTCGTTTTTGTAGGCGACCAGGGGATCGATCTGGGCGAAGCCGCGCAGGTGGATGCCCTCGCGCAGGTAGTCCATGTCGTAGAGGTGCTCGCGCCAGCGGTTGTCGATCACCTGCAGCAGGATCGAGCGCTCCAGGTAGCGCATCAGCTCCTCGCCGAGCTGGCCCTGGCGCTCGTCGTAGGCGTTCATCGCGTCTTCGTCGAGCGCGTCCTTGAGCTTTTCGCGGTCGACCGTCTCCGGCCGCATCGAGGCGACGTCGACGCTGACCGGCCAGATCTGCCGCAGCTGCTGCTCCAGCTCCGGCATGTCCCACTCCTCCAGCTCGTCCCCGGGCGTGTACTCGTCGACCAGCCGCTCGACCACGCCCTCCAGCTCGTCGCGGGCGATGTCGGACATGTCGCGCCCCTCGAGGATTTCGCGCCGGTACCTGTAGACGACGCGCCGCTGCTCGTTCATCACGTCGTCGTACTCGAGCACCCGTTTGCGGATCAGGAAGTTCTGTTCCTCGACCTTCTTCTGCGCGCCCTCGACCGTTTTCGTCAGCATTTTCGCCTCCAGCGGCATTTCGCCGCCCTCCTCGTCAACCGGCCCCAGGCGATCGAGGATTTTGTAGATGCGATCGCCGGCGAAGAGGCGGATCACGTCGTCTTCGGCGGAGAGGAAGAAGCGGCTCTCGCCGGGATCCCCCTGACGGCCCGAGCGGCCCCGCAGCTGGTTGTCGATGCGGCGCGATTCGTGCCGCTCGGTGCCGCAGATGTAGAGGCCGCCCAGCTCCCGCACCTCTTCCCCCTCGGCCTTGCACCGCGGCTCCAGCTCGGCGACCTTCTCGGCCAGCGCCTCGTCGTAGCCGTCGACCCCGGGCTCGGAGCCCTGCTTCTTCAGCTCTTTGTGCGCCATGTGCTCGGGGTCGCCGCCGAGCTTGATGTCGACGCCGCGGCCGGCCATGTTGGTGGCGATCATCACCGCGCCCTTGCGTCCGGCTTCGGCGATCCGCTCGCCCTCTCGCTGGGCGTGCTCGGGCTTGGCGTTCAGCACCGCGTGCTCGATCCCGTTGCGCTTCAGCTCGCCGGAGATCATCTCCGAGACCTCGACCGAGACGGTGCCGACGAGGATCGGCTGGCCCCGTTCGTGGCGGGCGACGATCTCCTCCAGCACCGCCTTCCACTTGCCGTCCTTGGTTTTGAAGATCTGGTCGTTGTGGTCGGCCCGGACCATCGGGCTGTTGGTCGGGATCTCGACCACCGGGACTTTGTAGATCTTCATGAACTCGGTCGCCTCGGTCAGCGCCGTGCCGGTCATCCCGGAGAGCTTGTCGTAGAGGCGGAAGTAGTTCTGCAGGGTGATCGTTGCGAGCGTCTGGTTCTCCTCGCCGATCGCCACCCCCTCCTTCGCCTCGACCGCCTGGTGCAGGCCCTCCGACCAGCGCCGACCCTCGAGGATGCGGCCGGTGAACTCGTCGATGATCATCACGTCGCCTTCGACCACCGCGTAGTCCTTGTCCAGCCTGTAGAGGGCCTCGGCCTTCAGCGCCTGGACCAGGTGGTTGACGAGGCTGCCGTGCTCGCTCAGGTAGAGGTTGTCGACGCCGAGGAACTCCTCCGCCCGCTTGACGCCGCGCTCGGTCGGCGAGACCGTCTTGTGCTTCTCGTCGAACTCGTAGTCGTAGTCGGCCTCGGAGGTGTCCTTCGATTCGCCCAGCGATTTGAGCCGGTCTTTGGCCGGGACGCCCTTCATGTTGCGCGCCAGGCGGGCGAACTTGTAGTAGATCTGCGCCGCCTGTTCGGGGGCGCCGGAGATGATCAGCGGCGTCCGCGCCTCGTCGATCAGGATGTTGTCGACCTCGTCGACGATCGCGAAGTGGTGGCCGCGCTGGACGCAGTGCTCGAGCGCTTCGGACATGTTGTCGCGCAGGTAGTCGAAGCCGAACTCGGAGTTGGTGCCGTAGGTGACGTCGCAGGCGTATTTGCGCTGCCGCGCCGCGTGGTCGTCGGAGTCCTGGATCGCGGCGACGCTGACCCCGAGCGTGTCGTAGATCGGCTTCATCCATTCGGCGTCGCGCCGGGCCAGGTAGTCGTTGACGGTGACGACGTGGACGCTGTCGCCGGCCAGCGTGTTGAGGAAGACCGCCAGGGTCGCGGTCAGGGTCTTCCCCTCGCCGGTCTTCATCTCGGCGATCGCGCCGTCATGGAGGACCATGCCGCCGATCAGCTGCACGTCGTAGTGGCGTTGACCGATGCTGCGGCGGGCAGCCTCGCGGGTCAGCGCGAAGGCCTCCGGCAGCAGCTCGTCGAGCGAGGTGCCGTCGCGGGCACGGGCGCGCAGCTTGTCCGCTTCCTGGCGCAGCTCGCCGTCCTCGAGCAGCTCCATCTCCCGCTCGATCTCGTTGATCGCCTTGGCGCGCCTGTCGTAGGTCTTGAGCTTTCGCCCCTCTCCCACGCGCAGCGCGCGGGTGACCATGTCCCTCGCGTTGGCCATCGCTCAAGGGTAGCTGTATTCGGCGATCGCCCCGTCGCCCCGGCAACCGGGCGATCGCCTCGGGTGACCTATCCGCCCAGCGCCACGGCGCCCTTTTCCTTGGCCAGGCAGACCGTGCCGTCGCGCAGCGTTTTGCGCGTGATCTGGGCGACGATCCGGTCGCCCATCGGCGCCTGGTTGCCTTCCACTTCGTATTCGCCTTCCCGGTCGGTTTTGTCGCTGCCGATGCGGTAATCGGATTTGTCGACGCCGTTGCGGTTCTGGTCGTGGAAGACCGCCACTTTGCGGCGCCGTTCGCAGGACGCCCGGTCCGCTTCGACGAAGCCTTCGTAGATTTCCGGCTCCGAGTTCCTCAGCGTCAATTTGCTCGGCTCCTGCGCGGTTTTGGCCACGAGCCCGCTGGCAAACAGGCCGGCGACCAGGCCGACGGCCATGACAACGGCGATTCCCCTCTGCATATCCGCTCCTCCCGCGGTTGGCGACCTCGACCGCGCCAATCTATTGCACGAAAGTGAGCGACGAAAGGCTCCCCTGCCCGGCCTATGTCTCGGCGGTGCGGCCCCGCATCCGGTTGACCATGCGACGGGTCCGGCTTCGCTTGCGCCGCAGCTCGCGGTGCTTCTTGACCTGGCGGCGGATGTCCTCGGCCAGCTCGTGAATCGTGTGCGCCATCTCCGGCGAGGCCTCGTGAGCTCGCAGGGTCTTCCCCTTCAAGCGCAGCGTCGCCTCGGCGACATGGCGGTCGCGAATCGAGGGGTTGTGCTCCTCGGAGATCTCGACGTCGAGCGTCGCCAGCTCCGAAACCTGCTTGCCGATCCGGCTGAAGCGCTTCAGCACGTGTTCCCGCAGCTCGTCGTCGATTTCGACTCCGTTGCGCCCGCGAACCTCGATACGCATCCTCGCCTCCTTTGGTCGGTGCGTCGATGCTACGCCGGTTGCCAGGGGGCAGCAAGGGGAGAGGGCAGGGGGTGTCTGCCCGTGCGCTGGGTTTTTCGCCTTGCGCGTCGTCTCTCTCGCTGAGGATTCGGTGCGAAAAACAGGACGCCGCGCCCGGGCAGACACCCCCTACCCCCTCTCATCACAGCCTCCTGGCGAATGTGAGCGCCACGATGCGGACGGTGCCGGCGGAGCGCAGGGCGCGGGCGCAGGCTGTGAGCGTGGCGCCTGTGGTCAATACGTCGTCGATGAGCAGGGCGCTGCGAGGGGCTTCGCCGCGGAGCTGAATGACGGGTGGGTGGCCGATGCGGTCGGCGCGGCGCTTGCCCAGCTGGCGGCCGCCGCCGGTGCGGACCAGGCAGGACCGCAGCTCCAGGCCGGTGCGAGCGGCCAGGGCTGTGGCGATCTCGGCGGCGGGGTTGAAGCCCCTTGCCATCGAGCGCAGGCGGGCGGTGGGGACGGGGACGATCGTGCCGGTGAGGAGGGTCGCCGGGGCGAGCCAGTGGACGTGGTCGGCCATCAGCTCCGCCACCGGCAGGAGGCGGCAGAACTTGAGGGCACCGACAAGATCGCGGGCCACCCCCTCGTGCGGCGCCGAGGACCAGGCGCGGTCGAGACCCGGTGGGCCGGCGCCGTGGATCGGGTCGGCGGCGGCGAGGCGGCGACCGCAGCGGCTGCAGAGAATGGCCTCGGCACGGCAGGAGCGGCCGCAGGCCGCGCAGAGCGGCGGCACCAGACCGGAAGCGATGGTGTGCAGGAAAGCCACACCCCGAGCCTGTCGGGCCGCGGCGCACGCGTGGCGCGCCGAATGTCAGAAGTTCGTCAAGCCTCTGGCATGCGAGCCGCGATACCACCGACCAGGATCGCCCCCGCTGGCAGCTCGGTCTTTTCGAGCACGATCGAATCTCGGATGCAGGCGCCGTCGCCCACCTTGCAGCCGTCGCTGAGGATCGCCGGGCCTTCGACCCGGACGCCCTCCCCCAGCTCGACGTTGCTGCCGACCAGGGCCGGCGCCGTCACCTCGAGGCCGTCGAGCGGACTGGCCGCCCAGATGCCATCGCCCACCGCGGGGGCGCCGGGGTCGAGCTGGACGGTCCCGTGCAGCGCGTCGAGGTTTCCCGTCCGCAACTCGTCGAGGTTGCCGATGTCGTTCCAGTAGGCCTCGATCTCATGCGAGTAGAAGGGCACGTCGGCCTCCAGCAGGGCCGGGAAGACATCGATCGCCCAGTCGACGAAATCGGGAGGGGCGTCGGGGCCGGCCGCCCTGCTCGTGCCGGGCTCGGGGAAGAAGTCGAAGACCTCGGAGCGGAACATGTAGATGCAGGTGTTGGCCAGATCGGAGAGCGCCTCCGCCGGGTCGGGCTTCTCCTGGAATCCCTGCACCCGCCCGTCGTCGCCGCTGATCACCACGCCGAACTCACGCGTGTCGTCGACTCGCTTGGTCGCCATCGTGGCGATCCCGTCGTGAGACTCGTGGAACTCGCGCATCGCGGTGAAATCGAGGTCCGTGAGAGCATCGCCGGCAACGACTAGGAACGAGTCGCCGAGGAACTCGGCGACTCGGCGCACCCCGCCGGCCGTGCCCAGCAGCTGCTCCTCGGGACTGTAGGAGAGCTCGATCCCGAACGACGAGCCGTCGCCGAAATGGCCTTCGATCAGATCCGGGAACCAGTGCAGGTTGGCGATCGCCTGGTTGAAGCCGTGACGGGCGAGGAGCCGCACGGTGTGCTCCATCACCGGCCGGTTCAGCACCGGCACCATCGGCTTCGGCATCCCGTAGGTGATCGGCCGCAGCCGGGTCCCCAACCCCGCCGCGAGGATCATCGCCCGCATCGGCTCAGGTGCCCTGGTCCCAGCTTGCGAGGTACTTCGACTGCGTCTCGGTCAGCTTGTCGATCTCGATGCCCTTCGAGGCCAGCTTGAGGCGGGCAATCTCCTGGTCGATCTCCCGTGGCATGCCGTGCACCTTGGTCTCCAGGCTCTCGTGGTTCTTTGCCACGTACTCGGCGGCGAGCGCCTGGTTGGCAAAGCTCATGTCCATCACCGCGGCCGGGTGGCCCTCCGCGGTCGCCAGGTTGACCAGACGGCCCTCGGCGAGGAGGAAGACCTCGCGCCCGTCCTTCAGCCTGTGGCCCTCCACCAGCGGCCGCGCTTCGTAGGTCGACTCGGTCAGCGCATCGAGGTCGCCCTTGTTGATCTCGACGTCGAAATGGCCCGAGTTGCAGACGATCGCGCCGCTCTTCATCACGTCGAACATCTCACCGGCGACCGCATCGCGGTTGCCGGTGACCGAGATGAAGATGTCGCCCTGCTTGGCGGCCTCGATGCCCGGCATCACGTCGAAGCCGTCCATCACGGCCTCCAGCGCCCGCAGCGGGTCGACCTCGCAGACGATCACGTGGGCGCCGTGGCCCTTGGCCCGCATCGCAACGCCCTTGCCGCACCAGCCGTAACCGATCACGACCACGCGCAGGCCGGCGATCAGCACGTTGGTGGCGCGGATCACCCCGTCCAGGGTCGATTGCCCGGTGCCGTAGCGGTTGTCGAAGAAGTGCTTGGTGTCGGCGTCGTTGACGGCGACGATGGGGAACCCGAGCTTGCCCTCCGCCTCCAGCGCTTCGAGCCGGATCACGCCGGTCGTCGTCTCCTCGGTGCCGCCATAGACCTCGGAGAGCTGCTCCGGGCGCTGGCCGTGGAGGACGCTGATCACGTCGGCCCCGTCGTCCATCGTGATGTGCGGATGCTTGTCGACGGCCGTCTCGATGTGGCGGTAGTAGGTCTCGTTGTCCTCGCCGTTGATCGCGTGCACCTCTGCCCCGTAGCGATCGACCAGCGCCGCCGCCGTCTCGTCCTGGGTCGAGAGCGGGTTCGAGGCGCAGAGGGCGACGTCGGCGCCGCCGGCCAGCAGGGTGCGGACGAGGTTCGCCGTCTCGGTGGTGACGTGCAGGCAGCAGGCCATCCGGATTCCCTCGAGCGGCTTCTCGCGCTCGAAGCGCTCCCGGATCTGTCCCAGGACCGGCATCTGTCGGTCTGCCCACTCGATCCGCTTCTGGCCAGCGTCGGCCAGAGCGATGTCGGCGATGTCGTAGTTGGAGGCGGCGGTTGCCATCGGTTCCTTTCTCTTTCGGACTTCTGAGCTGGCAAGGATACGCAGATAGGCCGTCCGAGGCCCATCTTTTTCTCGCGAATTGCAGGACAGCGCCAACCGGTTAACGGCTTGTTACGCAAGAATTACCGATTACGGGTCGAAACTTTCCGTACTCAGCAGGATCAGAAAGGCAGCTTCGTGGACACGCGGTTGATCAGAGCGCTCCTCAATCCAGTGCGCATTCGAATCTTCGACGCGGTCGCGGAGAGTCCGGCCAGCCCGAGCCAGCTGGCAACCGCCCTTGCGGAGAGCCTCGGGGTCGTCGCCTACCACGTCGGCGTGATGCGGGCCACGGGCTGCCTGCAACCAGTGGGAGCCGCGGGGCCGCGGCGCGGCGACCAGTGCGTCTACGAGTTGACCCCTCTCGCGTTGCCCGCCCGGCGACGGATTTCACAGCGGCGTATCGACCCACCGGCCCTCGGACACCCTTCGGCGGGCGTCCTGCGGGCGATCGTCGACCGCGAGATCGCCGGCCTGGGCGTGCCGGGGGAGCACCAGGGAGATCGGCTCGGCTGCATGTCGATGGCCCTCGACCGGCAGGGGCTGCGGCAGGTTTCCGCCGCGATCGCCCGTGCCCTGGATCAGGTCTCGATCGCGCAGGAGGAAAGCGCCAGGCGTTTGGCCGGCACCGACGAGGAGGCGATCGAGACGACCATCGCCGTCGCCAGCTTCAAGTCGCCCTCCAGCAGCGAAGCGAACGTCTAAGCCTGGTCGAGGGCTGCCTTCAGGCCCTCGATCGCCTCGACCGGCAGGGGGTCGACGCCGCGGGCCTCGGCAACGGCAAGCGAGACCAGGTCGCCGAGCATCACCGTCCAGAGCAGGCGCTCGCTGCGACTCTCGCCGACGGTCTCGATCCGGATCACGGTCGAGCCGTCGGCCTCGATTGCCCGCGCGGTCAGGTCGAACCGCTTTCGCTGGCGCCGATGCTGGTCCCGATCCTCGAGCAGAACGGCGGCAAGCCTGGCACCGATCGCCGGCGCTCCGGCCCAGCCGCAGAGCTCGTTGTGGTCGGCCTCCGGCAGCTCAGAGAAGAAGGCGGGCAGCTTCGCGTTCTCGTTGAGCTGCGTCTTCCAGCGACGGGCGGCAGCCGCGGAAAGGCCGGCGCCGGTAACCACCGGCAGCGTCCCGTCGAGGCGCTCGGCGACCTCGGTCGCGAGCTGCCGCAGTTCGTCACGCCGTCCCTCCAGCGCCGAGGCTGCCGTCTCGACCTCGGCCCGAATGCTCGGTCCCGCACCGGACAGAGCGGCGATCTCCACCGCGATCGCGAACATGTAGGCAACCGCGGTGCGGGGAGCGGGCAGGATCCCCGGCAGGCCGACCACCGGAACCTCGGCCGCCCGGGCGGCCGCGGCCAGGCTGCCACCGGTGGTGGCGGCGACCCGTCGGGCGCCGAGCTCGCCGGCGGCTTCGAAGCAGGCGAGCGTCTCCTCGGTCTCGCCCGAGTAGCTCGAGCAGAGGACCGTCCATTCCGGCGTCAGCCACGCGGGCAGCTCATAGCCGCGGGTCGTCAGCAGCGGTCGGGTAAGGCGATCCGCAAGCGCCGCCCCCGCAAGGTCTCCGCCCACGGCCGACCCGCCCATCCCACAGACGAGGACGCCGGCGGAGCCGACCGGCGCGATCCGCGCCGACTCGACCCGCCAGAGGGCGTCGCGCAGGTGGTCTGGAATTGCGAGGACGTCGTCGCGCATTCAGGCGGGAACTCTTTCATTGGCGGCGATGACGGAGTTTTCGACCGTCGCCCCCGCCGCCACCTCGGCCCCGGTCGCCAGGATCGACCCCAGCACCTGCGCACCCTCAGCGACCGCGCAGTCGCCCAACAGCACCGATTCCCGGACTACTGCCCCGCCGGCGACTCGACATCCGTTTGCCAGCACCGCCCGCGGGCCGACCGCCGCGTCGGCGGCGACCACGGCGCCGGTCGCGACGTAAACGGCCGCCGCGCGGGTCTCGACGCGCGTCCGCACACGCCCTTCGAGGATGTCCCAGCTTGCTTGCAGGTAGCGGTCGGGGGCGCCGATGTCCTTCCAGTAGCCGTCCAGCCGCAACCCGTGCAGCCCGTTGCCGACCAGGCGGGGAAAGACGTCCCGCTCGATCGACACGTTCTCACCGGTCCGAATCGGATCGAGAACCGAGCGCTCGAGCACGTACATCCCCGCGTTCACCTCGCCGGGTGCCCGCTCCCCCGTCTTCTCCAGGAACTCGAGCACCTCGCCGTCGCTGCCGGTGTGCACGAGGCCATAGGCGGAGGCGTCCTCAACCGGGTGCAGGGCGATGGTCGCGACGGCGTCGCGCTCCCGGTGGCTGGCCAGCAACGCGCTCAGATCGAGATCGGTCAGCACGTCTCCGTTGAGCGCGAGGAAGCGGTCGTCCAGGTCGTCGCCGAGGGCGTCGGCGGCAAAGCGAATCGCGCCCGCGGTACCGAGCGGCCGTGGCTCCACCACGTAGCGGATCCTCGCCCCGGCCCGCTCCTCCTCGCCGGCAAGCGCCTCGCGCAGCACGTCGGGCAGGAAGCCGCAGGCGAGCACGACCTCGGTCACCCCGTGCCCGGCCAACCACTCGATCATGTAGGCGAGGAAAGGGCGGTCGACCAGCGTCAGCGCCGGCTTCGGCACCGTCTCGGTCAAGGGACGCAGCCGCGTCCCCTCTCCACCCACCAGAACAATTGCCTGCATCTCCTACCCCCACGTCACGGCGCGTGCTCTGCACCTGAGCGACCGACGGGCGCCGAGCTGCGCTGGTCACCCACGCTCTGACGACCGATGCCCTCGTACTCGAAGCCAGCCGACCGCATGCCCTCGGGGTCGAGGAAGTTGCGCCCGTCGACCAGCAGCGGCCGCGCCATCCGGCCGGCCGCCTCGGCCCAGTCCAGCTCGGCGAACTCGCCCCACTCGGTGACCAGGACGGCGGCGTCGGCTCCGTCGAGCGCCTCCAGCGCCGAGCCGCGCAGCTCGACCCCCTCGAGCAGACCGCGGGCAGCCTCCGAGGCGACCGGGTCGTAGGCGACGACCTCGGCTCCCTCGCCCTGCAGCCGCGCCGCCAGCACCAGGCTCGAAGCCTCTCGCATGTCGTCGGTGTCCGGCTTGAAGGCGAGCCCCAACAGCGCCACCCGCCGTCCGACCAGCGACCCGAGCCGACCGAGCAGCTTCTGCACGACCCGCCGCTTCTGCAGCTCGTTCACCTCGATCACCGCGTTCAGAAGCTGGAAGTGGTAGCCGGTGTTGCCGGCGAGCATCTTCAGCGCCGAGACGTCCTTTGGAAAGCACTGATGCAGAACGGCTCCACCACTCGAGGCGACCGTGTGGGACCCCGGGACCTCGAGCGAGTACACCGCACCACGGAAGGCCGACCTGGACAATTTCGTTACTCGCACCCAAGCCATCGACGAGTCGCCAAAGCGACGGTATCCGGTTGGCGCAATCCGCTTCGACTGCCGCGCCAATGCTTCAAGCACCCGCTCCCGCTCGCCCGCTGGCACCATCTGGATTGCTCGTTCGACCTGATCGGCGCCGCTGACCCTGAGCCAATGCGTCTCCTTCGTCGATTTGGCAGTACGACCCCTTCGCCAAGCGGTCACAACTCCCAGATCGCCGAGTAAGCGGGCGACGCCGTCGGCAAGCCTGTCGCTGACCGTTCCAAAATCAAGGGTAACGCTCGGTCCGCCGCTGACCAACGACCACGATCCGTCACCCTCCCAGAGACCAGACAGCAGAGCCCACTTACGCGAGCGCGACTGCTCCCAGATCATGTTCGGCAACCGTTGCTCGTAACTGTTGTGACCGAGACCAAGGATCTCAGTCCACCAAGCCGCGAGGATTCGGGATGAAATTCGAACGCAACGTGCCGTGGGGGCGGTGAAGGCGGTTGCTTTGACTCCCTGGCTCTCCCAGTAGCTGACCACCTCGTCGACGAGATGCTCCTCCTTCGTTGGATGGAACGTCCAGGTGATGCGCCTCCGAGTCGCTCCCCTGCTCTCACGGTCTTCGGCGACGTGTCCCTCCGCGAGGTAGAGCCCGACAACCCGCCAGAAGGCATCGCCAAATTCGAGTCGCTCCGGAATGTACGTCCCGTTGCGAGCGGTGCCCAGAGTAGCGCCGTGAAGGTTCATCTCCGCAGCGCATGCCTCCTCAAACCGCATGGCTCCGGTCCGGACGATGTCACCCATCCGTGCGGAGTGGCCGCGAGGATGATCGAGGATCGTCGCGCGTTCCGCCAGCGGGCGTGCTCGCAGCGCCTCTACCTCCCGCGCCGACGGCCGTACGATCACCTGCGACGGGGGGATCGCCTCTTCGACTGCCCCAACCGTCGAGTAACACGCCGGCGTGAACTCGCGGCTCCCGCCGCCAGCGAGTGGTAGCCAGTCGGCCTCAGTGAGCTCAGCCGCGCGAACGGTCGTGACGATCTCCTCGTCATGACCGTCGCCGACGATCACCGGATGGTCAGCGGTGACTCGCACCCTCCGCCCCATCTTGGTCCGGATCTCAACCATCTCGCCGTCGTAGTCGCGCTTGGTCAAGACAGAAACGGGCATCCACTCCGGCCCCTCTTCACCCGGCACCCAAGACCAGGCCCACAGGTCCTCGGGCGCGATCGCCTCGCCCCCTTTTGCAACCTCATCCCCACCTGCCAGACCCCACAGCTCTTCTAACGACACCAATTTCGTCGTCCCGTGGTGCCTGACGAGCAACGTCTCGCGACCGTCAAAGCAACTCCCCCCGTAGCCGATCCCGGCCCGCAGGAAGGAGGAGCCGATGCGCTGGTCGAGACCCATCCCCCGCGCCACCTCGGCGACGTCGGCGCCGACCTCCTCGCAGACGTTGGCGATCTCGTTGACGAAGGAGATCTTGGTCGCCAGGAAGGCGTTGGAGGCGAGCTTGATCATCTCGGCGCTGGCGACGTCGGTGCGGACGATCTCGCCGCCCAGGGGCTCATAGAGAGTCGCCACCGCGTCGGCGGCCCCCTCGTCACCTGGATCGGCGCCGATCACGACCCGGTCCGGGTGCATGAAGTCCTCGACCGCCGACCCCTCCTTGAGGAACTCGGGGCAGGAGACGTAGGAGAGGCCGGCCAGTTCGCGCCGGATCGACTCGCCGGTGCCGGCCGGCACCGTGCTCTTCATCACCAGCACGTGGCCGCCGCCGTCGCTCAGCTCGGAGATGACGGTGCGGACGCGCGAGAGGTCGGCGTCGCCGGAGCGGGTCGGCGGCGTGTCGACGCAGACGAAGAGCAACCGGGCCTTGCCCAGCAGCTCGTCCATGTCGGTGGTGAACGTCAGCCGCTCGGCGTTGCGGGCCAGCAGCTCGCCCAGGCCCGGCTCGTGGATGGTCGTCTCGCCGCGCGAGAGGGCCACGACCTTCTCCGCGACGATGTCGCGGGCGACGACCGGGTGGCCGAGCTCGGCGAAGCAGGCCGCGGTCACCAGGCCGACCCAGCCGACCCCCACCACCCCAACCGGTTCTCTCTCTGCGCTCAAGTCCGCCCCCTTTTACGTTTTGGCTTCTGGTTCGGGATCTTTACCTTGGCCGAGCGCACGATCCCGATCATCTGGTCGTTGGTCAGCACCCGCAACAGGCTGTTCGACACCCAGTAGGTGTGATCGCCGCGGTGCCAGGCGATCAGGCGAATCCGGTCGCCATCGAGGAAGATCTCGTACTCACGATCGCGGATCGTTTCGGTGATGCTGGGGCCGCTGAGGATCGGTGGATCGTCCCAGCCCTGGATCCCCTGCAGGCCGAAGTAGTGCACCCCGTCGGGCAGTTCCAGCGTCAGCACCATCCGGTAGGCGCCGTGACGGTCGCCGTCGGTGTCCTTGAAGTGGTAGACGCGCGGATCCTGGATGTGCATTTCCGGATTGCTTTCCTCGAAAGCGGCGCCCGGTGGCAACCGCGTCGGGTAGAAGACCGGAAAGCCGTGGTTGACCTTGCGGGCGACGATCTTCGCCTCTGCCTCGCCGGCTTCGCCCGCCGGCCCCAGACCGTCGTCGCCGGGCGGCTTCGTCCTCAGCTTCGGCTTCTTCTTCTTCGACTTGCCACCGCTCTTCTTCATGCCCTTCCGCTTCGACTTCGGCTCCCCGTCCGCCTCTTCGAGCGAGCCGCGCGGGCCGCCGCTAGCTTCGATGCCGAGGAACTGATCGACCGCGCCGGCGATCGCCGTCGGCGTCGAGTAGACGAAGCTCGGCCCCAGTTCAGCCGGGAAGTCGACCTCGTTGATCGTCGCGTTGCGCGAGGCGATGAACAGTTTCAGCACTTCCAGCATCGTCTCTTTGTCGCTGATGTCGGAGGTGGTGTATTCGGTGAAGATCTCGATCAGGTCGTTGGTGCCCAGGACCAGATCGGCGATTGGCACCCGCGCCCGCGCGGCGCTGAGGAAGTCCTGCTGGCGCGCCGCCCGCACCAAATCGGTATCGGTGTGGCGGAAGCGCACGTACTCCAGCGCCCTTTTCCCGCACATCAGCTGGTAGCCGGGCTGGACGTTGATCTCCGAATACTGTTCGGAGGGCGGCACGCCGACGTTGGAGTGGTAGTAGCGGCGGTCGACGTCGACGTAGACGCAGCCGATCGCGTAGACGGCGCGAACGAAGCCGAGGTAGTCGACGTTGACGACGTGGTTGATCGGCAGCCCGGTCAGTTCCTTGACCACCCGCAGGGTCAGCTTCGGCCCGCCGTAGGCGAAGGCGGAGGAGAACTTGTCGGTGCCGACGCCGGGGATTTCGACCTTGAGGTCGCGCGGGATCGACATCAGCGCGATCGCGTCGTTGTCGGGATCGAGGCGCAGCAGCATGGTCGTGTCGGAGCGGCCCGGGTCTTCCGGTTCTGAGGCGCGCTTGTCGGAGCCGAGGATGAGGATGTTCTGCGGCTCGCCGCCCACGGTGTTGGTGAGGATGCGCTCGACTTTGTTCTTGAGGACGTCGTTGTGCGAGAGCGCCTCGGCGATGCTGCCGATGTAGAGGAGGATGCTGGTCGCGGTCGCCGCCGCGGTGACCGTGACGATGGTCAGCGAGGCGACCGTGAACCGCCACCAGTAGCGCTTCGGCTTCGGCGCCGGCGTGCCGTCGCCGGAGGGCGGCGGCTTCTTGAACGCGGACTCAACCGGCTTCGTCACCGAGCCGCTCCGGGATCGCGCGCAGGAAGGAGTCGAGCGTCTGCCGGTAGGACTCCAGCGAGGAGACCGAGACCCACTCGGTGGGCCCGTGGTGGCCTTCTCCCACCGGGCCGAACTCGACCGCCGGCACCCCCACCCGCAGGAACGAGACGGCATCGGAGGCGCCGTCGCGGCCGACGCTCATCGGCTCGCCGTCGTGGTGGGCGGTGACCGCCTGGCGCAGCCCGCGCAGGAAGGGAAGGTCGCGGTCGACCACCGCCGGCGGCCTCGCAAACAGCACCGTCGCCTCGGTGTCGGCGAGGCCGCGCACCTGCTCCAGCACCGTCTCGGGATCCTGGTCGGGCAGGTAACGGATATCGACGTCGATCGCGCATCGGTCAGGCACCTTGTTGAGCGCGTCGCCACCCAGGATCCGGCCCAGATTGATCGAGGGGCGGTCGAACAGCTCCGAGCTGTGCCGCGCAAACGGTAGCGACTCGATGCTGCGGAAAACGTCGTGTGCCTTCAGCACGGCGTTGTCGCCCAGCCACGGAGTCGCGCCGTGGGCGGCCGTCCCGCTCACCTCCAGCCGCAGCGCCAGCACCCCCTTCGCCTCGACCCCGATCTGCAGGTCGGTCGGCTCGCCGGTGATCGCGAAGTCGCCGACGAAGCCGCTGTCGACCAGATGGTCGCTGCCTCGCTCGACCGCCTCCTCGGACTCCTCGTCGCCGACGATCCCGAGCCGCACCCGGACGCCGTCCTGCTCGCGCATCGCCGCCGTGCTCAGCAGCATCGCCGCCAGCGCCCCCTTCATGTCGTAGGCGCCGCGCCCGTAGAGGCGATCGTCCTCAACCCGCGGCTCGAACTGCTCCCGCTTGGCCGGCACCACGTCGAGGTGCCCGTGCAGGACCACCGTCGGCGCATCGGCCGGCCCCACCTCGGCCCGCAGCACCGGCAGCCCGCGAATCTCGTCGGTTGCAGCCTCGATCCCCCGCGCTTCCAGCCAGCCCTCGACGAAGCCCGCCGCTTCCAACACCCCCTCCGGCTCAGACGTGTCGTAGCCGATCAGCCGCGTGGCGAGGGCTAGGAGCTCATCACTCATCGGACCCTCCCGACGCGCAGTGGCCCGCGTGGGACCTTTCCCGTGCTCCTGCACGGTGAAAGTCCAAAGCGCTGTCCCGATACGAGGAGGCCGCGCTCGAGATCCGTCGCTAAGCGCGAAGCGCGTGCGACATCAATTCCAGCGAAGGGACATCGGCTCGCCTCGCTCATCCCTGAGCTATAGCGAGAAACGCTTCGGCTCGGTCGCGATCTTTCTCCGCCCGCCCGCGAGCGCCGCTGCCCTCCTCGGACTCCGAAAGACGCTGCTCGGCGTCGGCCAGTTGCTCCTTCAGCGTGCCGGTGTCGAGCTCGTCGGGGGCGATCGCCTCCTCGACCAGCAGCCGCGCCCGGTTGCCGAAGACCTGCAGCCAGCCGTGCGCCTGCGCGTAGCGCTGGGTCTCCGACTCGGAGAGGTGCAGGCGAAGCTCCGCCGGCCGCAGCGCCGCCAGCAGCGGCGCGTGGTTGGCGAGGATGCCGATCTCGCCGACCGCGGTCCGGGTCGAGACCTGGCGCACCTCGCCGCTGAAAACCTCCCCCTCTGGGGTGAGGACCTCGACGTCGAATTTGGTCTCTCCGGCCAAAGCTGGGCCCTTACGCGGCGGCTGCCGCTCCGGCGTCGGCCGTGACCTGATCGATGCCGCCCTTCATGTAGAAGTCGCCCTCGGGGCGCTCGTCGTGCTCGCCGTCGAGGATCTCGCGGAAGCCGCGCACCGTCTCCGCTATCGGCACGAACTCGCCGCTGCGGCCGGTGAACTGCTCGGCGACGAAGAACGGCTGCGAGAGGAAGCGCTCGATCTTGCGTGCCCGCGAGACCGTCTGCTTGTCCTCGTCGGAGAGCTCGTCGATGCCGAGGATGGCGATGATGTCCTGCAGCTCCTTGTAGCGCTGCAGCACCTCCTGGACCTCGGTCGCGGTCCGGTAGTGATCCTCGCCGACGACCTCCGGCTTGAGGATCGTCGAGGTCGAGTCGAGCGGGTCGACCGCCGGGTAGATCCCCTTCTCGGAGATCGCCCGTGAGAGCACCGTGGTCGCGTTGAGGTGGGCGAAGACCGAGGCCGGCGCCGGGTCGGTGAGGTCGTCGGCGGGGACGTAGATCGCCTGCACCGAGGTGACCGAGCCGCGCTGGGTCGAGGTGATCCGCTCCTGCAGTTCCCCCATCTCGGTCTCCAGGGTCGGCTGGTAGCCGACCGCCGAGGGCATCCGGCCGAGCAGGGCCGATACCTCGGAACCCGCCTGGACGAAGCGGAAGATGTTGTCGATGAAGAGCAGCACGTCCTGGCCGCCCTGCTCGCGGAAGTATTCGGCCATCGTCAGCCCCGAGAGCGCCACCCGCAGGCGGGCACCGGGCGGCTCGTTCATCTGACCGAAGACGAGCATCGTTTTGTCGATCACGCCCGACTCTTTCATCTCGAGCCAGAGGTCGTTGCCCTCGCGCGAGCGCTCGCCGACGCCGCAGAAGGCAGAGAGCCCTTCGTGCTCCTCGGCGATGCTGCGGATCAGCTCCTGGATCAGCACGGTCTTGCCGACGCCGGCGCCGCCGAACAGCCCCACCTTGCCGCCCTTGGCATAGGGAGCGAGCAGGTCGATCACCTTGATCCCGGTCTCGAGGATCTCCTGGGTCGGAGCGAGCTCCGAAGCCTCCGGCGCGGAACGGTGGATCGGCCAGCGCTCCTCGCTCTGCACCGGCTCGCCGAGGTCGATCGGCTCGCCGAGCAGGTTGAAGATGCGGCCCAGGGTCGCGTCGCCGACCGGGACGCTGATCGGTCCGCCGGTGTCGACGACCCTGTCGCCGCGGCGCAGGCCGTCGGTGGCGTCCATCGCCACCGTCCGCACCCGGTCGTCGCCGAGGTGCTGCTGCACCTCGCAGACCAGCTCGGTCGCTTCGCGGTCGCCGTCGCCGGCCATCTCGATCTTCACCGCCGAGTAGATCTCCGGCAGCTGGTCGGGGAAGACCGCGTCGACGACGACGCCGGTCACCTCCTCGACCCGTCCCACATTCGTTCCGTTCGTGTCAGCCATTGGTTCCTTTGTCTCGACTCTCTATCGAAGCGCCTCGTCTACCCCAGTGCCTCGGCACCGGCGACGACCTCCAAGATCTCCTGCGTGATCTCCGCCTGACGGGCCCGGTTCATCTCCAGGGTCAGGTCGTCCATCATCGTCTCCGCGTTCTCCGCGGCGTTCCGCATCGCCGTCATCCGCGCCCCCAGCTCGGAGGCGGCGGACTCCAACAGCGCCCGGTAGACGGAGATGTTCACGTACTCGGGAATCAGCTGCCCGAGCAGCTCCTCGGCGTCGGGCTCGTATTCCCACACGGCTTTGCTGTGCGCCTTCTCGATCTCCGTCTCCTCGGCGTCGGCTTCCTCCTCCGCGACGGCCTCGCCCAGCACCTCGGCCTGCTGCAGCGGCAGCAGCGTCTGCCGCCAGACGTGCTGGGTCAGCGGCGAGACGTAGCGGTTGTAGACCAGCTCGACGCGGTCCAGCTCCTCGTCGACGTAGCGGGCGGTCAGCTCCTCGCCGATCTCGCGCGCGTTGGCGAAGCCGGGCCGGTCCGTGAAGCCGGTGTAGGAGGCGCTCAGATCCTGTTTGCGAAAGGTGAGGGCGGAGACGCCCTTGCGGCCGACGGCGGAGAAGGAGGGCTCGACGCCTTCCTCGCGCAGCTCGCGCCCGAGCCGCATCCCGTCGCGAATGATGTTGGTGTTGAAGGCGCCGGCGAGGCCGCGGTCGCCGGTGATCAGCACCACCCCGACCCGCTCCACCTTCTCGCGCTCGACCAGCACCGGCACCCGCGGCACCCCGCCCGCCTGCTCGGCGGCACGACGGGTCAGCTTCCGCATCCCCTGCGCATAGGGCCGCAACTGCTCGATCCGCTGCTCGGCCCGCCGCAACCGCGCCGCCGCCACCATCTCCATAGCCCGCGTGATCTTGTTGATGTTCTTGATGGATGCGATCCGGTTCTTGACGTCCTTCTGGGAGGCCATGGGTTAACGCTTGGTGGTGGGGGCGAGGGTGGGGTGTCCCACCCGGACGCTGGGATTTTCGCCAGCGACGCCGGCCTTAGCTAAAGAGCTTGCGGGGCGAAAACAACGCCGCGTCCGGGTGGGACACCCCACCCTCGCCTCGGCCCCAGGCGTCAGCCTCGCACGACCGAAGCACGTCAAGCTGGAGCGCAAGCTGTCGGCGTCCGAACGACCTGCGGCCCTTGCAGGAGGGGCGGGGGTGCCTGGCCGGGCGCGGCGTCCTGTTTTTCGCAGCGCAAGCTCGGCGAGAGGCGGAAAAGTTGAAGGCGAAAAACCCAGCGCCCGGCCAGGCACCCCCGCCCCTCCTGCAACGCCGCGAGTCATGCGGGAGTTGCCTCCTTCTCCGTCTCAGACTCGGCCGCTTCGGCGGTGCGGCCCGGCTTGGCCCGCTCCTCCTCGGAGCGGATCCGGTCCGACTCGCCGGCCTCGAGCGGGTCGCCGTGCTCGTCGAAGTCGGGGCCGAAGTCGTCGACGAGCTCGCGGATCGCCTCGGCCAGCTCCTTCTCGTCGCCCTCCTCGAGCTTGCCGGTCTCGCCGATCCGCTCCAGCAGCTCGGGCTTCTCGGAGCGCAGGCGGATCCGCAGGTCGCCCAGGAACTCGCCGACCCGCTCGGTCTTGATCCGGTCGAGGAAGCCGCCGGTGCCGGAGTAGATCGCGGCGACCTGGTCGGCCATCTCGAGCGGTTCGCGCTCTTTCTGTTTCAGCAGCTCGACCAACCGCTCGCCCCGGTTCAGCGTTTTCTGCGTCTCCGGGTCGAGCTCGGAGCCGAACTGGGCGAACGCCTCGAGGTCGCGGTACTGGGAGAGGTCGAGGCGCAGCTTGCCGGCGACCTTCTTCATCGCCTTGGTCTGCGCGTTGCCGCCCACCCGGGAGACCGAGATGCCGACGTTGATCGCCGGGCGAACGCCGGAGTAGAAGAGGTCGGACTCGAGGAAGATCTGGCCGTCGGTGATCGAGATCACGTTGGTCGGGATGTAGGCGGAGACGTCACTCGCCTGGGTCTCGATGATCGGCAGCGCCGTGTGCGAGCCGCCGCCGAGCTCCTCGTTCAGCTTCACCGACCGCTCCAGCAGCCGCGAGTGCAGGTAGAAGACGTCGCCGGGGTAGGCCTCGCGACCGGGCGGGCGCCGCAGCAGCAGCGACATCTGCCGGTAGGCGTAGGCGTGCTTGGTGAGGTCGTCGTAGACGCAGAGCGCGTGCTTGCCGTTGTAGAGGAAATGCTCGCCCATCGCGCAGCCGGCATAGGGGGCGATGAACTTGATCGGCGCCGCCTCGTCGGCGGGGGCGGCGACGATGATCGTGTTCTCCATCGCGCCGTGCTCCTCCAGCACCTCCTTCAGCTGGACGACGGTCGACATCCTCTGCCCGATCGCGACGTAGATGCAGACCATGTCCTTGTCGCGGTTGTTGATGATCGTGTCGATCGCGATCGCCGTCTTGCCGGTCTGGCGGTCGCCGATGATCAGCTCTCGCTGGCCACGGCCGATCGGGATCATCCCGTCGATCGCCATCAGCCCGGTCTGGACCGGTTCGGTCACCGGCTGGCGCTGGACCACGCCGGGCGCTTTGAACTCGGCGGGGCGGGTCTGGTCGGTTGCGATCTCACCCTTGTCGTCGAGCGGGCGTCCGAGCGGGTCGACGAGGCGGCCGAGCAGGTGGTCGCCGACGGGGATCCGCAGCAGCTCGCCGGTGCGCTTGACGGTGTCGCCCTCGACGATCTTGTCCCACTCGCCGAAGAGGACGGCGCCGACGTTGTCCTCCTCGAGGTTGAGGGCGAGGCCGGTGACGCCGTGCGGCAGCTCCAGCATCTCCAGCGCCATGCAGTTGTCGAGGCCGTGGATACGGGCGATCCCGTCGGCGACGGAGAGCACCGTCCCCACCTCGGAGAGGTCGGCGCTGCCGGTGTCCAGTCCCTCGATCCGCTCGCGCAGGATCGATGCGATCTCGTCGGGCTTGATTTCCATAGGGGTGCTCTATGCCTCCTTAGGCCGCCTGGGCGACGCTCTTTCGAAGTTTCTCCAAGCGAGCGCGGATGCTCGCGTCGAGGACCATGTTGCCGACCTGCAGGACGATGCCGCCGAGGATGTCCTCGTCGACGTTGCTCGCCAGCTCGACCTTGCGGCCGGTCTGGCGCTCGATCTCCTCGCCGATCTTCGCCACCACGGCGCGGTCGAGCTCGACCGCGCTGGTAACGGTCACGTCGATCCGCTTGTTCTCCTCTTTCCAGAGCTGGTCGAAGTGACGGCGAATCCGGAATATCTCCGGCATCCGGCCCTTCTCGATCAGCAGCTCGAGGAAGTTGACGAACTCGGGGTCGGCCTCGCGGATCGCCCGCTGCATCCCCTCGGTCTTCTCCGCCGAGGAGAAGTAGGGGCTGAAGAAGAAGACCTGCAGCTCGCGGTCGCCGTCGAGGGCATCGGCGAACTGCGCCAGCTCGTCGCGGATCGCGTCGAGCTTGCCTTTCGCCCTGGCGACGTCGAAGAGCGCCTCGGCGTATACGCGAGCGGCTTCCTCGGCCATCAGTTCCTCGAGCCCTCCGCTCCCGAGAGAGTGCTGAAGTCGACCTCGCTCAGAGCCTCCTCGACCAGGCGGCGCTGGTCATCGGCGGTGAGGCTCTTGCGGGTCACCTTCTCGGTCGCCAGCACGGTCAGGTCGGCGACCTCCTTGCGGATCTGCTCCAGCGCGCGCCGCGTCTCGGCTTCGATGTCGCGCTGCGCCGCGCCGACCAGCTCCTCGCGCTTCTCCTTGCCCGCGGCGGTCGCCTCGGCCTCCGCGGTTTCCGCCGCCTTGCGGGCGCGGGACATGATGTCGTCCGCCTGCTCGCGCGCCTCGGCCAGCCGGGCGCGGTACTCCTCCAGCAGCTCGTCGGACTCGCGGCGCTGCCGTTCGGCCGCCTCGATCGACTCGGCGATCGCCTTCGCGCGCCGGTCGAGCGCCTCCTGGATTTTCGGGAAGGCGACCTTGCTCAACACCCACATCGTGAAGAGGAAGAGGACCAGCGTCCAGATCATCAGGCCGAGACCCGGCGAGACCAGGAAGCTGCCGCCTTCCTCCTCGGCGCCGTGCGCCGCCTCTTGGGCAAGGACGAGGAAACCCGCTATGTCACCGAGAAAGAGCTCCACGCGAGCGGCCTAGAGGAAGAAGGCGATCAGGCCGAAGATGAAGGTGTAGAAGGCGACCGCCTCGGTCAGCGCGAAGCCGAGCCAGCGGATGCTCTGCAGCTCGTCTTTCATCTCCGGCTGGCGGGCGACCGACTCGATCTCCTTGCCGAAGATGAAGCCGACGCCGATGCCGGCGCCGATCGAACCGAGCCCGGCGCCGACGCCGAGCGCGATCGCCTTGCCGGCGTCCGTCACACCTTCGTCGGTGACCTCGGCAATCGGTAGGGCAGTGAGATCCATCGGGTTTTGCTCCTTTGGTTAGTGGCTTGCGGCGGTCGCTCCGCCGATGTAGATCGCGGTCAGGGTCGAGAAGATAAAGGCCTGCAGCGTGGCCACGAGGCCCACCTCGAAGATGAAGAACACGAACGCCATCGGGAAGGTGAGGGCCCCGAGAGCGGCGATGCCGAGCAGCACCGCCAGCCCGCCGCCCATGAAGAGCAGCAGCAGGTGGCCGGCGAGGATGTTGGCGAAGAGACGCACGGAGAGCGAGATCACCCGCACGAAGTGCGAGATCACCTCGATGGTGAAGATCGCCGCCTTGCCGAACGGGTTCATCTCCTCCAGTCCGGGCGGCAGCCAGCTGGCGAAGTAGGCGAAGAAGCCCTTGGCGCGGATCCCTTCGACGTGGTACGCGATCCAGACGACCAGCGTCAGGACCAGGGGTATGGAGATGTTCGCGGTCGCCGCGTAGAGGGCGAAGGCCGGGACTTCGATGCCGAAGATGTCGACCGGGTGCTCGGTGTTGATCGGCAGCGGCAGGAAGCCGATCATGTTCGAGAACCAGATCCAGAAGAAGAGGGCGGCGAGGAAGGGGAACCAGCGCACGGCCGTGGCTCGATCGAGGTTGCCGCCGGTGATGTTGTTTTTGGTCAGGTCGTAGGCGACCTCGATCGCGGTCTGGACGCGGTTCGGCTTTTCCGCCATCCGGCGCGAGATCCAGACCATCGTGAAGATGGTCAGGGCGCTGGCGATGAAGAGGTACAGGACGGCCTTGGTGACGCTGACGTCGATGCCGCCGATGTGGATCGAGATCCACGGTTCGAGCTTGAACTCGTTCTGCGGCTGGAAGGATTCGTTTTTGCCGTCGCTGCCGAAGATCAGCAGCATCAGGATCGTCAGCGCGAGGTAGGCGCCGAGGCCGATGAAGACCTTGGCTTTGGTGCTCAACCCGGACTTGGGCGCGGGCGCGTCGCCGCTGTCCGCGGGCGCCCCGGCGGTCGCGACCTCGGCGCTCATCAGGCCCCCTCCCCCTCGGGCGCCGACTCGAAGAGGTAGGCGATCCCCTGCGCGGCGAAGGAGGCGGTGAAGAGGACGGCGAGCAGGACGGCAGCGGCCAGGCCTGCCTCCCGGTCGGCGATGCCGGCGAGCAGGGCCGCGGTCACCATCAACCAGACCCGACCGAGCATGGTCGCGGCCAGCGCTCCCATCGCCCGCTGGCGGTTCCCCCCCGCCAGCTCGGCGGCGACGCGGCGGCCGGCCAGCACCTGGATCCCGCGCTGCAGGAGCCAGGCACCGGCTGCGAAGGCGTAGCCGAGCAGGGGCAACCCACCGAGCACGAACACGGCCAGGGCGGCGGCGAGCACCAGTAGATCGACATGCTTGGGAGGAGACATAACGTCAGAAAAAGTCGGGAAAGGTCCGAAAAAGAAGCCCGTCTCGGGGCGAGCGGGCTGACAACGACTATATCTCAAAGGCCCGACGATCCGCTTTCTAGAGCCGATTCGTGAGGTTTGTCACAACCTCGCACAAACTCTGTCCGGGGGCTACGGGGGCGGGCTCTCTCGCTCCGGCAGGATTGCCTCGAATTCGCCGGTCTGAGGGTCCACCACGCCGAACTCGCCGGTCTCGGGGTCGACGCGACCGAAGCGGCGCAGCTTGAGGATCTCCAGCACGTAGACGAGGTAGACGCTGGCGGCGATGGCCAGCAGGCCGCAGAAGGCCATCACCGCCGACCAGAGGACGTCGAAGTTGCCGTGGTCGTCGCTGTAGGGGACGAAGCGCAGCGCCAGCGCCAGCGCCGCCATCGTCAGCGTCCAGCCGTAGAGGTAGGCGAGCGTGCGCCGCTGCGAGAAGCCGACGTTGGCCATCCGGTGGTGGAAGTGCCAGGTGTCGGCTTTGTAGATCGGCCGCCCGTATTTGAGCCGCTTGGCGACGACGAAGCCGGTGTCGAGAATCGGCACGGCGAGGACGATCAGGGGCAGGAAGAGGGCGATCACGGCGTTCGTCTTCAGCGCCCCCTGCACGGCGACCACGCCGAGCAGGTAGCCGAGCAGGTTGGAGCCGGTGTCCCCCATGAAGGTGCGGGCCGGCGGGAAGCCGTGGCGCAGGAAGCCGAGCGAAGCGCCGGCGACGATCGCGGCGAGGACGCCGGCGGCGTTGCGGTCGAGCGAGAGCGCGATCGCGGCCAGGGTCAGGGCGGCGATCACGCACACACCGGCGGCAAGGCCGTCGACCCCGTCGATCAGGTTGATCACGTTGATCATCGCGACGATGCCGATCGTCGTGCCGACGTCGCCGAGGTCGATCGCGCCGCCGCCCGGCAGCCCGAACAGCTCGACCGAGCCGGGGTCGAGCGCGCCCAGGAAGGGGAAGGTGAAGCTCTCCACGGTGACTCCGGCGGAGACCGGAACGATCACGGCGACCGTCTGGCCGAGCAGCTTCGGCGCCGCGCCGAGCTCGTAGACGTCGTCGAGGAAGCCGACGGCGGCGATCAGGACCGCACCGACCAGGATCGACCGCGTCTCGGCATCCCAGGGGAGCCAGATCAGGCTGGCGGCGAGGACCCCGGCGAGGATCGCCAGGCCACCCAGGCGCGGGGTCGGCGCTTCGTGCAGCGAGCGCTCGCCGGGGAAGTCGATCGCGCCGACGCGGCGGGCGAGGCGGTCGGTCAGCGGGACCAGGAGCAAGGCGAGCACCCCGGCCAGAAGGAACGCGAAGAGCGCATCGAGGGAGCTCGGCATCTCGCCCGCAGGCTAGATCACCGTCGAGATGGCGAGTCAGGCCACGTAGCGATCGAACCAGAGCGTGAACGCGATCAGGCCCCAGAGCTGGCGGCTGAGGTCCTCCTGGCCGGAGCAGTGGCGATCGAGCAGCGACGTCACCGTGGTCGGGTCGAGGCATCCCTGTCGCGCCAGGGTCGCCGGCGAGAGCGTTTCGCGCGCGAAACTTTGCAGCGGGCCGCGCAGCCAGGCGGCAACGGGGATCGAGAAGCCCTGCTTGGGGGCGCGCAGGATCTCGCGCGGCAGCAGCGGCGCCAGGGCCCGGCGCAACAGCCGCTTCTTGGCCAGGCCGCGGACCTTGAGCGGCGTCGCCAGGCCGAGCGCGAAGCCGGCGACCTCGCTGTCGAGGAAGGGGACGCGCAGCTCCAGCGAGTGGGCCATGCTGGCGCGGTCGGTCTTGACCAGGAGGTCGTCGACGAGGTAGATGCCGAGGTCGACGTCCTGCAGCCGCGCCAGCGGCTCGACGCCGGCCGTCTCCGCGTAGCGCTCGCGGTAGAGGTCGACCGGGTCCCAGCCCGGGTCGCGGCCCCCCATCAGCGCCGCCGTCTGCGCCGGCGAGAAGATCTCCTTCCAGGCGTGGTGGCGCTCCAGCGCCGGCAGCCGGGCGGCGCGAACGAAGCGCTTCGCTTTGTAGTCGAAGCTGACCTTGGAGTCGGAGCTGGGCAACGCCTCGACCAGCGGCGCCGCCAGCGCCGCCAGGCGGCCGACGCGCGGCGCCAGCAGGTCGGCGACGTAGGTGTAGTAGCCGCCGAACAGCTCGTCGCCGCCCTCGCCGGAGAGGGCGACCTTGACCTCCCCCGCCGCCAGCTCGGAGACGAGGTAGGTCGGCAGCGCCGAGGAGTCGCCGAACGGCTCGTCGAAGGCCTCGACCAGCTTCGGCAGCAGCTCGGCCGCGTCGGGGCGCAGGACGATCTCGTGGTGCTCGGTGCCGTAGCGCTTGGCGACCAGCCGGGCGCGGTCGAGCTCGTCGAAGCTGGCCTCCTCGAAGCCGACAGAGAAGGTCTTCACCCCCGCCCCCTGCTCGCCGGCCGCCAGCGCCGCCAGGCCGCCCGAGTCGACGCCGCCCGAGAGCAGGACGCCGACCGGCACGTCGGCGACGAGGTGGGCGCGGACAGAGTCGCGCAGGGTCTCCCGCAGCTCCGTCGCCAGCTCGCCGACCGGGCCGCGCCGGACGCGCTCGGCGGGAACGGGCTGCGGCCGCGCGTACTGGGACTGCGTCAGCTCCCCCCCGCGCCAGACCGCCAGCGTCCCGGCGGGCAGCTTGCGCGCCTCGGCGAAGACGGTCAACGGCGCCGGGATCGAGTTGAAGGCGAGGAAGGCGGCGACGGCGCGGGCGTCGATCTCGCGCGAGAACCCCGGCTGCTCCAGCATCGCCTTCAGCTCGGAGGCGAAGCTGAGCGTCCCGTCGGCAATGCGGTAGTAGAGCGGCTTGATCCCGAAGCGGTCGCGGGCCAGCAGCAATGTTTTTGTGTGCGAGTCCCAAACCGCAATGGCGAACATCCCCCGCAGGCGCTCGACGAAGCCCTCGCCGTGCTCCTCGTAGAGGTGGGCCAGAACCTCGGTGTCGGAGTGGGTGCGGAAGCGGTGCCCGCGCCGCTCCAGCTCCGCCCGCAGCTCGCGATGGTTGTAGATCTCGCCGTTCTGGACGACGGTGACCGCGCCGTCCTCGTTAGAGATCGGCTGGTCGCCGTGCTCGAGGTCGATGATCGAGAGCCGCCGCGCCGCCAGCGCGACGCCGTTCTGATGAAAGAGCCCGTCGCTGTCGGGGCCGCGGTGCACCAGCCGCGCGCTCATCCGCCGCACCGCCTCCAAGTCGGGAGCCGCCCCCCGCTCTGCCGTCGCCACGCCGCAGATGCCGCACATGGCCGCGCAGTCTGCCAGCCACGGACGTGCCGAGACTTAGACACCACTATGGGCACTCAAAACACGGCACGTCCCCCTGGAGCGCCTCTGACCGATGGTCAGCTTGGGGCGGCGGGGCCGCGGCCTAGGACCTTGGCGACCGTGGCAAGAAGGACGCTGAAGTAGAGCGAGACCGAGCGGTCGGCGATGTACTCCATGTCGTGGGCGAGCTTGTCGGCCCATGACTCCTCGCGGGTCATCCGCGTCTGGGCGAAGCCGGTGACGCCGGGGCGGACGACCAGCCGCTGCCAGTACTGGGGGATCTCCTCGCAGAGCTCGGTGAAGAAGGCCGGCCGGATCGGCCGCGGGCCGACCACCGCCATCTCCCCCCGCAGGACGTTCCACAGCTGCGGCACCTCGTCGAGGTGGACCTTGCGCAGCACCTTCCCCACCCGCGTCACCTCCAGCTCGGTGCGGCGCGAAAGCTCCTCGCCGAGATAGGGCCCCAGCCGCTCCTCGGCGTCGGGCTTCAGGGTGCGGAACTTGTACATCCGGAAGATCGCCCCGGCCCGGCCCACCCGGGCGCCGTGGTAGAAGACCGGCCGGCCCGAGCTGAGCGCGATCACGCCGGCGACCAGGGCCAGCAGCGGCGCCAGGGCAAGCAGAATCGCCCCTGAGATGAGCACGTCGAGGGCGCGCAGAACCCTGTCCACGGGACGAGGTTCCCCTTCGCCCGCGAGCGCGATCAACTCCTCGAGCGCGGCGTCGGCCTGCTCGGACATGGGAGAGAGGCTAGTCGCGCGACCGGCCCCGATCGTCGTCAATGTGCGGCGGGGCTCTTCACGGGCGACGATCCGGCGACCGTGCCGAGGATCGTCTCGACCAGCAGCTCCGGATCGCGCCGTGTCGGCGCGGCGCCCTCGCCCCGCTTTTGCAGTGGCAGCGCCCGCGGATCGGTCAGCGGACGCAGCCGCCCTTCCCGGATCAGCGCTTCGTCGACGCCACCGAGGCGGCCACCGTAGGTGGTGTAGACGGGCGTGCCGAGCGCGGCCGCCTCGCGGTTCATCGTGCCGCCCGCCGAGACGACGAGGTCGGCGAGGGCGACCAGGCTCTGCGCCTCGACCGCGCCGGGGGGCACGATCAGCGAGGGCAGCTCCATGCTCTCGACCAGCGCTCGCTGCTCCTGGGTGCGCGGCAGGACGATCGCGTGCACTCCCTCGTCGTGACCGAGCTGCGCCAGCACCCTGGGAAAGAGCGGGTTCGACTTGCGGTGGTACAGGGAGACGTCGGGCGGCGGCCGGACCACGACCACCACCCGCGCGGTATCGACCGAGAGGCGCCGCAGCGCCTCAGTGTCCGGCCCGAAGTCGTAGAGGTAGTACTCCTCCTTCAGCCCCGGATAGGGAAAGAGCTTCTCCGGCCCGACCCCGAAGCGGCGCAAGCGCTCGGCCGGGACCGACTCCGGGAACATCACCCGCCTGGCGAGACGGCAGCCGATCCGGTGCTGGGTGACCGCGTACTCGTAGTCGTGCATGTTGGCCTCTGGGATGCCGAGCGCGCGGGCGGCGATCGCCAGGTCGTTGGAGCCGTGGGCGAGGGCGAGGTCGAAGCAGCGACCGCGGCCGAAGCCGATCATCGCGGTGGTGCGGGCGCCGAGCCGGTAGGCCTTGCGCAGCCGCGAGGCGCCACCGTGACGCCCGATCGGCGTGTGCTCCATCCCGTGCAGGTCGAGCAGGGACTGCGTCTGGGCGTAGTCGCGCGAGGTCACCTCGACCGCGTGGCCCCGTGCGCGCAAGCGCTCGATGATCGGACGCAGCACCAGCACGTGCGCGGGCGCGCTCATGTCCACCCAGATGTTCAAGCGCTCAGACAGCTGCAGCGGACAGCTCGGGATAGAGCGGGTAGCGCTCCATCAGCACCCTGGTCCTCTCGACGAGGCCGTCCCTTTCGGCGTCGAAATCGCCGCCCAGCGCCGCGGCGATCACCGCGGCGATCTCGCTCATGTCCTCCTCGACCAGACCCCGCGTGGTCAGGGCCGGGGTGCCGATCCGCAGCCCGGAGGGGTTCATCGGCGGCCGCTCGTCGAAGGGGATCGCGTTGCGGTTGACCGTGATCCCCACCTGCTCGAGGCGGCTCTCGGCGGTCTTGCCGTCGAGCCCGCTGGGCGTCAGGTCGACCAGCACCAGGTGGACGTCGGTGCCGCCGGTGAGGACCGGCACGCCGTTCGCTTCCAGGCCCGCCGCCAGCGCCTGCGCGTTGGCGATCGTCTGCCGCTGCCGGGCCCGGAAGGGCTCGCTGGCGGCGATCCGCAGCGCCACCGCCTTGGCGGCGATCGTGTGCATCAGAGGACCGCCCTGCTGGCCCGGGAAGATCGCCTTGTCGATCGCCTGCGCGTGCTCCTCGCGGCAGAGGATCATGCCGCTGCGCGGCCCGCAGAGCGTCTTGTGGATCGTCGTCGTCACCACGTCGGCGTGCGGCACCGGGTTGGGATGCTCGCCGGCGGCGACCAGGCCGGCGAAGTGGGCCATGTCGACCATCAGCTTGGCCCCGACCGAGTCGGCGATCTGGCGGAAGGCGGCGAAGTCGAGCTGGCGGGGATAGGCGGACCAGCCGGCGACGATCAGCTTCGGCCGGTGCTCGTCGGCGAGCCGCTCGACCTCCTCCATGTCGACGCGCAGGTCCTCGCGCCGCACGTGGTAGGCGACGATCTCGTAGAGCTTGCCGGAGACATTCAGCTTCATCCCGTGGGTGAGGTGCCCGCCGTGGTCGAGCGCCATCCCCATGATCGTGTCGCCCGGCTCGATCAGGCCCATGTAGGCGGCGTTGTTGGCCTGGGCGCCGGCGTGGGCCTGGACGTTGGCGTGCTCGGCGCCGAACAGCTCCTTCGCCCGGTCGATCGCCAACCGCTCGGCGACGTCGACCTCCTCGCAGCCGCCGTAGTAGCGACGGCCCGGGTAGCCCTCGGCGTACTTGTTGGTCAGCACCGAGCCGACCGCCTCCATCACCGCCTGCGGCACGAAGTTCTCGGAGGCGATCATCTCCAGCGTCCCCTGCTGGCGCCGCAGCTCGCCGTCGAGCACCGCCGCGATCTCGGGATCGACCTCGGCGAGTGGCGCGCTCTGGATGTTCTCGGGCGGCTCGCTCACGCAGCGACGATACCAACGGGGCGGGATAGCGCCGCCGCGTGTAGCCGCACCGTCAGATGGGTAGCCTGGCGCCCGTGAAGCGAGCCCTCACTGCGGCTGGCGCCATCCTCTGCCTGGTCCTGGCCACCCCAGCAACCGCCCCAGAAACCGCCTCAGCGGCTGCCGAAAACCCCTGCACGGGCCCGGAAGCCCGGCAGCTGCTCTGCCCGGACCTGCGGGTTGGGCGCGCCGAAGACCTCTTCGTCGAGCGGCACGGTGGCGGTTACGGGCACGGCGGTGGCGTGCACCTGTACGCGGGCAACAACATCATGTCCCGCGGCCGCGGCCCGATCGAGCTGCGCGGTCGCCGCTACAAGCGCAACTGGATGCACGCCAACCAGGCGATCTACCGGGTTGGCGGTGGCGTCCGCATCCTCCGCACCGACGCTCGCCTCCACTTCTTCGACGTCGGTTATGAGTTCGGCGGCTCCTACTGGAAGGTCGAGGACCCGCTCAGCATGGAGATCTGGGCGCTCGACGAGACGCGGCAGCCGCTGCGGCGGGTCCGCAAGGGCCCCAAGGTCTTCTACTGCTTCCGCGACCTCGAACGCACCAGGCCGATGCGCCGCTCCCCCGCCGGCCCCGTCTACCCAGCCTGCAACCAGAATCCGGGCCGCAAGCGGGTGCGACTCGGCACCTCGGTCGGCTGGTCGGATCTCTATCCCTCCGACTACGACCGCCAGTGGGTGAACGTCAGCGGCCTGCGCGGCTGCTTCGCCTTCGTGATGCGGGTCGACCCCCGCAACCTCCTCTACGAGGAGCACGAGGGCAACAACCGCTCGGTGCGGATCGTCCGCCTCCCCTACCGCGACGGACCCCAGCGCTGCTGAATCCTTCCGCTGCGTCTTATCCCCCTATATGGGGGGAAACTCGCACCGGAAGCTACGGGAGGGCCCGAGCGAGGTCGTCGACCGCAACCGCGCCCTCGCGCAGGACGGTCCACTCGCCGGACTCGTCATAGCGGCTGAGGTCGACCACGGTCGAGGGCTGGCCGGTGAGGGCGCCGCCGTCGATCGCCAGATCGGCACCCGCGACGATCTCCGCCGGCACCTCCTCGAAGCTGGCCGGTGGCGGCTCGCCGCTGCGGTTGGCCGAGGTCTGGAAGAGCGGGCAGATCGCGCCGGCCAGCGGACCCTCGATCAGCCGCACGCCCAGCTTCTCGGGGTCCTCGCGGCAGGCCAGCGGATAGCGACGGCGGCGGTTGGCAACGACCAGCGTCAGCGGACCCGGCAGGAGGACGCCGACCGCCTCTCGCGTGCGCGGACCGAGCCCCTCGACCAGCTCCCGCATCGCCAGCGGCGCCAGGTACATCACCGCCGAGGACTTGCCCTCGTCGCGGCCCTTGAGCCGGTGGATGCGCTCGATCGCCACCGCGTCGAGCGGGTCGCAGGCGAGGCCGTAGAGGCCGTCCGCCGGGAACACCGCGACCCCGCCGCCGGCGATGCAGCGCTCGAGCGCGGTCCGCGCCGCGGCGCCTCCGTGCGGATCGGTCGCAACGACCTCGGTCATCGTCTCCTCATCGCCGACCGACCACGACCCGCTCGACGCCCGCGAGGTCGCGGCGTATCCCAACCGTCCCGTAGCCAGCCGATCGCATCAGCTCAGCCACCGCCCAAGCCTGCCCCTCCCCCACCTCCAACGCGATCGCCCCAGCCGAGTTCGCGTTTTGTCGCGCTCGGCGAGACAAAACGCGAACTCGCCCTTCGTCGAGCAGGGCGCGGATGGCGTCGAGACCGTCGGGGCCGGCTAACAGCGCCTCGCGCGGCTCCCACTCCGTCACCTCCGGCTCGAGGCCCCCCCACTCCGTCTCGCTCACGTATGGCAGGTTGGCGACGACGAGGTCGAACGCGTCCCGATCCGGCACGGTGCCCGCAACCAGCTCCACCCTGCCGCTCAGCCCGAGCCGCTCCGCGTTGGCCCGGGCCACTTCGAGCGCCGCCGCGGAAGCATCCGTGGCCACCACCTCACACCCCGGCAGCTCGTCGGCGATCGCCAGCGCGATCGCGCCCGAGCCGGTGCCGACGTCGAGCACCCGGCGCGGCCGCAGCTCCAGCGCCAGCTCGACCAGCAGCTCGCTCTCGGGGCGGGGGATCAGGACACGCCGGTCGACCGCCAGCTCGAGGTGGCGGAACCCCTTGCGACCGAGGATGTAGGCGACGGGCTCGCGACGCAGCCGCCGCCGCACCATCTCCCCGAACCGGCGTCCCGCCGCAGCCGGGAGGGCGGCGTCGGGATTCGCCGCGAGATCCGCCCGGTCCCATCCGGCGGCCCCGCCGAGCAACAGTTCGGCGTCGAGCCTCGGACTGTCGACCCCGACCGCGCGCAGGGCGTCGACGGCCGCCGCCAGGGCTTCGCGAATGTTCGGCGAGCCGCTGCCCGTAGGGCGCCTGTCGGCCACCGGCATCATCCCAGCGCAGCTGCTTGCAGCCTTTCCCGCTTCTCCTCCGCCGCCAGGGCATCGGTGAACTCGGCCAGCTCGCCGCCGAGGACGCCGTCGAGGTTGTGCGAGGTCAGCTTGATGCGGTGATCGGTGACGCGGCCCTGCGGGAAGTTGTAGGTGCGGACCTTCTCGGAGCGCTCACCGCTGCCGACCTGCGCCTTGCGCTCGGAGGCGATCTTCGCCTGCTGCTCTGCCACCTCGCGCTCGTACAGCCGCGCCCGCAGCACCCGCATCGCCTTCTCGCGGTTCTGCAGCTGCGACTTCTCGTCCTGCATCGAGACGACGATCCCGGTTGGCCTGTGGGTGATCCGCACCGCCGAGTCGGTCGTGTTGACCGACTGCCCGCCCGGGCCCGAGGAGCGGTAGACGTCGATCTGCAGGTCGTTCTGGTCGACCTCGACCTCGACCACCTCGGCCTCGGGCAGTACCGCGACGGTCGCGGTCGAGGTGTGGATGCGCCCCTGCGACTCGGTCTCCGGCACCCGCTGCACGCGGTGGGTGCCGCCCTCGTACTTGAAGACCGAGTAGGCGCCCTCGCCCTTCACCGCGAAGGTCACCTCCTTGAAACCGCCGAACTCGGCCGGCGACTGCGAGATCGTCTCGGTCCCGTAGCCACGCTCCTCGGCGTAGCGGCTCAGCATCTTGTAGAGGTCGCCGGCGAACAGCGCCGCCTCGTCGCCGCCGGTGCCGGCGCGGATCTCGACCAGCACGTTCTTGGCGTCGTTGGGGTCCCGCTCGACCATCGCCAGCCGGATCTCCTCCTCCAGCTCGGCCAGCCGCGTCGGCGCCTCCTCGGCTAGCTTGCGCAGCTCCGGATCGTCGCCGTCCTCGGCCAGCAGCTCGCGCGCGCCTTCGAGGTCGCCCCGCAGCGTCCGCCACTCGCGGGCCAACGCCTGCGCCGGCTGCAGCTCGCGGTACTCGCGCCCCACCTCGGCGTAGCGCTGCCGATCGCCGATCACCGTGGGGTCGGACATCTGCGCCTCGAGCTCGGAAAACCGCGTTTCGATCTGCTCGACCAGCGACTCGATCATGCAGACAACATAGAGGGCGCCCCCGCACCCACCGGTGCCCCTTCAGTCCACCTGCTCCCTCGGCGCACAGGGGAGACGGATCGAGCCGCTGAGAGTCGTCTGCGGGGGCACGCTCGGCGCCTGAATTTCGTTCCTGAACAGCCCCTTGCTCATCTCGAGCTGAAGAGCGCCGTCGGGGCACCTCGCCGACAGGTAGCTCCTCTTTCTCCCCTCGGCGAAGAAGATCCGCCGCATCCGCAGGTCGAGCTCGATCAGCGAGCCGTGACCGCCGGAGATCCTCGGGAGCTCGATCCGGGCGACCCAGGTGGAGCGGCCGTCAGGCGCCTTGCTCATCTCAACCCTCGCCACGATTGCACCCGCGCCCGCAACCGGCCTCGGAATGAACCCGTGGACGAGCAGCACCGTCACCCCGTCCCGGACGCCCCCGTTGAAGAGGCCGATCTCGGTCCTGATGGGAATGGGGAAGTTTTCGGGATAGGCGAGCTCGACGACCGCCTCGCCCCGGCCGACGAGGGCCTTGCGACAGCTTTGCCTCGCGCCCTCGCTGTCGCGGGAGGCAATCTGCCGGTAGCCGCAGGCTGGTAGGCCCTCGGCGTCGACCGCGACGTCTCGATCGATCTCCAGAACCGCTTCCCGGAGCGCCGACGGGTGGGAGCCGTTGCTGGTCGAGACGCTGGCATGGCCGCTGAACGCAACCGCGGCCGGCACCCCCCTGGGCAGCGCTCGCGGCGACACGGCGGCATCCGCGTCGAATTCGATCGTGCCGGGACAGGCGGCACTGTCGAGCAGGCAAACGGTCGCTGCCGAGCCGGCTCCCGCAACGCCGACGACCGCGGCGCCCACGAGGGTCAGCATCGCCGCCGCATACCTGCGCTTCCCGCGCAACACAGGTACAGCATATGACCGCTCGGATCGGGCGATTCCCGGCGCTAAGCGACGATCTCGATCGGCGACTCGGCCCTTCCCACCTGCGGTTCCTCCTCGAGCACCTTCTCCAGCGCGGCAATGGCGACCGCCAGCTGCTCCTCGTCGGGCTCGCGGGTGGTCAGGTTCTGCAGCATCAGGCCCGGCCACATCACCGCCCGCACCCAGCGTTTGCGGCGGTTCTTGCCGGCCCATTTGATCACCTCGTAGGAGAGGCCGGCGATCAGCGGGATGCCGAGGATGCGCGAGGCGAGCAGCCAGTACCAGGCGGGCAGGCCGATCGGGGCGAAGACGAAGATCGCCAGCACCATCACGATCAGCAGGAAGCTGGTGCCGCAGCGCGGGTGCAGCCGCGAGTAGAGCTTCGCCCGCGCGGGGACCAGCTCGTCTTCGGCCTCGAAGCAGGAGATCGTCTTGTGCTCGGCGCCGTGGTACTCGAAGACGCGGCGCAGGTCGGGCAGGCGGCTGATCGCAACCAGGTAGCCGATGAAGATCGCCGTGCGCAGGACTCCCTCGACCAGCCAGAAGAGGAAGGCGTTGCCGAGCTCGTCCTTGATCAAGCTGGTCAGCCCGACCGGGACGACGAAGAAGAGGCCGACCGCAAGGAGCAGCGAGAAGACGATCGTCAGCCCCCACATCCAGCCGCCGATTTCCTCTTTGTTGCCCTCCTCGTCCTCCTCCATCTGGGCGTTGGCGGAGATTCCGAGGGCGCGGAAGCCGATCTTCAGCGACTCGCCGAGGGCGATGACGCCGCGCAGCACCGGCACGCGCCAAAGCCGGTGCCGCTTCGCCCAGGGGACGAGCGATTCGGAGGCGATCTCGATCTGGCCCTCGGGGTTGCGCACGGCGACGGCCCAGGTCGAGATACCGCGCATCATCACCCCCTCCAGCACCGCCTGGCCGCCGAGCGGCGCGTCGCGCTTCGCGACCAGGCCGCCGCCGGGCATACGCAGCGGGTCGGCGCCGTTCAGCGATGCCGTATCGGGCCGCGGAGAGCCCCCCTCCGCGCCCATGGCTTTACTTGCCGGCCTTGGCGTGCTTGGCGGCGCGTCGCTGGAAGCGCTCAACCCGGCCGCCGGTGTCGACCAGCTTCTGCTTGCCGGTGTAGAACGGATGGCAAGCCGAGCAGAGCTCGACGTGGAGATCTGCCTGCGTGGAGCGGGTGTAGAACTGGTTGCCGCACGAGCAATGCACGTGGGCGAGGGTGTACTCGGGATGGATTCCTGCCTTCATCGCCTCCAGTCTAGATGACCTGTCGAATCGGCAGATTGCAGGGGTTGGGGATTTGCGCCGCCGCGCCGATAGCAAGTCCGTGAAAGCTGCGGACGCGACTACGACTCCCCCGCAGCGGCGCCGCGCCCTCGGACGAGCGGTGGTCGCGTTTCTCATCGCCGGAACCCTCGCTATCGCCCTCCACTCCTGGTTCGGGCTCGGCGGCCCGAAGCTCGACCTGGCACTGAACGGGGTTCTCTACGACTCGGTCGTGCTCGGCGCCGCCGTGGCCTGCCTGCTCAGGGCTTCCGCCGTCGCCAGGGAGCGCCGCGCCTGGCTTCTGATCGGGATCGCAGTCGGATGCTGGGGGCTGGCCGAGGTCTACTGGACCGCATTCATCGAAGGCAACCCCGACGCCCCGTATCCGTCTCCGGCCGATATCGGCTACCTCGTTTTCTATCCGCTGGCCTACGCGGGGCTGGCGCTGTTGGTCCGCGCCCGCGCCGCCGAGATGAACTGGCGGCTCTGGACCGACGGCCTGATCGCCGCCCTCGGCACCGCGGCGCTCGGCGCGGCCTTCGTCTTCGACTTCGTCGCCGAGCACACCTCCGGTACGACGTTGGAAGTGGCGACCACGCTCGCCTACCCGTTCGGCGACATCGGGATGATCGCGCTCGTGGTCGGCGTCTTCGCCCTGACCGAATGGCGCCCGGGCAGAACCTGGGCGCTGCTGCTCGCCGGCCTTGCCGCAATGGCCGTCGCCGACGTGGCCTACACGCTGCAGTGGACCGCCGGCGCGGTGCCGGGCGGCGGCTGGATAGAACCGATCTACCTCGTTTCAGCGGCGTGCCTGGGCATCGCCGCGTGGCAGCCCGCACCGGCGGCGATCCGGCCTAGAGCTCACTCCGAGGGCTGGCGGGAGCTGGTCATCCCGGCGCTCTTCGCGACCGTGATGCTGGGCCTCTTCGCGATGCAGTATCTGAGCACCGCCACCGGGCTCTCGACCACGCTCTGGGCGATGACGATGGTGGCCGTGATCGTCCGTCTGGCGCTTGCCGCGCGTGAGAACCGCGCCCTGCTGGAGCAGGTCCAGCGAGATCCGCTGACCGGGCTTGGCAACCGCGGGCGGATGCAGGTGGACCTGGAGACCCTCTGCGACCGTGCAAGCGAGGAGAACCCCGGCGCCGTCGTCTTCCTCGACCTCAACGGCTTCAAGCACTTCAACGACACCTTCGGCCACCCGGCCGGCGACGACCTGCTCGTCGAGCTCGGCGGCGCCCTGCATAAGGCGGTCGGCAAAGACGGGACCAGCTACCGAATTGGCGGCGACGAGTTCTGCGTCCTGCTCGCATGTCAATCCGAGCGCCTCGCCGAGGTGACGCGCAAGATCGCCGAAGCGCTCACCGCGCAGGGAAAGGGCTTTGCCGTCTCCGCCTCGTGGGGCGTCGCGACCATCCCGACCGAGGCGACCGACCCGGCCGAGGCGCTGCGGCTCGCCGACGTGAGGATGTACGCGCAGAAGGAGTCGCGCCGCGTCGCCGCCCCCGCCGAGGGACCGGTGGTGACGGTCGCACCAGAGAAGGTCTAGCCGGAGCCAGAGTCGGTGGCCAGAGCGGCGATCAGCGAGTCGAGCGTGCGCCCCACTTCGGCCCGCATCCGCTCCGGGTCCTCGGCCCGCGAGACCAAGAGCGCAGCCTCGTCGAGCGCCCCCAGCAGCACATGCGCCAGCGGCCGCACCGGCTGTTTGACGATCGCCCCCGCCTCGATCGCCGCCTGCAGGCTGGCCTCGATCAGGCCGAGGCCGTGCTCGGCGGCGATCTCCCGCATCTGGTCCCAGCCGAGCACGGCCGGGCCGTCGATCAGCGCGATCCGCTGCAGTTCCGGCTCGGTGCAGGCCTGCAGGAACATCTCGGCCCCGGCCCGCATCGCCTCCAGCGGCGCCTCGGCTTTGGCGGCCAGCGCCCCCGTCGCGATCCGCTCCGCCAGCTCGGTCTCGACCTCTTCGTAGACCGCCCGGAAGAGGTCGCGCTTGCCGGAGAAGTGGTGGTAGAGGGCGCCGCGGGTGACGCCGGCGGCGCGGACGATCTCCTCGGTTCCGACGTCCGCGTAGCCACGCTCCGCGAAGAGAGCCCTGGCGGCCGCGACGAGGGCGCCGCGGGTCGACTCCGAGCGCTCGCTCTGGGTGCGTCGGTCGGCCGTCCGCGCTGGCGCCGTCCTGCTGTTCTCATCGTTGACATTCATACTGTCTGTATGTAACTTAGCTCGGCTCGATTCGAAAAGCTATGCCTTCTAGGAGGACGCAATGGCCCAGTCAGACCAGCGCCACGAGATCGATCTGCCCGCCGGCACGATCCGCTACCGGGAAGCGGGCGAGGGCAAGCCGGTCGTCTTCGTCCACGGTTACCTGGTCGACGGTCGGCTCTGGGACGGGGTCGTGGACAGCCTCGCCGACCGTTGCCGCTGCATCGCCCCGGACTGGCCGATCGGCGCCCAGCAGATCGCGATGAAGCCGAGCGCGGACCTCTCCCCCTACGGCATCGCCGCCACGATCTCGAGCTTCCTCGCGGCGCTCGACCTCGATGACGTGACGATCGTCGGCAACGATTCGGGCGGGGCGATGTCGCAGGTGCTGGTCACCCGCCACCCGGAGCGGATCGGCCGGCTCGTTCTCACCAATTGCGACACCCATGAGAACTTCCCGCCGGGGGCCTTCAAGGCGATGCCACCGCTGGCGAAGCTCCCCGGCATGATGTCGGTGATCGCCGCGCCTTTCCGGATCGGCGCCGTGGCCCGGGCCGCCTTCAAGCCCTTCGCCAAGAAGCCGATCCCGCCGCAGCTGATCGATTCCTGGATGGAGCCGGGCTTCAGGGACGCCGATATCCGCCGCGACGTGAAAAAGGTGACGATCGGGATGAACAAGCGCTACACGCTGGAGGCGGCCGAGAAGCTGCGGGGCTCCGACCTGCCCGTTCTCCTCACCTGGGCCCCGGGCGACCGCTTCTTCCCGCTGAAGCACGCCGAGCGGCTGGCGAGCGAGACCCCCAACGCTCGCCTCGTCCAGATCCCAGACTCGAGGACGTTCGTCCCCTTCGACCAGCCCCAGCGGTTGGCTGACGAGATCGCGGCGTTCGTCGACAGCGACTCCTCGCCGCAGACGTAGATTGCTAGTGACAGAACGCGCAAAATGCGCGTTCTTTCGCAAGGTGCGGGTTTTTCGTCCGGCGGAGGCTCCATGCTGCCTCAACGCCCCCTACAGGACGGAGAGGCCAAATGCCCGAGGAGATCTTCGACCAGGAGCGCCCCCGCAGCACGATGGCGAAACGCCTCGACGAAGCCTTCGCCGGCTGCGACGAGTGGACCCTCGCCCCCGCCTCGCCCCGGCGCAGCGACCTCGACATCGCCCCCTGGCTTTCACGGCCGGCCCGCGCGATCGACCGAGCCGCCGCAGCTCGGGCGCCGGAATCCCGCGCGGCTTAGCGCAATTTCAAGATCTCTTCGCGCTGATGGCGTTCATCCAGTGCTTCGTAGTGCTTGATCACCAGCGTCATGACGATGCTTGCAAGCACGCCAACCAAGCCGATCGAGCATACGAACAGCATTTCTCCGCTGGCGTGAAGCTTCAATAAAACAACGTCCAAGGCAACGGATAGGAGCAGCGCCCCGATGCCGACCAAAACCATTGCTTTGAGTTCACTCATAACCACATCCTAGTCGATGAACGCAGACAAAAGAATTACAAACACGGCCCCGCCGAACCCAAGCAGACCGCCCAGGACAGTTGCCCGGCGTAGCCTCGATCGCCGCGGCAGCCAAGCCGGTGCCTGTGGCTACGTAGTTGAGCAGTGACCCGACGACGAGCATCGGCCGACCGTAGGGGTCCGCGACGCACACGTGGCGCGCCGATCGTGCCAATAGCGCAACGCTCGACGCGCGGAACTATGGCGCTGCTCAGGTCTCCTGGTACAGCGGGCCGTCGCCGCCCTCGGGGAGGGTCAGGCGGCCGCCCTTGGCGGTGATCGCGCCGCACTGGACGCAGTTGGAGGCGGTGACGTGGACGTCTACCTCGGCGGCGCCGTTCTCCAGCTGCTCGTCGGGGATCTCGTAGACCTGGGCTGGGCACATCGAGACCCAGGTTTGGGCGATCTCGCGCGGGACCTTGGTCTGGATGCGGACGTGGTTGGGCGCGTCGTCTCGGGTTGCGTTGCCGGAGAGGAAGACCGAGTCGAGCTTGCTGAAGGTCAGCTCGTTGTCGGGCTGAACGTACATGTCGCCCGCCTTGCCCAGCTCGACCTCGACCTCGGAGTCGTGCTCCTGGGACCAGTGGCCGCCCGGGAAGTTGCCTTTGGTGATCGTCATCGCCGAGGCCATGGCGCCACCGAGGAAGAAGCCTTTGGAGAAGGGCTGGCGCATGTTGCGGGATTCGTAGAGATCCTTCTCGATCAGCGAGTTGTGGACCTTCTCGTCGTAGGCCTCGAAGTTGAGCGAGTCCTGCTTCAGGGCCTCGACGATCGTCTCCGCCGCGTAGATGCCGGCGTGCATCGCGTAGTGGACGCCCTTCAGGGTCGGCACGTTGACCATGCTGGCGGCGTCGCCGGCGATCACCATGCCGGGCACCGCAAGGCGCTTCGGCATCGCGAAGTAGCCCCCGGAGGGGATCGTCTTCGCCCCCCAGGCGACCCGCTTGCCGCCCTCGAGGATCTTCTTGATGAAGGGATGGGTCTTCATCAGCTGCAGCGCGTCGTGGACGCTGAAGGTGGCGTCGGTGTAGTCGAGGCCGGCGACGAGGCCGATGCAGACCTTGTCCTCGCCCATCGGGTAGATGAAGCTGCCGCCGAACTCGTTGTATCTCGGCGATTTGCGCAGCGGCCAGCCCATCGTGTGGATCACCCGGTCGAGCGGCTTCGGCACCTCCCAGACCTCTTTCACCCCCAGCTCCCAGCGCATCGGGTCGGCGCCGTGCAGGTCGAAGTAGTCGTAGGCGGCGTAGGTGAGGTGGCCGACCGTGCCCTCGGCCAGCACCGTCGCCTTCGCCACCACGTCGGACCCGGGCTCGAAGTTGCCCAGCTCTTCGCCCTCTTTGCCGCGGCCGCGGTCGCCCGAGCGGACGCCCTTCACCACGCGATCCTCGACCAGCAGCTTCGTCGCCGCGGTCTCGGAGAGGATGTAGACGCCAGCCTCTTCGGCTCTGTCGGCGAGGAAGCGGCCCAGCTTGGAGACCGAGGTGACGTAGTTGCCGTGGTTGCGGAAGTTGGGCGGCATCGGCTTCAGGGGCAGCGCCGCCTTCGAGGTCAGCAGGTAGACCGCGTCCTTGGTCACCTCGCCGTAGACCGGCCACTCGGACTTGTCGAGGTCGGGGAACAGCTCTTCCATCGCCGAGGGCTTCATGTTCGCCCCGGAGAGCAGGTGCGCCCCGGCGACCTTGCCCTTCTCGATCACCGCGACCGGGACTTCGCCGAGCTTCTCGGTCAGCTCCGGCTCGTCCTCGAGCAGCTGCATCAGCCTGTTCGCGCAGGCCAGCCCGGCGGGCCCGCCGCCGACGATCGCGACGCCGACCTCGATCCGGTCGTCGACCGGATCGGTCGGCGGACCGATTACGTCGGCCGCGTCGAAGGGGGGCGGGAACTCGCTGGGTGCAACTGCCGGCATCTCGACTCCTTTGCGACGACCGAGCCTGCGCTCAGCCGCCCTTCTTCGCCTTGATCGCCTCGGTCAGCTTGGGGACGATCTTGTGCAGATCGCCGACCACGCCGAGGTCCGAGAACTCGAAGATCGGCGCGTTCTGGTCCTTGTTGATCGCGAGGATGTTCTCCGAGCTCTGCATCCCGACCTTGTGCTGGATCGCGCCGGAGATCCCGGCGGCCAGGTAGAGCTTCGGCGCGACCGTCTTGCCGGTCTGGCCGATCTGGGCCGCGTAGGGGTACCAGCCGGCGTCGACCACGGCTCGCGTGGCGGCAACCGCGCCGCCCATCGACTCAGCCAGCTGCTCGCAGAGCTCAAAGCCCTCTTTGGCCCCGAGACCGCGACCGCCGCCGACCAGGATCTCGGCGTCCTCGATGTTGACGTCGGCGCCGCGCTGCTCGCCGCGCTGCACCATCTTCGCCTTGGTCGACCAGGGCGAGAGCTCGACCTCGACGTCGACGACCTCGGCGCTGCCGCCGCTCTCCTTGGCATCGAAGGCGTTGAGGCGGCCGATGATGATCCCCGGCTCGGCGACGTAGCCGACGTCGGCGATCTGGGAGTCCTGCAGGATCGGGCGCTCGGCGACCAGCTTGCCGTCCTGCACCTTGACCTCGGTCACCTCCATCGTCACACCGGCGTTCAGCCGCGCGGTCAGGCCGGCGCCGATCTCGAAGCCGAGCAGGCCGCCGCCGAAGAGGGCGTAGGTGAAGCCCTCGTCCTGGATCACCTTGGCCATCGCGTCGACGATCGGCTGGGCCAGGCCCTCCGGCACGCTCTTGGCCCGGTAGACCTTGGTCGCGCCCCAGTTGCCGAGCGAGGCGCAGGCGTCGTCGCCGACCTCGCCGACGACCAGCGCGGCGGCCTCGCCGCCCAGCTCGCCGGCCAGCTTGGCCGCCTCGGAGATCGCCCCGAGCGAGTTTTTGTTGAAGTTGCCCTCGTCGTCGTGGAGGGCGTAAACCAGAATGCCTGCCATCTAGATCAGCTTCCTCTCGTCGAGCCAGGCGACGATCTTCTCGACCGTCTCGTTGGTGTCCTCGTCCTCGATGATCTCGCCGGCCTGCTTGGGGGGCGGCGGGTTGAGCGCCAGGACCGCGGTCTTGGAGCCGGCCTCGCCGACCATGCCGCCGTCGATGCCGACGTCGGCGGTCGCCTTGCCGTCCAGCGGTTTTTTCTTCGCCCCCATGATCGCTTTGAGGCTGGGGTAGCGCGGCTCGTTGATCGCGTCGCCGACGCTGATCACGGCCGGCAGCTCGACCTCGACCGTGTCGTAGCCGTACTCGGCCTGGCGCTCGCAGCGCAGCTTGCCGTCGGCGACGTCGATCTTGATCACCTGGGTCAGCGAGGGCATCTGCAGATGGTCGGCGACGACGGCGCCGATCGTGTAGCACTCGCCGTCATCGGACTGCTGGCCGAGCAGGACCAGGTCCGGGCTCTCGGCCTCGAGCACCTTGGCCAGGGCGTAACCCGTGGCGCAGACGTCGGAGCCGGCCAGCGCCTCGTCGGAGAGGTGCACCGAGCGGTCGGCGCCGAGCGCTACCGCCTTGTGCAGCGCGCGGACCGCCGAGTCGGGGCCCATCGTCACCGCGATGACCTCCTCGACCGGGATCGCGCCGCCCTCCTTGATCTGCATGGCGGCCTCGATGGCGTGGGTGTCGAAGGGGTTCAGGTTCTTCTCGCCGCTGCGGTCCAAGCGCATCGTCCCGGAGTCGATGCGCTTCTGGACGGCGGCGTCCGGTACCTCCTTGACCAGGACGCAGATCTTCAAGTTTCAAGCCTCCTTGGGCGTGTTGACTGACCAGTCAATCAGTCTATCTATTACACCCGGACGTGTGACGATCGACGGTGATCGATATCACACGGGGAACGCGGGACTGGCCCCAGCTCGTGGCCTCAGCTGCCGCGCTCATGCCGCTCGGCGGCGCCCTCGCGGATGAAGTCGACGATCTCGTCGGTGCCGGCCCCCGGCGTGAACACCGCCGCCACGCCCAGCTGCTTCAGCTCCGGGATGTCCTCGGCCGGGATCGTGCCGCCGACGGTGACCAGGACGTCGTCGACGCCCTGCTCCTTCAGCAGCTCGACGACCCGCGGCACCAGCGTCATGTGGGCGCCGGAGAGGATCGAGAGGCCGACCGCGTCGGCGTCCTCCTGGATCACCGTCTCGGCGATCTGCTCCGGCGTCTGGTGCAGGCCGGTGTAGATCACCTCCATGCCGGCGTCGCGCAGCGCCCGGGCGATGATCTTGGCGCCGCGGTCGTGCCCGTCCAGGCCGGGCTTGGCGACGACGACGCGGATCTTGCGGGCGGTGGCTGCCTCCATCGGGGCGGGAAGGTTAGTGGACGGCGAATCGAGCTCAGAAGACCGGGGACTCGGTGTAGGTGCCGAAAACCTCCTGCATCGCCGCGATCATCTCGCCCTCGGTGGCGCGGGCGCGGGCGGCATCGAGGATCGGGGGCATCAGGTTGGCCTCGGTCGCGGCGGCCCGTTTCAGCTCGGCCAGCGCAGCCTCGACGGCCGTCGCGTCGCGGCCGGCGCGGGTCGCCCGCAGGCGCTCGACCTGCTTGCGTTCGAGGGCCGGGTCGATGCGGAGGATCGGCGTCGCGACTTCGTCGCGCTGGGTGAAGTCGTTGACGCCGACGACGATCCGCTTGCGCTCGTCGAGCTCGCGCTGGTAGGCGAAGGCCGCCTCGGCGATCTCGCGCTGCGGGAAGTTGCGGCGGATCGCCTCGACCATCCCCCCCAACTCGTCGATGCGGGCGAAGTAGTCGTAGGCGGCGGCCTCCATCTCGTCGGTCAGCTTCTCGACGAACCAGGAGCCGCCGAGCGGGTCCGGCGTGTTGGGCGCGCCGGACTCGAAGGCGATGATCTGCTGGGTGCGGAGCGCCACCCGCACCGCCTCCTCGGTCGGCAGCGCCAGCGCCTCGTCGAAGGAGTTGGTGTGCAGCGACTGGGTGCCGCCGAGAACCGCCGCCAGCGCCTCCAACGAGGTGCGGACCACATTGTTGAGCGGCTGCTGGGCGGTCAGCGAGACGCCGGCGGTCTGCGCGTGGAAGCGCAACCGCATCGACTCCTCTCGCTTGGCGCCGTAGGTCTCCCGCATCTCGCGCGCCCAGATCCTCCGCGCCGCCCGGTACTTGGCGATCTCCTCGAAGAAGTCGATGTGGGCGTTGAAGAAGAAGGAGAGGCGGGACGCGAAGTCGTCGATATCGAGCCCGCGCTCGAGCGCCCGCTCGACGTAGGTGAGCCCGTCCTTCAGGGTGAAGGCCAGCTCCTGCTGCGCGGTCGAGCCGGCCTCGCGGATGTGGTAGCCGGAGATCGAGACCGGGTGCCAGCGCGGCATGTTCTCCGTGCACCACTCGATCATGTCGGTGACCAGACGCATCGCCGGCTCGATCGGGAAGCACCACTCCTTCTGGGCGATGTACTCCTTGAGGATGTCGGTCTGGATCGTCCCGCCGAGCTTCTCCGGCGGCACGCCCTGCTTCTCGCCGACCAGGACGTAGAAGGCGAGCAGGATCGCCGCCGGCGCGTTGATCGTCATAGAGGTGCTGACGCCCGCCAGCGGGATCCCCTCGAAGAGCCCTTCCATGTCGTCGAGGCTGTCGACCGCGACCCCCTCGCGGCCGACCTCGCCGAGGCTGCGCGCGTGGTCGGAGTCGTAACCCATCAGGGTCGGCATGTCGAAGGCGGTCGAGAGCCCGGTCTGGCCGTGGTCGAGCAGGTAGTGGAAGCGCTCGTTGGTCTCCTCGACCGTGCCGAAGCCGGCGAACTGGCGCATCGTCCACAGCCGCCCCCGGTACATCGACTCGTAGGGCCCGCGCGTGAACGGGTACTCGCCGGGCCGGCCGATATCCGCCTCGTGGTCGGACGGCGCGTCACCGGGCTCGTAGAGCGGCTCGATCGGATGCCCCGACATCGTCGAGAACTCCGCCTCCCGCTCGTGCGGCGCGACCTCACGCCCCTCGACCTCCGGCTTGGCCCTTGGCTGGCTGGCCATGCCGAACAGTCTAGGCCGTTATCGGAATGGGGACCGGGTCGCTCCCGGCCCCCATGTGGATTTCATTCCACCCAGATACCGGCCTGTCCTTCGGATGTGGTGAACCCTTTCAGTGTGACCGAGCCAGTGTAGGTGCCGTTGCTGCCTTCGCCCCCACCTTCGCAACCGTCTCGGCTGTATTTGATTCCTTCCAGTGTCCAAGTCAGGAGCAGGTCACGGGTGCTTCCGGAGCCTTCCCCTTTCAGGTCAACCACTCCGCCCGTCGCCTGAGGTCCGATTGTGACGACGCAGCCGCCTGGAAACGAATCCACCGTTGTTTCGATCACTTTGCCGGCGGGACACTCCAGGGTTACTGATGCGTCATTTCCGGTGCCTGTGAGTTTGATGACGTAAGCGCAGCCATTGACCTGGGCTGTCACCGTCCGTTCCCCGCTTTTGCAACCCGCGTAAAGCAGCCCCAATGTAACTTCACGCACAGCTTTCGGGATCACTGTGCCGAGCATCCACGTGGTTGAGCATTCGACGGTGCCGACCGGCGCGTCGAAAGCGTATTTACTCGCGGTGGTCTGAAGACCGGAGAAGCCGGTATGGACCGCTTCGCTGTTTATCTTCGGATGCTCTGTCAGACCTGTCGCTGTGATGTTCACCGGTTCCATGACCTGGGTGTATCCCGCCGCTGACACCGAGCCCGTCAAGCTGCCGGTGCCGTTTGTCGGTAGACCTTTACAAGCTCCTTTGCTGTGATTCTGGATCTGTATTTCTTCAAGTGTCACATCGGATGTAATTGCGTGTTTTTCGTTTTTGATTATTGTTTTGTACGAAATTCCGCCTGAGGGTGTCTGTGGGCTGAGGGATAGTTCACACCCAGCAGATTTGAGTTCCAGCCGTTTGGAAACCGGGCATGATAGATGCACTGTGTTGTCTTCCGTTGCTTCTTCTCCAATTGTAACTGTGTAAGCACACCCGTTGGTGCTCACCGTCGCGCTTTCTGTGCTTTCTCCAATTGTGAACTCGCATCCGTTGTATGTCGGTACGAAAGTCACCGAGATCACTGTGCTTGCGGTCAATGTCGCGTCGTATGCGGCTTCATTGCAGTGGAAGCGAACCTGCCCTGAGAATGCCACCAGTTCGGTGCCATGTTCACCGGACTCGCTTGCTTGAAGAATGGTGTGTCCAAAAGGGGCTTCGGAGACGAAGTGACCCCCGGTTTTGCCCGGTGCGCTGGTCCCCGACGCCGCGTTGACGACCAGGGCAACGACGACGACGAGGCAGGCAGCCATGGACTTGACGAAACGAAGCATTTTGTCCTCCTTCCTCCCGGACGAGCTGCCCGGGGTCGGATTAACGGAAGGAGAATGCTAAGGAAAATTATTCTTAACTTCCTGTCCCTCTGTTAAGGCCAGCGGCGCACGGCGAAGCGGCGCGGCGGGGGCACGCGGCGGCGGGCGGCGATGCGGGAGGCGCCGAAACCGCCGACCGTCGCCAGCACGGTCACCGCGAGGGCGACGAGACGGCGGCCGAGGCGCTCGAAGTGCATCGTCTGCCAGCCTTCCTCGCGGGCTATCTCGGCCAATGGCGGATCGGGGTTGACGGCAACCGGGTTGCCCACCGCGCGCAGCATCGGCAGGTCAGAGAGGGAGTCGGAGTAGGCGTAGGAGGCGGTGAGGTCGATCCCGTGCTCGGCGGCGAAGCTCTCCATCGCCTCGACCTTGCCGGGCCCGTAGACGAACGGCCCCTCGAAGCGGCCGGTGAAGGTGCCGTCGCCGCCGACCTCGTAGCTGGTGCCGATCCCACCGTCCATCCCCAGCACGGCGGCCAGCGACTCCACCACGCCGTTGCCGGCGGCGCTGACGATGAAGGTGGCGCGGCCGGCGTCCTGGTGGGCGTAGACCTCTTCCAGCATCTGCGGGAAGATCCGCGGCAGGATCGCCGCCATCACCTCCGGGTTCATCCGCTCGACGCTGCGGACCGGAACGCCGGCGATCAGCTCCCGCGCCACCCGCAGCACCTCGGCGGTGCGGGCGTCGGTGGTCCCGCGCAGGCGGTAGCGCAGGTGCTCGGCCGCCCAGCTCGCCAGCTGGCGGCGGCCGACGATCCCGTGCCGGGCGGCGATGCGAGCGAACTGCATTCCCGACGACCCCGCCATCAGGGTCTTGTCCAGATCGAAGAAGGCAGCCGCTCGCTGCACCGGGTCAGACCTCGATGACTATGGCGTCGCCCTGGCCGCCGCCGCTGCAGATCGCGGCGACGCCGAGGCCACCGCCGCGGCGCTGCAGCTCGTGCACCAGGGCGCCGACGATGCGGCCGCCGGAGGCGCCGATCGGGTGGCCGAGCGCGATCGCGCCGCCGTTGACGTTGACCTTCTCCTCATCGACGCCGAGCATCCGCATCGAGTTGAGCGCGACCGAGGCGAAGGCCTCGTTGATCTCCCAGAGGTCGACGTCCTCCGGGGTCTTGCCGATCTTCTCCAGCGCCTGCTTGGCGGCGTTGGCCGGCGTTTTCGCCAGGTAGGGGAAGTCGTCGGCGACGGTTCCGTAGGAGAGCACGCGGCCGAGCGGCGTCCGCCCTTCCTTTTCCGCCCACTCCTCGGAGGCAGCGACAATCGCGGCGGCGCCGTCGTTGACGCCCGGTGCGTTGCCGGCGGTGTGGGTGGCGTCCTCGCCGCCGATCGCCCGCAATCCGGCCAGCGTCTCGACCGTCGTCTCGGCCCGAATCGCCTCGTCGGCCTCGATCGTGTTCTCACCCTTGCGGGAGCGGACCGTGACGCCGACGATCTCCTCGGCGAGGCGGCCGGCGTCGGTCGCCTCGGCGGCGAGCCGATGCGAGCGCTCGGCGAAGCGGTCCATGTCGGCCCGGGTGATCTCGAGCTCGTTGGAGACCTCGCTGGCCTCGTTGATCATCTGCTTCTCGGTGAAGGGGTTGGTGAGGCCGTCGTGGACCATCGCGTCGATCGTTTCGACGTGGCCCATGCGGTAGCCGAAGCGCGCCCCGGGCAGCAGGTGCGGCGCCTGGCTCATCGACTCCATCCCGCCGGTGACGGCGATCTCGGTGTCGCCGGCCCGAATTGCGATGTCGGCGAGGCCCAGCGAACGCATGCCGGAAGCGCAAACCTTGTTGATCGTCTCCGAGGGGACCTCCTTGGGGATGCCGCCCTTGATCTGGGCCTGGCGCGAGGGGATCTGGCCCTGGCCGGCCTGCAGGACCTGGCCGAAGACGACCTGCTGGACCTGCTCGGGGTCGACCCCGGAACGATCCAGGGCAGCCTCGATCACGTGTCCGCCGAGGTCGGTGGCATCGAGTGAGGAGAGGGTTCCGCCCATCTTGCCGAAGGGCGTGCGCGCGGTTCCGAGGATGACAGTGCTGGGCATTTGGCGGCCTTTCTGCGTCGGTTTATGCCGGATCTCGGCTCGTACGGGCCGCATGGCCCTGGTCGGGACGATAGCGATAGCGCGCGGGGAGCAGCGTGAGCTAACGCATAGACTCGGCCGCCGTGAAGGTCGCCGTCAGCCAGGCCAACTCCAGCGAGATCGAGGTCGACCTGCTCGCCGTCGGCCTCTTCGAGGGCGAGGAGCTGCCAGGCGAGCTGGCGGGGGCGCCTGGCGCAGCCGACGTCAGGGCCGGCTTCAAGAAGCTGTCGCACCTCCACCCCGAGCAACCGGGCCGCACGATCGTGGTCGGCCTCGGGGCAGGTTCCGAGATGGACGCCGAGCGGGTCCGGGTCGCGGCGGCGCTGGTCGCCAAGCAGGCCGCCGAGCTGGAGGCGCGCTCGCTTGCCTGGCTGCCACCGGCGACCGGCCAGGACGAGACGACGGCTGAAGCGCTGGTCACCGGCACGATTCTCGGCGGCTACCGTTTCGACCGCTTTCGCAGCGCCGACCCGTCCGATCCACCGCCGCCGGCAATCGAGTCGCTGACGCTGCTGGCCCCTGCGGGCGTCGAGGCGGCGGCCGAGACGGCACGCGTCTGCGCCGAGGCCCAGAACCGCGCGCGCGACCTGCAGAGCCTTCCCGCCAACGTCGCCACGCCCTCCTTCCTCGGCCGCCACGCCCGCGAGATCGCCTCCGCCCACGCCTCGGTGAGCGCCGAGGTGCTCGGCCGCGAGCAGATCGCGGAGAAGAAGATGGGCGGCCTGGTGGCGGTCAGCCAGGGAACCGAGGAGGAGCCGAAGCTGATCGTGCTGCGCTACGCGGGCGGCGGCTCGGGTCCCACTCTGGGCCTGGTCGGCAAGGGCGTCACCTTCGACACCGGCGGCATCTCGCTGAAGCCCTCGGCGGCGATGCACGAGATGAAGATGGACATGTCGGGCGCCGCCGCCGTGCTCGAGGCGGTGGCGGCGATCGCCGAGCTGGCCCTGCCGATCGACCTGATCGCCGTCGTCCCGGCCACCGAGAACATGCCCTCGGGAAAGGCGATCAAACCCGGCGACGTCATAACCCAATACAACGGGGTGACCGTCGAGATCAACAACACCGACGCCGAGGGACGGTTGATTCTCGCCGACGCCCTCGCCTACGCGGTCGAGCTGGGAGCGGAGCGGATCGTCGACCTCGCCACCCTGACCGGAGCCGTCGTGGTCGCCCTCGGCTCCACCTACGCGGCGCTGATCGCCAACGACGACGCGCTCGCCGCCCAGGTCGAAGCCGCCGGCGGCGCCACCGGCGAGCTGGTCTGGCGCCTTCCCCTCCACCCCGAGTACAAGGAGCTGACCAAGGGCACCGTCGCCGACCTCACCAACGCCTCCGCCAAGCGCAAGGCGGGCACGATCTACGCCGCCTCCTTCCTCGAGGAGTTCGTCGGCGACACGCCCTGGGCCCACCTCGACATCGCCGGCACCGCCTGGGACGTCGGCCGCGCCTACACCGGCAACGACGCCAGCGGCATCGGCGTCCGCCTGCTGGTCGAGCTGGCCCGGCAGCTCGCCGCCTAGCCTCAGGCTTCGAGGATCATGCAGGTGGCGACGCCGTGGGCGAGCAGCTTGCCGCTGTCGGCGGCCGTCAGGTTGGCCTCGGCGGTGGCTTGGCGACGGCCGCGGTAGAGGACGTTCGCCTCGCAGAGGACGCGGCCGGTGTCGCGGGTGATCGGCCGTACGTACTTCGCCTCGAGGCCGAGCGAGGTGTAGCCGACGCCGGCCGGCAGGGTGGTGTGGACGGCGCAACCCAGGGCCGAGTCGAGAAGAGTCGCGGCGTAGCCGCCGTGGACGACGCCGATCGGGTTGTAGTGCTCCTCCCCGGGCTCGCCGGCGAAGACCGCGCGGCCCTCGCCCAGCTCGATCGGCCCCATCCGCATCGTCACCGCGATCGGCGGCGGCGGCACCTCGCCGGCGACGATCGCTTCCATGTACTCGATCCCGGTCATCGTCGCGCCGGCTGCCGCGGTCGGCACCGGGTCCTGCCAGACCAGGGTGCGGCTGCGAGTGGTCTCGGGGCTGGTCTCGGCAAAGGCGAGGGCCGCGTCGGCGGCGGTGCCGTTCTCCTCGGTCATCGCTTCGGGGTCGCCGGATAGAGCAGGTCGGCCGTGATCTCCGCCTGGGTGATCGCGATCCTCGCCACCTTGCGCCGGTTTCGTCTGCGGTGTCGGATCAACTTCATCTCGATCCCTCCAATCGCTGTTCCCGGGTTGCTTCAAGCAACTCCTTGTCACCTGACCCTACCCGTGTTAGTTGCTTGATGCAACCCATTGTGCGAAGATCACGTTGTGCTTCGCAGCGACTACCCGGGGCAGGTCTGCTCGATCGCCAAGGCGCTCGAGGTGATCGGCGAGCGCTGGTCGCTGCTGATCGTGCGCGATGTGATGAACGGCAGGCGGCGCTTCGACGAGTTGCAGAAAGGGCTCGGCATCGCCCGCAACGTCCTCTCGGCCCGCCTGCAGCGGCTCGTCGAGGAGGACATCCTCGAACGGCGGGCCTACCAGACGGGCCCGGCGCGCCACGAGTACTTCCTGACCGAGAAGGGGCTGGACCTCTGGCCGGCGCTGGTAGCGCTGCTCGGCTGGGGCGACCGCCACTCCCCCAATCCGAACGGGCCGCCGATGCTGATCGTGCACAAGGAGTGCGGCGGGCCGGTCAGCGACCGCGGCATCTGCGAGAGCTGCGGCAAGGTCCTGCAGGCGCGCGACGCGCGCCCTCTCCCCGGCCCCGGCCTCGCCCCGAATCAAGCGGCGACTGGCGAGTTAACCACCGCATAGGGTGGTCAAGTCGCCAAACGCGGGATGATTCGTGCCAATCGATCTATCTCCAGGAGGACGTAATGGCGACGGCGGCTGAGCTTCAGGTTCGAGACAGGGTTTTCATCGGCGGCGAGTGGGTGGAGCCGCAGGGCGACGAGACGATCGAGGTGGTCAACTCGACGACCGAGGAGGTCATGGGCTCGATCCCTGCCTGCGCCCCGGCGGACGCCGACCGAGCGGTCCGCGCCGCCCGCGCCGCCTTCGACACCTGGTCGCAGACTTCGCGCGAGGAGCGCGCCGGCTACCTGAGCGCGATCGCCGCCGGGCTCGCCGAGCGCTCGGAGGAGATCGCGGCGACGATCGCCCAGGAGCTGGGCATGCCGCTGAAACTGAGCCAGATCATCCAGGCCGGCCTGCCGACCGGCCAGTTCGCGGCGATGCCCGGGCTGATCGAGGAAGTCGCCTGGGAGGAGGAGATCGGCAACTCGCGGGTGCTGCGCGAGCCGGTCGGCGTGCTCGGCGCGATCACCCCCTGGAACTACCCGCTCAACCAGATCGCCGCCAAGGTGGCGCCGGCGCTGGCCGCCGGCTGCACCGTCGTCCTCAAGCCGAGCGAGGTGGTCCCGCTCAACGCCTTCATCCTCGCCGAGGTGATCGAGGCTGCCGGCCTGCCGGCCGGCGTCTTCAACCTCGTCACCGGTACCGGCCCCGAGGTCGGCGAGGCGATCGCCGGCCATCCCGGCGTCGACATGGTCTCCTTCACCGGCTCGACCCGGGCGGGACGCCGCGTCTCCGAGCTGGCCTCGGCGACCGTGAAGCCGGTTGCGATGGAGCTCGGCGGCAAGTCGCCGAACGTGATCCTCGACGACGCCGACCTGGCCAGGGCAGTCCCCGATGGCGTCGCCAAGTGCTATCTCAACTCGGGCCAGACCTGCAGCGCCCTGACCCGGATGCTGGTGCCGCGCGAGAAGCTGGCCGAGGCCGAGCAGCTGGCGGTGACGACGGCCGAAGCCTTCACCCCCGGCGACCCTTTCGAGGAGTCGACGCGCCTCGGGCCGCTCGTCTCCGACGTCCAGCGCGAGCGGGTCCGCGGCTACATCGAGAAGGGCGAGGCCGAGGGAGCGCAGCTGCTGACCGGCGGCGCGGCCCCGCCAGAGGGCCTCGACCGCGGCTACTTCGTCCGCCCCACCGTCTTTTCCGAGGTGACGCCGGAGATGACGATCGCCCAGGAGGAGATCTTCGGCCCGGTCCTGGTGATCCAGCCCTACGAGGGCGAGGACGACGCGGTGCGGATCGCCAACGACACCGAGTACGGCCTCGCCGGCGGCGTCTGGTCCGGCGACACCGACCGGGCGATCTCGGTCGCCAAGCGGATCCGCACCGGCCAGATCGAGATCAACGGCGGTGCCTTCAACCCGCTGGCGCCGTTTGGCGGGTACAAGCAGTCTGGGCACGGGCGAGAGAATGGGCGTTACGCGATCGAGGAGCTGCTGCAGGTCAAGTCTTTGCAGTTGTAGGGAGGGGTGGGGGTGTCCGCGCGGGCGCTGGGTTTTTCGCCTCGCGGGTTGCCTCTCTCGCCGAGGTGGCGCTGCGAAAAACAGGACGCCGCGCCCGCGCAGACACCCCCACCCCTCCCGTCAAGCGCAATAGGCTGCCGGCATGAACTTCGATCTCTCCGCTGAGCAGAAGCTTCTCCGTGAAACCGTCAGGGACTTTGCGCGGCAGGAGGTTGCTCCGGTGGCGGAGGAGCTGGATCGGGAGAAGCGGTTTCCCTACGAGATCGTTGCGAAGATGGGCGGGTTGGGACTGATGGGGATCCCGTTCCCGCAGGAGTATGGGGGCGGTGGCGCCGACACGCTCTCCTATGTGTTGGCGGTCGAAGAGCTGGCGCGGATCGACTCCTCGGTCTGCATCACGATGGCCGCGCACACCTCGCTGGGGACGATGCCGATCTACCTCTGGGGGAGCGACGAGCAGAAGGCGGAGTGGCTGCCGCGGCTCTGCAGCGGCGAGCGGCTCGCCTCGTTCGGGCTGACCGAGCCGGAAGCGGGCTCCGACGCCGGCAACGTCCGTACCACGGCCAAGCTGGAGGACGGCGAGTGGGTCGTCAACGGCGCCAAGCAGTTCATCACCAACTCCGGCACCGAGATCTCCGGCTGCGTCTCGATCACCGCCGTCACCGGCGAGGCGAACGGGCGCAAGGAGGTCTCCAACCTGATCGTCCCGACCGGTGCGCCGGGCTACGAGGCCGGCGAGCCCTACCGCAAGATGGGCTGGAACGCCTCCGACACGAGGCCCCTCTCCTTCGAGGGCTGCCGGGTTCCCGAGGCCAACCTGCTGGGCCGCCGTGGCGACGGTTTCAAGAACTTCCTCCACATCCTCGACGGTGGACGCATCGGCGTCGCAGCGATGGGCGTCGGCCTGGCCCAGGGCGCCCTCGACGAAGCACTCTCCTACGCCAAGGAGCGCCGCGCCTTCGGCCAGCCGATCTCCAAGTTCCAGTCGATCCAGGCCAAGATCGCCGACCTCTCGGCTCAGATCGAGGCGGCCCGTCTGCTGACCTGGCGGGCGGCGCTGGAGAAGGACGCCGGCCAGTCGTTCACGCTGACCGCGGCGCAGGCGAAGCTGATCACCGGCCGCCTCGCGGTGCGCGCCACCGAGGAGGCGGTCCAGATTCACGGTGGCTACGGGTACATCGAGGAGTACCCCGTCTGCCGCTTCTATCGCGACGCCAAGATCCTCACGATCGGCGAGGGCACCGACGAGGTGCAGCAGATGGTGATCGCCCGCCAGCTCGGCTGCTGACACCGCCTCGGAACGGTCGCTCAGAGCTTGTAGCCACTCATTGCCGAGCAGTCTACTTAAAATTAAGGCGAAATACCAGAAATTGAGTAGACGCTGGACGCCTGTTGCAGACCGGATCAGCGCCCTGCGGGTGGAGCGGTGACCGCCCCCCTGGGCCTGCCGAGCACCTCGGCCGCGCGGCCGACCCGCTCGCTGATCCCGTAATGAGCGCAGATCGTCAGCTCGTGCTCGCGCAGCAGGGGGCGCGTGGGGTCGACTGTGGGAGCGGCCCGGACGACGTCGCCGGCGTGCGCCGTCCAGACGCGACCGGCCGCCGCGGCGCAATCGCGCAACGGCAGCACCACGAGGGTTGCGGCGCGCCGCCCGAACAGGGAGAAGCGACGGCGCAGGGCAACGGTCAACCAGGCTGGCTCGCCGCCGGCGTCGGCAAATAGCCCGTGGACGCGGCCGAGCCTGGATCCAGTCACATCGTCGACCCCGAATCCGATCCAGGTCGTCGCCTCGGCCAGGCTGGGAACGGGCGCGGTCGCCGCGGCGTCCTCAGTCACCCGCTTGCCTCTCCATCAGCTCGCTGGCGGCGCTGGCCGGGTCGAGCTCGCGGCTCACCACACGCTCCAGCAGCTCCGCGGTCGCCGGATCCTCGGCGGCGGTCGCCTCGAGGCGGCGGCGCAGCCGCGAGGCGGCGATCCCCAGCACCTCGTTGCGAAGGTTGCGGGCGCGTCGCTCCTCCAGCGTCCCCGCCGCCTCGATGTGGGCGCGGTGCTCGGCGATCTTCGCCGCCAGCTCCTCGACGCCCTCGCCCCGGGCGGCCTCGGTTCGCAGGATCGGCACGTTCCAACCCTCGGGGTCATGGGAGAGCGCCAGCACCCCGCGCACCTCCCGCACCATCGTGTCGGTCATCGGGTGGTCGGCCTTGTTGACGACGATGACGTCGGGGATCTCCATCACGCCCGCCTTCAGCGCCTGGATCGAGTCGCCGGAGCCGGGCATCAGCGCCAGCACGATCGTGTCGGCGTGGTCGACGATGTCGATCTCCGCCTGGCCGACGCCGACCGTCTCGATCAGGACGTCGTCCTTGCCGGCCGCGTCCATCACCAGCGCCACCTGCAGCGCCGCCTCCGAGAGGCCACCGAGCGCTCCCCGCGACGCCATCGAGCGGATGAACACGCCGGGGTCGAGGAAGTGCTCGGAGAGGCGGATGCGGTCGCCGAGCAGGGCGCCGCGGGTGAAGGGGCTCGAGGGGTCGATCGAGAGCACCGCGACCTCGCGCTCGCCCTTGCGCAGCTCCGCGGTGAGCGCCCCGATCAGGGTGCTCTTCCCCACCCCGGGCGGGCCGGTGAAACCGACGATCCGCGCCTTGCCGGTGCGCGGGTAGACCTCCCGCACCAGCTCCCACCCCGCCGGGTCGTCGGACTCGATCAAGGTGATCGCCCGCGCCAGGGCCCGCTTGTCACCCGCGACCAGGCGCTCGGCAAGCGGCGCGGATTGGGCTGCGTCGGGCATCGCTGCGCCAGTCTAAAGTCCCGGCCGCCGTGATCCGCTTCATCCGCTTCTGCGCCCGCAACGGGATGCTGACCCCGAAATACGCGCTGCTGCTGATGCGCTACCTGCGACGGCGGCTGCTCACCGGGGCCGGCTGGCGCTGGCGCACCGAGGGGCCGGTCTTCTTCGGCAGCGGCCTGGAACTGCAAATCGCCCCTCGCGGTCGCGTCGAGTTCGGCCGTTTCGTCTGGCTCGGCCACGGGACCAAGATCCGCTGCCACGAGGGCGTGGTCGAGATCGGCGCCAAGACGGTGCTGGGCCAGGAGTGCACGATCTCCGCCTACCGGCGGGTGCGGATCGGCGAGCAGTGCGTGATCGCCGACCGGGCGATGTTCATCGACTTCGACCACGGGGTCGTCGAGGTCGAGCGACCGATTCGGAGCCAGGGCATCTACAGCCGCGAGGTGGAAGTTGGGTCCAACGTCTGGATCGGCTACGGCGCCTGCATCCTGCGTGGCGTCCGGGTCGGGGACAACGCGATCGTCGGCACCAACTCGGTTGTCACCAAGGACGTTCCCGCCAACGCCGTCGTCGCCGGCATCCCGGCCCGGATCATCCGCATGCGCAACGCCCCCGAGCTCCTGCGCTGGGCAAAGCCGGTCGAGCCGGATCCGACGGCGTGGACGACGTTGCAGCCCCCGGGCTGAGACAGCCGGGGGCTGCGCTTCAATCGGGATTGCTATGCGACCCAGATGCCGCGGTGCGCTCCCATTGTGTTCTCGCCTGTGATTGTGATTTTGCCGGTCAGAGTGCCGTTGTTTGTTGTTTCTGTTTCGCTCGCGCAGCCGGCTCCGTGTTCCACGTAGTCGAGCCCGCCGAGGCCCAGGTCGAGGACTACGCTGCGTGTTGTTTCAGCGCCCTCGTTTGTGAATGTGACGGTGCCGAGGTTGCCCTGCTGCGGGACTGTGATTGTGCATTCCGGAGCGTGGATTTCGATCGGGAAATCGGGGCACTCGATACCCATGGTCCCTGTGAGGTGTTCTGTATTGGCACCGAGGTGGAAGAGGAAGCTGCAGCCGTTGAGTGTCACCGTCGCTGCTGTTTCTTCCGCGCCGTGTATCAGTTTGCAGTTGTCGAATGTCGGATTGAGTGTGATTGTCGTCGTTGTCAACACCTGGCTTGTGCCGGCAAAGTTGACGACGCCGCATTTGAGCTGGCCTGTGTCGAAAGCGAGCGCGACCGCTTCAGTCTGCGTACCTGTGATGATCGTGTGTTCGCTTTCGAAATGGAACTGCGGCGCGGCCGAAGCCGTCGAGGTCGCGACTGAACCAAGCGCCATCGCCGCGACTACGGTGAGGCCCAGGGTCTTGAGATTGCGAAGCATTTTATTGCTCTCCTTCCGCATTGACTGGGGCGGCGCCGACCGGCGCCGCATAATGCTTAAGGAATATGAAGGATTTTCCGTGGCCGTGCGGGCCGCTCTACTCGAGCGCGGCGGGGAGGGTCTTCAGGCCCTGATCCCGAGCGGCTCGGTGCAAGCGGCGGTCCCAGGTGGCAAAGGTCAGATCGGTGTCAGACAGGGACAGGGCAGCAGCCAGGTGCAGCGCATCGAGGCTGCGCAGCCCCTGGGAGACGGCGAGCTCCGCGGCGTGCTCGGCCAATACCTGGTCCACCTCGACGATGTCCAGCAGACCCCACTCCGATTCCATCTTCTTCACGTCACGCCTGTTACCGCTCATGGCAATAGCTCGAACCGTTTCCACGAAGCCGATCCGGCACGTGGACGTGGCGCGGGAGCCGTCCATCGCCTCCGTGAGGAGGTCGCTCCCTGCCTCCTCGATGTAGCGCTTGACGAAGGCGCTGGCATCGAGATAGAGCATCAGCGCCCTTCTTCGCGTTCCGCGATGATGATCGCGCTTGCCGACTTGCCAGTGAACCGAGGCTTCGCCCTGGGGAGCGGCAGCGGCTTGCTGGCCGGCGTCACCTTGCCTTCGGCGATCAGCTTGCGCATCCCCTCGCTGTAGCGCTGGGGGCGGCTCGCAGGCACGAGGTCGGCGACGGGGCGGCCGCGCACGGTGACCCGCACTTGCTCGCCTGCCTCCACGTCGCGCAGGACTTCGCTCAGGTTCGCCTTCAAATCTCGGACCCCGATCTCGCGCATGTAGTCATCGTAGCGACGACGTGACCACGATTGACGCGATGGCCAAACTGGCCGTTTTCGTTCATCGGCATGGCTCGCGCCGAAACGTATCAGATGCGAGAGGTACTGTCTGCGGAGCTTTATCCGCCGGAGCTTTGGCTGTCGCTTGCGAGCCGGCGTCTTGAGAGCTGTTGACATCGAGCAGGAGAGCAGGGGCTGTAGATCATCTGCCTGGCAGACAGAACAATCCCGGCGATGGACATCGCCACCCGTTTTGCCGAGAACCTGGTTCGCTGCCGCAAGCGGGCCGATCTCTCGCAGGAGGAGCTCGGCCTGCTCTCCTCTTTGCACCGCACCGAGATCAGCCTGCTCGAGCGAGGAACCCGCGTCCCCCGCATCGACACCCTGGTCAAGCTGGCCGGAGCGCTTTCCTTGGAGCCCGGCGAGCTGCTCGCCGGCATCGACTGGAGGCCGGGGACAAGCACCAGCGGCAGCTTTTCGATCGTCGCGGGCGACCCGCGCTCGAACTGAGGTGTGTCGTCTACCGACGCTGCACTACTCAGTCAAACACATCCAATGTTTTCACTGGGAACTTTTACGCTGTAGACCTTCTGCCTTTCAGACAAAAGAATTGGCAGCAGTATGGACCTCGCTGCCCGATTTGGCCGCAACCTGGCCCGCTGCCGCAAGAAGACCGGCCTCTCGCAGGAAGCGCTCGGCGTGCGTGCCTCTCTGCACCGGACGGCGGTCGGAGAGCTGGAGCGTGGCGAACGGATCGCCCGCATAGACACCCTCGTCAAGCTGGCCGGAGCGCTTTCCGTGCCGCCAGGCGATCTGCTGGAGGGACTTGTTTGGAAGCCCGGCGAGATGCTGGCGGGCCGGTTCACGGTCGGCGACGGCGGCGACGAAGCCGACGACGCCAATCAGGCCGGCCGCGGCTCGCCGACCAGGTCGGCGTAGACGGCGGCCGTCTGCTCGGCCACGTCGCCCCAGTCGAAGCGGCGCAGGTGCTCGTAGGCTTCGGTCACCAGGCGATGGCCCAGCTCGTCGTCGCGGAGGACGCGGATCGCGACTTCGGCGAGGGCTTCCGGATCGTGGGAGCGGAAGCGCAGGCCGACCTCCTCGTGCGGGACGACCTCGCGCAGGCCGCCGGTGTCGGCGACGATGCAGGGGCATTCGGAGGCCATCGCCTCCAGAGCCACCAGGCCGAAGGGCTCGTAGATCGAGGGGACGACCGTGAGGTCGGCGATCCGGTAGAGCGAGTGCAGGACGTCGTCGCCGATCCAGCCCAGGAATGTGCCGTGGTCCATCAGCCCCAGCTCCTCGGCCTGCTTGTGCAGCTCCGCCTCGTGGGTGCCGGAGCCAGCGACGAGGAAGCGGGTGCCCGGCGCTTCCTCGATCACCCGCGGCATCGCCTCCAGCGCCAGCTGGAAGCCCTTCTCGTAGACGAGCCGCCCGATCAGCAGCACCAGCTTCTCGTCGGGGCTGGCGAACTCGGCCCGCAGGCGGCGCAGCTCGGCCGGGTCCTGCGGCTGCAGGTCGTCGGGGTCGATCCCGTTGGGGATGACGCTGACCCGCTCCTCCTCGACGCCGAAGATGTCGGCGATCTGCTCGCGCATGTAGTGGGAGCAGGCGATCACCCGCTCCGAGCGGTTGGTGATCCAGCGCTCGACGCCGTGGATATAGGTCTGCGGGTGCTTGTCGACCCAGCCCTGGTGGCGGCCGTGCTCGGTGGCGTGGATCGTCGTCACCAACGGCGCCTCGAAGCGCTTGGCGAGGTGATCGCCGGCGTTGGCGACGAGCCAGTCGTGGCCGTGGACGAGGTCGAAGCTGTAGCGGTCTCCCAGCTCGACCCCCGCCGCGAGCATGTCGGAGTTCATCCGCTCCACCCAGGCGACGAACTCGCCGAGGTCGGTCGGCCGCTTCGGCTCGCGGATACGGTGGATGAGGACGCCCGCCCGCTGCTCCTCGGCCGGCGACTCCTCGCCCCCCCGGGTCAATACGTGGACCTCGACGTCGCGCTCGACCAGCGCCTCGGAGAGCTTGCGGACGTGGCGCGCCAGGCCGCCCTCGATCAGCGGCGGGTACTCCCAGGAGAGGATCAGGACACGGGTCATCGCTCAGGGCTCCAGAAGCGGGGCGAGGGTCAGGTCCGGGGCGAGTGAGCGCATACGCGGATCGACGTCGGGGCGGGAGTCTATGGCCTGCAACATCGCCTCGGCGTGCCCGGTGGCGCGCTGGTAGGCGTAATCGCCCGCTTGCCTGCGTTTGTCGAGGAAGGCCCAGTCGCTCGCCTGGGCCGCCAGCAGCTCCCGCGCGGCCCGCAACGCGGCCGGCCCGCGCAGGCCCCGCGAGAGGGCCCGCAGCAGCCGCAGCTCCAGCCGCCGCGCCCCCCAGGCGAGGTCGGCGACCGGCGGTGAGTCCCAGGTGCTGAGGTCCTTCTCCTCGCCCCAGGTCGACGCCGCAAGGGGGCGCGCGAGCGCCTCGTGCTCGGTCAGCGCCTCCGGCACGGTCAGGAGCCGTACCCCTGCCGCGGCGGCGCCCGCCAGCACCTCGGCCAGCCACGCCGCACCCTCCGACCACCAGTGCCCGAGCAGCTCGGTGTCGATCGCGAAGACCAGCAGGCCGCGCCGTCCGTGGGAGGCGGAGAACTCCCGCATGCGGGCGGCGGCGGCGGCGAGGAACTCGCCGGCCTGCCGCCGCGCCGCCGCCATCGCGGCGGCGGGCTCGTAGGCCCCGCCACCCACCTTCCAGATCCGCACCCCGCGCAGCGATTTGCCCGCGAACTGGGCATGGGCCCGGTCGGAGGGGTAGCCGTCCAGCGACCAGAGCCAGCCGATCGCCTCCCAGTCGATCGGCAGCGCCACCGGCCCGGCCTCAGTCGCGACCGGCGTCAACGCCTCGAGCGGCTCCGCCTCGGCGCTCTGGTCGACGCAGAACCAGCGCACCCCGTGCTCGGCCAGCAGCCACTCGAGCCCGGGCACGAAGGCGCACTCCGGCAGCCAGAAGCCGCCGTCCCAGCCAAAACGTCGCCGGTGCGAGCGAATGCCGGCGTCGATCTGCAGCCGCAACCCGGCGTCGGTGGCCAGCAGCGGCAGCACGGCATGCGTCGCCGCCGAGGCCGCCAGCGCCACCCGCCCCCCCTCGGCCGCCGCCTGGAATGCCCGCAGCGGGTCGCCGCCGACGGCGTCGAGCAGCCCCAGCGCCTGCCGGTAGCGGGCCAGCTCTGCCTCGCAGGCGTCGCGACACTCGGCCGGGACCTGCGGCAGGTCCGCTTCTGCGGCACCGATCCTCCACCCGACGAGGAAGTCCCGCAACCGCTCCCGCACCCCCTCGTCCTCGAGCTGATCGGCAAGCACGGGAGTGATCGTCACCGTCAGCCGATCCGCCACCTCGAGGACGGGCAGGTAGGAGCGCACGATCGCGTCGAACAGCCACTCCTCACCGAACGGGTAGGTCCCGAACCCCTCGACATAGGGCATATGCGAGTGCAGGACGATGGCCAGATCGCCGACGGTCTCCCGGCCGGCCGCCCCTTCATCACGCATGACAGACGGCGAGGAAGTCCAGTGCCTTGTCGAGATTTCCGCTCCGCAGGCTGAAGTCGCGCGAGGCGATCGCCGGGGTGAAGCGGCGGTAGAAACGATCGGTCAGGCCGAGGCGCTCGTGGACGCTGTCCCAGCCGAGCTTGATCGCCAGCTCGTGGACACGCAGCTTGCGCGCGTGGAAGAGGCCGAGCAGCTCGACGCGGTCGAAGTGCGCCTCGCAGAGCTGGCGGAACTCGGCCGCCCGGTACTCGCGCACGTGCCAGGGGTTGTCCGACTTCTCGGCGCCGGCCGGGGCGAGGGTCAGCAGGTTGGGCGTGGAGACGTAGGCGACGCCGCCGGGCGCCAGCATCGCCTTGAAGTGCTCGAGGATCGCGCCGGGCTCCTGGACGTGCTCGATCGTCTGCAGGAAGACGACCGCGTCGCAGGGCTCGGCGAAGCTCTCGACCAGGTCGCGCTCGAAGCGCAGGTTGTCGCGCACGTAGCGCAGCCGGGCGTGCTCGTGCGCGTCCGGGTTGGCGTCGACGCCGACCACGCTCGCCGCCCCCGCGGCGGCCATCGCGGCGGACCCGTAGCCCTCCCCACAGGCCATGTCGACCACGCGCTTGCCGCCAACCCGCGCCGCGATCCACTCGTAGACCACCAGGTGCCGTCGGTACCAGTAGTTCTCCTCCGGCACGTCGGGCAGGGTCCGCTCGCCGGTCAGCGGCAGCGGCGGCACCCCCGGTGGTTGGTCGAGCTGGACGTATTCGCGCTCCATTCCCCGGGGACCGTATTGTTCCCGGCCCGATGCCGGCCTCTCCGACAGCGACCGCGGAGCACATCAAGGACGTCAACACCCGTTACCACGACGCGGCCGCCGACGAATACGACGCCAAGTGGGGAATCGACTTCGGCGCCACCGGCCAGGAGCAGGTGCGGCTGAAGCTGGCCAAGGCACTGGGCGGGCTCGACGGCATCCGCTTCGGCGACGGGCTCGAGATCGGCTCCGGGACCGGCTACTTCTCGCTCAATCTGCTGCAGCTTGGCATCGTCGAGCGGCTGACCGCGACCGACATCTCCCCGGGCATGCTGCGCCAGCTCTCCACCACCGCCGAGGCGCTCGGGCTGGAGGCGGAGACTGTCGCAACCGAGGCGGAGCGGCTTCCCTTCGAGGACGAGAGCTTCGACCTCGTCTTCGGTCACGCGGTCCTGCACCACATCCCCGATCTGGAGCGGGCACTGACCGAGTTCCGCCGGGTGCTGCGCCCGGGCGGCGCGATCGCCTTCTGCGGCGAGCCCTCGCGCTACGGCGACCGGTTGGCGGCGGCGCCCAAGCGCGCCGCCCTGTTCGCCGCGCCCGCCTGGCGGCGGCTGGTCGGGGCTCGGCCGCGAGCGATCCCGGAGGGCGAGCAGTCGAACGGCCACGCCCTGGAGGGGGAGGTCGACGTCCACGCCTTCGCGCCGGCCGATCTGCGCCGGCTCCTGCACGATGCGGAGCTCGAGCGGCGGCGGGTCGGCGGTGAGGAACTGCTCGCCAACGCCTGGGGCTGGGGCCTGCGCACCGTCGAGTCCACCGCCGAGCCCGAATCTGTGTCCTACGGCTGGCGCCGCTTCGCCTTCAACAGCTACATCGCCCTGCAGAAGGTCGACACGCGCCTGCTGGAGCCGCACCTGCCGGCCGAGCTCTTCTACAACCTGGTCCTCTCCGCCCGCAAGCCGGCCTGAGCACGAAGGCGGCTCGCGACCGTCTCCAGCGTAGCCCGTACCCGGTCGGGTTCGTGTCGAACCTGCGCTTCCGTGAAGCGGAGTGCGGTCAGCCCTGCCGCCGCATGCGTCTGGTCGCGCAGTCGGTCTCGCGACTGCTGCGCTGGGGTGCGGTGGTCGCGCGGCCCGTCGGTCTCGACGACAAGCCCGAGGTCTGGCCAGTGGAAGTCGACTCGGAAGCCGCTCAGGTTCGCCTGCAGCTCCGGAGCCGAGAGGCCCGCGGCGCGGGCGAGCCGGAGGAACCGCAGCTCCAGCAGGGTGTCGGCAAAGCCCGAACCCTGGCGGTCCAGCAGAGCCTTCAACCGACCTGCGCCCGGGCGAGAGGGGAGCGCCTCGATCGCCGAACGCAGGTCATGCGCATCGATCAGGTCGAGGCGATCCGCCTGGTTCAGCGCTCGCACCAGCAGCGCATCGGCGACGCACGTGGCGAGGTCGACCAAGGTCGTAACGATGTCGGTGACCGGGATCGAGTCGACGACCCGACGCTGGTCGAACCCAGGGCCGCCGAGGGCGGAGGCCTGCCCAGCAGCCGTCAGGCCCGTTCGGCGATGAACGGCAATGCCGGGGCGCCGATGCGGCTGGCCATATGGGACGACGACCTCGATGTCGACGCCGTGGAACGGGCGCAAGACTCCCCACAGCGCCGCGGCGCTGCGATGACTGAGCAGCGCGTCGTCGCCGCAGCTCAGGACCGCCGCCATCCATCGCCCGCGCTGGCCCACCTCCGCTCTGCCGACGGCATAGACCCCGCGCCAGAGCCGATGCAAACGGCCTACGGCAATGCGGTGCTGAATCGCATGCCTGCTCAGGCCGAGGTCCAGCAGCTGCGAGCGTGTGATCACTCCGTGCTGCCGCCTCGCCAGGTTCCACGCCGACGCCGACCATGATGGATTCTTTTTGCCGCCCATAACCGGTAAAAGCGATCAACGAGCCGAGTTCGCCCCCTTGGATGGAGCGGAGAGCTACGAGGCCTTGCGGCGGACGCGGTGGAGCTTGGTGCGGGAGTCGAAGCCCTTGAGGCGTTTCTCGCCGGCGAAGGAGTAGTCGAAGCCGTCGCCCGCGGCCTTCTTCGCGGCGGCCTCGACGAGGACGCTGCCCGGCTTGGCGATCCCGGTGAGGCGGCTGGCGAGGTTGACCGGGCGGCCGTAGTAGTCGCCCGCCTGCACGTGAACCGAGCCGTGGGCGATCCCGGCCCGCAGGCGCGGGAACTCGTCCCCTTCGCTGTCGGCTGCGTCGACCATCCGCAGCGCCGCCTCGATCATCGCCTCGGCGTCGCTGGAGACCAGCATCGCCGCGTCGCCGATCAGCTTCACCAGCCGCACCGGCGGTTCGGCGACGGCCGTGGCAAGCTCGTCGAGCCGGCTGGCGATCAGCCCCAGCTCTTCGGTCTCGACCTGCTCTCCGAGCTTGGTGAAGCCGACGAGGTCGGCAAAGCAGACCGACAGCTCCGAGGTCGCCCCCGGCTCGCCGGCCTCGATGTCGGCGGTGCCGATCACGTCGCGCCGGATCTGCTCCAGCATGTGGGTGCGGAAGGCGTAGGTGAGGATCGGATCGAACAGCGGCAGCATCTGCTCGGCGGCGGCGGCGAAGCGCAGGGCCAGGTCGCGCTCGGTGTCGCCGGGCTGCATCAGGGCCCGCACGATCAGCTCCCGGTTGGCCTCGGCGATCCGGGCGGTCGCCATTCCCACCGTCCGCGTCACCTGCAGCATCCCCTCCTCGGGCAGGCCGGCGTCGCGGAAGGCTTTCACCCGCTTCGCCGTCTCCAGGTCGGCCTCGGACAGCGAACGCTCGTCGGGGTCGGGATAGGGAACGCCGAGAGCGGCGCTCGTGCGTTGCAGGAGACCGAGATCGAGGCCGGACAGCTCCGCCACTTCGCGCGGCGTGTAGCGAGGGCCGTCGCCGGCGAACGCCCGCTCCACCGGCAGCAAGGCCAGCCGTCCCCCCTCCACCGCTTCGCGCAGCTCCCGCAGCGGCACCCCTTCGGCGGTGAGCCGTTCGAGCAGCTCGCAGCGTGCTTCGCGGGCCTCCCCCTCCAGCCCGTCGAGCAGCCCCTCTGCCTCGAAGTCGATCGAGCCCCCGGCCTTGCTCACCGCCGCATTGTGGCGGTTGGCGCCACACCTCGTGCGGCAGCTACCTGCGCGCCTTGTACTCCATCTGCTGCCAGAACTCGCGCAGGCGCCGGGCGTTGATGCTCCGCTGCCAGGAAGGGGGGCGCTTGCCGAAGGTGAACCGGCGCTCGCCGCGACAGAAGCCGCGACTGATTCCCCGGTGCTCGTCCGGCTCGTCCGGCGACGCGGCCCGGTAGGGGCAGAAACCCCAGCCACAGTGCTCGGGACAACCGGTCCCGAGGATCTCGTAGCGGTTCGGGCTGCCACTGAGGCAGTACGGCAGCTCCTCCATGTGGCCGAAGGTCCCGTGGCGGTCGGGCGGGCTGCCCTCCTTGAGGTCGACGAGCAGGGCGACGTCGCCGACCAGCTGCGCGGCTCGGTGGCCGAGGGAGGGAGGCAGGCGTCCGGCGTCCTCGACGTCGTCGCTCCAGACGAAGGCATTCCAGCGCGCCAGCCCGAGCTCGGCACGCTGCATGGCCTTGCGGGCCAGCTTCGCCGCCTGCCGCGCCAGCGGATGGCGCTCCCGCGTCGGGTGAAGTCGATTCGTGAACACGTCGAGGGTGTCTTCGGAGCTGGTGCCGGCGATCGCGTACAGGGCGAGCGCCTGGTAGAGCAGCATTCGCGCGTACCAGGACTCAGCGTGAGGCAGCGCCACGTCGGCGACCAGCCGGCGGTTGCTCACCACCCAGCCCGGGCCCGTGAACGCCTTGGCCGGGTCCGATGCGTGTCGCATCGCGTCGGCCTTGAAGCCCTGGGCCAGCGCCTCCTCCAGCTCGTGGCGGTTGCCCTCGTAGGCGAGCGCCACCAGCGTCTCCAGCTGCAGGCGCGCGTGGTCGAGGGATCCCTCCGGCGAGTCGAGGCGGCTGGCGCGGGCGCCGTCGCTGCCGGCGCCACTCCAGTCGGGCTCGGCTTCGTACCCGTAGTCGGCCCGCAGCTCCTCGCCGAGGCCGCTGACGATCGCCGGCAGGACGCCCCCAAGCGCCCTGAACCCGTCGATCGCGTCCTGTCCCCAGTCGGGCTCTTCGACCAGCTGCAGCGGCAGGCCGTTGGCCGCGCGACGACCGGCGTGCAGAATCCGCGCTTCGATTTCGTGGCCGAGGTGCGGATATGCACGGCAGGCGTTCCACTCCAGCCGCAGGCTGGCGGCCCGCCTCACCGAGTAGTCGGGATCATGGGTGAAGTGGGTCCAGATCAGGCGCCAGGCGGCGTTTCCCAGCTCAGCGACGGCCGGCAGGGCCTGCAGCTTCGTCCAGCGCATCGCGCCTTCGTTTGTCTCGACCTGCTCGAGGATGCGGCTGCCGAGATCGGCGGTCTTGCCGGCACCGTCGCGGGGTTGGATCAGAGCGACGATGTCGGCCGCGGTGGTGAGCTTGATCAGCTCGTCATCGGGATCCTTGCGTTCGTTCGGGTCTGGCGCCACCATCGGATCGAGCTGAACGGCTAGGTCACCGCTCCCGTTCTGAGCCTCGTCCTCCTTCTCACGGCAGAGCAGGCTCGCCAGGGCCCCACCGGCAGAGCGCGGTTCGCCTTCTTTTTTTTCGACTTTCTCGATGAGCCGCGTCGCAATCCGCTCGCCGAGCTGATCCCACCCCGCGTCCGAATCCTGGAGGAAGCGATGGTCCGCGTAGAGCGCCGCGAAGGTGAGCGCCAGGTGGGCGGTCAGCTTCTCGGGATGGTGGTGGTCGACGAGCGTCTCCACCCAGGCGTCGAAGCTGGCCACCCGTTCGCCCGAATCGTCCCGGCGGGAATCCTTCCCTCCCGGGATGGCGTTCTCGTGCTTGCCGAGCTTGGCGAGGGCGCGGCCGGCGAGGAAGGCCTGCATGATCCGGTGCCGGAACTGCGGATCGCCGTGCCAGTCGCACTCGAGGATCCGCAGCCTTTCGCCGCTGTCGATCGCCTCGTGCTGGGAGACCTCCTGCCTGCGACGGATGACCTTCGCATCGATCGTCTGCGGTTCGAAGTCCTGGCGGTCGTCCGCGCCGATGAACTCGACGAGCGTCTTGCGCTTGGGGCGGCCGGTCCGGGTCTCCTCCGGCTCGTCGCCGTGCTCCGCCGCGGCTATGGCCGCCAGCCCGCTCGCGCCGAGCATGCCGAGTGCCGCTCCCTCGAGCGCCCGCATGCTCCGCCTGCGATCGGAACGGTCGATCGCCAGGCTGGGGCGCACCTTGCCGTCGACGATCCGCGCGTGGAAGCAGTCGAGCAGCATGTAGCGGACCCAGATCGGATTCCACTCCCGCCTCCGATCCGACAACCGCCGCCAACGACCCGGGCGCCGCTCATCCCCCCAGCGCTTGGGATCGTCGGGCAGGTCCGGACAGGCGCCCACCGCCGTCAGCTCGGCCAGCGCTTCCAGGTAGAGCGGCGCCTCGGTGAGGTCCCCGCCCCGCACCCAGCGTTCGATTCGCGCGCGCGGCGGCGCGGCCGCGGTGGTGGCGCCGGGCTCGCGCGGCACGGGGCTCGCCACGAGGTCGACGGCGGTCTGGAAGGCAAGCGGCTCCATCGTGATCGCCGAGGCGGCAATCCCGACGGGCACCCCGGCGGGCCGAGCCGTGACGATCACCGCCTGCCCCTCGGTGGCGACGTTCTCCAGCAGGCGCCGCATCAGGAAGCCGGGCTCACCGTCGAAGCCGATCTGATCGATGTCGTCGACAAGGATGGCCAGCCGCTGCCGCCGGCACAGCCATCGCCAGACGATGTCGGCGTCGGCGGCGGTCCGGACCAGCGGCCGAACCTGCTGCTCGAACCGAATCCGAGCGACGTCGAACAGGTCTTCGCTGGTGCGCTCGCCCCGCAGCTCGAGCAGGATCGGGACGAGCCCGATCTTCGCCAGGATCGAGGCGAGGTCGAGGAGGGCCGTCGTCTTCCCCGCCCCCGGGACACCGACCACTATCTGGACGTCCTTCTTGCGCGCGAGGGCGCCGGGAAGCAGCTCGTCGTAGAGCTCGTCGCGGGGAACCGTGTTGACCGGCGGGTCGAGTTCGACGATCTTGGTCGCCTGCTTGGCGAGGGTCGAGCGAAGCAGCGCTTCGGGCTCCTCGATGATCCGGCGCCGCACGCGCCAGGCCGTGTGCGGGCTCTTGATGCCGTCGTGCCAGATCACCGCCACCAGAGCGGCGACGGAGCCGCCAAGGCCCCAGCTCGCGATCCAGTCCACGGGCTCACTGGCGGACGCAAAGGCCACGCTCGCGCAGACCGCGATCAGGGCCGTCCAGATCAGAACCCAAACCGAGAGCGTCTGCAGCGGCCGGTAGAGCCGCAGCCGACTGGCCCAACGTCCGGGCCGTTTGTGGGAGTCGGCGATTCGCCGCCAGATGAAACCCGCGAACTCGACGTGCCAGACGCGTGAGAGCCCGATCTTCCGGCCGCGCCTGCGGGCTCGTGGCGCCGAGACGAACTCCATCGTCCCGCGTCCGGCGCGCTGGCTCTCGGCCGTCGCGGCGAGATGATTGCGGGCCTCCGCCTCTTCCTGCGAGGCCGGCGGGGCGGCGCCATCGCCGGCTCCCCTCTCTGCCCTGGTCCGATCGATTGCCACCTCTTCGCCTCCTCACAATGCTCCCGTCCGGCAGCATTACCGCAAGACAGTTGGCTTATTCCAGCCTAAGCGAGGCAATAGGGGGAAAGCAACCGTGGCCCGTCAGGCGAGCGCCACAGCGCCGCCGCGACGGGGGTCACCGCCGCCGCTGAGGGCGCCGCTGACGGGATCGCGGACGACCGCCTGGACCCCCCCGAAGAAGAGGTTGAGCTGCGGCCGGCGCAGGACCGGGATACCGCGCTCCTCGATCCGTGTCAGAGCGTCCTCGTCGATCCCCGGCTCCGCCTGGAGGATGCCCTGCTCGAAGTGCAGCCGTGGCGCCCGCACCGCCTCGTCGGCGCTCATCCCCTGCTCGACCGCCCGCACGACGGTCTGCAGGATCGCCGAGCGGATGCGGTTTGAGCCGGCGCTCCCCAGGCCCAGCTCGATCTCGCCGTCGCGCAGGACGACGGTCGGCGCCATCATCGACGGCACCCGGCGGCCCGGCGCGATCGCGTGGAAGCCGAGCGGGTTGAGGTCCTCCTCCCCGAGCATGTTGTTGAGGATCACACCGGTGCCGGGGACGAGCACGCCGGAGCCGGAGCCGTTCGAGCAGGTGACGCTGGCGCACATGCCGTCGCCGTCGAGCACGGAGATGTGGGTGGTCGAGCCCAGCAGGTCGCCGGGAGAAGGCGGCGCCGAGCCCGGGCCGCGAGGTGCCGCCGCGGCGATCCGGTCCAGCTCGGCCGGGTCGAGCAGCGCCGCATGCAGCTCGTCGCCGTAGAGGGCCTCGGCGAAGGCCTCGTCGCGTGCCGCGTTGGCGGCGTCCATCGCCGCGACCAGCTGCTCCGGCCCGCTTGCGGCCCCCAGCCGCTCGAGTAGACCGAGCGCGTAGGCGATCAGGATTCCGCCCGAGGAAGGGGGCGGGTTCGTCAGCACCTCGGTACCGCGGAACGGGGCCCGGATCGGCCGGCGTTCAATCGCCTCGTAGCGAGCGAGATCGGTGGCGCCGAGGGTGCCGCCGTGCTCGCGAACGAAGCCGCTCAACGCGGCCGCGACGTCGCCGCGGTAGAACGGCTCCGCCCCCTCCGCCGCAAACCTTTCCAACGCCTCGGCCAGTTCGGGGAAGCGGAATACGTCCCCCTCCCCCAGCCTCTGCCCGTCCGGCGCGTACAGCCCCCGGGTCTCCTCCAGGCGCTCGTGGATCGGCCAGAGGATCTCGAAGATGTACGCCTGCTGGGTGTTGACCGGCGCGCCCTCGCGGGCGAGCTCGACCGCCGGCGCGGCGAGATCGGCCAGAGGCGCCGTGCCGAACCGCTCGAGCGCCAGCTCGAGGCCGGCAGCCGTGCCGGGCACCCCGCACGAGGCCGGTCCGACGTAGAACGTCTGCACCGTCTCGGCGTCGAAGTGGACCGGGACTGGAATCAGCTCGACACCCCGCTCGATCCCATCGAGCCCGGGTGCGGCGACGAAGAAGTCGATCAGCACCGTCTCCTCGCCTCGGTGGACCATCATGAAGCCACCGGCGCCGAAGCCGGTCAACGGGCTCTCGAGAGCAAACGAGCCGAGGACGGAGGCGACCGCGGCGTCGACCGCGTTGCCTCCCTCGCGAAGGACCTGCGCCCCCGTCTCGGCGGTGATCGGGTGCCCGGCGGCGACGACCCCTGACATGGGGCGCGATGCTAACCCGGCAGGAACTCTGGGACGTCGAGGCTGCTGAGCTCGCCGGCCTTCTCGGAGCGAGCCGGGCGGCCCGTGTCCTTGGTGCGGCGAATCGTCGGCTCGGCCACGCGGCGCGGCGGGACGCCGCGGCCGTCGAAGCGGGTGGCGACGACGGTGACCCAGATCTGGTCGCCCAGCTCCTCGTCGATGTTGGCGCCGAAGATGATGTTGGCGTCGGGATGGGCCGCCTCGCCGACCAGCTTCGCCGCCTCGCTGACCTCGACCAGGGAGAGGTCGGCGCCGCCGGTGATCGAGAGGAGGATCGCCCGCGCCCCCTCCATCGAGGTCTCCAGCAGCGGCGAGGAGATCGCTTTTTCGGCGGCCAGCACGGCCCGGCCCTCGGGTCCGCTGCCCATGCCGATCCCGAGCAGAGCCCGGCCCGCGTCGGACATGATCGTCCGCACGTCGGCGAAGTCGAGGTTGATCAGCGCCGGCAGGGTGACGAGGTCGGAGATTCCCTGAACGCCCTGTCGCAAAACGTCGTCGGCGACCTGGAAGGCCTCCACCATCGAGGTCTGCTGGTCCAGCACCTCGAGCAGGCGGTCGTTGGGGACGACGATCAGGGTGTCGACCTCGGCAGCCAGTTCGTCGATCCCGGCATTGGCCTGGTTGCCGCGCTTGGAACCCTCGAAGCTGAACGGTTTGGTGACGATGCCGACCGTGAGCGCCCCGACCTCGCGGGCGAGGCGGGCGATCACCGGCGCGGCGCCGGTGCCGGTGCCGCCACCCGCGCCAGCGGCGACGAAGACCATGTCGGAGCCCTTCAGCAGGCGCTTGATCTTGTCCTGCTCCTCGAAGGCGGAGCGGTGGCCGACCTGGGCGTCGGCGCCGGCGCCGAGCCCGCGCGTCTGTTCTTCGCCGATGTGGACGGTGACGTCGGCGACGCAGAGCTGCAGCGACTGCAGATCGGTGTTGACGGCCATGAACTCGACCCCGGGCACGTTGGCGTCGACCATCCGGTTGACGGCGTTGACGCCGGCGCCGCCGACGCCGACGACGCGGATCACCGGCTGGTGCGGCTGCCCAGAGCCGGGCGGCTCGTACTCAGGTTCCTCCCGCCCATATCTGGGAGCTTCGGGCCCGGCCTCCCGAGCCACTGGCTCGCGAGCGAGAGGCTCCTCGAAGACCCTTTTGAGCCTTTCGGGCGGCGACTCAGCCGCTCCTCCGGCGGGTGGCGTGGGGCTGGGCTCCTCGCCCGCAGCCTGCGAGGACGAGGAGTCCTGCCCCGCGACAGGACCCGCCGGCCGGGGCTCAGACTCGTCGGACGTAGATCGGAAGAGATCCGAGAGAGGACCCTCTCGCATACTTGCGCGCTTACGCCGACTCATTCGCAAGGACCTCCTCAGCCAGGTCGCGGTAGTAGTTCGCGGCGTTGCTCTGAGGATCGTACTTGAGCACGCTGGCGCCCTTCACCGGGGCCTCGGCGAATTTGATCGCCTTTTTGATCCGCGATTTGAAGACCAGCTCGCCGAAGTTCTCCTCGAGGATCTCCACCGCCTCCTTGGCGTGGACGGTGCGCGAGTCGAGCATCGTCGGCAGGATGCCCTCGATCCGCACGTCAGGGTTGAGGTTCTCCTGGATCATCTTCAGCGTGTTCTGGAGCTGGACCAGCCCGCGCATCGACAGATACTCGCACTGGACCGGGACGATCACCTTGCTCGCCGCGGTCAGCGCGTTGATGGTCAGCAGGCCGAGGCTGGGCGGCGTGTCGATGCAGACGAAGTCGTAGTCGCCGGCAACCTCTTTCAGCGCCTTCTCGAGCGAGCGCTCACGGCCGATCTTGGTGCTCATCGCGATCTCGGCGCCGGCCAGGTCGATCGAGGCGACGGCGATGTCGATCTCGCGCTTCTGGATGATCTCGGAGATCGGCATGTCGTTGACCAGCACGTCGTAGAGGCTCTTTTCCACCTTGTCCGGGTCGATCCCCTGGCTCATCGTCAGGTTTCCCTGCGGGTCGAGGTCGATGCAGAGCACCCGGTGCCCGGACTCGGCAAACGCCACGGCAAGGTTCAAGGTCGTGGTCGTCTTGGCAACGCCACCCTTCTGGTTGGCGAAGGCGATCACCTCGGCGTGCTTGGTGGGCGTCTCGGCCTCAGGCTCCTCGGCAACGGCTTCATGCCGACTCGGAGCAATCAAGTCTCTGGCCATCATCCGCTCCGGCTCGTCCAGCTCGTCGATCTCAACCCCTTCGCCGACAGCTGGCACGTCGGTGGCTTCATCTCTGTCCGCGGTGGAGGAGGTGGTATCTGACACCGCCCCTCCCGCGGGTGGCATGGACGAGGGGTCCTTGCCCGCAGCCTGCGAGGACGAGGACCCCTCGTCCATGACAGGACCCGCGGGCCGGGGGGTCTCCGGAACAACCTCCTCCATCTCCTGCAGCTCTTCGACGATCGGGTGCTCCTCCTCGACGACGGTGGGCACGGACTTGGACTTTCGGCTGAGGAATCCCATTGCGCGGGTATTCGCATGGGCAGCGGCTTTTCCTCCCGCCCCGCGAAATTGCTAGGAATCACCCGATCCCCTTGCCCGACCTCCTCGACAAGCGCCTGGTCTTCGTGACCGGCAAGGGGGGTGTCGGCAAGACCACCGTCGCCGTCGCGCTCGGCTTGCGGGCAGCCGCCGCCGGCAAGCGAACGATCGTCTGCGAGGTCTCCTCGCAGGAGAACGCCTCGCGGATCTTCGAGCACACGGAGGTCGGCTTCCACGAGGTCGAGATGGAGGAGAACCTGTGGTCGATCTCGATCGACCCCGACGAGTCGATGCGCGAGTACGTGCTGCTGCAGCTGAAGGTGCGGGCAATGCGCGACCTGCTCTTCCGCAGCCGCATCTTCACCTACCTCGCCGCCGCCACCCCGGGCCTGAAGGAGCTGGTGACGATCGGCAAGATCTGGGAGCTGGCCCAGCTCGACCGCAAGGTGAAGAGCGGGCGCAAGTACGACCTGGTGATCGTCGACGCCCCCGCCACCGGCCACGGGATCGGCTTCCTGCAAACGCCGCGCACCTTCGCCGCGATCGCCCGCGTCGGCCCGATCCACTCGCAGGCCCAGCAGCTCGACCGGTTGATCACCGACCAGGAGCACACCGGCACCGCGATCGTCGCCCTGCCGGAGGAGATGCCGGTCAACGAGTCCGCCGCGCTGGAGGCCGAGCTGCGCTCCGAGGTCGGCATCGCCGTCGACCGCGTCTATCTCAACGGGCTCTATCCGGAGCGCTTCTCCCACCAGGAGGCCGAGCGCCTGGCCGAGGTCGCCGCCGGCGAGAACGGACTGGTTCGCGCCGCTGCCCGGGCCGCCGTCTCCGAGCACGGCCGCGCCCGCTCCCAGCGCGCCCAGCTCGCCCGCCTGCGCCGCCGGGTCGAGGCGCCCGTGAGGACGCTTCCCTTCCTCTTCGAGCCGGAACTGGGCCTCGAGGCGGCGCGCCAGCTGGCCAAGAGGCTGCACTGATGTCAGCCGTCGACGAGATCCTCGAGGGCAAGGACATCTGCATCTGCGCCGGCTCGGGCGGGGTCGGCAAGACCACCACCGCGGCGGCGATCGCGACCGGCATGGCGGCGCGCGGGCTGAAGGTCTGCGTGCTGACGATCGATCCGGCCAAGCGACTGGCCGACTCGCTCGGCCTGAAGGAGCTCGGCAACGAGGCGAAGCAGGTCGACCCGGCGCTGCTCGAGCGGCACGGGGTCGAGATGAAGGGCGAGCTGTGGGCGATGATGCTCGACGCCAAGGCCACCTTCGACGAGCTGGTCGCTCGCCAGGCGCCCGACGAGGAGTCGCGCGACCGGGTCCTCGACAATCGCATCTACCAGCAGATCTCCAGCGCCCTCGCCGGCTCGCAGGAGTACATGGCGATGGAGAAGCTGTTCGAGCTGCACACCGAAGGCCGCTTCGACCTGCTCGTCCTCGACACGCCACCGACCCGCAACGCGCTCGACTTCCTCGACGCGCCACGCCGCCTCACCCAGTTCATCGAAGGTCGCTCGCTGCGTGTCTTCATGCGGCCGTCCGGAATCGCGGCCCGGGTCGCCGGGCGCAGCGCCACCGTCGCCCTCGGCGTCCTCAAGCGGATCGTCGGCTTCGACCTGCTCGCCGACCTGGCCGAGTTCTTCAACGCCTTCAGCGGCATGGTCGACGGCTTCCAAGCCCGCGCCAAGCGGGTCAACACCCTGCTCGCCGACCCCCACACCTGCTTCCTCGTCGTCTGCGGCCCGCAGGGGGAGCCGATCGACGAAGCCGTCTACTTCCACCGCAAGCTGGTCGAGGCGAAGCTGCCCTTCGGCGGCGTCATCGTCAACAAGGTCCACTACCCGGCCGAGCGCCTGCGTGGCGACGGCGGCGACCTGCGGGCGGCGCTCGTCGAGCGCCTGGGAGACGACGAGCTAGCCGGCCGCGTCGCCGAGAACTTCGCCGACTACCAGGCGCTGGCGGAGCGCGACGCCCGCAACATCGAGCACCTGGCCGCCGAGCTGCGAACGAGCGGCGTGATCCGCGTCCCCTACCTCGACGAGGACGTCCACGACCTCGGCGGCCTGGCCGAGATCAACCGCTACCTCTTCGCCAGCAGCGACGAGCGCGAGGCGCTCGCCGCCGGCCGGACCTAGTGTGGCGAGTCATCCGTCATATAGACGGATGACTCGCCACACTCAGCCGGCACGGCGATCGTAGTGGTCGTAGTCGAGCTCGCGTACTTCCCAATCGGCGTCCTCGGGGACCGGGAAGAGGTGGCGCACGGTCGGGGTGTCTATCCGCTCGCGGTGGGTGACGTCCCCTTCGATCGACGGGAAGTCAAGGGTGCCCTCCTCCTCCACCTCGACCTCCTGCAGCCAGTCGGTGGCGGTGATCCGGATTTCGTGCTCGGCCGGGATCGGCTCCATGATGCGGGTTTCTTCCATGTCGAGGTCCTCCTGGTGTTGCGACTCGGTGATCGCGATCTCGGGCTCGGTGGCACCGATCTCTCGGCTTGGCTTGGTGACAGAAATCTCAGGCTCCCGCTCGGGTGAGTCCAGCTCCTGCGCCGCGACGGCGATCTCGACGTCGCCGGCGTCGAGGCCGGTGGCGATCAGGGTCTCGTCGGCAGCCTCGTTGAGGTCGCCGCCGAGCTCGCCGAGGGCGGCCTCGCGCAGGATGCGGCGGACTGTCTCCTCGACCCAGGTGGCCAGCTCGTGTGCCTGCTCGCCGGCACGAGCGCCGCCCATCAGCGAACGCTCCAACTCCATCGCCGCTTCCAGCCGCTCACGGGCGGCGAGCCGGTCGACCGAGCCGTCGGCGATCAGGGCGGCGGCACGCATCGGCAGCGAGGCGCCAACCGGGCCCTGGCCGTCGAGCACGGCGCGCAGGGCCAGCAGATGGTCGCTGAGCCCGTCGAGTGGCGTCTCCCTCTCGCAGCCCAGCTCGAAACGGCCCACCGCCCAGGCCAGTGGCCCGGATGGGTCGGGACGGGCCTCGAGCGCGCTCGCCAACCCGGCGAGCTGCTCGGCCTCATCGTCGCTCAACCGGTAGCCGCCGTCGCGTGGCGCGGCTGCGCCCGTCGCGACCCGGCGCCAGTGGCCCTCACCGGTGGGAGCGAAGGCGTGCGGGCCAAGCCCGACCCCGCCCCGCTTGAAGAGGCGCAGAACGCTGATCAGCTCGTGCAGCTGGGCCAGCGCCTCGACGGCGCTCTCGGCGCTCTCGCCCTGCTCGGCGATAGCCAGGAACTGCGGCTCCCAGGCGGCCCGGCCCATGCCCTCGCTGCGCATCGCCTCGACCGGGGCCTCGAAGGTGTCGGCGCGGACGATCTGCACGCCGCGCGGCAACGGCAGGCGCGTGGCCGTCATCCGCAGCCCGGCGACCGGGGCGACCAAAAGGTCCGCCTCGTCGGCGTCGCCGACCTGGGCGTCGAGAACCGCGAGCGCACCGTCCAGCCGCTCCCGGTCGAGCGCGAAGTCGGTGCAGCCGTCCCAGAGCGAGGCGACGAAGCTCGTCAGCATGCTGGCGGCGCGCTCACCCGGCTCGGCCGGCACCGCCTCGCCGCGCTGCTCGAGGTAGGGCGCCGCGACGCCGGCGAGGTCGACCGCTTCGCGGGCCGGCTCGAAGGCCGGCAGCGAGCGCAGCTCGCCCTCGCGCTCGCGCACGTAGCGCGCGGTCAGCGGCACGTAGCTGTGGAAGAAGGCGTCGTCGGGCCCGGCCTGCTCGGCGACATCGAAGGGAAGCTGGTCGCCGCTCGCGACCAGGGTGCTGAAACGGGTCGCGGCCTCGGTTGCCAATCGCTTCAGGGCCTCGTTGAGCAGCGGATCGCGCACCCCCCAGGCTTCAGCCCCCCCAGGCACGCTCCTGCGCCTGCACGACGCCTTGCAGGACGTGCCGTGAGTTAGCCGCCCATATGGGCGGCTAACTCACGGCACGTCTGGGTTAGACGGCGGCGGGGGCGCGCTCGGCGGCTTCGACCTCTTCGGTCATCAGCCAGCGCCTGCCGTAGCGGCGCATGTCCTCGATCAGCGGCACCAGCGCTTTGCCCTTCTCGGTCAGCGCGTACTCGACCCGAGGCGGCACCTCGGGGTAGGTGTGGCGCGCGACGACGCCCTCCTCTTCGAGCGCCCGCAGGCGCAGCGACAGCGTCCGCGGGCTGATTCCCTCCAACGAACGCTCCAGCTCGCAGAAGCGACTGCAGCCCTCAGCCAGGTCGCGGATCACCAGGAGCGTCCACTTGCCGCAAACCACGTCGGCCGTGCGGCAGACGGGACATCGGGAGTTGCTCTCAGCGCTCATCGCAGAATCGTCGAATCGACGCGCGAGGCGGATTCGAAATCACCTCGCTTCAGCGAGTGTAGCGCTATCGCTTCAGTTACTGAAGTTTTGGGCGAGACCAAGGGATCGAGGCTGCATCGAGCCCGAGGCGGAGCCCGCCTTGGCGGACTGCTTCGGCACGTCGACTTCGACGAAGTCGATGCTCTCGACCTTGAGCCGGAAGGCCCGACCCGGCGATTCGGTCAGCAGATCGACGGCCTCGTCCTCACGCAGGAAGAGGAGCCTGCAGCTCTGCATGCCGCCGATGCAGGCGCCGTTCCCTCGCACCAGCGTCACTTCAGGCGAGACGTCGAAGGCCGCGCGCTCACCGTTCTCGGAGACGCCAATGAAGACCAACAGCGGTTTCTTCTTGGGCAACAGGCTCCCCAGCGCCAAATCCTCGTGCAGCTTCAGGTCCCCCGAGCCGGCGACGCCGAACCGGACATCTGGCCGGAAGCCGAAGAAGCGCATGCCGTCGGAATCGACACTCGGATTGGGATTGCCGCCGCCCGAGCCCTCACCGGCTGACCCTCCGCCAGAGGAGCCGGGCGAGGCGCCCGAGCCGGGCGAGCCGCCTGCTTCGGGGGAGGACGATCCGGGCTCCTCGATCTCGGTGATGCTCTCATCGACCTCGGTGACGGTGGCGGCACTCGAGCTGCCGCCACCGGCCACAGCGCTCCCTTCCGTGCTCTCGAGCAGAACGGCCGCGGGCACGCCGGTGTAGCGCTGCTTGAAGGGATCGGTGGGAGTGCGACCGCGCAGTCGCTTGCGGTAGTCGCGCAGGCCGGGCTTGGCCTCGACGACGGCGAGAGCCGAGTCGTCTTCGATCTCCAGGCGCACCGATTCCGCCGCCTGCTCCGGCGTCTCGGCGGGCATCGGTTCATCGGAGCCGCCCATCAGGAACGGCACAGCCGCGATTGCCACCACGACCAGCGCCACGACCGGCAGCAGGCGCCTGTCGCGCATGTCGTAGTAGACGTCCGCCAGAAAGGGCGGCACCTTGAGGTCGGGCATCTTCAGCTCCGGTCCCAGTCGCTTCATGGCGTCGCTCCGATCGTCGTCGCCGCGGGCGTGGCGGTCGGCGGCGCCGTCGCCGTCGCCCCACCGGTGGCGCCCTCGCTCGGCGGGGTCAGATAGGTGGTCAGGGAGAAACTGGCCTGCAGGGCAGGGAAGCCGGCGGCCGGATCGGCCTCGAGCGAGAAGCCATCGATCGTCACCAGCCGCCCCTCGACCGTGACCTCGTCCTCGCCCGTCTTGACCAGCGAGTCGAGGCCCTTGATGAAGTCGGCGATCTCGAAGAAGTTGCCGTCGAAGGCGACGGTGTAGGGCATCACAGCAAGGCCCGCCGGGCCGATCGCGGCGCCGAGCGGCAGCAGCGAGGCAGCGGCCTCGGTCGCCGAGATGGGCGTCCCTTCGCTTGCGGCCGGCGCCGTGGCAGGGGCTTCGGCTTCCACGGAGGCAGGGGCCAGCTTGACTTCGCGGAACGTACCTCCGGCCGCATCGGAAATCCGATTCATCTGGACCAGCAGCGAGGCAACATCGTCGTCCCCCGGCACTGCCTTGCCCAGCACCACCAGCCGCTGGTATTCGCTGGGGAACTCGTCCCGCGCCGCCTCTCCTTCGGCCACTTCGGCTTCATGCTGCGACAAAGACGCCTTCAGATCCTCGACCTGGGTTCCCAGTTTCTGGGCTTCGTCGCGCTTGGGGCTGAGCAGCATCGTCCAGAAGACGAACCCCAGGACGGCGAGGGCGACGACAGCTGCGACTGCCCGGTTGGTCGAATTCATCTGCAGTTTCATCTCATTCGCCTTCCGAGCTCTCGGCGGAGGTCGTTTCGGTGGTTTCGGTGGTCGCCGGCGCCACTTCCCCGGTTGAAGCAGCGGCGGGGACGGGCGCTGCGTCGAAGGCGACGACGATCTGGAATTTGGCGATGAACTTGCGGGTCCGGCACTCGTCGCCGCTCGACTGCGAGCCCCCTTCGCCTCCGCCGGACGCGGCGGTCTCGCCTTCCTCCCCCAATTCCGAGGATTCGACGCCGACACGCGTCACCCCATCTATGTCCTTCAGCGCCGTGACGAATCCGGCCACGGCCTCCTGGCCGGTGGCGCAACCGCTCAGTTCAAGGGCCGGGCCCGGCGCCGAGGCCCGCAGCCCCGAGCCATCGCCAGAGTCGCCGCCGCCAAGGCCGGGCGCCGCGGTCGCGTTGAGGGAAACGAGCCAGGCATCGCTCGGCAGGATCAAAGCCAGTTCCCGCATCACCCGCTCCCAGTCGAAGCGGCTATCCGCCAGGCTGGCGACCGTCGTCACCCGCTGTTCGCTGAGGTTGCGGAATTCGGTGTAGGCGACGAGACTTTCGGCCTTGGCCTGCGCTTCGGCGTCCTTGACCTCGAGCCGCGCCACCTCGCCTTCGCGCTCGGAGATCTGGTTGTTGGCCAACACCAGCGCGGTCACGGCAGCCAGGACCGCGACGAGGGCGGCAACCAAGACGTAGACGAGGGGGCCGCTGCGCAGCGGCGCCTGCTCCCCACGCCGCTCCTCGACCGGTATCAGGTTGACGGGGCGCATCGCTCAGTCCTCCAGCGCCAGTCCGTAAGGAAGGGTCAACCGGGCCGCCGCAGCATCGTCGAGCCCGGCAAGCGCGGCTGGGCGAGCGACCGCGATCGGCAGCCCGAGACCCTCCATCCGCACCGCCATGCCGGCGATCGCGCTGCCGGGGCCGCAGAGGACGATCCTCTCGACCGGCACCGCACCTTCCTGGGCGCCGTAGTAGTCGAGTGAGAGACGAAGCTCGTCGATCAGGCCGGAGACGCCCTCCTCCAGGGCGCGGCGCGACTCAGCGACCATCTCCGGGTCACCCTCGATCTCCTCCGGGGGGCCCTCCAAGCCGACGTGCTCGAGCCATTGCGTCGCCGTCTCGGCGTCGAGGGCGCGGGTGCTGGCAAGCCGATCGGAGATCGCCTCCAGGCCAACGTGGGAGACCCTGGTGAAGAGACATGCCCTCCCCCGCGCCACGGCGAGATTGGTGACGTCGCCGACGTTGCAGTAGAGGACGGTCGCGCTCGGCTGCGGCTCAGTTGGTGCGTCGGCGCTCACCTCGCCGTTGCCGGCGAGGGCGCGGATCATCCCGAAAGCGGAGAGATCGACCCCGACCGGTTCGAGCCCGGCCCGACGGAGCGGCCCGATGAAGGAGGACACCATGTCGCGGCGAGCGGCCACGACCACCACGTCGACCTGCGGCGAGGAGCCCTCCTCTGCCGGGACCCCGCCGACGACCTGGTGCTCGAGCACCGCCTGGTCGAGCGGCATCGGCATCTGCTCCTGCGCCTGGAAGCGGACGGCGGCCTCCATCTCCTTCGGGTCCTCGATCGCCGGCAGCCGCATCATGCGAACGACCACGCGCTGGTTGCCGACCCCGAGCCGCACCTGCTTGGCGAGCTTGTGCTCGGCGAAGAGCGACTTCAGCGCCTCGGCCAGCTTGTCGGCGTCGAGTACCTCGCCCTCGTGGAACGCCCCCGGCGCCAGCGGCCCGATCGCAGACGCGGTCACCTGCGCCGACCCATTGGCCTGCACTTCGGTCGCGGCGATGCTGCCCGCCTCGATGTCGAGGCCGACGACGGTACCGGTCTTCTTCTGCCTGGTCAGTCGCATGAGGAGGTTGGCTGCGAGGCCGCTAGGCACGCCCGCTCTCTCTCAATCGACAAAAAAGCCGTAAACCTTTCGCCCTGCAATTACTCATTTATGGGAGAACCTGGACGGCTCTACGAGGACCGCCGAGCCCGGCCCTCAGAAGGCGCCCAGATACCAGTCGATGAGCTCGTCGCCCGCGAAGAGGCCAACCATCCCACCGAGGGCGAGGAACGGCCCGAACGGGATTGCTCGCTTACGGGCCGCCGCGCCATGGCGGGCCATCATCGCCAGCCCGACCAGCGACCCAGCCAACAGCGCCACCAGGATCGCCGGGGCCACGTCGCGGCCGAGGTACAGGCCCATCAGCGCGGCCAGCTTGACGTCGCCCAGTCCCATCCCGCGCGGATACGCGAGCGCGGCGGCGAGAAGGAGCCCGCCCGCCCCTGCCGCAGCGATCGCCCTTTCGGGCAGACTGCCGGGGTCGGTTGGGGCCACGATCGCCACCGCGAGGATCGCCGCGACGAGCAGGATCTTGTTGGGGATGATCCGCCGCTCGAGATCCGTCAGCGTCACCGCGAGCAGCGTCGTGACGAAGACGAGGCCGAGCAGCAGTTGGGCCGGCTCGTCCTGGAAGACCAGCGCCGTGACGGCGAAAAGGGCGCCCAGCACCAGCTCCGTCAGCGGGTAGCGGGACGAGATCGGCGCCCCGCAGCAGCGCGCCCTGCCCCGCAACAGCAGCCAGGAGAGGACCGGGACGTTGTCGTAGGCGGCGATCTGGGCGCCGCAGGCGGGGCAGTGCGAGCGCCCGCCGACCACCGACTCGCCTCGGGGCACCCGGTGGGCGACCACGGTCAGGAAGCTGCCGAAGATCAGGCCGGCCGGGAAGAGGAGAATCGCTGGCATCGTCGCCAACCGGTATCGGCTTCCCCTGCCCCGGGTTTAGCCGCGGCAGCGGGCGCTCAGGGCCAGGTGGGGAGGGTGCCGGTCGTGTTGAGCTGGATCCGGCTGTCGAAGCTGGGCTCGTCGTAGAGAATCTGGACGCCGCTTTTCGAGCCGTCGTCGACGCTGAGCGCGAGCCCGAGGCGCGAGCCCGGGGGCAGCACCACCTCGCCTCCCGTGGCGGCGTCGAAGTCGAACGACATCGTGATCTCGGTCCAGCCGGCGCTGGGCCAGGGCGAGCCGCTGTAGGTGAAGTAGGGAAGGCTTTTGAGCGGCTGCACCACCGCGACGTCGGCGCCGGCTTTCCGCACGAAGAGCCAGACGCACATCTGCGCCGCGTAGACGCCGCCCTCGATCGACTGCGTCCAGAGGCTCAGCGTCGCGTCCCCCGTCAGCGTCAAGTCGGTCGACGCGCTCGGGATCGGCGGCGTGATCCACTTGTGCAGCTTCCGGAACATGTCGCCGTCGCCGTCCGGTCCGCTCGCCACTGCGGTCGCCGGCATCGCGCCGCAGTCGCTGCCGACCATCAGCTGCAGCCCCTTGTCGTGATCGGGGCTGCCCAGCGGCTCGACGTCGGTCGCGTAGTCGTAGACGGGCGTCTCGAGCGTCAGCGGGGGCGCCGAGGGCCAGAGCAGGTCCGGGGCGCCGGGATCGTTGCCGGTTTTGAGGCCGCTGCTGCATTCCCCGCGCGTGTTGTGCGCGAGGTGGTCGCCCTCGATCTCCAGGCGGCTGCTTTTCTCACAGGTGGTGTCGGTAAGCCAGAGGAGCCAGGGCGTAACCGAGCCTCCGCCGGGAGCGGGCCCGGGGTTCTCGGAGGGCTCAGCTTCGGGATCGATCACCTGGCCCTGGATTTCCTGGTAGCGCCGGACGCCGCCGGAGGCGGTCGTGTCGAGCCTCACGACGACGATCACGCGCTTCAGGAACTCGCCGTCGTCGCACAGCGAAGGAATGCAGTTGTCCCAGACGACGTAGCGGTGGACCGAGCCCTTCACGTCCTCCACTTCGAAGCTTTCGGGCCCGGGCGCGACGGAGCCGCCGGAGATCAGCGGCTTCAGCCCGGTCCCGTTGCGGTTGGTGTAAAAGGCGGTGCCGACGACCCGCGAGTTGGGGTTGTCCTCGTCGCTCACCTGGGACGGCAGGGTCGTCATCGCGATCTCCTCGTACGGCAGCGCTTTGATCTCCTCCATCTCCCGCTGCAGGACGTTGGCCACCGCCTGGCTCTGCTCGACCCGAAAGGTGTTGCGGGTGGCGGTGTCGACCATGCCCAGCACGCCCAGGCTGCCGACCACGAGGATCATCCCGGCGACGATCACCTCGACGACGGTGAGGCCATCCTCTCCCCCGCCTCGCCCTGCCGCGCTGGCTCCGATCGCTCTCATGAGGACTCGCCGTTGCGCAGCGTGGCCCCGTCCGCCACCACCACCGGGCCGGCGCCCGGCTGCGTCGCGAAGCTGAGCTCGACGCCGACGTAGGTGGGATCGGTCGACGGCGCGTAGTCGAAGACGTCCGTCGACGCCAGGCCGCTCACAACCTGCACAGGGGCGCCGGATGGGCTGCCGTCAGGGTCCGCCACCGTCCGCGAGCAGGCGCTCGCCGAGCAGGAGTAGGTCACGCGGCAGGTGATCGAGCTGGCGGCGGGCGAGCCGGTGCAGGACGATTGCTTGACGTAGGTGATTAGCGCCAGCTGGTTGGCGGTCGGGGTGGGAACGGCCAGCACGTCGAGGCCCTGGCGCAGCTCCCGGGTGATCCGCTCCGTCGCAACCCGGCCCTGCTGGACCGCCGTCACCTGGGAGCTGGTGCGAGGTCCGCTGCGGACGGCGCCGATGAAGACGGTCACCGCCCCACCGAGCACGACCATCCCGATCGTCATCGCTACGAGCAGCTCCACCAGGGTGAAGCCCCGCTCCGAGGACCGCGGTGCCCCGGCCGCTTCGCCGACCCGTGCCACCGCTCAGCAACCTTCGTCGGGCACGACAGTGGGCGTCGCCGAGCAATCGACGAAGCGGTCGACCACGAAATGCGGAGCCGTGTTGGGGATCACGAAGGCGTCGGTCCCGCTGCTGGTCCAGATCTGCGCTTTGGAGTCGAGATGGACCGATTTGCCGGCCATCGCGCCGCAAAACTTCGTGTTGCTGTCCAAGTCGATGTCGGTGTAGGGGGCGTAGACGACGAAGTTCTGCTCGCAGGGGCCGTCCACCGCCGTGTTGCTGTTCAGGAGGATCGTCGTCTGGACGTCTTTCGAACCGACGAACAGCAGCGCCACGTTGACCGATTTTCCGACGGCAGCGGTGATCCGCGAGTTGGACAGCAGTTCGAGCTGGGCCGTCCCCGCCTCGTAGTCGCATGCCTCTGGCGAGTCGAAGAAGATTTTCACCTGCACCCCAGCGGCGATGTAGAGCGAGCTGTTGCTTTTCAGCGTCAGTTTGCAGAAGCTGTAGACGCCGCCGCCGAGCGTCACCGAGCTGTTGTTGTCGATCAGCAGCTCCCTCTCGCCGCATTTGCCAGCTTTGCCGTCGCCGTTGAACCCGTTCCAGCAGGCGTCGCCTTTTTTGCCGCTGATCAGGTCTTCCCCGAACAGCCGGTCGTTGTCGTTGTTGGTCGGGGCATCGCCCTGGTTGACAGGGGGCAAGCTGATTTCGTCTTCGATCTCCGTGCCCGAGGTCGTGCAGTTGATGTCCGAGTAATAGCCGCCGCCGCTCAGCTCTTTGCCGATGCCGACGCTCGCGGGACCGCAGTGTTTCGCGTTGCTGGCCATCGTGATGTCGCCGTTGGTCGCCGAGCCGGAGTGGATCTGCGAGTTCGAGTCCAGCGTGATCCCGTCCTCGGAGAGGACGTCCGCATCGAGGAAGGGGCTCTGGCCGCTCGACGAGCTGGCGTGGACGTCGAGGCGGCGGGTGACGCCATCGACGGCGCCCACCGCGACGACGTCGAGTTCGGTCCAAGCGATTTCGCCGTTGGCCAGCATCGAGCTGGTCGGTTTCGCGCGGTAGCTCACGGTGTCGCCGTTGACCGTCGTTCCCGCGACTTCGGCGCACCATCCATCGGCCTCCGGAAAAGTGGATCCGACGGGCGCGCATGGAGCGGCTGCCGGCGCCTTGCCGTAGCGGTTGAACCGCAGCAGCGCCTGGCTGGCGCCCGACTCGGCAACCGCCAGCGCCGACTTGGTTCCCTGGTCCCGCACCGTGCCGCCCTGCCCCTGGATCGAGGTCGCCACCGCGGCCCCAGCCACACCGAGCGCGGCGACGATCATCAGCAATACGGTCGGCACGGCGAAGCCCTGCTCGGAGGCAAGGCGGGAGCCGACCGCCCGGGCAAAACGCCGGGCTGGGCTCAGGGGAGATCGATCGCGAGTAGCCATACGTCCATGTCTAGATCGACGCTTTGGGCTCTACCTTGAGCGATTCCCTCAGAACCGCCCCGCAAAGCCGAATCGCTGGACGTATCGACCATGCGTCCGACCCAAAAATCGGTAGAAAAAAGGCGGGCCCGAAGGCCCGCCTTTTACAGAACTACAGCACCGCTAGACCAGCGATGTCTTCTAATCGAGACTAGTCCCAGGTCTCGTCCGCGGGACAGCCTGCGTTCCCGTCTGCGGTTGCGGGACCGCACGTGTAGTTCACCACGCCACTGGCGAGACGAGAGATTTCGAATTCGTTGTCGGTCACCGGCGAGGTGACGGTGACGGTGTAGGTATCCGCCGTGGCAGCCACCTCCGACAGGTACGGATCGGTTGCACTGACGGTCACGTTGATCGTCTCCTCGATGGCGTTCAGGGCTGCGGGATCTCCATTAGCCCCGACATAGGAGCCGTCGTTGTCGGTGGCGAACGTCTCGATCGCCGTCTGCGCCGAACGGACCATCGACTTGGCCTGCGCGTCGTTGGCCTTCTCCCGCTGGCTGAAGAACGCGGGGATCGCGATCGCGGCAAGGATGCCGAGGATCAACATGACGACGAGAAGCTCGATGAGCGTGAAGCCCGCCTCCCGGTCGCCGCTGAGCCGGGCGCTCATGCGAGCCCGGAGATTCTGGAGAAACATTAGTGACCTCCTATGGTCCTAATCGTTTGCGCCAGAGCCCCGTGTGAAGCCACGTGGTGTCTGTCGACCCCGGTGGTAGCCCGGCTGACTCCGAAGGAGTCCCGACGGCTTTGCGCCCCCGCCTCGCAGCGGGTTTGCCTTTTGCACCGAGGCACTGGCAGATTCATCACAGCCCTCTAATCGACTGCCCTACCTGATTCCTAAATCCCTGAAATTCGGGTTTCCTCCCACAAAAACTCAGGTTTCTTGCCCTAATGGGCGTTTTGGTGGAAGCCGATGCGCAGGACCGACGTCGTACGCGTAGATGGTGGACGAAGTCGCTGTTGGAGATCGTCATCGAATCGCTGGTACCAAATGTCGATTACGGCTTTTGCAAAATGGAAAGACCGACGGCTCTTCCGCGGTGCCGTTGATGCCCAGAGCGCGCAGGCCTAAAGCCCGTCGGCTTCGACCATCCGGTTAACCAGGGCCCGGTCACTCGGCTGCAGGCGGAGGGAGTGCTGACGAAGGTCCATCGCCGCATTCAGGGCCGCCACCAGGTCTGCCGCCCCGGCATCGATCTCGATCTTTGCCTTGCGGTGCTCGTTCAGCCAGCGGGCTACGTCTGGCCAGTGCCAGAGACGGGTTCGCTCGTCGACATAGGCGACAGGCGGGGGGAAGCCCCCCGGGCCGCGGCCTTCGTTGGCGAGCAGCCTGATCGACTCTCGCGTTCGCCCGCATCGCCTGGCGATGGTCGCCATGGTGACCAGGTCGTCGGGCTCGATTCGGGTGATCTGCGCCTCCGGCAAAGCCCGCAGGACAGCATTCATCGCACCGCGCAAGGCCTCGCTGAAGCTCCCTGCCTCTCGGTCGAAGATCGCGTACGCCGCCCCGTCGCGAGCACCAAACGTGGCGTCGTCGCAGCCAGCTTTGCAGAGCGCATCCAGATGTGCGTCCGAGGTCACGTCCAGGCCCTCGACAAAGAGGGTGAATGAATGGACCGAGGGCTTGGAATGGGTCATCTTCGGTGCGGGCACTTTTCGATCACCTCCTGGAGTCGTTTCGCGTGGGTGGTTGGATTTCGGGGCGAGCTGGCTACGACGACCCGACAACTTTACCAGGGTGTTTGAGGTTGTCAACGAGGACACAGGTCGGGCGATCCAAGACGGCAGCCGCTGAAGGAGCTGCCTGCTTACCTAAGTCCAGACGGGTGAAATCTCTCCCCCCTCGATGTCGATCACGGGCTGCCGGGAAGGTTCGCGATCAGTGGCGCATTAACCACGTCGCCGCGAGGATTGCCCAGTCGCCCATCGTTATGAGCTACGCGCCGCGCACCGCCGCGGCGGATGGCCCGGCTTCCGCGACCAATCCCTGTGCGAGGCGGTCCTCGGTGTCATCGCTGCCACCGGCTACGGGTTCGCTCGCGAGAACGGGATCCAGGCCATCCCCAAGCCGGCTGGCTCAGCCGCCGACCTTGTCGTAGAGGCTGAAGATCGGCAGGTACATCGCGATCACGATGAAGCCGACTATGCCGCCGACGAAGACGATCATCAGCGGCTCGATCAGGGAGGTGAGGGCTTTGATCTTGGCGTCGACCTCGGTCTCGTAGAAGTCGGCGATTTTGCCCAGCATGTTTTCGAGCTGGCCGGTCTCCTCGCCGACCGCGACCATGTGGCCGACCATCGGCGGGAAGATCGCGTCTCGCTCGATTGGCCCCGCCAGCGAGCCACCGCGCTTGGCCGACGAGTAGACCTCGTCCATCGCGTTCTCGATGACGACGTTGCCGGCCGTTTCGCCGGTCAGCTTGATCGACTGCAGCATCGGCACCCCGGCCGAGACCGAGCCCGAGAAGGTGCGCGACCAACGAGCAAGCGCGATCTTCTGGATCACGTCGCCGATCTTGAAGGGGACCCGGAGCAGGAACCGCTGCCAAGTGGCCTTACCGCGATCGGTCTTCTTCCACCTGAAGAAGGCGACGGCGCCAATGACGATCCCCGGCAAGAGGATGAACCAGTAGCCGGTGATCGCTTCCGAGGCGCTCACGCAGAACTGGGTGGGAATTGGCAGCGTCGCGCTTTCTTCGTTGTCTTCAGCGAGTTCTTCGAAGATGCCGGCGAAGACGGGGATGATGAAGGCGACGATCGCAAGCAGGGCCACGATCGCGAACCCGAAGACGAGGATCGGATACATCATCGCCGATTTCACCTGGCGCCTCAGCGCGTCGGCCTTCTCAACCTGGTAGGCGATCCGGTCGAGGGCGTCCTCGAGCCGCCCGGACTGCTCGCCGGAGCGGACCATGGCGCAGAAGAGGCGGTCGAAGACGTCGGGGTGGCGCTCCATCGCCTGCTCCAGAGTGCTGCCGGCCTCGACGTCGGCGCGGACGCCGGCCACGGCATCCTTGATCTTGTCGTCCTGCGTCTGCTCCTCCAGCGTGTGCAGGGTGCGCAGCATCGGCATCCCGGAGGCGACCAGGGTCGCGAACTGGCGCGAGAAGACCGCCAGCTCGCGCATGTCGACGCCTCTCCAGCGCTTGAAGAAGTCCTCGATCGCCATCGGCGTGCTCTTCTCGGAGACGTCGAGGACGATCAGGCCGCGCTGGCGCAGCTGCTCGGTGACCTGGGCCTTGGACTCGGCTTCGACCTCGCCGGCCGTCGCCGCCCCGGCCAGGTCCATTGCCCGAAATGCGAAGGTGCTTGCCCCTGCCATCGGCTAGCTCCCCGGGGTGTAGGCGGGAGGCGCGGGGGGCGGAGGGGCTGCTGCGGGGGGAGACGACGCGGCGGGTCCCGGCGGCGCGGTGGGTCCCGGCGGCGAGGCCATCGGTGGCTGCAGCCCTCCATCGCCCTGCAGCGCGGCGGGCGCCAGCGGCGCCGCGCCGAGCAGTCGTTTCAGCTCCTCTGGGACCGAGGCGCGCTGTTCGGCCAGCGAGCGGGGGATCGTCCCGGCCCGCACCAGGCGCGCCAGGTCGGCGTCCATCGTCTGCATGCCGACGGCGCCGGAGGTCTGCACGGCGGCGTAGATCTGGTGCGTCTTGCCCTCGCGGATCAGGTTGCGGATCGCCGGCGTCGGCACCAGCACCTCGGTGGCGACGACCCGGCCCAGGCCGTCGCTGGTCGGCAGCAGCTGCTGGGTGACGATCCCCTGCAGGGCGATCGAGAGCTGGGTCCGCACCTGGCCCTGCTGCTGGGGCGGGAAGACGTCGATGATGCGGTCGACCGTCTGCGCGGTCGACTGGGTGTGCAGGGTGGCGAAGACGAGGTGGCCGGTCTCGGCCGCGGTCAGCGCGGTGGAGATCGTCTCCAGGTCGCGCATCTCGCCGACCAGGATCACGTCGGGGTCCTCTCGCAGGGCGGCGCGCAGGCCGAGGGCGAAGTCGGCCGCGTCGGAGCCCACCTCGCGCTGGTTGACGATCGAGCGCTTGTGCTGGTGCAGGAACTCGATCGGGTCCTCGATCGTGAGGATGTGGTCCTGGCGCTCGGAGTTGATCACGTCGATCATCGCCGCCAGGGTCGTGCTCTTGCCCGACCCGGTCGGACCGGTGACGAGGACGAAGCCGCGCGGTTTGGAGGCCAGCTCGCGCAGCACCTGCGGCACCTTGAGCGAGTCGAGCGCCGGGATGTCCTGCGGGACGAGCCGGAAGGCGGCGCTGACCGAGCCGCGCTGGAAGAAGCAGTTGACGCGGAAGCGGGCGACGCCGGGGATCGCGTAGGCGAAGTCGAGCTGTTTCTCGTTCTCGAAGCGTTTGCGCTGGTCGTCGTTGAGGATGCTGTAGACGACCTCGCGCGTCTCCTGCCCGGTGAGGACCGGGAAGCCGTCCATCGGCTCGATCTTGCCCTTGTCGCGCATCGAGGGCGGCGCGCCGGCCGTCAGGTGCACGTCGGACGCGCGCACCTCGACCATGCGACTGAGAACCCCTGAGAAGTCGAAGTCCATGCTCACCTAGATCGGCCCCTCCGGCCGATCCCTTTAGGCGGACGTGCCGAGACTTGAGTGCCCATAGTGGTGTCTAAGTCTCGGCACGTCTTAGGCGGTGACACGGAGAACCTCCTCGAGGCTGGTGAGGCCGCTGCGCACCTTGGTGATGCCATCCTCGCGCAGGGTCAGCATCCCCTCCTCGCGGGCGACGGTGGCGATCTCGGCCTCCGAGGCGTGATCGATCGCCATCTCCTTGATTCGCTCGCTCATCTGCATCACGGAGAAGATGCCGATCCGGCCCTTGTAGCCGCTCTGGTTGCAGCGGCTGCACCCGATCGGCTCGTAGGCCTCGAGCTCGGCGCCGACGCGGATGTCGGCGTCGGCGAGCGCCTCGGGCTTGACGATCGTGCGCTGCTTGCAGTGGGCGCAGAGCTTGCGCGCCAGCCGCTGGGCGACGACGCAGTCGACCGCCGAGGCGGTGAGGAAGGCCTCGATCCCCATCTTCGTCAGGCGGGTGATCGCGCCCGGGGCGTCGTTGGTGTGGAGGGTGGTCAGCATCATGTGGCCGGTCAGCGCCGCCTCGACCGCGATCCGCGCCGTCTCGCCGTCGCGGATCTCGCCGACCATCACGATGTCGGGATCGGCGCGCAGGATCGAGCGCAGCCCGGTGGCGAAATCGAGGCCGGCGGCGCGGTTGACGTTGATCTGGTTGATCCCCTGCAGGCGGTACTCGACCGGGTCCTCGATCGTGATGATGTTCTTCTCGACCTGGTTCAGCGACTGCAGCGCCGCGTAGAGGGTCGTGCTCTTGCCCGAGCCGGTCGGGCCGGTGACCAGCACCGCCCCGTAGGCCTGGCGGAAGGAGGCCTCGAAGCGCTCGCGGCCGGAGGCGTCCATGCCGAGGTCGTCGAGCGAGTGCTGGGCGTTGTCCTTGTCGAGGATGCGGATCGTCGCCCCCTCCCCGCGCTGCGTCGGCAGGGTGGTGATACGGAGGTCGACGCGGCGGTCCTCGACCGTGACGCTGACCCGGCCGTCCTGCGGCACCCGCTTCTCGGCGATGTTGAGGTCGCTCATGATCTTCACCCGGGAGACGACCGCGTTGACCATCCGCTTCGGCACGTGGGCGGCCTCGCGGAGGACGCCGTCGACCCGGAAGCGGACCCGCATCTCCCCCTCGCCGGGCTCGAAGTGGACGTCGGAGGCCCCCTCCCCCACCGCCTGGCCGAGGATGCTGTAGACGAGTTTGATGACCGGCGCGTCTTCGGCGCTGACTTCGATGTCGGCGACTTCGGCCAGCTCGTCTTCGTCGGCCTCTTCGCCTTCGGTGACCGCCTCGCTGACCGCGCTCTGCAGCGTGTTGAGGCGCCCGATCAGGGCCTCGATGTCCTCCTCGGCGGCGACCGCGACGCGGCAGTCGAGCGCGGTGGCGATCTGGATGTCGTCGACCGCCAGCACGTTGGTGGGGTCGGCCATCGCCACCAGCAGCGTCTCCTGGTCGACGAAGCCGACCGGGAGAGCGCGGTAGCGACGCGCCGTGTTGACCGAGATCAGGTTGGCCGCGGCCATGTCGACCTGGTAGGCGGAGAGGTCCACGTGGTCGAGGCCGTAGCGCTCGGCGACGGCGCGCGATAGCTGGTCGGCGGTGATCGTCCCCTGCTCGACCAGCAACCGCTCAGGCGGCCGGCCGGCGGTGCGCGCCCCCTCGATCGCCTGCCGCGCCACCTCGTCGGGGACGAAACCGAGGTCGACGAGGACGTCGGTGACGAAGCCGCTGGAGCGGCCGCGGGCCAGCGGCGGCGTCAGGCCGGGGGTGCCGCCCCCCTGCGGGTCCAGCGCCGGCGCGGTCGAGTCGCCGGATTCGGGGACCGGTCGCAGGTGGCTCGGAAAGTCCCGCGATTCCATGCCCGCGCTCAGGGGTGGTAGTCGACGGTGGGGCCCCTGTAGCCGGCGTCGATGACGGCCTGCTCGATGCTCTGCGGGCTCTGGAAGCCATAGCTGACCGAGGCGGTCGGCACGCTCCGCTTCAGTCGCTTCGGGGTGACGACGACCAGCGCCGGCACCCGCTGCACACCGACCCCCTCGCTGATCTCCGCGTAGCGGGAGATCCTGTTGGCGGGGACGACGAAGAGCGAGACGTCGGGGAAGGCGGCGATGTCCTCGGTCGCCTGCTTGGCCAGCCGGTCGTCGATGCCGCCCTCGCGGACGAAGAGCAGCGCGATCGTCTGATCGGCCTCATAGGCACGAAGGACGTGGCGCGGTAGCGGCGGCGCGTCGAGCGAGGAAGGGGGCGGCAGGGTCGCGGAGCCGATCGTGCCGCCTTCGGCGGGGTCGGCGATGCCGAGCGTCGTCGCGGCCCCACTCGATTCCCCTTCTTCTTCGCCCCCGCCCGAGGAGAGCATGAAGAAGCCGACCGCGACGATCAGTATTCCGACGACGGCAAGCTGGGCCAGGGGGTTGCTGTTGAGCTGCTCTCTCATACGTTCGCTTACTCGACACCTCGGGCGCCGAGCTTGAATCCCGGCGGCGCCAGCTCACTCCTCAACGCCCGGCGACGTGCAGCTCGAGCGCGTGGATCTGGCTCTGGCCGTATGAGCCGGTCTGGACCGGGCCGGCGGCGCTGATCAGATCGCCCACCTCAGGCAGCGGGTGAGGGCGCAGGCCCCTGCGGACGTCGATCGCGGTCAGGCCCGGGAGGGTGATGCCCTGCGGGTCGGCGATGACGAAATGGGCATCGCCGTCCCCGTCGGGGTCGACTCGCTCCACGAACGTGATCCGGCCCTCGGCGCTGCGGCAGCTGGGCAGACCGGGTGGGCAATTCGATGGGGCGACGGCGTCGGACACCGGTTTCCCCTCAGCCCGCGGCGCCGATTCCTCAGCTCGAGGTGGCGCGCCGGACTCCGTCGCGTCGCCATCGCCACCGCAGCCGGCGACCATGATGAGCGCCACCAAGGCCGCCAGCGCGGCAAGCGTGCCGCTAGCCGAGCTCGATGACGCTGCGGATCCCGTCCTGGGCCTCCATCAGCTCGAAGCCGCGGTTGACTTCGTCGAGGGTCAGGTGGTGGGAGATGAAGGGCTCGACGTCGATCTCGCCGGCCAGGTAGCGGTCGATCAGGGCCGGGACCTGATCGCGCCCCTTGACGCCGCCGAACGAGGAGCCGGCCACACGGCGGCCGGTGATCAGGAGGCGAGGGACTATGTCGAGGGTCTCCCCCTTGCCGGCCACCCCGGCGACGGTGCACAGGCCCCAGGCCATGCGGGCGGCTTCGACCGCCTGCCGCATCACGCTGACGCTGCCGGTCGCCTCGAACGTGTAGTCGGCGCCGAAGCCGCCGGTCATCGCGAGGATCTCCTCGACGGCGCCCTCGCCGCCCTCGATGACGTCGGTCGCCCCCTGGCCCCGCGCCAACTCGAGCCGCTCCGGCGAGAGGTCGACGCAGACGATGCGCTCGGCTCCCTGCAGCCGGCAGCCGGCGACCGCCCCCAGCCCGACCATTCCCGCCCCGAAGACGACGCAGGTGCTGCCCGGTGACACCGCGGCAGTGTTGATCGCCGCTCCGAGGCCGGTCGAGAGGCCGCAGGCGAAGAGGCAGGCGTGCTCGAACGGCGCTTCGGGATCGATCTTGGCCAGGGCGATCTCCGGCATCACCGTGTACTCGGCGAAGGTCGAGCAGCCCATGAAATGACGGATCCGGTCGCCGTCGCGGCCGATGCGGGTGGTGCCGTCGGGCAGGAATCCCTTGTTCTGCTGCTCGCGAATCGCCAGACAGAGGTTGGTCCGCGGGTCGCGGCAGTGAACGCACTCGCCGCACTGGGGCGAGAAGAGGGTGACGACGTGGTCGCCGGGGGAAAGAGATGCGACCTCCGGGCCGACCCGCTCGACGACGCCGGCGCCCTCGTGGCCGAGCACCGTCGGCGCGTAGCCCGAGGGGTCGGCGCCGGAGGCGGTGTAGAGATCGGTGTGGCAGACGCCGCAGGCGTGGAGGCGCACCAGCACCTCGCCGGCCCTGGGCTCGGCAAGCTCGACCTCCTGGACCGCAAGCGGCTCGCCGAATTCCTCCAGCACCGCGGCGCGCATCTTCACGGGACCATCAGCCGCTCTTGAACCGGGCGGCCTCCTCCGAGCCGCCGGTGGCGTCGCCCTCGCTGTAGGAGTGCGCCCCGGCGCCGGCCAGCGTGCCGCCGTCGACGATCAGGTATTCGTCGCGGATCGGGCGCCCGTCGAGCCAGCACTCGAGGATCTCGCGCGCCCCCGCCGCGTAGCGGGCCTGGGCGGAGAGGCTGGTGCCGGAGGTATGCGGGGTCATGCCGTGGTGGGGCATCGAGCGCCAGGGGTGGTCCTTGGGTGGCGGCTGGGGGAACCAGACGTCGCCGGCGTAGCCGGCCAGCTGCCCGCTCGCACACGCCTGGGCGACGGCATCGCGGTCGCAGATCTTGCCGCGCGCGGTGTTGATCAGATACGAGCCCCGTTTCATCCTCGCGAGCAGGTCCGCGTCGAACATGTTCTCGGTCTCGGGATGCAGCGGCGCGTTGATGGTGACGACGTCGCAGACCTCGACCAGCGACTCCACCGCGGGGTGGAAGGTGACCCCCAGCTCCTCCTCGACCTCGGCTGGCAGACGGTGCCGGTCGGTGTAGTGCAGGCCGACCTCGAACGGCACCAGCCGGCGCAGGACCGCCGAGCCGATGCGGCCGGCGGCGACCGTCCCCACCTGCATGCCCTCCAGGTCGTAGGAGCGCGAAACGCAGTCGGCGATGTTCCAGCCTCCGTCCACGACCCACTGGTAGGAGGGGATGTAGCTGCGGACCAGCGCCAGGATCATCATCACCACGTGCTCGGCGACGCTGATGCTGTTGGAGTAGGTCACCTCGGCGACGGTCAGGCCGCGCGCCATCGCCGCCTCCAGGTCGACGTGGTCGGAGCCGATGCCGGCCGTCAGCGCCAGCTTCAGCTTCGGCGCCTTGGCGATCCGCTCGGCCGTCAAATAGGCGGGCCAGAACGGCTGCGAGATGACGACCTCCGCCTCGGGCAGCTCGCGCTCGAAGACCGAGTCCGGACCGTCCTTGTCGGAGGTGACGATCAGCCGGTGCCCGCGCTCCTCCAGGAACTCGCGCAGGCCCAGCTCCCCGGAGACGCTGCCGAGCAGCTCGCCGGGCTTGAAGCCGAGCGCCGCGGGCGTCGGCGTGCTCTGGCCGTCGTGGTAGCGCTCGATGACCGGAACCTCGTCGCGCGCGTAGGACGGCGGGTAGCCGTCGACCGGGTCGTCGTAGAGCACGCAGAGAACGGTCGCCATCGCTAGACCACCTTCTCACTTATCAGGCTCTGGGCGCACTCGACGATCGTCTCCTCGACCGGGCGAGGAGACCAGCCAAGCAGGGACCTGGCCTTCTCGCTCGACATCTCGACCCTCCTGCCGAGCTGGCCGACGATCGAGCGGATGCTGGGATCGAAGATCGCCATCCCGCGCACGACCAGGTCGGGGATGGCGCGCTTGGGCACCTTCGCGGCGGCCGGCCCAAGCCGGTCGCGCAGCACCTCGGCCACTTCCGACATCCAGAGGAAGCGGTTCACCGCGATGAAGCGCTCGCCGCCCGCCTCGGCGGCGGTCATCGCCTCGATCTGGAGCTCGGCGACGTCGCGGACGTCGACGATGCTGTATCCGAGCCGCGGCGTCCCGGGCACTCCCTTCAGCAGTCGCTCGATCAGCTCGAGGGAGAAAGAGCCGTCGTCGCTCAGCACCGGTCCGAGGATGGCGCCGGGATTGACGACCGCCAGCCTCTCGACCTCTCCCCGCTCTTCGACGAGCTCCCACGCCGCCCGCTCGGCGATCGTCTTGGACCGCGTGTAGGGGGTCAGCTTGGGGTTGTCGGCATCGGTCCAGTCCTCCTCGGTGAGCGGCCGCGGCGAGCGACTCTTGCTGCCGCCGACCGCGGCCACCGAGGAGGTGACGACGACGCGCTCGACCCCGGCGTCGAGGCCCGCCCTCAGCACCCGCAGCGTCCCCTCCCGCGCCGGGACGATCAGCTCGTCGGGATCCTTCGGTTGCACCGCCGGGAACGGCGAGGCGACGTGGAGGACGTAGTCGCATCCCCGTGCGGCCTGCTCCCAGCCTTCGTCGCTGCCCAAATCCGCGGCCAGCACCGAGAGGTCGTCGCCGGCGGCGACCTGAGACTCGGTCCTGGTACGGACGTCCGACTCTCGCGAGAGGTCCCGCACGGTCGTGCGCACCCGGTAGCCGCGCCGCAAGAGCTCGACCACGCACCAGCCCCCGAGGTACCCCGAGCCGCCGGTGACGAGAACCGTCTTCACCGAGCGAAAGCTACTGACCTGGCGGCGTGATCAGGGCGATCGGGACCGCCAGGCCGGCCGAGCGGCGCAGGGTCGCGATGTGACGGCCGGGCTGGATGGCCTCGCGTATCTCGCTCACCCGATCCCCCAGCGAGGCAACCGTCGCGTCGAGGTCCGGTGCCACGAAGGCGAGGCCCCAGAAGAAGGCGGGCCGGTCTCCCCCGGTCCGCTCGATCGCCTCATTCGGAGCCTGCACGACCTCGAGGATGACCCCGCCGAGACGAAAGAACGCCTGACGGGGAGCACCCGCCGGCGTCGGCTCCTCGCGGATGCGGCGCAGATCGAGACCGGCGGCCCGCAGCGCAGCCACGGTGCGGTCGAGGTCGGAGCTGATCGCCACCACGTGGTCGAGCCCGCTGACGCCGTTGGGGTGCTCCGGCTGCCGATCGGGAGGCGGCCGATCCGAGCGCTCGGTGGGCAGTCCGTCCAGCTCGACCGCCTCGAGGTCGCGCAGCGACCAGCCCGCGAGGCCCTTCCCCGTGCCGTCGCCCAGCAGGCGAATCCGAGCCTCCCCGGCAATGCACTCCTCATCCTCGACCCGAAAGCCGCAGGCCCGCCAGGCCTCGGGGCTGTCCGCGACCCTCAGCTCGTCGAGCGTCGGAGCCATCTCGTCATTTAGATGGAACCGACTCGATCACCCGGGGCAGGCGCCCAAGCGCACAGAGGATGGCGTTGAAGTTGGCGCTCACCGTGTCGGTGTGCTCGGCCATGCCCCAAGCGGTGCCGTCGCCCGCCGCGATCCAGACGTAGGTCACCGCGAACGCGTCGGTTCCCTCGCTGAGGGTCTGCTGAGCGTACTCGCGTATGTCGATCTTCACCCCAAGCCAGGATTCGAGCGCCGCGACAAAGGCGGAGATCGCCCCGTTGCCCGCCCCTCTGAGCTGCTTGGCCGGACCGCCGTCCAGCTTCACCGTGGCGTCGATCGACCACGCGCCCTCCCGCTCACCGGGCGCGACCGCGTAATCGACGAGCACGAGCGGGGAATCGCTGTCCGCTTTGGTGCGCAACGGCTGCACCAGCTTGCGAAACTCGATCTTCAGCGGCGAGCTGAGTTGAACCTGCGCGTCGGTGCGAGCGCGATAGCGATCCCAGGCGCCGGGAACCCGCGTGAGCGCGGCCAGGATTGCGTCGAAGTTGGCCTTGGCCGTGTCCGTATCTTCACCCACGCCCCAGGTCGTGTCGTCGCCGACGCTCAGCTTCACGTAGGAGATGGCCTTCGCGTCGGTACCGTCGCTGAGCGTCTGCTGGGAGTAGTCCCGAATCTTGATCTTGATGTCGAGCAGAGCCTCGATCGCCGCCACAAAGGCGGCGATGGTCCCGTTACCCGCACCATCCATGGGTACGAGTTCGCCGCGGTACTGAAGCGTCGCATCGAGACTCGAGACATGGTCTTTGTCGTCACTGGTGATCGAGTGGCTGACCAGCGTTGCGTCGCGATGCTGCATGTACTCGCGGCGAAACAGCTTGATCAGCTGCTCGGCGGTGATTTCGGCATTGGAGGCGTCGACTTCGCGCTGGACCGTGCGGGTGAACTCGATCTGCAGCAGGCGGGGAAGTTCGAGATCGTGCTCGGCCCGCATGATGTAGGCGACCCCACCCTTGCCCGACTGCGAGTTCACCCGCACAGCCTCGTCGTAGTTGCGGCCGATGTCCTTCGGGTCGAAGGGGAGGTAGGGAACGTCCCAGATCGCGTTCTCGGGATCGGGCAGCTCGCGCATCGCTTCCATGCCCTTCTTGATCGCGTCCTGGTGGGAGCCGGAGAAAGCCGTGTAGACGAGGTCGCCGACGTACGGATGCCGCTCATGGATCGGCATCCGGTTGCAGTGTTCGACATCCCGCCGAATCGCGTTGATCCGCGAGAGGTCGAGCTCGGGATCGACCCCCTGCGTCATCAGGTTCAGAGCGAGGGTGACGAGGTCGACGTTGCCGGTGCGCTCGCCGTTGCCGAAGAGGGTGCCCTCGACCCGTTCGGCGCCGGCCATCAGCGCCAGCTCGGTGGCGGCAACCGCCGTGCCGCGATCGTTGTGGGGGTGCAGGCTGACGATCACGGAATCGCGGCGGGAGACGTTTCGACAGAACCACTCGATCAGATCGGCGTAGAGGTTCGGCGTCGAGAGCTCGACGGTGGCCGGCAGGTTGAGGATCAGCTTGCGCTCCGGCGTCGGCTCGAAGACGTCCATCACCGCCTCGCATACCTCGAGCGCGTACTCGGGCTCGGTGGCGGTGAAGCTCTCCGGGCTGTACTCGAAGCGGATGTCCTGATCGGGCCGCCGTTCGGCCAGCTCGCGGCACAGCTTCGCGCCCTCGACCGCGATATCCCGGACGCCATCGCGGCCGAGACCGAAGACGACTCGTCTCTGCGTGGTGGACGTCGAGTTGTAGAGATGGACGATGGCCCGTGGCAATCCCTCGAGGCTTTCGAAGGTCCGTCTGATCAACTCATCGCGCGCCTGGGTCAGAACCATCACCGTGACGTCGTCGGGGACGAGCTCCTCGGTGGCGAGGATCCGCATGAACTCGAACTCGGCCTCCGCCGAAGACGGGAATCCGGCCTCGATCTCCCTGACTCCGACGTGATCCACCAGCACGTCGAAGAGGCGGCGCTTGCGGTCGGGGTCCATCGGTGGATCGAGCGCCTGGTTCCCGTCGCGCAGATCGACGCTGGTCCAGATCGGAGCCGCCTCGATGCGTCTTTCCGGCCAAGTCCGATCGGCGAACTCGACCCGTGGGTATGGCTGGTACTTGTGGAATGGCATCGTCATCTGGCTAGCCCTTCACCACCAAGTTCACCAGCTTGCCCGGCACCACGACCTCCTTGAGGACCTCCTTGCCGTCGAGGTGGCGCTGGACCTTCTCGCTGGCGCGGGCGAGCTGAAGCAGCTCGGACTCTGGGGCACCGGCGTCGGCCTCGATCCGGTCTCTCAGCTTGCCGTTGACCTGGACCACCAGGGTGACCGTATCGCTGCTCAGCAGCTTGGGGTCTGGCTCGGGCCAGGGCTGCTCCCAGAGGCGGCCGCCCCGCAGGCGCTGCCAGACCTCGGCCCCAAGGTGGGGGGCGAAGGGGAAGATCAGCGAGGCGGCGGTGGCGGTCGCGAAGCGCAGGGCGGCGGCGCCGTCGGGCTCGGCGCAGAGGTCCTCCTTTAACCGGTAGGCCTCGTTTAGGAGCTCCATCACGGCGGCGATCGCGGTGTTGAACTGAAAGCCGCGGTTGAAGTCCTTGGTCGCCTTGGCGATCGCCCAGTGGGCCTTGGCGAGGAGCTCCCGCGCCTTGCCCTTGACTTCGTCGGCGTCCTCGATCTCCTCTGCCGCTTTGTCTTCGATCTCCTCGCAAAGGCGCCAGAGGCGCGAGAGGAAGCGGTTGATGCCCTCCACGCCCTCATCGGACCAGTCGCCGCCGCGCTCGGGGGGGCCCATGAAGCAGACGTAGGTGCGGGCGGTGTCGGCGCCGTAGCGCTCCACGTAGTCGGCGGGGCTGACGGTATTGCCCTTTGACTTCGACATCTTGGCGCCGTCGCGGGTGATCATCCCCTGGGTGAAGAGGTTGGCGAAGGGCTCTTGGACTGAGAGGTGGCCGAGGTCTGCCAGGGCCTTGGTGAAGAAGCGCGCATACATCAGGTGCAAGATCGCGTGCTCGACGCCGCCGATGTACTGGTCTACCGGCAGCCAGTGGCTGGCCGCCTCTTTGTCCCAGGCCTCCTGGTCGTTTTGGGGATCGAGGTAGCGGATGAAGTACCAGGAGGAGTCGAGGAAGGTGTCCATCGTGTCGGTCTCCCGTTTGGCGGGGCCCTGGCAGCGGGGGCAGGTCGTCGCCACCCACTCCTCGGCGGCGGCCAGGGGGCTCTTGCCCTGGGGGGCGTAGTCCTCGACCTCTGGCAGCTCGATCGGCAGCTCCTGCTCGGGGACGGGGACGGTGCCGCAGCGCTCGCAGTAGAGGATCGGGATCGGGGCGCCCCAGTAGCGCTGGCGGGAGACGAGCCAGTCGCGCAGGCGGTAGTTGACCGCTGAGGCGCCGCGTCCCTCTTCGGCGAGCCAGGCGACGATCTCCTCGTAGGCGGCGCGGTTGTCTTTGCCATCGAAGCGCCCGGAGCCGATCATCGGGCCGTCGCCGGGGTAGGGGAGGCCCTGCTCGTCTTGTGCGCTGTCGGGGTCTTCTCCCTCGATCACGCGTCTGATCGGCAGCTCGAAGGCCTTGGCGAACTCATAGTCGCGGCTGTCGTGGGCGGGGACGGCCATGATCGCGCCGGTGCCGTACTCCATCAGCACGTAGTCGGCGACGAAGATCGGGATCCGCTCGCCGTTGACGGGGTTGACGACGCTGCGGCCCAGGGGGACGCCGGTCTTGGCTCGCTCCTGGTCGCCGCGCTCCTCGGCGGAGGCGCGGGCGACCTCGTTTAGGTATTCGCGCACCGGCTGCTCGGCCGGGGTTCCCGCGATCAGCTGCTGCAGCTGGGGGTGCTCGGGGGCGAGGACGAAGAAGGTGGCGCCAAAGAGGGTGTCGGGGCGGGTGGTGAAGACGGGGAACTCGAGGTCTGCTTCCTCGCAGCGGAAGGTGACCTCGGCGCCCTCGGAGCGGCCGATCCAGTTGCGCTGCATGGTGAGCACGTGCTCGGGCCAGGACTCCAGCTCCTCGAAGTCGGCGAGGAGGCGATCGGCGTAGTCGGTGATCTTCAAGAACCACTGCTCCAGGCGCCTTTGCTCGACCGGGGTGCCGCAGCGCTCGCAACGGCCGTCGATGACCTGCTCGTTGGCGAGCACGGTGGCGTCCTCGGGGCACCACTGCACCGGGGCCTCGGCGCGGTAGGCGAGGCCCCGCTCGTAGAGCTGCAGGAAGATCCACTGGGTCCAGCGGTAGTAGGAGGGGGTGTGGGTGCCGAGCTCCCGGGACCAGTCGATCGAGATGCCCCACTCCTTGAACTGGCGGCGGAAGGAGTCGATCGAGCGCTCGGTTGCCTTGGCCGGGGCCTCGCCGGTCTTGATCGCGTTGTTCTCGGCCGGCAGGCCGAAGGCGTCATAGCCCATCGGGTGGATCACCTCGAAGCCGTGGCGGCGGCGGAAGTGGGCGATCGCGTCGCCCACGGCGTAGCACTTGAGGTGGCCGACGTGGGGCTCGCCGGAGGGGTAGGGCAGCATCTCCAGGACGTAGGACTTGGGCTTGTCTGCCCGGTAGCCCGGCTGGCCTGGGTTGGCGACCTCCCAGGTGCGCTCGGTCGCCCAGACCCGCTGCCAGCGGCGCTCGATCTGGTGGGGGTTGTAGGAGCGGCGCCCGGCCTCCGGCTGGCTCACTCCATCATCGTTTCGCTCCTCGACGCGTGACACTTCCACTCACCTCTCTCCTGCTCGTTTGCCTCTGCTCTCCGCCGCTTTGGTCTCGCGGCTCAGGTGGCCGCCACACGTCATTCCCCCCGGAGGGGGAGGAGCAGAAGTCGAAGCGGCAAGCGGAAAATCACAGCGCCAGTTTACAGCTTGAGCTTTTTCCTCAGCCTTTGATCGTGGTGGTCCTCCCTCACCCGCTCCTGGAGCTCTTTGTATTTTTCGCTGATTTCCTGCACAACGGGTTGGCCCCGGGTGTAGATGAGCGCGGTCCCCACCTTGCCTTTGCCCAGCTTGCCCGTTATGGCAACCGGGCGCGTCTCCATGTCGGCGAGGAGCAGGCCCCGGTCTTTCTGGAAGAAGTTGGGGCCGACGGCTTTGGCAACGGCCACCGGGCAGAGCAGCAGGGTCGCCGATGCCGCATCGTGCCGCTCGACGAAATCGACGAGATGTTCCCGATTGGTCTCGTCCTGCAGCGTTTTTTCGTCGACGATGTAGATGCGCTCGAGCGTCACCTTTTTCTTTTCGACGCGAGCGAGCTGCTCGTTGAGATAGGCCTTGAGGGCCTCATTTGCGTCCCAGGCCGCGATTGGAGTCTGATCGACGGCCCTGAGGCTCTTCCTCGCCTGTCCGTTGACGATCAGCAGGACGTCGAGCATCTCGGTTTCGTTCCTGATCCGCAGCTCTCCGTCTCTCTCTATTCCTTTCACCCTCGCCTTGAAGGTCTTTTCCTCCATCTTCTTCAGACGCTGAACTATCACCGTCTCCCTGCTCCTCTGCCGCGACCGAGGGGAGGTCCTCGTCTCTTCAGGACGTGGCTTCCCTTCGTTTTCCCTCTCGACGAAGAGGCCATGAAGATCGGCCGCAAAGGGGGAAAGGATTTCGTTCGGCTCGCTGTGAAGACGAAACGTGTCAAGACTGACGCTGTTACCCCTGGCGCCCTTCCAGATCGACAGGAGCTTGGGGCGGATTTCCTGCAATTGCTCGCCGTTGAACGAATCGTCAAGACCCAGGACCGCGCCGGCGGCAAAGGCAACCGAGCGCGACCGAGGGGTCTTCTGGTCCTTCTCGAATTTCTCTCGCTTTTTTTTGGCCTGTTCCAGGCACTTGCGCAGCGCCATAACGAGCTGCGGCACTTCCTTGGAATCCTGCGCCAAAGCCACCACGGCCGGGTGCTCCAACAGCTTCAGGCCCTTGAATCTATCCGGCCGGTCCCAGCTGTAATGGCGGATCAGCTTTAACTCTTCGGCGATCTGCTCTTCGTTCACTGTTCTCTCAATGCTCAGTGTGTACTCGGTGAAAAAACCACATACGCATCAACTTCACGTTGAACCTCCTTATTCAAGGAGATAAAAAACCCGTTTCACTGACCCATCGACGCGGGAGAGCCAATGGAGCAGGTAATCGACAACCGCTGGTCGCGGACACCCGAAAACCCCTCGCAAGCGGAGGGTCAATCGACCGCGCGCGCCTTCCCTCACCATAACGCGATCGTACTGAACACAACCGCGATAAGGGGACGGGGTCTCTCTTACGAGGCGCGGCACAGGAAGGTGTTTGCGGGAAAATGACCGTAAAAAACTCCTCTGTCGCCCGCGTATCGATTGCCGACACCACGATCCGGGACGAGCATCTTCTAACCGGCGATGCACAGTTGCTGGCGGATCTGCGGCGTTCCGAAGTCTGGCGCTCGCCAGCCCTGCCCGTTCCCGAGCGCGTCCTCATCGCCCGTCAGCTCAGCGAGCTCGGCGTCGACCTGATCGAGGCCGGGTTCGGGGACTCCCAAGACGACTTGATGCCACTTCAGGCGGTGGCCTCGGAGTTTCGGGACGGCGGGCCGGTGATATCGGTGGCCGTCCGGGCGCTGGGCGACGAGGAGCGCCTCGCCGCTGCCCGGGACGCGATTGCGACCGCCGCTAAGCCTCGCTTGAACCTCTACGTGGCCGCCAACGACCTGGTCGACGATCTAGGTCGTTTCCGCCGCCATCCCCAGCAGCTGCTGGACGAGACCCGCTCCGCCGTGGCACGCGCTAAGCAACTTGTAGAAGACGTCGAATTCTCGCCGCCGAGGACGACCGTGAACGCCGTGGAGATCGCCGTGGAATTGACGCAGGTGGCGATCGAGGAGGGAGCGAAGACCATCAACGTTCGGACCGCCGACGAGCGGGGAGACCCTGAGGCGTTTCGCACGGTTCTGCTCGAGCTGATCCGCCTTGTGCCGGGCTCTCATGCAGTCGATTTCTCGGCCGACCCGTTTGTCCGCAACCTGCGCGGCGGCAAGGCATCGGCCGCTGCGCTGAGCTGCGCTGAGGCCGCGATCGAAGCCGGGTGCCGGCAACTGAAGTGCGCCTTTCATGGGATCGCCGGCACGCCGGGCCATCTCCCGCTCGAGCTGTTCACCTTCAACATATGGCTGCGCAAGCACCTCGGGGAGAGCCATCTCTGGACTGGAGTCGACCCGACGAAGCTGTGTCAGGCAAGCGAGCGCATTGCCGCGGCCAAGGGGCTCGACATACCGCCGACTCAACCTTTGGTGGGCGCCAACACGATCGATCCGCAGCTGGCGGACTTTCCGGACGATCCGCTGGAAAGAGCGCAGGCCGCCGCCGCCCTCCAAATCGTGCTGAATGGCCTCGGCCGGCCGCTTCCCGGCTGGCTTGCCGATTGGATCGACGGCCGCGGCGAGGGATTGAAGGCAGCTTGACGTCCGCCGCTGTCCCGCACTTGATACTAGAATCGGATGAGCGATTCCGCTATCCGATTGCCCGACAGGCATAGAAGATGACCGTTGAATGGACGCTAAAACCAGGCGAGAGCATCGAGCGCACGGCACTCCAGGCGCGCTTCGGAGGCCGTACCCAGGGGGGCATTGGACCCTCCCGCAAGACGCCGAATGTCTTGATCTTCTCCGACCCCGTCGCGGGTGAGCCTCATGGCTACTACGACGGCTGGCAAAAGGACGACTGCTTCCACTACACCGGCGAGGGCCAATACGGCGACCAGCAAATGAAGTCCGGAAACGCCTCCATCCTCAACCACGCGGAGGAGGGCCGGGCGCTGCGAGTCTTTCTAGGCGCCCGCGGAGTGGTCACCTACCTCGACGAGTTTGAGCTCGACCCGGCCGAACCTTATTACCGAACCGATGCGCCGGAGACCGGCGACGGGCCACGCCGCGAGGTAATCGTCTTCCGCCTGCGTCCCAAGAGCATCGAGCCGGGCAAGCCCAGCATGAAACTCGTTTCCGTTCTCGACGGGCCCGTCAGTGACGACGTTCCGATCGAGCAGCAGCAGACCGAGCGTGCATTTGTCTCGCCCAGCAACGAGCCCTACGAGGCGGAGCGGCGCGAGCAGCGCTTGGTTTTGGACCTCGAGCTCTTTCTCCGCCGTCGCAACCACGAGGTCACGCGCAAGCGAATCGTCCCACCCGGGGAGGCTCGCCCCCTCTTCACCGATCTCTGGGACGAGACGACCGGCACCTTGGTCGAGGCCAAGGGAACTGTCGAGCGCAACTCGATCCGGATGGCGATCGGACAGCTCGCTGATTACAAGCGCTTCGTCCAAGGCGGTCAGCCAAATCACCTTGCCGTGCTGCTTCCGTCCCAGCCACGCCCCGACCTCTTCCAGCTTCTCGCCAGTCAGGAAATCGAGCTGATCTATCCGGAGGACGAGGGTTTCAACGACTCTACGGGCGGGTCTTTGCTCGCCCCCAGGAACCAGCCATGATGCTCGAGTGGCTGTCAGCGCGGGATCGTGAGTGGGTGGCAAGCAACGGTGACCTTCTCAACGCGGTCTGGGCTCATTTCGCGGCGACAGGCGAGTGGCCAGATCCGGTCGCGATCCTGCGCGGGCTGCGGGCCGCGAATCCGAACCGCCGCGTCAACGCGGCACTGGCCGAAATGCCCAGAGTCCTGGGACAGCGAGAGTACGGCCCGCCTCGCCTCGTCTTGAGCATCTTCGGACTCGGCTGCTGTCCCAACGCCAACCCGCTTCTGTGTCAATACGTGGCGGTCGCGCAACTCGCTTTGCGCAGATTCGATCTGCCGAGCCTGCCCAATCGACTGACCCGCGCCGACGTGATGGCGGAACTTGGCACCAGCGAAGTGGAGGCAGACCGTCTCAGTGAGGTGCTGATGCGCGATGCGCCGTTTCTGGGCAGCGGTGCGTCCGGTATCGATGACTGGGACCGCGAAATCGATCCACGGGCCGAGGACTTCGAAGGAATCGACGATCCCGATTCCCTTTTGAGCTTCCTCGCGGCTCAGCGCCGCATCGCGGTGGAGCCCGAAGCGCCACCGGTACCGCCGCCCGAACCCCAAGCGTCGCCTCCCCCGGGGCCCCCACCCGACGATGAGACCGCGCCGCCGCCAAGCGATCGAGAAGACCCTCGAATGCCGCTGGCCATACTGGCCGGGCTGGCCACGATCGGGAGCTTCGTCGTCAACATCGTCCAATCTCCATCTGCTCCCGGCCTCGCGGTCTTCGCTGTCTTTCTTGGCCTGACCGTCATCCTGCTGCTTCGTAGCACCGGGCCAGGCGGCCCACCTGCTCACCCCTGAATCTGGCCGAGGGTGTTGCCGCTGAGGACCGAGCGCGGTCGTTCGGCGACGACGTCGGAGCCCGGCTGCGCGTGCTCGTCGCGGCGCTTGATCAGGAGCCACTGGGGCTTCTCGCCGGGGCGGGTCCGCTGCAGGACGAATCCGCCGCGGAGCTTCTCGCCGTGCAGGACGAACACGGCGTGGCCGCGTGCGAGCGCCTCCGGCCAGGCCACCCGACCGCCCTGCTCGTAGGTTCCGCGGTCCCAGACGATCACGTGACCGCCGTCGATCGCGCCCTCGAAGTCGTTGTGAGCGATCGAGTGATCAGCCACCTCCACGGCGAGGCGTTTGACCGCGGGATCCATCGAGGGGCCCTTGGGGACCGCCCAGGACCGCATCGCCCCTCCCACCTCCAGGCGCAGGTCGAAGTGGTGGGCGGTCGCGGCGTGCTCCTGGACGACGAAGACGCCGGCGCTGACACCGCGAATCGCAAACTGCTCGTGGCCCTCGATCCGCACCTGCTCGACAACCACCTCGGCAACTCCTGCGCCCGGTGGCCCGTCGCGCAAGAACGCCACCAGCTCCTCGACCGCGTGCCCGGGTCCCTCGGCGTGGACCAGAACGCTGCCATCTTCCCCGTTCCGCACCCAACCCATAACGCCCAACCCGCGGGCTCTCCGCAGCGTTGCGTCGCGATACCCGATGCCCTGCACCTTCCCGCGCACCACTGCGCGCACCGCCGTCGCGTCCGAGTCTGCCCGCTCAGTCGAGGGTTTCGGCATCGAGGAGTGGATATTGGCGCGTTCGGGCTCGTCGTCGGGTTCACACCCCCGCTAGGAGATGACGACGCAGGAAGGCGACCTGATCGACGACCAGGGCCTCGTGGCCGGGGCCGTCGTAGATGTCGAAATGGTCGACGCCGGGATAGGTTCGCAGCTCACCGAGCGGGGCCCGGTTCGCTGCAGCGATCGCGGGACCGGGTCTGGCCACCCGGTCGGCCTCGCCAACGCAGACGAGCCAGGGACAGTGCAGGGTGGCAGCGAGATGACTCGTCCGAAACGGGGCGCTGAGCAGCCAGCGAGCCGAAACGCGATTGCGCCACCGTGAGTCCTCGCCCATCGCGACGACCCTGCGCCAGCCGGACTCGCCGTCGGGTGCGTTGATGAACGCGGCCTCGTCCGGCTGGCCAACCGCGCGGAGGTGCCGCCCAAGAGCGGCCGCGGCCAGCATGCGAAGCACGACCCTCCAGGGCGATCGGCGAGCCTGGGAGATGTCGAGGAAGGGGACCTGGCTGATCGCAGCCGCGACGCGTGGATCGTCCGCCGCGGCGGCGAGCGCGTTCCCCCCTCCCATCGAGGACCCGAAGGTCGCGACGCGATCGGGGTCGGTCCCGGGCAGGGAGCGAGCGAACGAGATCGCGGCTCGCCAGTCGTCCAACTGGCGGCGGGGGTGGAAAAGGTCCGGCTCTCCGCCGCTGTCGCCGAAGCCGCGATGGTCGAAGACGAGCGCGGCGATGCCCGCCGCCGCAAAGCGCTCCGCGAAGGGGCCAAGCCGGTCGCGTCGCGTTCCCGAGAGGCCGTGCGCCATGACAACGATCGGGATCGAATCGCTTCCGCCACTGGCGGGATAGAGCCAGGCGGCGCAGGTCTCACCCGCCGACAGGAAGGAATGATCCTCACGATCCATGCCCAACCAACGCCGGTCGGCGCCGAGATGTGAGAGGGCCCGCCGGTACCTCTCAGTCGGCCCTCGAGCGACATCGATCTCCTGGTCGACCTCAAGCCCGGGCGCACGCTTCTCAACCTCGCCGTCTTTCGCCGCGACGCCGCCGAGATCCTCGACGTACCGGTCGACGTCGCAACCGTTGACATGCTGAAGGAGCGCATCCGCAACGAGGTGCTCAGCGAGGCTCTGCCTCTATGAGCCGCGACGAGCAAGAGCGCCTACGCGACATCAACGACGCAATCGCTGCGATCCGCAATTGGGCCCCTGGTGCGAGCTCCGTCAGACCAGAGGCTTGAACACGCTTGCTGCTAGATCGGAAAGGAACCTCGAATAGTCTCGGACATGACGGCATGGCAGGGGGGCGGGTCTCGTCGTGACCACCGTGCTGCTCGTGGCTCCGGCCAGCGCGAGCGCCCGCGGGGAGACCGTCAAGCGGGAGGGCTACTTCCTGGGCACGATCCGCTTTCGTGGCGAACGGGGTACACCGCGGTCCACGCCACCCGTGCCCCAGGCCAAATCATCACGACGGCGAAGGAAATCTGCAAGCGCTCGATCTTCGACGACGACTCCGAGCCCGAACCCGAAGAAGATGAGACTCGGCTCTTCGCCTACTCGAGATCCGACGGGCGGCAGGTGGGGTTTTCCGCGAGCGCTGCACACTCCCTTCACCACCGGCGACTTCCCGACCTCGGCGACCGTCACGCCCCCCGATCCGTTTCAAGGCTCGGCGGTGTTCCAGCGGAACTCCGGAGCCGACAGTGCCTTTACCGGATCTCTGAGCGTCACCCTGCCAGGTGCAGGCATGGATCGCTCGACTCTCCGCGGATCTCAAGTTCGCACCATGTCGGCCTGGACGCGCCGCTCCAGGTTCTCGCAGCCAAAGGCGACAGCGGCCTCGAGCGCCCGGCGGAGGAGCGGCTCGGCGCGCTCGCGATCGCCCTCCTGCCCGCGGTCCCTCAGCATCAGCGCCCACTCGTGCTGGGTCCGGGCGAGCCAGGTCGGGGCCCCAATCCGCTCACAGGTCTCGGCGGCGCGGCCGAAGTGCTCCTCGGCATCTTCCAGCCGTCCGAGGCAGGCGGCGGCGAGGCCGAGGTAGCGCTCCACCGGGCCGAAGAGGGTGATCCCCGTGTAGCTGAGCTGTTCGCGCCAGGGGAGCAGGCGGTCGTAGAGGACGCTCGCGGCCTCCGGCTCCTCGACCCGGGCGGCGACCTCGGCCATGAAGCAAAGGGCGTTCTTCGAAGAGAGGTTGGCGTTGATCTCGAAACCATCCGCGGCGAAGCGCCGCAGGACCGCTCGGGCCTTGTCCATCTCCTCCAGCTCGCAGTAGCTCAGCGCCAGCGCGCCCGAGTAGGCGCTGAGCAGTGGGGTCTCCTCGACCGCCGTCTCCTGGACCTCGAGGATCTCGTCGAGGCGGCCCTGCTCGTAGCGGATGGCGTGGATCTGTCCGGCGTAGATCGTCAGCACGTCGGGCTGGCCCGAAGCCGATCCCAGCTCGGCCGAGCGGTTCGTCAGCTCCTCAGCACGCTCGAAGTCGCCCTCCAGACAGGCCAACACCACCGGCGCGAAGGTGTTCACCCAGCGGAACATCGGCTGCCCGGTCGCCTCCGCGATCTCCTCCTGGACCTCTCTGTCGCGGCTCGCCGTCTCGAAGTCGCAGACTTCGATCGCGTCCATCGCCCTCCACACGTGCGCCCAGTAGCGCAGCATCGGATCGTCGAGCTCCTCAGCCAGCCCGACCAGCTCCTCGACCTCCGCCAGCCGCTGGCTCAGCGTTCCGGGGGCGGCGATCGCGGTCTGCCGCCTCGCCAGCGCCCAGGCCAGGGCCTGGCGATCGCCGCTCTTGCGCACAAGCCGGACCGCCTCCCCGCTCAGCTCCAGCCTTCGCTCCTGCTCGCCGGTGTAGCTCAGCTCCACGGCGAGCAGCGAGAGCAGGCAGGAGCGCTGCTTTGCCTCCTCGCACAGCTCCAGCGCGGCTTCCAGGCCCTCGACACGGCGCCGGTCGACCTGGCCGACGACGCTGGCGAACCCCCGCGTGTTGGCGACCGCCGCCCGCACGATCCGCTCGCCGTCGGCGAGCTCCAGGGCGATTTCGCCGGCCTCGAACAGGGTCTCGCAGTAGGTGTCCTCGCCGACCTGGCGCTGGGCGTCGCCGAGACCGATCAGTACGTCGCAGCGCTCGCTCGCCTCCGCGCCGGGCGCCTGGTCGAGCAGCTCGATCGCGCGCTGAAACCAGTTCAGCCCCTCGTTCGGGGCGAGGGACGCCAGCGCGCGCTCGCCGGCGAGCCTGCAGTAGCGGGCCGCCTTCAGCGGCTCGCGCGGGGAGCTGGCGCGAAGCCAGTGCCTGGCCAGCTCGTTCGCGCGATCACGGGGGTCCGCGCCGGAGATCTCCTCCAGTGCTTCGGCGATCCGGCGGTGGAGCTGCGCCCGGCGGGTCGCGCCGATCAACTCGTACAGCGTGTGGTTAACCAGCGTGTGGGCGAAGCTGAACCTCCCGGCCGAGCCCTCGTGCAGCAGCGCCGCCACGACCGCGCCCTCGAGCAGGTCGAGCAGCGCCTCCTCGTCGCGGTCGACGACTCGCGAGAGGAGGTCGAGATCGAAGTCGCGACCGATCACCGCGGCGGTGCTCAGGAGCTCGGCCGGTTCGTCCCCGAGGCGCTCGGTCCGGCTGGTCACCACCTCACGGATGCTCTGGGGAAGGCCGAGGTCGACCAGCGAGTGAGTCAGTGCCCAGCGACCGGACGCGTCGGGCGCCAGCGCGCCGGACTCGTCGAGGTGGCGCAGGATCTCGGCGACGAAGAAGGGGTTGCCCTCGGTGTCGCGGATGATCTGGTCGGCTAGGCGGATGCCTTCCTCGTCGGGCTCGTGGCCGAGCGCGAAGCGCATCAGCGCACTGACGTCGTCGGCCGCGAATCCCCGCAGCTCGATCCGCTCGACCCCCGGCTCGTTCCTGAGGTCGCCGAGCAGCCGGCGCAGCGGATTCCCCCGAGCCAGCTCCGAGTCGCGGTGGGTGCAGAGGACGAGCAGCTCCGCGTCCACCACCGAGGTGACGAGGTGACGCAGTAGGGCCAGCGTCTGGCTGTCGGCCCAGTGCAGGTCGTCGAGCACGACGACAAGCGCCTGCTCGGAGCTCGCCTCCTGGAGCAGGCCGACGGCGGCGGCGAGCAGCAGGTAGCGCTCGGTCTCCGGGTCGCTCTGCGTCGGCACCGGCAGGTCGGGGACCCTCGCGGCGAGGTGGGGCACCAGCCGCGCCAGCTCGCCGCCGTGGCGCTCGGCGTGGCGCTCGAGCACCGGCTGGGGCCCGTGCTCGACGTAATGGGAGAGCGCCTCCGTCCAGGCGCAGTAGGGGGCCTCGAGGCCCTCGGTGGCGCGCCCGAACAGAACGGCCGCCCCCCGCGCGTGCATCTCCAGCGCCTCCTGGGTCGCGAGCCTGGTCTTCCCGATTCCCGGTTCGCCCGAGATCAGCGCCAGCTGGCGGCGGCCGGACTGGACGGCGGCCGCGACTGCGCCCAGCCGCGCCCGCTCTTCCTCGCGACCGACGAATCCAGCCTCGGGTATGCCGTTGAGGCGCGAGGGCAGCGGCAGGATCGGCTCGTCTTCCGCCTCCCAGGCGAGCCTGAAGGCCCGCGTCGGCTCGCGCATGCCCTTCAGCTCCAGCTCGCCGACCGATTGAAGATCTTGGTCGCCCCTGCTGGCGGTGGTTCGAACCAGCTCGGAAACCAGCACCTCGTCCCCTCCGGCGACCGCGCAGAGTCGCGACGCCTCGATCACCGGCGGCCCGAAGTAGTCGTCCTCCTCCCGGGTCGCCTCACCGAGGCTGACCCCGATCCGCACCGCCAGGCGCTCGTCGGCGCGCCGGTTGCGGCGCGCGATCCGCCTCTGCATCGTCGCCGCGCAGTCGAGCGCGGCCGAGGCGCTCCCGAACCGCACCATCAACCCGTCGCCGAGATTCTTGACCTCGTCGCCGCCGAACTCGTCGATTGCCCGGCGGAGGATGCCGAAGTGCTCTTTGCGAACCTCCTCTGCCGCGCCGGGGCCGATGCGCTGGGCCATGCCGGTGCTGCCGACCAGGTCGGTGAACAGCACCGTCACCGTCTCCACCGCGCCCATCATTGCTCACTTCCATGCTGAGTGTTTCTCCGGCACGCTACCAGTCGAAAACCAGTACCGACTGATGACGATTTGCAATTCCGTGGACCTGGGTTAAGGTGGATCAGACGTGACCAATACGACTAATCCTCCCAATCAGGAGACCGGCAGAGAGAGGAAGCTGGATTGCTACTCCGGGCTGTACTCCGCTCGCGCCGAGGTGTTGGAACCGACGGACGTGGAGGAGCTGAGCGGCATCTTCGCCGCCGCCAGAACGGCCGGGCGCCGAATCACGCTGCGCGCGGGGGCGCACTCCTTCGACGGACAGGCGCTCGGCGACGACCTGGTCGTCTCGATGCTTCGAATGAGCGCGATCGAAATCCTGCCGGACGAAAGGAAGATGCGGGTCGGGCCCGGCGCGACCTGGGGCGCGATCCTCGCGCGGCTCCAGCCGCTCGGCCTGGTGCCGGCGGTCACGGTCACCACCGAGCACGCGACGGCGGGCGGCACTCTGTCGGGCGATTGCCTCTCCCGGTTCTCACCCTCCTACGGGAAGGAAGGCGAGTGGATCGAGAGCTTCGACCTGCTGACGACGGAGGGCGACCTTCTTACCTGCACACCGCCCGCCAAAGACAGCGATCCGTCCGCCTGGTCGATGGAGGAGCGCGCGTTCTGCGGTGTGATCGGCGGGCTCGGTTACCTGGGGGCCGTGATGTCGATCGTCTACTGCCTCCTCCCAACCAAAGCCAGTGACGGCAAGATCGGAGTGCGGACGATCGTGCGCAAGTTCGAGACCTTCGCCGATCTGGCCGCGGACCTCGTTCCGACCACCAGACGGACCCACCTCGAGGACTCCGATCCCGACGACCCGGAGAAGCTGGACGCGATCTGGTCCGCTCTCGGGCCGCGCGGCAAGGGGACCCCGACCCTGCTCTTCTTCACTTCCACCTACACCGCGAGCAGCAAGCGCCGGCGGATGGCGCTGCACCGGCCGAAGCTGCTGCTGCGCGTCCTCGTCGAGTGGCTGATGAGGGTGTCGTTCATCTCGAAGTTCATCTGGCACTTCGTCTTCCGCTTCGTGTTTCGCGACGGCGAGGAGTACATCGACGACATCGAGGGATTCGCCTTCTTCATGGACGGCAACTCGCGGTCGAAGCACGCCGGCAGGAGGCTCGGGTTCAGCATGCGGAACGTCCAGCAATCGTTCGTCATCCCCAGCGATCCCGTCGTCGAGGGAGGCTGGGACCGCGCCAAGGACGACCTCGTCGAGTGGCTCGACTTCGCTCATGACTACCTTCAGAAACGCAACCTCACCCCGACGCTCAACGACGTGCTGTATCTGCCGGAAGACCTTCCGTTCCTATTGTCCGCGAGCGCGGACAAGGCGGGCTTCGTCGTCAGCTACGCGTTCGAGACCTCGAACCGCCGCACGCTCCAGCGCGCGGAGGCCGCCTTCAGCGACCTCGCGGACGTGCTGTGGGAGAAATTTCAGGGGCGCGTCTACCTGGTGAAGAACGTGTTTGCCAAGCAGGAGACGTTGGCGAAGATGTACGGTGAGCACGCGGTCGAGTTCGTTCGGCTAAAGCAGCAGCTCGATCCCAAAGCACTGCTGCGGAACGACTTCCTCGAGCGGACCTTCGGCGAGTTGCTCTAGCGCGAGAGCGGAAAACCCAGTTGCCCAACATGAACTTCAAAAAGGCGTTCGTGGGTGCCTGCGCGGTCATCGCCGGTCTCGTTGTCGTGGTCGTCGTGGGCGTGCTTCGCGACGGGAATCGGTCATCGCAGGCCTCGCCTTTCGAGGCCAGGCTGCCCCCGGTCGAATTCCTCTACCTCGACAGCGCCCGCATCCTCGACTTCCTCGCCGAGCTGGAAGGAGGCAAGGTCGGCGCGGTGCACAGGATCTCGAAGGAAATCGCCTCGGTCAGCGCAGGTGGATCGGGTGGCGGTTTCGACGTCGGGGCCTCCTCCCAGCATGAATCGGTGGCTGACAGCACCGTCACCCGAACCGAAGCCAGCCTGCTGGGGCTGCTGCTCGACGCCCTTGCCGAGAACGAGTCGCACGGCGTCAACTTCCACTCGATCGAACTGACCGACCCCGCCAACATCAGAAACCTGAAGAAGGTCAGGGAAGGGATGCTGGTCCGGTTCGTGACCCACGACCTGCTCAGCCCCGGCTACATCCGTCCCTACGTCGTCGTCCGCCAATCGGCCACGCTGGCCGCCCTGTTCCCGCAGGCGTCCGGCAACCAGGTCGGCGCCGAACGTGCCGCGAAACAGCGCCAGAAGGCCGAATCTTTTGCCCGCCAGGTAGGGCCCGACCCGCGGATCACCTTCGCCGTGTCACCGCGATCCCGCGAGGACGAGCACACCCCGCTGAAGGTGCTGATGCCGATGCGCTACCGCGACCTCACCCAGGAGAGAAGCCTGCTGGAAAAAGGCCGGGACCAGTACACCGGCGGCAGGCTGGTGGTGTTCGGCAAGGTGATCCGCGTGTTCCGACACAAGACCGGCATTCCCTGTCGCGACAGCGACAACAGGTGCCCGGAGTACACCGACTTCGCCACCCGGGAGATCTGGCGAAGCCCACTCGAACAGGCCTCCAACTTCTTGATCGAGCACGTCAGCCACAACTGCAAGACTCGCCGCACCGGCGCCGAACGCAAGGAGTCGCGTTCCCGGCTGATCGAAGGCCGCGCCTGCTTCCTCGCCAAACTGAAGCGGCAGACGGAGCTCCACGCCCCCGGCGCCGTGATCCTGCCTATCGCCATCTACAAGTGACGGTTCGGCCCCCCGCACTCGAGACCTCGGACGAGCGGCCGCGCACCTTCGCGGACCTCGGTTTCGAACGCCAGCCGATGGTTCGCTGGCTCAGCCCGCGCATCCTCGCCGACGCCGCGCTGCGCGTCCTCGTCTCGAGCCTCTTCGGTCAGTACGCCGACAAGCGCGAGTTCCAGGCGGCCCTGGACCCGACCCCGGGCCCACCGCTCTCCTATGGGGAGGCCGACGAGCAGAACGGCGCCCTTTGGCTCGACTTCGTCGCCGACCTCGGCGACGGCTTCGACGCGACCTACGCGGTGGCCAGCCTGCTCGGGCAGCGGAGCCTCGAGCTCACCGAAGGCGGCGATTTCGCAGAGTGGCCCCAGGCCGACCCGCACCGTCCGCTTCCGCGCGGGCGCGCGCTGGTCATGGGCGGCGACGAGGTCTATCCCGTCGCCACCCGGGAGGAGTACGAGAACCGCTTCCGCGGCCCTTACGCCGCGGCCTGTCCGTCGACCGCCGCCCCCGCCCCGGACCTCCTCGCGATACCGGGCAACCACGACTGGTACGACGGCCTGACCAACTTCCTGCGGTTCTTCTGCGCCGGGCGGGAAATCGGCGCCTGGAAGACTCGGCAGCGGCGAAGCTATTTCGCCGTGCAACTGCCGCATCGGTGGTGGCTGCTCGCGATCGACATCCAGCTCGACACCTTCATCGACGAGCCGCAGCTCGCGTACTTCAAGGGGCTCGACCTGGAGCAGGGCGATCGGGTCATTCTCGTAACCGGAAAGCCGAGCTGGACGAAGGTCAGGCGAGACCATGTGCCCGACTCTCACAAGAACCTCGAATACTTCGTCGACAACGTCGTGCGGGAGGCCGGCGCCGAGGTCCGCCTGACCCTGACCGGGGACCTCCATCACTATTGCCGGTACCGGTCCGATGACGGCGGTCACGATCTCGTCACGGCCGGTGGCGGCGGCGCCTACCTCTATCCGACGCACACCATGCCGCGGGAGCTCGAGCTGCCCGATGGGCGCTACGAGCAGAGGGCCTGCTATCCGAGCCCGGAGAGCTCCGAGGGGCTCACGAAGGGCGCGAGGAAGCTGCCTTGGCTCGCTCCGGGCCTGTGCGCGGCGATCGCCGGCCTCTACGCGAGCCTCGCCGCGTCGCTCTTCGCGGCGATCGAGATCCGGCCCGGCTGGTTCGTCGCCTCCGCGGCGATCGGGCTGATCATGCTGCTGTCGCTGGTCGGCTACGCCGCGGCGGAGACCAGAGCCGGGAAATGGCGTCTCGGCGCACTCCACTGGCTCGCCCACGTCACTGGCGCCGCGGTCCTCGCCGTCGTCGCGGCAGCCGTCGCGGACGCGGACTGGCTGGTCGTGCCCGTCGCCGCCCTGGGGGCCACGATCGGGTACTTCGGCGGTGGATTCATATTTGGCGAGTATCTGATCCGCTCGCACCGGCGAGCGCCGAAGCACGCCAACGAGGTCCTCGCATGCCAGGGCATCCCCGACTACAAGAACTTCCTCCGGCTGCGGCTCGACCAGGAGGGCCTGACGGTTTACCCGATCGGCATCCGTCGCGTCCCGCGGCAATGGGAGCCCGCTCCCGAGGGCGGTGCCGAGGAGCCCTGGCTGCGCTCCACCGACGGGCCGCTCGAGGCGGGGCTGATCGAGCCGCCGTTCCAGGTTCCGGCGCGACGACCTAAAGCAGATCACTCGAACTCTTAACGAGTAATGGTTGCGCTGGCAGAGCCGGCCAGCTATTAGTTGTAGGGGTGAGGACGGGCCGATCAACCGGGGGTGAGCACTTCGATGCCGTCATCGTCGGCTCGGGCTTCGGTGGCTCGGTCATGGCGTGCCGGCTCGCGGAAGCCGGGCAGCGGGTGCTGGTGCTCGAGCGCGGCAAGCCGTACCCCCCGGGATCCTTCCCTCGCAGCCCGCGCGGGCTGAGCAAGAACTTCTGGGACCCGAGCGAGGGACTGCACGGGATGTTCGACCTCTGGTCGTTCGATGGGCTGGAGTCGGTCGTCAGCAGCGGCCTGGGCGGTGGCTCGCTGATCTATGCGAACGTGCTGATCCGCAAGGACCCGAAGTGGTTCGTGCGCGAACAGCCGGGGCCCGGCTACGAGCACTGGCCCGTCACCTACGAGGACCTCGAGCCACACTACGAGCGGGCCGAGGCAATGCTCGGGGCGACGCCGTACCCGTTCGACGCGACGCCCTACGACACGACGCCGAAGACGCTCGCCTACAAGTCCGCGGCGGAGGAGCTGGGGCGCGACTGGTTCCTGCCCGACCTGGCGGTCAGCTTCGCGCCCGAGTTCGGGGCGGAGCCGATCCCGGGTGAGCCGATACGCGAGTCGCGGCCGAACATCCACGGCCGCACCCGCCAGACCTGCCGCCTCGTCGGTGAGTGCGACGTCGGCTGCAATTTCGGCGCCAAGAACTCACTCGACTACACGTACCTGACGGCGGCCTGGCATGCCGGCGCTGAGATCCGCACGCGCTGCGAGGCACGGGGGTTCGAGCCCCGCGACGGCGGCGGCTACGCGATCCACTACATCGAGCACGACCCCGAGCGCGAGGGTCATCCCACCGATACGAAGGGGCTGCCGCGGACGAGCGTCACCGCCGACCGGCTGGTGCTGTCGGCAGGAACGCTCGGCTCCACGTACCTCCTGCTGCGCAACCGCGCCGCCTTCCCCGGCCTGAGCCGCGCGCTGGGCACTCACTTCTCCGGCAACGGCGACCTGCTGACCTTCGCCGTCCGCTGCACGGAGACCGGCGAGGACGGCAGGCGCAAGCCGCGCGTGATCGACCCCGGCTACGGGCCGGTGATCACGAGCGCGATCCGAGTTCCGGACGAGCTCGAAGGCGGCGAGGGACGCGGGTTCTATCTCGAGGACGCCGGCTTCCCGGAGTTCGGCAACTGGCTGCTGCAGGGCGTCGACTCGCCCGCGACCGTCGCCCGCATGGCGCCGGCGATCCTCTCCCGGCTGGTCCGCCGTCTGCTTCGCCGCGACCGCGACACCTCGCTCAGCGCCGAGATCTCCTCGCTGTTCGGCGACTCCGGGCTTTCGGCGGGGGTGCTGCCGCTCCTGGGGATGGGCCGCGACATCCCAGACGGCCGCATGTCTCTCGATGGAGACCGCCTCCAGGTCGACTGGCGCAAGCATGGCCGCTCGGCGGAGTACTTCGACCGCGTGCGCGAGCTCTCAGAGGAAGTCTCGGACAAGCTCGGCGCCGACTTCGCGGACAATCCCCTCTGGCACCTGAACCGGGTGATCACCGTGCATCCGCTGGGCGGCTGCCCGATGGGCCGCAGCGACGAGGAGGGCGTCGTCGACTCCAACGGCGAGGTGTTCGGCCATCCGGGCCTCCACGTCGTCGACGGCTCTGTCCTGCCGGGCCCGGTGGGGCCCAATCCCAGCCTGACGATCGCCGCCGTGGCGGATCGCTCGGCCGAGGCAATCCTCGAGGGGCGCAGCGCCGATCTCTCGCGCCCGGCGCGACCGCGCCCGAAGCCCCCTCCCCCACCGCCCGCCGACCCCACCGAGCCGGTCGAGGGACATCGCGGGGTCTCGGTCGCCTTCACCGAGGAGATGAAGGGGTTCGTGACCTTCGGCGAGGGCGACTTCGAGCGCGGGCACCGCGACGGCAAGAGCAGCGAGACCGGCTTCATGTTCCACCTGACGATCACCGCCGACGACCTCGACCGCTTCATCGCCGACCGGGACCACCTCGGCCGGGCGGACGGATACGTGCGCTGCGAGGCGCTCGGCGGCGAGCGTCAGGTCGAGCGCGGGGTCTTCAACCTGTTCGTGAACCTGGAGGGCGGCAAGCGGGACAAGCGCATGCTCTACCGCCTCCACTTCGCCGATGGAGAGGGTCATCCGCTGACGATGACCGGCTTCAAGGTCGTCGAGGACGACCCGGGCGTCGACAACGTGTGGAAGGACACCTCGACGCTCTTCACCCGCCTGCTGGCGGGACACGTCGAACCCGGCGACGACGGGTCGGCCGAGGTCGTCGCCGCCGGCATCCTCCACATCGAGCCGCTCGACTTCGCCAAGCAGCTGACGACGTTCGACACCGAGCCCGACGGGCGGGCGGACGCCGTCGCCCGGTTCGGCGCCCTGTTCGCCGGCAACCTCTGGGAGGTCTACGGCCCGGGCGCAGAGGCCGACAGGTGAGCGCCGAGGGCCACCGCGAGGAGGTGGTGTCGTTCACCGCCGGCGACGGACTCGACTGCAACCTGGTCCACATCACCGGCAAGCACGCGCCCGCGAAAGGCCCGGTTCTGCTCGTCCACGGCGCCGGCGTGCGCGCCAACATCTTCCGCGCGCCCACCCGCAACACCCTCGTCGACGTCTTGGTGGAGAGGGGCTACGACGTCTGGCTCGAGAACTGGCGGGCGAGCATCGACATTCCGCACAACGAGTGGACCCTCGACCAGGCGGCGCTGTTCGATCACCCGCAGGCGGTGCGGAAGGTGGTCGACGAAACCGGAGCCGACGCGGTCCAGGCGGTGATCCACTGCCAGGGTTCGACCAGCTTCATGATGTCCGCCGTCGCGGGGCTCGTGCCAGAGGTGAGGACCATCGTCGCGAACGCGGTCACCCTCCACCCGGTCGTCCCACGTTTCGCGGCAGCCAAGCTGCGGTTCGCGATACCGCCGGCGGCTCGCGTCCTCGGCTACCTCAACCCCCAGTGGGGCCTCACCGGCGCGCCCTGGGTGTTCCCGAAGCTGCTGCACGCATTCGTGCTGGCCACGCACCACGAGTGCGACAACCAGGTCTGCCGGCTGGCGAGCTTCACCTACGGGGTTGGCTTCCCGACGCTGTGGCGCCACGAGAACCTGAACCCGGAGACTCACGAGTGGCTCAAGCACGAGTTCGCGGACGTGCCGCTCACGTTCTTCAAGCAGATCCTCGCCTGCGTCAAGGCCGGGCACATGGTCTCGGTGGACGGCCGCCCGGAGCTGCCGGAGAGCTTCGTCGCCGAGCCGCCGCAGACCGACGCGCGCTTCTCGTTCCTAGCCGGCGAGGTGAACAACTGCTTCCTGCCGGAGAGCCAGCGCCGCACCCACGAATGGTTCGACCGGCACCAACCGGGGCGCCACACCGCGCACTTCTTCCCCGGCTACGGACACCTCGACGTCTTCATGGGCCAGCGGGCGGACGCGGACGTCTTCCCGGTCATCGTCGATGAGCTGGAGAAGGGGGCCGTCCAGTGAGAATCCCGAAGCGTTTGAGGCGACAGGAGGGACGCCATGCGCTCGTCGACGGCATCCGTTTCGCGCTGCCGGTCAACTCGGAGGACACGCCGTCGCTGATGGCGATCTTCCCGATCGACGCCCGGCGAGCGGCCGAGTTGATCCCCGGCGACGAGGTGCACCCTTTCCGGCTCTGGGGAGATCGCGGCGCGCTCGTCGTCACCGTCGTCAACTACGAAGTGACCGACATCGGGCGCTACGTGGAGTTCTCGATCGCGATCGCCTGCACGCACGGGGAGCGGCCGGCGCCGCGGCTCGTGCCCGCGCTCTTCACGGGCCGCTACGGGACCGGCCAGTACGTGCTCGACCTCCCGGTCAGCACCGAGATCTCGGTCAAGGGCGGCAAGGGCATCTGGGGCATGCCGAAGCACCAGGCGAACCTGGACTTCGTGATCTCGAAGCGGACCGTGTCGAGCCAGTACGACCTCGACGGACAGCTCGCGGTCAGGATCGAGATCGACCGGCCGCGCTTCGCGGGCCTGCCGGTCGGCGCCGCGGCCACGAACTACTGCGCCTTCCGCGGCATGCTGATGAAGTCCTACATCCACTTCCGGGGCAAGGGGGGGTTCAACCTCCCGTTCACCCGCTCGGGGCGGCTGGTCATCGGCGACCATCCGCGAGTCGCGCCGCTGAAGGAGCTGGGCATCGCGGAGCGGCCGCTCCTCACCGCGTGGTTCCCGCGGACGGCCGGGGTGCTCGACGACCACTTCGAGTGCTGGTTCCTCCACTACGACCAGCCGCCTACCGATATCCCAGAGGGGCTCGAGAGCGTCGTCGGCCTCGGCCAGAGTCAGGAGTGGCTGGCGCCGCCGGACGACCCGGCCCTCCATCACGACGGCGCGGAGCGCGTCGCGCCCCCGCCACCATGAGCGAGACCGCGAACGTCATCGTCGCGGCGCTGATGCTGCTTTTCGCCTCGATGTACCTGGGCACCGGCTGGTCGCTCGTGCTTTTCTCGTTCCCGCTGGCGCCCCGCCTCACCCCGCAGACGTATGCGCTTCCCTTCGTCGAGCCGGTCAAGAACGCCACCAGGTTCTTCACCGTGATGACGATCGCGATGCTGGTCGCCGCGGTGGCCCTGCTCGTCGGCGAGGCCGACAGCGAGTACCTGTGGGTTCCGATCGTCTACCTGGCCGGGGTGATCGCCGCCACCGCGCTCACCCTGCTGTTCATCTTCCCCTACAACAAGGAGCTCAACGCCGGCGTCGCCGATCAGCAGCGCCTAGACGTGGTGCTCGGCAAGTGGATGCGGCTGAACGTCGTCCGCGTCTCGCTCTGGACCGTGCAGTGGCTCGCCGTCGCCCTCTACTTCGTGTTGAAGGCGACCTGATGTCGGACTCGCTCATCCGCCGGGCGCTGATCGCGATCTCCGCCATGACCATGGTCTCCGGCGCCGTGCAGGCGCTCGCCCCGCAGCGGATGCTGCGGGCGCTCATGGCCGAGGACGACGCGAACGCCCGCCACCTGTTCGGGACGATTGGCATGTTCATGTTCATCGTCGGGGGCGGGCTCTTGAACGCCCTGCGGCGCCCGGGGCGCGACCCTGTGATCGTCTTCTGGGCGGCGCTGCAGAAGATCGGGGCCTTCGTCGCGGTCGGCCTCGGGGTCAGGCGGCGGATTTTCTCGCCGATCGCCCTCGGCGTCGCCTTCTTCGACCTTCTCTCGGGGCTGCTCGCGGCCGAGTACTGGCGGCGGATCCGGTGAGGCATGGAGCACACGCCCTCCCTCGCCCCTGACCCAGCGGACCCCAACGCACCGCGTCGCTCGCTGATCCTCGCCGGAGGGGGAATGCGCGTCGCCTGGCAGGCCGGCGTCCTCTGCGCGCTGGAGGAGGCGGGCCTCGGGTTCGCGCACGCGGACGGGACGTCGGGCGGAACGATCAACCTCGCGATGCTGATGTCAGGCCGCTCGCCGCGGGAGATGGCCGAGCGCTGGCGGACGCTGCGGGTGCGGGATTTCGCCACGCCGCTGCCGCTGCGCGACTACCTGCGAGCTCCCCATCTGCCTGGATTCGGAAGCGCCGGTGGAATCGAGCGCCGAGTGTTCCCCCACCTGGGCGTCGACGTCGAGGCGATCCGCGCGGCCCGAGGCATCGAGGGCACCTTCAATGTCTGCAGTCACGCGACGAAGACCAACGAGGCGATCGAGCATCGCGATGTCGACCTGGGCACGCTCGTCGCCGGCGTCTCGTTGCCGATGCTGATGCCGGCGGTGCGACGAGCCGGGTCGCCCTACCTCGACTCCGTCTGGATCAAGGACGCGAACCTGATCGGCGCCGTCAAGCGCGGCGCCGAGGAGCTGTGGATCCTCTGGTGCATCGGCAACACGCCGGCCTACCGCGACGGTCCCTTCCGCCAGTACGTGCACATGATCGAGCAGAGCGCGAACGGGGTGCTGTTCGAGGAGCTCGACCGGGTCCGCGAGCTGAACGAGGCGATCGCGGCCGGACACTCGCCCTACGGACAGCGGCGGCCGATCGTCGTTCACGTGGTCAAGCCGCGGCATCCGATCCCGCTCGATCCCGACTTCTTCATGGGGCGGATCGACGCGGCCACGCTGGTGGCGATGGGCTACGGCGACGCTTGCCACTACCTCGGCGGGGCCGACCGCGAGGGTGGCGTCGCGCTGACGCCTGAGGCGACGAAGATGGAGGAACCCGGCGTCCGCGTCTCCTGGCGCGAGCGGCACGCCGGTCCGCTGGGGCGAACGGAGCTGGCCGCCGAAGTGCCCGACGCCGCGGCGTTCCTCGCCGGGACCGTGCGGGAGGCCCGCCTCGTCGGCCGGTTGAGGGCGCCCGCCGTCGGCGAGGCCCTGCTGCGCGACGGCCGGGTGACGCTCGAAGGCGGCGCCCTCGTCTACGAGGCGATGCTCAACGCCGGCGGGCGCCCGGTGCGACTGCGGGCTCGCCGGGCGGCCCGGCCGGGTGGGTCGCTCGGCGAGCGCCTGAGCTCGCTGCGGCGCTTGCACGTCGAGCTGATCGAGAGCGGCAGCGAGAGCCCCCTCGCCGAGGGGGTGCTGGACCCGCGGGGCGGCGGCACCACTCCGGTGCCGCTCCCGATCGTGACCGATGCCCCCTCGATATGGCGGCGGCTCGCGACGGCTGCCGCGTTCGAGCGGGTCATGGCCGCCGAGCTCGTCGCGGGCCGGCGAAAACCGAGAGGATAGGCGCATGCCCCAGCCCCGCCGCTCGAAAAAGCCGGCCAACTCCGGGGACTACGGCTGGGTGATCTCCTTCGGCTGCAAGCCCATGGGCACGCTGCGGCGCCTCAAGGTCGACACCGACCCGGCCTCCGACACGAGGCCGATTGAAGTTGCCTGCGTCTGCGGCGAGGTCCACCGCGTCACCGTCTCCCCGTACCGCCGCCGACGCTCCGTCGACGAACCGTTCGACCTCGAGGTCAAGTCGCTCGACGAGCTGCGCTCCTGAGAACGTCTGCGCCGGCAAGCCGGGCTGACGATCTGTCTAGTCTTTTCAAGTCGAGAAATCCGCATTGCTGGAGGAGGCTGATGAGCGATCGCCCGAGCGGGAGGCGGGAGGGTCCGGCGGACGACCGCCGGCCCTCCAACGGGATTCAGGCACCGATGCGACGCCGCGAGATGGTGGCGCTGTCGGCCGGGGCGCTGGCGAGCGTCGCCCTTTACGCCTGCGGCGCTGACGAGGACGAGGCGGCCAGATCGGCGGCGGAAGGAGCCACGACCATGCCCGACTGCGTGCTGATGCCCGAGCAGGAGGAAGGCCCCTTCTACATCGACCTCGCGCAGGTTCGAGGGGACATCGTCGAGAACCGCCCCGGCGTGCCGCTCGCGCTCGCGCTGACCGTCGTCGACGCGGATACCTGTGAGCCGATCCGCGATGCCGCCGTCGACATCTGGCACTGCGACGCGCTTGGCGTCTACTCGGGCGAGCCATCGGAGGGCACCGAGGGCGAGACCTACCTGCGCGGGATCCAGCTGACCGACGCGAACGGCCTGGCGGAGTTCGCGACCATCTACCCGGGCCAGTACCCGGGGCGGACGACGCACATCCACCTCAAGGTCCATATCGGCGGGCGGGAGAGCGACGGCACCTACTCCGGCGGTCACGTCTCCCACACCGGCCAGCTGTTCACCTCCGACCGGCGCGACGCGGAGGTCTTCGCGCTCGCCCCCTACAACCGGAATACGGCCGAAATCACCCCCCGCAACTCAGATGGCATCTTTCGGGATCAAGGCGGCTCGAGCTCGGTGCTCGCCCTCGCACGGGCCGGCAGCAGTCTCGCGCGGGACGGCTTTACGGGAAGAGCGACGCTGGGCGTGGATCCCGGCGCGACGCCGGACGGGGCCCCGGGGCCCTAGCCAGGCTCAAGGGCATACCTGCGCATTCGCCGGAGCGGTCTCGCACAAGTTGCCCGAAATCAGGTCGGGCGGTTACAGCCCCGATGACGGACGGGTAGTAACGGCCGGCGACGCGGGAATGCCCGAGCGCCAGCCACTATCTGGCGGCGCGGTCGCGGTGCTTGCACCCCGGCCAGCAGCAGGGTCGGCGCTGGCCGTCCTCCAGCTCCTCCCGTGCCCGGCGAATGCGGCGTTCTCGGGTCGTCTGCTGCTTGGCGTCCTCGACCCAGCAGATGAACTCGTTGCGCGCCAAGGGCGTGATGTCCTTCCAGGCATCGAGTGCCGTGGCGTTGGCCATCAACACCTCGCGCAGGTCTGCCGGTAGCGCGTGCACCACCCCACCGGGAACTCGCTGGCCGCTCACAGCGCCATGGTAGCCGGCACGAGCGGGCCCGCGAGCACCACGAGTGGTCCCAGGCGCTGATCGGCGCGAGATGAGAGGAGGACCGGCCACGGGGACGCCGTGGCCGGTCGCGAGCTCATTCCCGCCACTCACCGAGGGTTGTGTCGTTCCCAGAGGCGTCGGTCCACCAACCGACCGCAACACACGTGTTGAGGTTGCGACACGAGACGCCCTCGAGTAGGCCGAACGTCGACCCGATCGGGTTCGGCACGGACTCGAGCGACCAGGTGGTCCCGTTCCAACCCTCCGCCATCGGCCGCCACGTTCCTTTCGAATCGCGCCAATCGCCGACCGCGACGCAGGCCGAGCTGCTGGCGCAAGAGACATTCTGGAGAACGCTGTTGACGGATTCGCTCGGATTGGGACTCGTCTGGTGGGTCCACGAGGTGCCGTTCCAGCGCACGACGAACGTCTTTTGCACACCGCTCTGCCAGTAACCACCAACCGCCGTGCAGGCGGTCGAGCTGGTGCAGGAGATGTCGAGCAGTGTGCTCCGCGTCGATTCGCTCGGTTTCGGCACCGTCTGGAGCGACCATTCGGTGCCGTTCCAGTGCGCCGCCATACCCCAGTAGGTGCTGGCGCCGGTGTTGTATCCACCAACCGCTATGCAGGAGGTCGACGAGGCGCACTCCACCCCGTTCAGTTCGCTCGATATCGAGCTGCCTGGTTTAGGAACGGTTTGCAGCGACCAGACGCCGGAGCTGCGGCGCATCGCGACGGCCCATTTGCCGCTGGCGTTGCTGTAGCCGACCGCTGCGCACACCCCGACTTCGCTGCACCCGACGCCCTTCAGGCGGGTTTCCGTCGCCCCTTCGGGGTTCGGCGTTTCCTGGATGGTGCCAAGCGCCATGACCAGGGAAAAGGTGCCCGCTTTCGTCGTGTACGAGCCTGCGGAGGTGCAGGAGTTGTACGCAGGGCAGTGAATCGACTGGAGTTCGCTCGCGGTCGATTCGGCTGGGGGCGTGAGCGACTGATTGCCCCAGCCCAGGCCTACGATCCTCGTTTGCCCGTAGACGGATGCGGTGCCGCCCACCGTTTTCTTGCCGGCGGCGTAGCAAAAGTTGAACCCGCTCGGTTCGCAAGAGACGTCGTATAGCGCGCTGTCTTCGGCTTCGGGTGCGTTCGGCGTCGTTTCTATAGACCAGGTCGCGGCGCTGGCCGCAGTGGCGCTCATCAGCGCCAGGCAGAGGCCCGCTGTCAGAACGAGAAGGCTACGCCATGCGCACCTCTTCCCGGAAGGCCAGGTGTGTTTCGTTGCTGTGTCCATTGTGAATCCCCCTTGACTCAAAGTCATTGCCTTACGCCGAAGTAGAGAGGCAGAAGCAGTCACGGATCCCCTCAATAAGCGTCGATGTCGGGCGTCTCGTCATATCTCCCTCTGACCGGTCAATGGTTGTCGATACCGGCCGTTGTGTACAGCCGTACCACAGGGGGCTCTATTCAGCAAGATTTTTTTTGTATTTAGATGTGTTTGCTCAGTCAATAACCAGCGGGCGCCACCGTGCCGGGCCACGGCGGAGTACCGTTCTCTTGCGCCTGGCGCCGGACTCGATCGTCATGGAGCCGTTCTGGCCCTGCCCCTCTTCGATCTGGCACCGAATGACGGCTCCCAGCCGGCCATGCGAACCGGCCGGACGATGGCCAAAGCGCATGATTGATTAGGGCAAGACTCGCACTTGACAATTGGGGCGAGCAAGGCCTCGTTTCGGTCCGCGCGAGTCTGACCTGACTGACGCTAGGTATCCTTTGCCGCGTGCGGCAGCGCCTCTATTCAGCGGCGGCGGTATCGGTCACTGCAGCCTTGATGGTTACGGTGGCGGCCGCGCTGGCTGAATCATCTCTGCCGACTTTTGCCGGAGGAACGGCGTTCCCCTCCATCAAAGGACCCGCAGACCCAGAGGAATTTTCCTGGGAAGTCATGCTGAGCGGCGACCAGGAACTGCAACTGGTCGATGATCAGCATGCAAGGGTCATCTATGCCAACAGCGGTGTCACGGCGGTCAGCATCATGGCGGAGTTAGCTCATGATGCGGAAGGGTCCGAAGTTCCGACGAGCTTGAATGTCTCTGACGGAAATGTCCTCACCTTGACCGTCCATCATCGAGCTGGGAATCCAGCGAGGGAAGGAACTCCGTTTGAGTACCCAATTGTGGCCGGAGATGGCTGGAAGGGTGGGTTCGAGACCGAAATTGTCACCGGCCCTAAAGACGAGCAAGAGCTGCGGGAGGAACGCGAAAGACGGGCGCGGGAAGAATTGGAAGCAGAGGAACTCGCTCGTGCATCGGCTGGCTGCCTCGTTCCCAAGCTCAAGGGCCAGTCCTTGAGAACTTCGAAGAGACGCCTCAAGGAAGCCCACTGCACGATCGGGAAAGTGAGGAAGCGCAAGGGCGCCACCGCCAAGACCGGGAAGGTCGTCAAGCAGGACCCTAAGCCGGGCACGGTTCTGGCGGGCGGAGCCCCAGTCAATCTGACCGTGGGCGAGTAGGGCCGCCGGTTCGTGATGTTCTTGTTAAAAAGTTCCGGCTTCGGTGCCGGCGCCGGGGCGTTACAGCGCCGCCGGGGCTCTTACTTATCTTCGCCGGGCGACCGTAGCTCTGTGGAGGCGACATGCGGGCCTTGTTACAGATTCCGTCGCCGAGGCGAAAGCGCCGATTTGCCAGTGAATCCTAAGAGGGGTGGACGACCGGATTCGAACCGGCGACCGCCTGGACCACAAATGGGGAGCCGAGATCGTCAGCCTTACCTTTTCAATGCGTGATTTGCAGGGCTTCGCCAAGCCCGACTGGATGCCAGCCTCTCGCAGGTAGAGCTGGCTGCCCGCGCCGGCACCTCCCAGTCGGCGTTGGCTCGCTACGAGACCGGAGCGGCTCTTCCCACCCTGCCAACGTTGGAGCGGCTTGGCGGCGTGTGACAGGCGCCTGGAGATTCGGACGCCCCCCGCGCAGCATCCTGGTCCCGGCATCTCAATGCGGGGCCAGCTCGGTCCGCAGGCAGACATGTTGCGGCGCCAGCGGCGCCGACTTCTCGACGCAGCCGAGAGGCACGGCTCGGTCATTTGCGTGCCTTCGGCTCTCTCGCACGCGGCGAGGCAACGGACGAGAGCGACGTGGACCTCCTCGTCGACCTCAAATCCGGCCACACCCTCCTCGACCTTGCCGCGTTTCGCCGCGAGGCTGGAGAAATCCTTGGCCTGCCGGTAGACGTCGCGACTGCCGACATGCTCAAGAGCCGCATCCGCGATGAAGTGCTCGGCGAGGCACTCCCCCTATGAGCCGCGACGAGCAAGACCGCCTCCGCGACATTCAGGACGCCATCACGGCAATTCACAGGCACCTTGGGCAGGCCGGCGAAACAAGCGCCGCCAAGGAAGACCTTTGCTGCACGACGCCCTGCTCTTTCAGTTCGTGGTGATCGGCGAGGCCGTCAAGCACCTCAGCCCCGAGACCCGTGAATCAGCGCCTGAGATCCCCTGGGCCGACATCGCCGGGCTTCGAGACCTGATCGCCCATGAGTACTTCCGGATAGATGTCCACCGCGTGCTGGAGATCGTAGAACGAGACCTCCCACCCCTAGCGCAGGCCATCAACAGCCTTCTTCAGGTCTAGCAGCCACGAACGACCTCTTCCCAAAAATCCGACCCAAAAATCGGCCAGTTTCGCCCAGACTTCGCCGACCTCCGTGCAGCGCCGGGTAGCGGTCGGGATTCTTGTCCGAGCGATCGAGGAAGTACTCGATCGCCTCACGCTCGTCCGCGTTCTTGGGGTCCAGATAGGTCAGCAAGTCGCCTCCCTCCTGCGCTGCGCGCTCGGCCAGCGCTCGCACCCCCGTTGGCAGCTCCGTTATCTCATCGTCCTCCCGCTGTCATTCGATTTCCGGCGTTTGGATTTCCGGCGTTTGGACCTGGCGGAACGCCTGATCGATCGCTTCCTGCACTTCTTTGGCCCCCAGCTTGGGATAGGCGGCGCCGACGTAGTCGGCGGCTTCCCCGGGGGAGGCCCCTTCTTCATTCAGGTACGACGCCAGCGCCTTGCCTTCGCGGTCGAGGAAAGCAGCCAGTTCCACCACCCAAGCGCCGCCGTACTTGGCGAGGGCGGACCCGACCGGCTTCGTTTCGTCGCTTACTTCGTAGTACGCATAGAGCGAGGCCATCGCCCGCAGGACCGGCAGCTCAGGGTAGGCGTCGAGCAGGTCCGACACGACCGAGGCTTCGTCCACCCCCCCGGCGTGCAGCTGGGCCCCCAGCGCCCACGGTTCGGCGTAGACGGCGGCGGCGATCGCGGTCGCCGCTTCGGGGCTGACCGAGGCGTAGGCGCCGGGCAGCGCCGCCGCCACGTCGCCCTGCGCGAGCCCACCGAGCCGCAGCTGGATCGCCAGCTCGACCGGCTTGCCCTGGTAGAGCCTGGCGGTGAGCCTGACGGTCACGGCCACGGCCACGGCCACCCCGGCCGGCCGCAACAGCAGGGCCAGCTTGGCGGGAGTGGTGAGCGCCGCGACCAGGGGATCGAGCGGGGCTTCCGGGAATTTGCTCGCCGTCGCCGACTTGGCGTCGGGCGCCGGGTAACCCGCGGCGGCCAACGTCACCAGCAGCTCCGCGTACCCCAGGGCAGGCTGGTAGGCGAGTGCCGCGGCGGCAGCGGTGTCGGCGCTGTCGTCGTGACCATGACTGGCTTCGACCAGCTCGAGCAGGGACGGCGCGGCTGCGCGTGCGCCCGCCGCCGGTCCGATCGACGTCTCGACCTGAGCGCGGACGGCGACTTCGCACTGCATTTCAGGCCCGATTGGTGCGCCCACCTCGAAGCTGGCGTTGGTGGCCGGGGTGGATTGCCGGGCAACGGCGGCGCCCGCTGGCAGGGCCAGCAGGACGACGTGATAGGCGCTGGCCGAGTCGACTGCCTGCCAGCTCGCCTCGGCCGCGGCGGCGGAGAAGGCGAGGCTGACACCGGTCGGGCTCGCCACCGCGGCCGCGGTCACCGGCAGCCACTCGCTCCACAGCGACACGGAGCCGGTCGCCAGGGGCCGCGCCCGCACCCGGTAGGAACCGCCAACGGCGATCGCGCTGCCGCTCACGCTGGCGCCGGTCGATCCCGCCGTGATCGACGGCGGCGGGCTCAGCGCGCCCCCCGCCGCATCGGTGCACTCGACCTCCCAGCTGCTCGCGCGCGGATCTTCGTCCCAGCTCAGCAGGAGGATGTCCTCGGGGGACTCGAAGACAGCGGCGAAATGCCCCGGCGCAGCCAGCATGGGGACCGAGACCTGGGTCGCGGGCGAGGACCAGAGGGCGACCTGGGTCGAGTCGGGCGTCCGCAGCTCGACTCCCACCGTGCTCCCGTCCGCGATGCCTTCGGCGCCCAGCAGGAGGCCGGTGCCGCCGGGATCCCGGGACAGGATCGCGGGTTGCGGCGTCAGCGGCTCGCCGGCGGAGTCGACGACCCTCACCTCGCAGCGGCTGGCCCCGGGGACCGCCGCCCAGGTGACGTGCAGGCCGTCGCTTTCCACGGCGACGGCAGGTGCCGAGGGCGGCGCCGAAGAGGCCAGCGGGGCCGATTGGGTCGGCGGTGAAGCGACGTGCAGCTTCGGGTCCCCTTCGGCGACGGCGACGGCGACCAGCGAGGCGCCGGTGGGCACCGAGTTCGGCAGGCTGCGAACGTCGAGGCTTGCCACCGCCGGCCCGGAGGCGGGGGCGGGCACGTGCTGGCTCAGGAGGGCGGTGGAGGGATTCGCGGCTTCGACCAGCGTCACGAGGTATCCGGTCGCTTCCGCCACGGCTGCAACCGTGACCGCGATCGTGTCGCCTTCGTCCACGAGGGCCTGACTCACCGTCGCCGGCGCCGCCAGCGGGACGCTGTGGAACGGCCTTTCGCCCGCTTCCCTCCATGGCCCCTGCCATTCGCGGCCGGAGTGCCTGTAGACCGCCCTCACCCGCGCGTAGGCGTAGCTGGACAAGGCCAGCTGCGGAAGCTCCACGGTGATCGGGGAGCCTCCCTCTTCGACCGGGTCCGAGACCGCCCCGGACTTGAAGTCTGAGCTGGTCGAGACCTGGACCTGGTACTCGATGCCCACGTAGCCTTCGTAGTCGAATTCCTTCTTCGAGGGGCGATCGGCATCGGTCCAGGAGACCTGCACCGTCGTTGCGCTGCCCGTGGCAAAGGCGGCGGTGGGCGCGCCGGCCATCGTCAGCACTTCCGCCATGAAGCTTTCGGCTTCGTCTAGTTTTCCCTTGGCTGTTTCGCGTTCGCCTTCGGCCTTTTCCTTCTTGCCGGTCAACTTGTCCACAAGCCAGTCGAGGGCCGAGCCGATCAGGTCGACGAGTTCATCGACCAGTGCGGCCAGCGATACGAAGGCGGCGGCAGCGGCGGCGGCGGCCTGCGCCGCGGTGGCGAGCGAGTCCGCAGCCATAGCTTCCCCGGCGGTTTTGGCGACCTCCGTCTCCAAGGCGCCCGTGTCCTCGAAGCCGCTGTCGACCGACGTCTCCACCTCGGTTTCGACGTTTTCGGTCTTGACGCCGCTGCAGATCAGGGCCGCGAGACCCTTCTTGCTGGCTGTGAGACCGGCCAGAGCGCCCATGAACACGGCCAGCTTTGTCTTTTCGTCGAGCAAGCTCTTCGCCAGCGCCACCAGGTTCTCGGCGAGCAGAGTCGCCACCCAGCTCGGAAGTTCCTCCAGCTCGAAGGCCTTGGGTTTGGGGATGGTCCCGGTGAGGGTCGGCAGCGGCACCGACACCACCTCGGCTTCCGCGACGAGGACGTCAAAGGTGCCTTCGAGCGAGACCGGCAGCGCCTCTGTCGTCGCTTCTCCGCTCGTGAACTTGACGTTCGCCCTGGTCGTTACCACGCTTTCCCAAGCGAGGCCCACGAGCTCGCCGCAGGCGGTCCCCTCGCTCGCTTTCGTCAGCTGCTCGGCCAGCTCGGTCCATTTGACGAGGTCCGAGAGGACCTCCAGGTTCGTCAGGCGGAAGCCTGCCGCCTCGGAGTAGCTGAATTCGATCGCCTGGCCCCCGAGCACCGGCACCGACGAGGGCGGCGTGACGCTGCCGGTCCATTCCGCGAGCGATCGCTGGTAGGTCACGGTCGTCGAGGCGATCGCCGTGTTGAACAGGCTGACGCCAGCGCCAATGGTGAACGAAGGGGAGCTGCGGGCGTCGATCGAGAGGAACGGGCCTTCGTAGCGGTGGTCGTGTTCCGTGTAACCGGTCAGCTGCAGGAAGTAGAAGTCAAGGCCCTCATTGATCACGGCCTGGACAACGATGCCGTTGCTGTCCACCTCGACGTCGATGCCGACCGGGTGCCCGAGCACCTTCGCAATCGTCGTCATGTGGTACCCGGCGCTGTACTGGGTCCCGCCGATCGCGACGGGCGCAGGTGCGTAGTAGATGCTCCCTTTTTCGAAGCTCAGCACTTCGTAGCCGCTGGGCCACGGCACCCTGATCCCCTCGAGCAGCTCGTCGACCGAGATCTCGTCGGGGAGGTAGACGCTCGCCAGTGCAGGCCGGCCTTGGAGGAACGCGATCGCCGCCTGCATCGCCGGCAGAGCGGCGCCGGCCTTCAGCATGACTTCGCCGCTCACGACGATCACGCTGGCGGTGCCGCTCTCCTTGAATTCGATTTCGGCCGTCAGCGCCGCTTTCGAGATGGTGATCCCGAACATCCCTCCGAACGGATCTTCAATCGAGATCGGAGCGCCACCGGTCGCGGCCGTGAACGTGGCCTTTTCGGTGTCTAGGGTGAAACTGCCTTCGAACTCGTGGCCCTCTTCGCCGCTTGCCAGCACCAGCGTCAGCGAGCCGGACACTTCCAGCCGTTTGGCGTCGGCCGCGGGCCGGTAGGTCACCGCTCCGGACAGGGTGAGGGCGTCTCCCAGCAGCTTCAGATCGGAGATCCGACCCATGTAGACCGTGTGCTGCGGTTCCGCGTGGTCGACAAGCGCGTAGAGGGCGATCGTGGCGGCGGTGGGTTCGGCGGCGATCAGCAGGAGGTTTCGCGAGAGCGTGCCGTCGGCGGACAGCGCCAGATCGGCGAAGAAGGCGCCCCCTTTCGTCAGCTGCGGCGGCCCGCTGCCCGCTTCCCCGAGCCAGTCCAGGCCGGCGAAGGGGAGTTCGAGCGGAACGCCCTGCGCCCGGGCGGCCTGGCCGACCGCCGCGATGTCGTTCTTCAAGTCTTCGACCGTACCCGCGTAGTCGAGGATCGCCAAGTTCGCGCTGCGGACAGCCACGTAGTCGTCGATCGTCTCGATCGCCTGCACCTCCGACCACAGGTTCTTGAAGCAGAAGGAGCGGGAGAGGCCAGCGAGGAAGGCGTAGCTGCGCGAGCCGCCGGCGACGTGGCTCACCAGGGCGCCGGTGCCGAAGCCGGCGAGCGAGCCGTAGAGGGCAAAAGCACCGGCCGTAAGGTCGAGATAGGCGAAGGCGGCGGAGCCGTCGCCGAAGCCAAGCGGGGCCGTGCCGGCCGGGACGACGTCGGCCCACGTGTCGTGGCTGGAACTGAGCTTTTCCGCCACCTCCGGCAGCTGCACCGACTTGCCGTGGCTGGCGCGCGCGGTGAGGACCGTGCTGCGAACGGCGCCGAACGAGAGGATCGCTTTCCCTTCGAAGCCGTCGAAGGACAGCGTTCCGAACAGGGAGCAGTCGTGCTGCGGAGTCCCGCCGGCGGCCTGGGAGGCGATCACGACCACCTGCCCCCCCAGTTCCTCGACCGCGAAATCGACGCCCAGGCTTTCCCATTTCCATTCGGTCGGCTTCGCGTAGCCGGAAACGGCGACGCTGGTCGGCTCGGAGGCGGTCGCCATCTCGACCCTCACCGCCAGCTCTGCCATCGGGATCGCTTGCGGCAGGCCGATGTCGCTCGGGACGCCGCCGCCCGCGCCCGGGCCGTAGGCGCCCTGCGCAAGCAGGGCCTTGAAGTCGGGGGGCTCGGTGGCGGCCAGGTTGCCTTCGAAGACCCCCGTCCCGTCTTTGCCGACCGAGTATTCGAGGTCGAGGGTCACGCTCGGGCTGGTCGGGACCGTCAGGGTGCCGAAGATCACGCCCGTGAGCGCCGGCGAGCCCGCCTTTTCGTAGGTGACGTCGAGCCCGAGCTTTTCGAGTTCGATCGGCGGCGTCGTCGGCACGAGCGAGATCGCGGAAGCGCTGCGCACCTTTGCGGTGAGCTTCTCCAGGCCGAGCCCGCCGGAGTAGACGAGCTCGGCCGCGACTTCGGCGATTTCGAGCGCGAGGAAGTTCGGGGCGCCCTGCAGGGGAGGCACGGTCGGCGAGCCGAGGCCGAAGATCGACAGCAGGCCGCTGAGCGTGAGCGCCTCGTTGCCCCTGTCGCCGCTCTTGACCGACGCCGTCACCGTGCTCGACCCGGCCGCGGCCTGGCAGTCGATTTCGATGTCCGCGGCCAGCTGGCTGCCGGTCACCTCGCCGGTCAGCACGTAGGTCGCGGCGCCGCCCGGGCTCGCGGCGGCGTAGGCGATCGAGAGCGAGGCGATCGTGGCGGGCCCTAGGGTCAGCGACCTGCTCGTGTCGAGGTCCAGCCGGAAGGCCTTCAACTGCTTCCCGGAGGTGTCGAATTCGACTTCGGCGCCAATCACGGCGAACTTTCCGACGATCGGCAGCAGCACGTTCCGCGGGGCGTCGCTGCCGAAGAGGCTCGAGAGCATCTCCCCCACCGTCAGCGACTCGACCATCCGCAACGTTCCGGCGAGCTTCCCCGCAGCCGAGCTCCATTCGACGCTGAGGATCGCGCTGCCGCCGAGTTCGGCCTCCAGCCAGAGGCTGGTCTCACTCTCCCCGCCCGCGGCCGCGGCGGTGCGCGCCAGGTCGATCGCCACCCCATCGACCGTGAGCGGCCCGAGCTGGATCGTGTCGAGGAGCAGCCCGAGCGACCAGGCGCTTACCGTTGGCACCGCCGCCGAGCTCGCCGCCAGGGCCAGGTCGACTTCGGTCACGAACACCGTTTCGAGCAGGGGGCCAAGCAGGGGCACGCCGGAGAGGGAGCCGAGCCCGAGCAGGTCGGCAGCGTCCTCGAGGGTCAGCGAGGTGACGGGAGCGAAGGTGAAGGCGCCGGGGGTCGTGGCGGTCGGGACGACGTAGCCGGCTTCGACCACATGGCTGTCGCCGAGCAGCATCGAGGCTCCGACCTCGCCGCTCCATTCGACCCCGTCATAGCGGAGGTAGAGCTGGCCGCCCGTCAGCGAGAAGCCCGCCAAGGGCGTCCAGGCCTGGCTGATCCAGAGGCCAAGTTCGAAGGAGGAGATCGCCGTGCCGCCGGCCTCGGTGTCCTCGAGCTCGATCTCGGCCCCTTCCAGGGCGACGCTGCTGAGCAGCGTGCCCAGCGCCGGCAGAGCGCCGGCGAGGCTCGGCAACCCGAAGGCGGAGAGGGCATCGGCGAGCGTTACCGGCGCCTGCTGTGGGTCGGCCCACAGCGCCACGGATTTGGCGAAGCTGCGTTCGGCCAAGGACCCGGTTTCGCCGCTGCCGGACATCGGCCAGGCCCGGACCTCGGCCGCGAGCGTGCGCCCGCCGCTCAGCGCGAAGGACACTTCCGCGTCGAACCCGACCCGCCGCTGCGTCGCGTTCTCCGGCTCGAAGACGCGCGCCCGCACCGAGCTGCTCGCGGGCGTCGGGAAGCCGAGCGGCAGGATCGCGTCCCAGCCGCTGAACTCGAACGCCCCGAAGACCGAGGAGACGACGTAGGAGTCGGCGTCTTCGACCGGCTGACGGAGGGCCAGGCCCAGGGAGCCGAGCGACAGAGAGCTGAGCGTCTTCGCCGCGACCGGCACTTCGAGATTGCCCAGTGACGGCGCACCAGGCAGCAGAGCGATGACCTGCTGCAGGCTGCCGGCGCCATCGACCAGCGAGAGGCTGAGCTCGGGCCGTTCGTCGGTCAGCACGATTTCGGCGCGCAGGGCGACCGGTTGCGACTGCGCGGCGGCGGGCGTGATCTTGGCCACGGCGCCGAGGACGACGCGCGCCGTCGGCAGAAGCGCGTCTTCGACGGTGAGCGTCGCATCTTCCAGCGTCAGCGAGATGCCGGCCGCTTCTTGGCTGATCGTCGCCTGCTTGGTGACCAGCTTCGCCACGCGCACGTCGATGCCGCCGGTGGGCGAGGCGAAGGTCTCCACTTCGGAGGCTTCGACGTCGAGGGTCACGGTACCGATGCCGGCGGCCGCGACGAACGACGGCGCGCTCATCAGCAGGTCTTCGACCCGGGACTGTCGTCCCAGCATCCGGGAGAGCAAACCGGCCACGGTCACTTCCGACTGCTTGGCGGTTTCCACGCCGATGGTGCCCAGGTACTCGGCCAGTGGCCGCCCGCGGCCCGGCGAGTCGATGGTGACGACTTCATCCAGGTCGGTCTTGTCGGCGGTGTGAAGCGCCGCGGTCACCGTCAGCGATTCGCTCCGCGCCACCGCAATCGAGGTGGAGACGATCGTCTCCGTCACCCCTTCGATCGTGAAGGTCGAGGGTGAGCCGACGGCCACGGCGAGCGTCGCGCCGGTGACCAGGAGCCCCTCGCCGTCGCCGCTCCAGGAAACGGTCGAGCGGTCGAGGTCGGCTTCCCAACCGAAGATCCGGTCGAGCACCGGGAGGTTGATCCCGGCCTCGGCGGCCGCTGCGTTGCCGGGGCCGACCAGGGCCACCAGCGCCGCTCGCCCGGTGAGGGGGCCGTCGCTGGGCAGCCCCGCGGCCTGCAGGAAGGAGCGCAGGCTGGGCGCGGGTTCGGCGGCGGGGCCCGCACCCAAGCGCCTGGCGAACCCGCGCAGACGTGAGGCGGCGGCAGCCAGCGGCTGCCGCGCGACCCCCGGGCTGAACTCGGAGAATTCGAACTCCGCAAGGTTCGGATCGTTGAGGTCCTGAGTGCGGTACCCCTGCGCCGCGTTCGTCGATACGTAGGCGGTTTCCGGGACCAGCTGCAGCGCCCAGCGCCCGCCTCCGCGGTCGATCAGTTTGACGAGCCGGCTGGGGCCAGGCGAGGTCGTTGCCACCTGCAGGCGGACGATGGTGATCTCGGGCTGCGGGGGCTGCAGCAGCCACGCTTCTTCCACGTTGAAGGTCGTCTGGGCGGCGGTGACGGACGGATCTCCCTGGGCGTCGAGACCCAGGTAGAGGGAAGCGCCGGGCACCTTCAGCAGATAGCGCTCTTGGGTGGGCGCACGCCGCGGGATACTGGCGCCGGGTGCCTCCTGCAGCTGCCGGTGCAGTGCTTCCCGCGTCGGTTCGGCGAGCGCAGCAACGCTGGTGGTCGTCTGCAGGGGATCGATCGGTATCGAGGTGCCGAGCGGCGGGGTGGCGGGATTGGACGGTTTCGCGTTGTCGGGGTTGCTCAGGTCAATGACGATCTCGCTGCCCGAGGTGAGCGCGCGGAGGTCGATCTTGTTGCGCCATCCGGGGCCGGCCAGCTGCCCGATGCGGTCCAGGTCGACGGAGGAGGCGTCGGTGACGAAGACGCGCCCCGTGGGGTTCGCGGCGTCCCTCGAGGCGACGATCGCGGCGATCGTCTCGGCGGCCGGGTGACCGTGGCTCCCGTCCGCCGAGATGACGTAGTTGTAGGCGGCGAAGCCGCTGTAGAAGGCCTTGAGCTCGGTCCACGCCAGTTCCGACAGGAATGGCTCGGTGAGCAAGGCCGGGGTCAACAGGGCCCAGTACCAGCTGCGGTCGACCGGCTCCAGCGTCGCAGTGCGGCCCCGCTTGGGCGTCGCCCCCCGGGTCGGGCTGCGCGATGCCATCAACGCCCTGGTCTCAAGGCCCTGGACGAGCGAGGTCCACAGCCGCACGGTTTTGCTCGTCGCGTAGGTCCACCGGACCGGTGAACCCGCGGCTGCCGCATTGAGGTTCGCCGATACCGCCGTCCTGAGTTCTTCCTCCAGCGTTTCCGGTTTCACCTTCTGCGCCAGGCAGAGGTCTTCCAGTTCCCTCCCCGCGACGTCCATCGGGCCCTCCACCCGCAGCGCCCCCGGCACCCCCCATGCGTCCCATTCGTTGGAATCGAGGATCACGCACAGGAGCGCGTACTCGTGCCAGGCCCGCGTCGGCACCGTCGCCTTGTCCCCGGTCCGCTGCGAGTTGCGCAAGCTGCCGTGGTGGGGGACCTTGAACACCGCCAGCGGCTGGCCCTGCGCCACCTGTTCGATGAACGGCAGGACCTTGGCGCCGATGCTGTCGCCGGTGAACAGCATCCGGCCTGCCTGATGGAACATCAGCACGCTCGCCAGGTTGTCCGGCGACTCGTCCACCGTCCAGATGCGGCGGAGCGGCTGCCGCGCCGTGGACGCCCGGCCGTAGACGGTGCGGGGGAAGGCATTGTCGTCGCCGAACTGGAACGGCCCGATCGCCGCCGGCGCCGGCAGCGCTTGTGCGGTGAACTGGTCGCTGCCGAGCGCGGCGAGCAGCTCGGTCTGCCCGACCTGCGAGAGGTCGGTGAGCGGCTGCGTGACCAGGGGACCATTGAACGCCAGCGGCCACTGCGACGTCGGAGCGGCGGCGTAGGTGGGAGAGAGCCCGGCGCGGAACAGCTGGAGGATGCCCCCGTAGTGGTCCTCGTGGGCGTGCGAGACGACGACCCCGCTAAGCGTCAGCGTGTTCGGCGGTTGCCCCTGTTCGGCGGCGACTTTCAGCAACGCTGCCAGCAGGTAGCGGTGGTAAGGCGCGCCCCCGCGGCTCTCGGGGCTGCGCCCGAGCGGCCCCCCATCTATGACCCAAAGCTGATTGCTGTCCTCGAGGACGAACGCATCGCCCCGGCCTGCGTACACCAGGTGGAGGCGAAGAGCCATCGGCCCGCACCCTAACTGCAAGGAACATTGATTGGTATAACAACCTCTGACAATTGGACGAAATCCCTGCTATGAAGGGAAACCGCCGCAAACCTCGCGGGCGGATTCCAGCGGTATTTCGCGACGTTGCCACCGAATCGGACTACTCATTTCGAGCACTTGCGGGCGCCTGATTTCGGCGCCCGGCGCCCGTTGTTCAAACAGAAATGGCGATTTGCGGGAGCTTCAGCGGATTTCCAGGGAAAGGGTGGACGACCGGATTCGAACCGGCGACCGCCTGGACCACAACCAGGAGCTCTACCAGCTGAGCTACGTCCACCGCGGGCCATCAATGTAGCGCTACGGTTGGGGGGATGCCGAGGCGAGGCGCCATCGCTTTCTTTCGACCGCGGGCAGATGTGGCTACCGGGGCGCGGGCTCGTGGGGCCGTGGCGATCGGTGCGTTGGCGGTTGGGGCCGCTGCCGTTGGCGGTTTTGCGATCGGGCGGCTTGCGATCGGGCGGGTCGCGGTCGGGCGGGCGAAGATCGGCCGGCTCGAGGTTGAGGAGCTGGAGGTCGGGCGGCTGCGGGTTCGCGAGGGGGCGCCCCCGGCGTGAGGTTCGCGTGGAGGCGCCGCGAGCTGGGCACCCATGATGGCCTTCAATCCGCGGCACGTCGAGCGGCGGCCTTGGGTGGCGTCGCTTTGCTCCTCGGCGTGGCGCCGGCGAGCGCCGGGGCGCTCGGTCCCTATCCGGACCTTGGCGGCTGTCCGGTCTTCCCCGACCCGCCGGCCTCGCTCTCGCCGCGCGCGCCGTCGCTTCCCAACCAGGCCGCCTGGAACCAGGACATCTCGAAGGCCCCCATCGCTCGTAACTCGGCCGCCGTCATCGCCTACATCAACGACCAGGGCGGCAACTTCCTCCACCCCGACTTCGGCTCGCCGCGCGCATATGGCTTCCGCTACGCCGTGGTCGGCGCCCGTCAGCGCAAGCTGCCGATCCGCTACACCGCCTACGGCAGCGAGAGCGACAGGGGTCCCTTCCCGATCCCGACCGGCGCACCGATCGAGGGCGGGCGGGGCAGCGACGGCGACCGCCACGTGCTCGTCGTCGACCGCTCCCGCTGCGTCCTCTACGAGCTCTACCGCGCCTTCTTCGAGCGCGACGGGGGCGCCCACTGGAACGCCGATTCGGGCGCTCGCTGGGACCTGCGCTCGACCGCGCTGCGGCCCGACTCCTGGACCTCGGCCGACGCCGCCGGCCTGCCGATCTTTCCCGGACTGGTCCGCTACGACGAGGCCGCCGCGGGGCGGGTCGACCACGCGATCCGGGTCACCTTCGAGAGCACCCGCGACGCCTGGATCCACCCCGCCTCGCACTGCGCCGGCGATACCGCCAACCCCGACGCGCCGCCGATGGGGATGCGGCTGCGCCTGAAGCCCGGCTACGGCCTGGGCCGCTTCAGCGGCGCCGCCCGGGCGATCGCCGAAGCCCTCAAGCGCTACGGGATGATCGTCGCCGACAACGGCTCCAACTGGTTCTTCAGCGGCAGCAGCGACCGCCGCTGGGACGATGAGAATCTGAACCAGCTGAAGCGGATCCCCGGCAGCGCCTTCCAGGTCGTGAAGAGCGCCGCGCCGGCCCACACCTGCTGACGGCTGCCGCCGGCGCGTCCTTCACGGGCCGCCAAGCACGAGGTGCCGGAACTCCGCTCGCAGTCGCTCCCCCAGCTCCGCCGCCGCCGCTTCTCCGCGGCCGCTCTCGTCATCGGCGGCGGTGACGAGCACCACCTCGTCGGCGGGGTAGCCCTGCAGCTGATCCTCGACTGCCTGCACCACGTCCTCGTCCCCGACTCGTGCCCGCGCCTCGATGCCCGCCTTGGCCAGCGCGGCGACGGTCACGACCAGCCTCTCCTGCGCCGCCTGCCGGGCACCGCCCACGTCCGACGCCCAGCGGTCGAGAAAGCCGATGCTGGCCGGCGCCAGGACGAGGACGTCGGCCTCGGCCTCCTCGCCGTCCAGTCCGGCGGCGCGCACCACGGCGCGTATCGACCCCGGCTCCTCGACCTGACAGCCGACGACGATGAGGACGTGCCGCGGGCTGCCGGGAGCGCCCGGTGCGCCGATCGGGCCCCGCGGTCGCTGTCTGGCCGCGACCACGAGGATCGTGACGGCCGCCAGAGCCCCTGCCACAAAGCCAACGCCGGGGCCGCCGATTAGAAAGGCCGCGACGATCGGCACCGCGATCGCGGCGACGATCAGCGGCAGCTTCCACGGGGCCATCGCCCAGGATTTTGACCGGTGCGGGCTAGACCCGGGACGTGCCGGCCCCGAGCCGCGGCAGCAGCAGCAGGGCCAGGCCAATCAGGATCACGATGATCCCGAGGACGTAGTTGACCAGGATGGCCAGGACGATCCCGATGATTATCAGCAGTATGGCTAGAGACATGGCACCTGCCTACCCACCGCCCCCTTTGCGAAAACCTTCTTCGGCAAGTGCCCGCCGCAGCGCCCCGTCGAATGGCTCGGGTGAGATGCCGAACGGTTCGGCTCCCGAAGGATCGGTGACCACCGTCGGCGTGGTCAGCCCCTCGACCAGCGGCCGCGCCACCCTGGTGTCGACGGGAGTGACCAAACCAAGCCAGAGCGAGGACAGCCACGGCGTCAGCAACGGCAGCCGCAGCTTCGGCGGCAGCCGCTTGTCCATCGCCGCCGCCATCCGGTCGAGCATCTCCTCGTAGGTGAGGACGTCGGCGCCGCCGATCTGCACCTCGCGGCCCACCGACTCGGGCACCTCCGGCGCCCGCCGTAGATATTCGACCGTCGACTCGATCCCGATCGGCTGCGTCGGCGTCCGCAGCCAGGCCGGCGCCACAATCACCGGCAAGCGCCCGACCAGGTAGCGCAGGGTCCGGTAGGACTCGCTGCCGGCGCCGACCACCATCGCGGCGCGGAAGTAGGTCAGCGGCGGCCCCTCCTCGGCCAGCGCGCACGCCACCTCGTGGCGACTCTGCAGGTGCTTCGAAGTGCTCTCCTCGCCCAGCCCACCGAGGTAGACGACGCGCTCGATGCCCTCCCGCTTCGCCATCCGGGCGAACTCGACCGCGCCCTGGCGCTCGCGCGCCACGAAGCCCTCGCCCCCGGCCATCGAGTGGACGAGGAAGTAGGCGATGTCGATCCCTGCCCCTGCGCCCTCGAGGCTGCGGGCGTCGGTCACGTCGCCGACGTGAAGCTCGGCGCCGCTGGCCTCGAGCCGTCGCGCCTTCTCGCGGTCGCGCACAAGACAGCGAATGTGCCCGCCCGAGCCCTGCAGCGACGCAGCCAGACGACCGCCGACGAAGCCAGTTGCTCCGGCGATGAGGACGTTCGCCGCGATACCCCCAGCTACCCGCGCCCCGGCGTTTCAGCCCCGGGTGCCGCCGCGCTCACCGTCGCCCAGACGAGCAGCTCAAATTGCCAGGACACCGTCCGCCAGACGGCGGGCCACCAAGTCGGCCGCCTCGCTCGCGCTCCTGCCGTCCACGTCGAGGCCGTTCTGCTCGAAGCGACCGAGGTCCGAGAAGGCTCCCCAGAGCTGGGCGATCGCGCCGGAGTCGACGGGCGGCAGGCCTTCGCGGCTCTGCACGCGCGCGGTGCAAACGGAGAGAGGCGCTCGCAACACGGCGTAGGCAACCGAGTGGTCGCCATCGTGAAGTCGGTCGCGAAGCGGCTTCAAGAACCAACCCGGAATCACGATCCCGTCGACGATCGTGCGATAGCCAGCCGCCGCGTACCCCGCCGCAGCCTCGGCGACGATGTCGATCACGACCCGGTTCTGCTGATGGGACTCGGGCTTCCATGGCTCGACGTAGTCCGAGCGGATGAAGCGGAAGAAGACGTCCGATTCGAGGTGAACGGAGCGAGGCCAGCGCGCCGCGAGGATCTCGGCGGTCGTGGTCTTGCCGACGCCGGGCGGTCCGGTGAGGATCAGGATCGGAGGGTTGCCGGACACGGGCCGAGGCTCATGCCGGCGCATTCGAACAGTGTTCCACCACGTACTCCGGAGCGCAGACGGTCCGGCTGCGCCATCTCTCGTTGAACTCCGCCACGAACTCCTCGAAGGCCTGCTGCTCTTCGGACTTGCTCCTGACCCCCGCCATGATCCGCCGTTGTATCCGTTCGGCGAGCAGTTGCAGCTCGACCCGCTCGTACACATCGCGCCGCGTGTAGCGCGATTCCCTCAGGAACCTGCGATATTCGGCGGCGCTCTCGAAGTTCTGTTCCCGGATGAGCGCAAGCTCGCGCGAGACCTGGCTGGGAGTGACGACGATGTTCATTTCCGCTGCCTGTCCCTTGATCCAGACTATTTCGAGCAGGTTGTTCATGGCGGTGCGCATGAGCAGCTTGTATCCACGTCCGCCAGGTTTCGGCGGCGGCTGACGGTCTTCTGCGGCCGCGGCCAAAACCAACGCGTGGCGGAACTCCGACCTGGTGATAGTTCCCGTTCGATCGGGCACGTCGGAGATACGGGCGACCGTGTTCGGCACCAATTCCTCGGGGGCGGGCAGCGCCGCCGATGTCGTTGCGACCCCAGCCGCCGCTGTGAAAACGACAACGGGCAGAGCGAAGCGCAGAACACCTCCGATTAGTGCCCCCGAACCCCGACCCATCAGCTCAGCTTAGGCCAATCACAAGCAAGAACAGCGGCCTGAGACACCCCCAGCCAGACATAAGTCGAACCGGGCGCGGATCGCCGCCGGGCCGGTTTCGCTGGCGCGGTAGCGCCGTCTCGGCGGTTCGGGGCTCAGGCCGCGACTGAGCCCCGGTCCTTCTCGACCAGGCCAAGCGGCACCACGTCGTCGTCGAAGACGGCGTTGACCTCGATGTGGCCGCCCAGGGCGCCCACATAGTCGGCCAGCGTACGCAGGTAGAGGTTCTCGGAGTGCTCGATCCGCGAGACGTTGGCCTGGGTCATCTCCAGAACCTGGGCAAGCTCGGTCTGCGTCTTGCCGATCTGCTTCCGCAGTTCGGCGAGGCGAACCGCAGAGACGATCGCGCGCTTGCGCGCGTCTATCTCAGCGGCGGCGCCGGGGCGCTTTCTGACTTCCTTGCTTAGCTCGCTGAACGGCTTTCTTTTCTTTGGCATCTTGGTGCTCCTTGCCACCCTCGTGCTCGGCGAGCTCTCGAAGGTGGCGATCGTAGATCCGGTCGGCAACCGGAATCATCTTTTTGTAGAAGCGCTTCGTCTTGCCCGCCTTGTCGCCCCCGATCAAGAGGATCGCCGTCCGCTCGGGGTCGAAGGCGAAGAAGACCCGCATCGTCTGGGTTATCCGCAGCTCCTTCATGTTGGGGTGCCGGGAGCCCTCGACGGTGTCGGCGAGCGGCCGGCCTGCGCTCGGACCAAGCTCCTGCAAGGCCTCCACTGAGGCGACGACCTTGCGCTGCTCTTGGTCTGTCAGGCCTTCCCACCACTCGTCGAACTCGCTGGTTCTCTCGGCAGCCCAACTCACGGCGAGATTATAACGTGCGCATTGTAGAAGTCAAACGTTATAGGCACTTGCCTTCAAGACCTCCCCTTGAAGCCCATGCTCCCGGGCGCCGGAGGTTTGGTGCCGCCCAAGGACTCCCGGCTCTCCGTTCCACGTACCCACCGAGATCACCGGTCAGCCGTGAACAGGTCTTGCTTGACCTGAGTCTCGGAGATCAGCGCACGGTATTTCGGATCGATCTCCACAATGCGACGCTCAATTCCTTGGCGCTGGAGCAGCGCAGCCTTCCAGCCTACGATCGAGTCCGCAGCCTGCTGGTCAACGAAGGCAAGGACGAGCTTGGCCTTGGGGTAGAACTCGCGGAGGCCGAGCAGCTTCAGGGCGTCCGTCGACACCTTCCGTTCCTGGCCGCCCTTCAGCTTGCCGATTCGTGCCAGAACCTCGACGAAGACAGAATTGTCTGGCGCCGCTCCGTCTGGCCTAACCCACGAGTCGCCCAAATCAACGCGGCGTTGACGGTCGAGCTCGACTCCGAGCTCTATTTCAAGTCGCTTGAGTACGAGCGGCTCGGCCCCAACCTGGACCTTCGATGAGCTGGCGTCTTTCCGCTCGATCACACAGCCTCCTCGAGAGGTCCGGCCGGCACCCCCGACCCAGGTTCCGCCTCCACATCGTGATACATCAGCCTTGCGCTTCCAAGCGACCCTTCCGCTACCGGCTCGACTCTGACCGGCGCTTCCTCGTTCCCGAGCCGAGTGAGGCGTCAGTCGTCCCCCAGGTCTTCCATCGCTACGCCGAGCGCCTCGAAGGCTCATCGGCGCTCGCCGAGTGGCTGACCGAGCGCGGCTGTCGCACCCGGCAGGGCAAGCCCTTCAACGTTCCGGCCGTGCTCTCGATCCTGCGCAACCGCACCGAAGACATCTCGCTGCGCCGATCCAACCAGTCCGAATACCTGCTCACCGGACTGGTCAAGTGCGCCGGCTGCGGCAAGCAATACCTCGGCGCATCGGCAAACGCAAAGCCGACCGGCTGCCCGCCGACGAGCTGGAGGAGGCCGTCCTCGAACAACTTCTGGCGGTACTCGAATGCGAGCCGCTGGTCCGCGAGGCGATCTCAGAAGCCTTCGCCGAGCTTGACGCCGAAGAGCCCCAGCGCGCCGCCGAGCTGGAGCGGGTCGACGCCGAGCTGCGTCGCACCGGTGAGTCGCTCGACCGCTACTTCCGCGCCTTCGAGGAGGGCACGATGCCCGAGTCGGCCTGCGCTCCACGGATCGGCGAGCTGACCGAGCGGTTGCGCGGTCTCCAGGCCCGGCAGGAGGAGCTGGCGGCCGAGCAGCCGGACGAGCGCGAGCCTCTCACCGACGACACCTGGCGCTGCTCCAAGCTGAGGTACGCCAGGTGATCGACGGCGGCGACGCTCCCAACCCGCAAGGCGCTGCTGCAATCGATGGTCGATGAGATCCGGATCGTCAGCCGCGCGGAGATCTACCCGTCTTTCTCTTTGCCGGCGGTTCGACCACCGTCAGGAGCAGTACCCCCGGTTGGATTCGAACCAACGACCATCGGCTTAGAAGGCCGGTGCTCTGTCCACTGAGCTACGGGGGCGGGCACGCCTAGGTTACGGCTCTGGGAGCCGCCTGGCATAGGATCAGCGCCGATGCCGAGCGTCGATGTCGCGGGAACCGAGCTGAATTACGAGCGGGCTGGCGAGGGTGAGCCACTGCTGCTGATCCAGGGGATGAGCGCGACCCACCTCGCCTGGGGCCGCCCCTTCCTCGAGGTGCTCGAGGCGGACTTCGACTGCGTCGTCTTCGACAATCGCGGCATGGGGCTCTCCGGCCACGCCGCGATGCCCTTCGCGATCGCCGACCTGGCCGCCGACGCGCTCGGTGTGCTCGATGGGCTCGGGATCGAGAGCGCTCACGTAGTCGGCATCTCGATGGGCGGGATGATCGCCCAGGAGCTGGCGCTCGCACGGCCCGAGCGAGTCCGCACCCTGACCCTGGGCGCGACCTACTGCGGCGGCCCGGAGGGAAGGCTGATGGGCGAGGACGTCCTGCAGCTGCTCGGCGAGGCGATGCGGTCGGGCGACCCCGAAGACATGCGGCGGGCGATGTGGGAGATCAACCTCTCCCCCGAGTTCCGCGCCGAGGAGAGCCGCTACGCCGCCTTCCTCGCGATGGCCGGGGCGCTGTCGGCACCGCGGCCCGTGGTGATGGAACAGATGCGAGCCTGCGCGGCGCACGACACCAGCACCCGCCTGGGCCAGCTCGCGGTCCCGACCCTGGTCGTCCACGGCACCGCCGACCGGCTCCTCCCGGTCGCCAACGGGCACCAGATCGCCGCCCTGCTCTCGGTCGAGCCGACCCTGCTGGAGAACGTCGGTCACATGTTCTGGTGGGAGCAGCCGCAGCGCTCGGCGGAGCTGATCCGCGAGCACGCCCTGGCGCCCGCCTGAGTCGCTTTCCGCGTCAGCCCTGGTCGAACTCGCCGGGTTTGGGGCAACCGTCGGGGTCAAGCTCCCCGTTGACCCTGAAGACGTAGTCCGGCTGCGGCGTGATCTCGGGCTCTTCGACCACAAGTTTCAGCGCCGGGTCCGTTTTCAGCCAGGCGTAGACCGGATACCAGTAGGGCGACTCGGGGAAGTCCTGGGTCGCCTGGCTGACGATCAGGTAGTCGTAGTCGCCCTCGTTGATCAGGTTGCGGAAGGAGCGGCAGGTCGTCGCCAGGCGGTACTGGCCCTGCGGCCCCTCGACGCCGATGTACTGGACGTAGTTGTCGAGGTTGGCGCCGTAGAAGCCGTACTGGCCAAAGAAGATCTCACCCGAGCCGGCGATGCCGATTCGCTTCTCGTGCAGGTCGTGGGCGAAGGCGTAGGCGTCCTGCGGCCCGCCGTCCTGCAGGAACGGGGTCGTGCGCTGGTAGTGCTGCTTGTAGTACTGCACCTCCTGGGCGCGGCCGAGCACGACCGCGAACAGCAGGATCGCCCCCGCCCCGATCGCGACGAAGCCGCGGCTGACGCGACGGCGGGAGCGCAGCAACCCCAAGGCCGCCGGCGCCCACACCAAGGCCAGGGTGAGGAAGACGGTGCCGACGATGTAGCCCGGATACCAGCGCGGCGTGGTGAGGACCATCAGCGCGTAGACCACCGTGAGGAAGAGCAGGGTCTGCCAGGCCCGGTGCTCCGGCGCCCGCAGCGGCCGCGCGATCGGCAGCAGCGTCAGGCCCAGGATCAGCCCCGGCATCAGGTACCTCGTGTTGGTGAAGAACCCGGTTGGCGATCCCTCCTGGCCGGCCGCGGTCAGTGGCGTGACGATGTAGACGGCCGCCGTCAGCAGGGCAGCCGCGGCCAGCACCCGCAGGACCAGGTTGCGCGAGCGCAGCGCGATGAAGACCGCGGCGGCGACGGCGGCGATCAGGATCAGCGGCCAGAACGGCCCGAGCGCGTTCTCCAGCTCGGGGAAGAACCAGCGACGGTAGATCGTCGGCTCGAACAGGTAGTCGGCGACGGCGAAGCGCGGCCGCGGGTCGAGCGGCATCTGGTCGGGCCGCGGCAGGTTGAGCGGACCCCAACCGATCTGCGGGATCGGGTTGCCGCCGGTGTGGATCGCCGCCCGCACGTACCAGTAGCCACCGACGACGAAGGCGGGGACGCCGATCGCCGCGGCGGTCATCAGGCGGCGGCCGGCGCCGCTGACCAGGACCATCCCGACCGCGATCGCGCCGACCGGCGCCAGCAGCGGCAGCTTCACCGAGACCGCCAGCCCGGCCGCGATCCCGGCCATGATCAGCGGCCCCTTGTCCAGCAACGGTGCGTCGCGCTCGGGCGCGTCCTGGACCGCCCCGGCGACCGGCGCCCGGCGCTGGTGCCCGTTGATCAGGAAGGCGGCGAAGGCGACCAGGAAGGCCAGCCCCATGATGTCGTTGCGACCCTCCCCCGGCTGGGTCTCGATCATCACCCCGGCCGAGAAGACGATCGCCGCCGCGACCAGCGTCGCCGGCCCCACCCGGTAGGGACGGCCGACGCACCAGGCGGCAAGCAGCCCGATCGAGAGCCAGACCATGTTGATCAGCGGCGAGAGCCAGTCGGTCTTGAAGAGGACTATGCCGGCGGCGTGGACGAGCTCCGAGCTGCCCGGGTAGAACCAGGCGGCCAGCCGCAGCGGGTCGGTGAAGTGGAGCGGCACGGTCGACGCGTCCTGGGCGATCCGGCCCGAGAAGGGCATGTGGTACCAGGTGGTGTCGCCGCCGAACATGCCGTGGTCGAGCGCCAGCTGCGAGGGGAAGGTCCACTCGGCGACGACCCAGGAGGCGACGCCGAGCGCGATCAGCAGCGCCGCCATCTGCACCTGCGGCGCGCTTACTTCCCGGTTGTCGGCGGGCGCCATCGTCCGACCCAGCAGCGCCGCGCCGAGGCCGACCGCGATGCAGACGACGATCGTCCAGCCGAGGGTGAGGATGCTGAGCGTCCCCAGCAGCTGCAGGGCGAGGATCAGCAGGGCGGTAGCGAGGGTCGCATCGGCCAGTCGCGCCAGGGCGCCGGAGAACTCGGGCACGATCCAGCGCCGCAGCCAGTAGCCGCCGAGGGCGAGCGCCGAGACGATGCCGATCGTCGCCAGGCAGCCGCCGATGTAGGAGCCGAAGGACGGGGTCACCGGCGCGGGATGCTATTCGCAGCGCCGGGCGCGGGGACCAGGCGCGGCCTAGGAGGCCGGCGAGGGGATGCGGCAGGAAACGCCGGTGCCGGCAAGCCCGCAGTAGCCGTTCGGGACCTTGTGCAGGTACTGCTGGTGGTAGTCCTCGGCGTAGTAGAAGGGACCGGCCGGCTCGACCTCGGTCGTGATCGGCTCGTGGCCGGCGGCGCGCAGCGCCTCGTCGTAGGCGCGCCGCGCCATCTCCGCCGTCTCTTTCTGGCCGTCGTTGGCGAAGTAGAGGCCCGAGCGATACTGGCTGCCCACGTCGTTGCCCTGGCGCATCCCCTGGGTCGGATCGTGCTCCTCGAAGAAGATCTTCAGCAGGTCGGCGTAGGCGATTCGCTCGGGATCGAAGGCGACAAGGACGGCCTCGGCGTGGCCGGTCCGCCCCGAGCAGACCTCCTCGTAGGTCGGGTTCGGCGTGGTCCCGTTCATGTAGCCGACGGCCGTCGTGTAGACGCCGTCCAGCCCCCAGAAGAGGCGCTCGGCTCCCCAGAAGCAGCCGAGGGCGAAGTAGGCGGTCTCGGTGCCGTCCGGGAAGGGTGGCGCCAGCGGCGTGCCCAGCACGGCGTGGCGCTCGGGCACCTCGAAGGCCGGCTCGCTGCGCCCGGGCAACGCCTCCTCGGGCGCCGGCATCCGGCTCTTCGCGCTGCCCCAAAGCATCGTCCCTACAAGGTAGCGTCCGCCCATCGGCTGCCTCGCACTGCTCTTCGCGCTGATCTCGCCACGGCTGGCGCTGTTCGTGCTGTGGCTGTTCGGCGATCTGCTCAGCCGCTCCTTCGACGGCTGGCTGCTGCCGCTGCTGGGCTTCTTCCTGCTGCCCTGGACGACGCTCGCCTACGCTCTGCTCTGGGCCTCGTCGGACGGCGTGCTCGGCATCGAGTGGTTCTTCGTAGCCCTCGCCTTCCTGGTCGACATCGGCGCCTTCGCCGGGGGCGACCGGCGCCGGCGTGCCGCCGACTGAGCTCGCGCCTCACGCGGACCGCGTCGACCCCTACCAGGGGCTCAATGCGGGTCTCGTTGGCTCTCGACGGGGTGAGCGAGCCTGATGTGGGCCTTGGCGAGGACGACGAAGTCGTGCTTTGCCGCCTCGCCGCCCGACAGCGGCGTGATCTCGACGTCGAGCAGGGGGATGAAGGCGACGTCGGTGCGGTTGACCGCGTCGGAGAAGCGGGCCTGGTAGCCCTCGGCGGGCAGCGTGATGTCGCCGACGATCACGTGCCGGTCGGTTTCGAACAGGATCCGCTCCCGTCGCCTATCGTCGCTGAGCCCTTCCACCGCCTGGCGCTATCGGCATTTGCAGGAAAAAACGTGAGCGAATAAGCGTCCAGCCGCGCTCGCTAGATCGTCAGAGCCCCAGAACAAGAGCCAGAGCGTCGTCCACCGCACGGAGCTCATCGGCGTCGAGGCGACCAGCGGAACGCCCGAGTCGCTGGGGATCCACGACGGTAGTCTGCTCGACGAGGACTCGAGTCTCGATGCCGTCGAGCGTGGTCGTTGGCCGGAACGTCGCCGGGCGGGCGCTGGTCGAGGTGGGTGAAACGAGTGTGGTGCTCAACGCCATGAACTCGTCGGCTTGGACCACGACCGCATAGCGCGCGCCACGCTGCTCGCTTCCTCTCGCGCCACGCGGAGACGGTAGGCGAAAAATCTCGCCCCGAACCATCTCAGTCGAGAGATCCCGGCGCGAGTTCGGCCATCTGCTCGCGAACGATCCGCATCTCGGTTCGATCCGCCTCGTCGGCCGCCAGCCGCGCCACCTCTTCGGCAATGGACGAGCGGGCTCGACGTCGAGCCGCCGACTCCCGCAAGGCAGTGCGAACTGCCTCGGAATCACTCATAGAGCCACCCCGAACGACGCGCAGCGCGGCAGCCGAGCTGTCATCGAGGCGTACGTGGAGAGAGCGACTCATCCCGGTAAATGTAGCACAAATCGTGCTACGAATGCCCTAAATCTGGCGCGCCCTCTCAAGGGCTGGTTCGATGGCGTGGCAGTGACGGCGATCGAGCATGGCCCCCAGGTTTGGGCCTGCCGGTCGAGCAACGAAGATCGGGGCGCCCGGATTCGAACCGGGGACCTCGGCCACCCAAAGGCCGCGCGCTACCAGGCTGCGCCACGCCCCGCTGCGTCCCAGTCTAGAGCCGGATCGGCGGGCGGGCGGTGGTGGTCGCGATCAACCGTTAGCGTTCCCGCCCCCGATGGCCGACGTGCGCCCGATCTTCGCGACCCATTACGACCTCGACGCGGTCGGGTCGCTCGACGCGGTCGCGGCGCCGCCATATGACGTGATCGACGCGCAGCAGCGGGCGGCGCTGCTGGAGCGCTCGCCGTACAACGCGGTCGCGATCGACCTGCCGAAACCGTACGGCGAGACCGGGCCGCAGGAGACCGGCGACGACCCCTACCGGCGCGCGGCCGAGACGATGGACGCCTGGCGCGAGGCTGGCGCCCTCCTCGCCGACTCCGAGCCGGCGATCTGGGCGATGACCCAGGACTACACCGGCCCCGACGGGGCGCCCCAGACCCGCCACGGCATCCTCGCCCGCGTCCGGGTCGAGGACTTCGAGACGGGGCAGGTCCTCCCCCACGAGCGCACCCTGCCGGGGCCCAAGCAGGACCGGCTCGACCTCACCCGCGCCACCCGCCACAACCTCTCGCCGATCTTCTCGCTCGCCACCAGGGACCCATGGCCGCTGGTGGCGCCGGCGATCGAGGGCACTGAGCCCTGGGGCGAGGCGAGCGACGAAGGCGGCACCGTGACCCGGGTCTGGCGAGTCGGCGACCCGGCGATCCAGGCGCAGGTGACGGAGCTGCTCGCCGGCGCCCAGCTTCTGATCGCCGATGGGCACCATCGCTACGAGACCGCGATCGCCTACCGCGACGAGGTCGGCGGCGAGGGCGACCACGAGTTCACGCTGATGGCGCTGACCGGCCTCGACGATCCTGGCCTCACCGTCTTCCCCACCCACCGCCTGCTCTCCGGCTTCGCCGCCGACCCCGAGCGCCAGCGCCGGCTCGGCGAGGGCCTGCGCGAGCTGTTCGACGCAACCGAGGTCGAGACCTCCGACCTCGACCCGCGCGGCGAGGAGGGCGCCGGCGTCTTCGGCCTCTACGACTCCCACCACAAGCGCGGCTACCGGCTGCGCCTCAAGGACAGCGCCGTCGCCGAGCTCGACCGGCAACTGACCGGCAAGCCGGAGGCCTACCGTCGCCTCGACGCGGCGATCCTGGAGACGCTGGTGCTGAAGGGGATCGCCGGCCTCAGCGAGGACGACATCCTCGCCAAGCGCGGGATCGGCTACGCGAAGAGCGTCGAGGACTCGCTGGCCCTGCTCGAGGACGGCACCTACGACGTCGCCTTCATCCTCCGCCCGATCCCGGTCGACCAGGTGCGGGCGATCTGCGAAAGCGACGAGAACATGCCGCCGAAGTCGACCTACTTCTTCCCCAAGGTCCTGACCGGGCTCGTCTTCAACCCGGTCGGCTGACGGAGCGCGGCGTAGGATCACGCCGTGGTCAAGATCTACACCAAGAAAGGGGACGACGGGACGACCTCGCTCTGGTACGGCGGCCGCGTCCCCAAGCACCACGGCCGCACCGAAGCCTACGGCGCCCTCGACGAGGCCTGCTCGGAGCTGGGCGTCGCTCGCGCCCTCTGCGGGCCCGACGCGGCCGGGCTGAGCGCCGACATCCTCAGCCTCCAGGACGCGATCTTCGTGGCTGGCGCTGAGCTGGCGACGGCGCCGGAGGCCGCGGAGCGGCTGGAAGACGGGATCAGCCGCACCACCGAGGCGATGGTCGCGGCGCTCGAGGAGCGGATCGACCATTACATGGGGCAGGTGGAGCTGCCGCCGCAATTCGTCATCCCCGGCGGCACCCAGCTCTCCGCCCAGCTCGACGTCGCGCGGACGACGATCCGCCGCGCCGAGCGCCACATCACCGCCCTCAAAGACAAGGGCGAGCTGATCGGCGAAACCGTCATCCACTTCGTCAACCGTGCCTCCGACCTCGCCTACGCGATGGCCCGCTTCGCCGACGTCGACGAGCCGGCGCTGTTCGAGGGCCGGGGCCGGGCCTAGCGGACACGATGCGGGTCGTCGCTCGTCGCCGCCAGGGGTTCGCCCACGACGTCGACATCGAGGACGGGTCCCACAGCCTCCTGGTCGACGAGCCGACCGCCGCGGGGGGCGATGACGTCGGTCCCTCCCCCACCCGGTTGCTCGCCGCCGGCCTGGCGAGCTGCATCGCGATCACGATCGAGATGTACGCGGAGCGAAAGGGCTGGGACGTCAGCGCCGTCGAGGTAGAGGTCGAGGTCGCCTACGACGGTTTCGTGCCGAGCTCGTTCGACGCGACGATCCGCCTCCCCGAGGGGCTGGACGAAGAGCAGCGGCGGCGTCTGCTCGCCGTCTCCCGCAAATGCCCGGTGCAGAAGGTCCTCTCCGGCGCGACGGCGGTCGAGCTGACCCACCGGATCGAGACGGTCTGATGGACCTCGGGCTGAATGGGCGGGGCTGCGTCGTCACCGGCGCCAGCCGCGGGATCGGCCGCGAGACCGCGCGACTCCTCTGTGCCGAGGGCGCCGACGTATTGTTGGTCGCGCGCACCGAGGAGCGGCTTGCCGCGGCAACCGAGGAGGCCGGCGCGGCCGGGGCCGGGGCGGGCGGCCGAGCGCAGGCGCTGCGACTGGACGTCACCGACGAGGACGCCGGCAAGCGCATGCTGGCGGCGGCGGAAGAGCGCTTCGGCGGGCTCGACGCGCTGGTCAACAACGCCGGCGCCGCCCGTTGGCGCGACCTCGACCAGGTTCCGGACGAGGACTGGCGCGCCCAGTACGAGCTGAACGTGATGGCACCGCTGCGGGCGATGCGGGCGGCGGCGCCGGCGATGGCCGAGCGCGGCTGGGGACGGATCGTCAATGTCTGCTCGACGGCGGGCAAGCGCCCCTCGGCGGCGATGCCCGAGTACTCGGTGGCGAAGGCGGCTGAGCTGTCGCTCTCGCGCCTCTTCGCCGACCGCTACGCGAAGCAGGGCGTGCTCGTCAACGCGATCTGCCCCGGCCCGGTCGAAGCCGAGCTGTGGATGGAGCCGGGCGGACTGCTCGACCAGTCGCGGGAGATGGCGGGCGCCGCCAGCCGCGAGGAGGCGTTGGCGAACGCCGGGTCAAAGCGTCCGATCGGCCGTCTCGCCAAGCCCGAGGAGATCGCCGCCGCGATCGTCTTCCTCTGCTCCGAGCGCGCCTCCTACGTCAGCGGCGCCGCCTGGTCGGTGGACGGCGGCACCGTCCAGGTGATCATCTGAGACGGCTGGCGCTTTTATGCCGCATACCGGCAAAAAAGCGCCAGTGACCGATGCGGCTGTACTGCTGCCGCTCTACGGCTGGCCCGACGATCCCGGCCTGGTGTTCACCGAGCGCCGCGCCGACCTGCGGCGCCACGCCGGCGAGATCTCATTTCCGGGCGGCCGGCCGGATGAGGGCGACGCCGACCTGGCGGCAACCGCGCTGCGCGAGGCGCAGGAGGAGATCGGACTCGACCCGGCCGTGGTCGAGCTCGGAGAAGCCCTGCCGACCACCGGCACCTTCGTCACCGGCTACCGCATCCATCCCTTCGTCGGCCATATCCCCCACCCTGGCGAGCTGGACCTGAAGCCCAACCCGACCGAGGTCGAGACCGTCCTCACCTTCTCGCTGGACCGGCTGCGCGAGGGCTACGCGATGCGGCGCCTGATCCGTCGCGGCATCCCCCTCCACACCCCAACCTACGAGGTCGAAGGCCACCTGATCTGGGGAGCGACGGCACGCATCCTCGGCGATCTACTCGATCGGTTTGAGGCGGCGTAACCAAGCCTGGCAAGGACGCAGGGAGCGTGGCGTGCTCTGCACGCGAGCGACCGAGGACGCCGCCAGGCGCAGGTTACGCCGCCTCAAACCTTTTCCGGCTGGGGGACTATGCGGATGTAGGGACGCGGCTCCTCCCAGCCCTCCGGGTAGGTCTCCTTCGCTTCGTCGTTGGAGACAGAGCCGGCGATGATCACGTCGTCGCCCTGCTGCCACTGGGCTGGAGTCGCGACTTTGTGCTGGGAGGTGAGCTGGAGCGAGTCGATCACCCGCAGGACCTCGTCGAAGTTGCGCCCGGTCGTCATCGGATAGACGAGGATGAGTTTGATTTTCTTGTCGGGACCGATGACGAAGACGTTGCGCACGGTCTGGTTGTCGGCCGGCGTGCGGTCCGCGGCGTCGCCCGAGGTGTCGGCCGGCAGCATCCCGTAGAGCTTGGAGACCTTGAAGTCGGCGTCGCTGACGATCGGGTAGTTCGGCGCCGTGCCCTGGGTCGCCTCGATGTCCTTCGCCCACTCCTCGTGCTTGTCGGTCGGATCGACCGAGAGCCCGATGATCTTCACGTTGCGCTTGGCGAACTCCGGCTCGATGCTGGCCATGTAGCCGAGCTCGGTCGTGCAGACCGGGGTGAAGTCCTTGGGGTGGGAGAACAGCACCGCCCAGGAGTCGCCGATCCAATCGTGGAACTTGATCCGGCCCTCGGTCGTGTCGGCCTCGAAATCGGGTGCTACGTCACCAAGCTGCAGAGCCATGAACTGCTCCTCTCGGATACTCGCCTTCAGCGCATTTGCCTTGATTCCCATCCGAGTCTAGAGATATCGCTCAGCGTGACCGTTTTCGGCATGGCGACTGGGATCTGCCAGCGCTCGCCGGCCTCCCGAACGATCGCCGCGCCCTCCTTGAGGAGGGTCGGCCGAACGGACCCGCCCGCCTCGTAGACGAACTTCCTGACCGGCGTTTCGACCAGCCGTTCGAGGACGCGCTCGAGTCGCTCGCCGTGAATCGCGGCGACGTCCTTGGCATCCCCGCTCGCCGAGCCGAGCAACCAGACCACGGCGGCGACGTCGCCGATCAGCTCGAGGATCGTGCCTGGCCTCGCCGGATCCGCCAGAGCCGGCTCGATCCCGGCCTCCTCGATCGCCGCCAGCCCCTCCTCAAGCCGGCTCGTCCCGCGCACCCCCCAGCCCCGCTCCCGCAACTGGCTTCCGAGCTGGCGGCCGCGGCAGCCGCAGCCGACGATCAGCGCTCGCGCCACCGCATGCGCTCCAGCTCCTCGGCTTCGACCTCGGCCCGCAGCTCGGCCTCGTCGATTTCGGGGGCGCCGCGGCGACGGCGCATCTCGTTCTGCGCCTCCAGCATCTGCTGGATGTCCGCGATCTCGTTCTCCGCTTCCACTTGCGGCGAGCGAGTCGGCCTCCAGTCGACCAGCTCGGCGTTGCTGCCCTGGTAGTAGTGGCCGACCACCACCAGGACGGCCACGAGGACGCCGATCATGGCGATCGCGATCAGGACGAAGTCCACCCGGCTGAGGATACGCGCGCGCCGAGGTGGCGGAAAGGTCCGAATCGCGATCAGCCGCTTAAATCCCCGCCCATGGCCGAGGCCTACCTCGTCGACGCGATCCGGACCCCGATGGGCGCCTACCGCGGGGCGCTCTCCGGCGTGCGCGCCGACGACCTCGCCGCCCACGTCGTCGCCGCGGTCGTCGAGCGGACCGGGGTCGACCTGGAGCGGATCGTCGACGTCTACTTCGGTGCCGCCAACCAGGCCGGCGAGGACAACCGCGACGTCGCCCGCATGGCGGCGCTGCTGGCCGGTCTGCCCGCGAGCGTGCCGGGCGCCACCGTCAACCGGCTCTGCGCCTCGGGCCTGGAGGCGGTCAACGCGGCGGCGCGGGCGGTCAAGCTCGGCGAGGGCGACTTCTACCTTGCCGGCGGTGTCGAGTCGATGAGCCGCGCCCCCTGGGTGGTCGAGAAGCCCGAGCGGGGGCTGCCGCGCGGACCGCAGACGATGCACGACACGACCCTCGGCTGGCGCCTGATCAACCCGCGCATGGCGGAGCTGGGCGTCTCCACCGAGTCGATGGGCGAGACGGCCGAGAACGTCGCCGAGCGCTTCGGGATCGAGCGCGAGGCCCAGGACGCCTACGCGCTGCGCAGCCACCGGCGGGCCGTCGCCGCCGCCGAAGCCGGCCACTTCGAGGAGGAGATCGTCCCGATCGAGGCGCCCCGCGGCCGCGAGACCGTCACCGTCGCGGCCGACGAGGGACCGCGCCCCGACGCCTCGGCCGAGAAGCTGGCCAGCCTGCGACCCGTATTCCGCGAGGGCGGCTCGGTCACCGCCGGCAACGCCTCGACCCTCAACGACGGCGCCGCCTGCACGCTGATCGCCTCCGAGGCGGGAGTCGAGGCGCTCGGCGCCGAGCCGCTGGCGCGGATCGTCGCCACCGGGGTCGCCGGCGTCGACCCCGCCTACATGGGGATCGGCCCGGTCGAGGCGGTCCCGCGCGCCCTTGCCGCCGCCGGCCTCGACCTCGCTGAGATCGACCTGATCGAGCTCAACGAGGCCTTTGCCGCCCAGGTGCTGGCCTGCGTCAAGGAGCTCGGCCTCGACGAGGAGCGCCTCAACGTCAACGGCGGCGCGATCGCCCTCGGCCACCCGCTCGGCTGCTCCGGCGCCCGCCTCACCACCACCCTCGCCCGCGAGCTGCGCCGCCGCGGCGGCCGCTACGGCATCGCCACCCTCTGCGTCGGCGTCGGCCAGGGCCTGGCGACGGTGTTCGAAGCCGTCAGCTGAGATGGATCACCCCACCTGGATGCCGAGTTCGCGTTTTGTCACGGTATCCGTGACTAAACGCGAACTCGGCCGGAGTTTTGGGGCCTATCCGCGGCGAGGCTTCAGGTAGCCTCGCCGGCCGATGGCCAACGTGACCGAGCTGGCGAGCGTCGATGGGGCGGTGACGCCCACCGCGGAGGCGACGATCCCTCTCCGCGACGACGGGCTCTACCGCGGCGACGGGGCCTTCGAGGTGATCCGGCTCTACGAGGGCCGGCCCTTCGCGCTCGGCGACCATCTCGATCGGCTCCAGCGCTCCGCCGCCGCGATCCAGCTCGAGTTCGACCGCGCCGCGCTGGAGCGCGAGATCGAGGCGCTGCTCGACGTCGCCGGCGATGCCGACGGGCAGCTGCGGCTGATCGTCACCCGCGGCGGCCGCCGCATCGCCGCCACCGAGCCGCTGCCGGCCCACGCCGAGACGCTGCGGATCGCCACCGTCACCTACAGCCCCAGCGTCATCCTCAACGGCGTCAAGTCGCTCTCCTACGCCGCCAACATGCAGGCGACCCGTCTGGCCGAAGCCCAGGGCGCCGACGAGGCGGTCCTGGTGCAGCCCGACGGCACCGTGCTGGAGCCGCCTACCTCGTCGATCTTCTGGGTCTCGCCGCAGGGCACGCTGCGCACGCCCGCCCTCGACAACGGCGTGCTCGAATCGATCACCCGCGACCGGCTGGTCAAAGCCCTGGAGGTCGAGGAGGGCGCCTGGCCCGTCGCCGACCTGCGCGCCGCGCAGGAGGCCTTCCTCGCCTCGACCACGCGGGAGATCCAGGCGGTCTCGGCGATCGACGGCAACGAGCTTGCCGAGGCACCCGGCCCGCGAACGCGCGAGGCTCAGGAGGCCTTCGCGGCAACGCTGGGGCGCGAGCTTTGAACCACGACGAGAAAGCAGGGTGCAGATGGACTTCCAGCTGAGCGACGAGCAGCGCCTGATCTCAGAGGCGGCGCGCGAATTCGCCGACAAGGAGATCATCCCGCGGGTCAAGGAGAACGACCGCGCCGCTCGCTTCGACCGCGAGCTGGCCAGCAAGCTGGGGGAGGTCGGCTACCTCGGCGCCCCGGTCGCCGAGGAGTACGGCGGCCGCGGCCTCGACTACCTCGGCTACGGGCTGATCGTCGAGCAGGTCGGCCGCGCCGACTCCTCCGCCCGCACCGTCGTCTCCGTGCAGACCTCGCTGGTCGCCGGATCGATCGAGCGCTGGGGGAGCGAGGAGCAGAAGCGGCGGTGGCTGCCGCGGCTCTGCTCGGGCGAGGCGCTCGGCTGCTTCGGCCTGACCGAGCCCGACACCGGCTCCGACGCCGCCAACCTGCGCACGCGGGCGACAAGAACCGACTCGGGCTGGTCGATCAGCGGCCAGAAGATGTGGATCTCGCTCGGCAACTACTCCGAGCTGGCGCTGATCTTCGCCCAGACCGACCCCTCGCTGAAGCACCGCGGGCTCGCCTGCTTCCTCGTCCCGACCGCGAGCGAGGGCTTCGCCACGCAGGAGATCCACGGCAAGCTGGGGCTGCGCTCCTCCGACACCGCCGAGCTCTCGCTCGACCAGGTCGAGGTGCCGGACGACGCGATGCTGGGCGAGATCGGCGACGGCTTCAAGGTCGCGATGAGCGCCCTCGACAACGGCCGCTACAGCGTCGCCGCCGGCTGCGTCGGGATCTGCGACGGCTGCGTCGACGCCTCGGTCGCCTACGCCAAGGAGCGCAAGCAGTTCGGGGTGCCGCTGGCCCGCTTCCAGCTGGTGCAGGAGATGATCGCCGACATGATCCTCAAGCGCGACGCCTCGCGGATGCTGGTCTACCGCGCTGGTCTACTAAAGGACGAAGGGGTGCCGAACACGATGGAGACCTCGGTGGCGAAGCTCTACGCGACCGAGTCGGCGGTCGATTGCGCGAACCTTGCGATCCAGGTTCACGGCGGCGCTGGCTACGTCGACGACTACCCGGTCGAGCGCTACCTGCGCGATGCCCGCGTCACCACCCTCTACGAGGGCACCTCGCAGATCCAGAAGCTGATCATCGGCCGGGCCGCGACGGGGATCAACGCGATGACGCCGATGGTCGCCGAGTAGGCCGATGCCCGGGCTGATCGAGACGACGCTCGACGACCACCAGGTCGCCCTGCTGCGCCTGAACCGGCCCGAGGCGCGCAACGCGCTCTCGCCGGAGATGATGGAGGAGATCGCCTCCGAGCTGGAGCGGCTCGACCCCGATCCGGCGGTGCGCTGCATCGTCATCGCCGGCTCGGAGAAGGTCTTCGCCGCCGGCGCCGACATCAAGGCGATGAGCGAGCGCAGCTTCGAGGAAGCGCTGCGCCATCCGGCCGCCTCCTTCTGGCGCCGCGTCGCCGCGGTCAAGACCCCGCTGATCGCCGCCGTCTCCGGTTACGCGCTCGGCGGTGGCTGCGAGCTGGCGCTGGCCTGCGACATGATCGTCGCCTCCGACACCGCCCTCTTCGGCCAGCCGGAGATCACCCTCGGGATCATCCCGGGCGGCGGCGGCACTCAGCGGCTGGCGCGGGTGCTGGGCAAGCAGCGGGCGATGGAGTACGTGCTGACCGGCCGCCGTTTCGACGCCGAGATGGCGCTCGAGATGGGCCTCGTCAACAAGGTCGTCAAGAAGGGCGGCTGGCTGCAGGAGGCGCTGGAGCTGGCCCGCACCGTCGCCGAGCGGCCGCCGATCGCCGCCCGGCTCGCCAAGCAGGCGGTTCTGACGGCCGACGAGACGAGCCTCTCAGCGGGACTCGAGGCCGAGCGGCGGCTATACGAGCTGGCGATGGCGACCGAGGACCGGGTCGAGGGGATGCGGGCGTTCCTCGAAAAGCGCGAGCCGAAGTTCGAGGGCAAGTGACGTAGGAGGATTGCGACCTTGCCGAACCTCTACGAGCCCGAGTTCGACGAAGAGAGCCAGCGGCCGCACTACTCGTGGCGGCGGGCGCGGCTCGGCCGCCAAGCCGGCGGCGAACGGCTCGGTGCCAGCCTGATCGTCCTTCCGCCCGGCGAAGCCGCCTTCCCGATGCACTACCACCTCGGCAACGAGGAGCTCTTGATCGTCGTCGAGGGGTCGCCTTCCCTGCGCATGCCGGAGGAGGAGCGAGTGCTCGTATGCGGCGAGGTGGTGTCGTTCCCCCGAGGAGAGAAGGGCGCGCACCAGGTCGTCAACCGCAGTCAGGCCGAGGCGCGGATTCTGATCGTCAGCGAGATGAACGCCCCCGAGGTCGTGATCAGGCCGGAGATGAGCCAGCTGAGCGCCCTTGGACGCCCGCCGGGCACCGAAGCCGACGAAGGTCTCCATCACGTCTTCGACCTCGGCGCCGCCGAGTCGGACCTCTGGGAGTCGGCGAAGCCGCCTCCCCCGCCCCCATGAACGTAGAGAGCGTCGGTGTCGTCGGCGCCGGCACCATGGGCAGCGGGATCGCATTGCTCGCCTGCCTCGGGCGCTACGAGACCCACATCCACGACCCCGCGGCGGCGGTTCTCGCAACCGCACAGGCCAGGGTCGATGAGAGCCTCGCCAGGGGGGCGGGCAAGGGCTGGGGCGAGGAGGAAGCCGGAGCGGCGAGGGGACAACTGCGGCTGGCGGAGTCGGTGGCGGATCTGGCCGGCTGCGATCTGGTCGTCGAGGCGGCGCCCGAGGACCTGGCGCTGAAGCAGGGGCTCTTCGCCGAGCTGGCGGCTGCCTGCGGGCCGGAGACGATCCTCGCCAGCAATACGTCCTCGCTGCGGGTGGCGGACATCGCCGCCGAGACGCCGCGCCCGGAGCGGGTCGTCGGCATGCACTTCTTCAACCCGCCGCAGCTGATGAAGCTGGTCGAGGTCGTCGCCACCGAGGACTCGACGCACGAGGCCCTCGACGCCGTCGCGGCCGTCGCCGAGCGGATGGGGCGCACGCCGGTCCGCGCCAAGGACAGCCCCGGCTTCATCGCCAACCGGCTCGCCCGGCCCTTCTCGCTGGAGTCGCTGCGGATGCTCGCCGAGGAGGTCGCCGACGCCGCCACGATCGACCGCGTCTGCCGCCTCGGCGGCGGCTTCCGGATGGGCCCGTTCGAGCTGCTCGACCTGATCGGCCTCGACGTCAACCTCAGCGTCGCCCGCTCCTTCCACGAGCAGGGCGGCCGGCCGGCGCGCTGGCAGCCGAGCCCGATCCAGGAGCGGATGGTCGCCGCCGGCCGTCTCGGCCGCAAGAGCGGCGAGGGCTTCTATCGCTACGGCGACGGCAAGCATCGCGAGGACGACCCGGACCTCGGCGTCGAGGCTCCCACCCTCGACCCCACCGAGCTGGCCCGCATCGACGACGCCGCGCCGCAGATCCTCCCCCGCCTCGTCGCTCAAATCGCCAACGAGGCGTCCTTCGCGCTGGAAGAGGGGGTCGGCTCGCCGCAGGACATGGACAAGGCGATGCGGCTCGGCTTCAACTGGCCGCTCGGCCCGCTCGAGCTCCGCGACCGGATCGGCGCCGAGCGCGCCGTGGAGCTGCTCGAAGAGCTGCGCGAGCGCCACGGCGACGCTTACGTCCCGGCGCCGCAGCTTGTGAACGCAGGGTCACGCGAAGTTCACCGCCGTTAAACGTCGACGGCGCGGCTCGCGCATAGAACGCCGGGTGTGACCGGAGACAACCCCGGTCGGAAATCTCACCTCACAAAGGAGATCCCTTGAACGCCCGACGACTCAGAGCTTTCGCTCTGGCTGGACTGATCGTAGCCGCCCCGGCAGCGCTCGCCGTGGCGGCCCCAGGCGCCACGACCACCGGCCCGAGCACCAAAACCAAACCGTACGTGCTGCCCGTCGGCGACGGCGTCAGCGTCAAGTCGCTGCTCACGGTCGGTGAGGGCGCGGCCTCCAACGGCTACGAGATGGTCGGCATTCCCGACGGCCTCGGGCTGGTCCGCTCCGAGGAGGGAGACCGCGACTTCACCCTTCTCATGAACCACGAGCTGCGGAATACGCAGGGGACCATCCGTCGGCACGGCAAAAAAGGCGCCTTCGTCTCAGAGCTGGAGGTCGACTCCGACAGCTACGAGATCGAGCAGGGTCGTGACCTGATCGACTCCGACGTTCGTTACTGGAACTACGTCTCCCAGGCCTACGGGTCGACTCCGTCCCCAGCCGGCGTCAACCCGCGCGACCCGAGCGACACCTTCCTCGCCCAAACGGCCGAGTTCAACCGCTTCTGCTCGGCCAGCATCACCGAGTGGGGACAGCTCTACAACCGGGCGAGCAAGAACGGCTACCAGGGGCAGATCTATTTCGCCAACGAGGAGAACGGCGACGAGGGCCGGCTCTTCGGCGTCACCGCGAACGGCCAGGCGCAGCAGCTGCCGCGGCTCGGCCAGCTCTCCTGGGAGAACACGATCGCGGCCGACACCAACAGCGACACGACGCTGGTGATCGGCAACGACGACTCCGCCGACGGCCAGCTGTTCGTCTACACCGGGACCAAGCAGGGCTCCGGCAACGCCTTCGAGGAGGCCGGCCTGACCAACGGCGTCAACAAGGTGCTCGACCTCAAAGACGAGGCGGTCTCCAACGACGTTCAGTTCCGCGCCAAATACGGCAAGGGCAAAACGGTGCCGTTCACGCTCGGTGCGGAGGAGGTAGTCGACTGGGACAGTTCCGGCGCCCGCCAGAGCAAAGACGCGATCGCGAACGGGTTGACGTTGAACCGGATCGAGGACGGCCTCTTCGACCCGCGGCACCCGAACGACTACTACGTCCTCACCACCGAGGGCTCCCCTGGAGTCGTCCCCTCCGAGCCGGCGGTGACGCGCGACGGCGGCGGCCTCTGGAAGATCCGCTTCAAGGACGTCGATCGGCCCTGGCTGGGCGGCACGATCGAGCTGCTGCTCGACGGCACCGAGGCGCCGTTCCTCAACAAGCCCGACAACATGGGCATCGACAGGCAGGACAACCTGCTGATCCAGGAGGATCCGGGCAACAACGCCCAGCTCGCCCGCATCGTCGCCTATGACGTCGAGACGGGGGATCGCGGCGTGGTCGCCGAGTTCGACCCCGCCATCTTCCGCACCGGCGGCGCCGGCTTCCTCACCCAGGACGAGGAGTCGAGCGGCATCATCGACGCCTCCAAGGTGCTGGGCAAGGGGTGGTTCCTGTTCGACGCCCAGGTCCACAAAGCGTTCCCGGATGCGGCAAAGGTCGAGTACGGCCAGCTGCTGGCCCTGCACGTCGACGGGTTCCGGGACGTGTACACGATCGACGGCTAGCCGCCCCACGCGGCAGTCACGGTGAGGCAAGGGCCCCGCAACCGCGGGGCCCTTGCTCGTTTTGGGGTGAAAGACTCCGCGCGGTGGACGAGGTGCGGGACTTCGAGGAGGCGCGGCGCGGCCTCCTCGCTGCCTTCGAGCCGCCTCTGGTCGAGAACGAGCGCGGCCGCACGGTCTGGGACCTGCGCCCCTACGACTTCCTCGACGGCGAGCCGCCCGAGACCGCCCACCCGAACCTCTGGCGACAGAGTCAGCTGACGCGGATCGCCGGCCTGTTCGAGCTGGCGCCCGGCGTCTACCAGCTGCGCGGCTTCGACCTCTCGAACATGCACGTGATCGAGGGCGAGAACGGAATCGTCGTCGTCGACCCGCTGATCTCGGCCGAGACCGCGGCGGCGGCGCTGGCGCTCTACCGCCAGCACCGCGGCGAGCGCCCCGTCACCGGCCTGCTCTACACCCACAGCCACGTCGACCACTTCGGCGGCGCCAGGGGCGTCGTCTCGCCCGAGCAGGCGACGGACCGGGAGCTGCCGATCCTCGCCCCGGCCGGCTTCCTCCACCACGCGGTCAGCGAGAACGTCTTCGCCGGCACCGCGATGGGACGGCGCGCCGGCTACATGTACGGGGCGCTGCTGGAGCGGGGTCCCAACGGCCAGCTCGGCTCCGGCCTCGGGCAGACGACCTCGCTCGGGACGATCACGCTGGTGCCACCGAACGTCGAGATCGACACGACCGGCCGGGAGGAGGTCGTCGACGGCGTCCGCTTCGTCTTCCAGCTGACGCCCGGAACCGAGGCCCCGGCCGAGATGAACTTCTTCCTGCCCGACCGCGCCGCTCTCTGCGTCGCCGACAACGTCGCCCGCTCGATGCACAACATCCTCACCCCGCGCGGGGCGCTGGTCCGCGACCCGCGCCTCTGGGCCGGCTACCTCGACGAGACGATCGAGCTGTTCGGCGACAAAGCCGAGGTGCTGTTCAGCGGCCACCACTGGCCCTGCTGGGGGCGCGAGCGGATCGTCGACCTGCTCGAGAAGCAGGGCGACCTCTACAGCTACCTGCACGACCAGACCCTGCGCCTGCTCAACCGGGGCTGCACCGGTCCCGAGATAGCCGAGGCGATCGAGCTGCCGCCCAGCCTCGCCGCCGAGTGGCACTGCCGCGAGTTCTACGGCTCGGTCAGCCACAACGTGAAGGCGATCTACCAGCGCTACATGGGCTGGTTCGACGGCAACCCGGCCCACCTCTGGGAGCACCCGCCGGTCGAGGGCGCGCGGCGCTACGTCGAGTTCATGGGCGGCGCCGAGGCGGTCCTGGCGAAGGCGCGCGAGTCGTTCGAGGCGGGCGACTATCGCTGGGTCGCCGAGGTCGTCAATCACCTCGTCTTCGCCGAGCCCGAGAACGAGGCGGCGCGCGAGCTGCAGGCCGATGCCCTCGAGCGGCTCGGCCACGGCGCCGAGAACGCGACCTGGCGCAACTTCTTCCTGATGGGCGCCAGGGAGCTGCGGGAGGGGATCGCCGGCACCCCCACGGCCCCCGCCCCACCGGACATCGTCGCCAACCTCTCCGTCAGCCAGCTGCTCGACGCGATGGCGATCCGCCTCGACGGACCCCGCGCCTGGGACCGACACCTGCGGATCGACTGGGTCGTGACCGACCCCGACGAGCAGCACGCGCTGATGCTGCGCAACGGCGTCCTCAGCCACCGGCAGGGCCGGCACCAGCCCGAAGCCGAGGCAACTCTCGTCGTCGAGCGGAAGGCATTGAACGAGCTCCTCCTGAAAACGGCCGACCTGGGCGAGCTGGCCGAGAGCGGTCGCCTCCGAGTCGAGGGCGAGGCGGAGAAGCTCGGCGAGCTGCTCGGCCTGCTCGACGAGCCCGACCCCGGCTTCGCGATCGTCACCCCCGACTGATTGGTCCGCAGTAAGCCTCTCATAGGTATCTTTTGAGTTCTCTCAACCCCGCGACTGAGGGAGGGACTCGTGAAGGCAAAGCTCGCTGCTGCCACGATCGCCGTCATCGCGCTCGCCCTGCCGACGACGCCGGCGAGCGCGGCGGACAAGGACTGCTCCGACTTCTCCAGCTGGAGGGCGGCGCAGAAGTTCTACAAGCGCCACGGCGGCCCACGGCACGACCCGCACCGGCTCGACGCCGACCACGACGGCATCGCCTGCGAGAGCCTGCGCTAGAGAAAGCCTGCGCTGGATGCAGACCAAGCTGCCTCGCTCAGCTCCCGCCCAGGCACGAGGCCATCTGCAATGGTCTTCGGCGTGAGCGGGGCCGAGAGCCAAGAGGGAGCGATCACGCCTGAGGGCATCGAGGCTCTGCGCACGGAGATCGCGCAGTTGGAAGGCAGCGGCCGTTCCGAGATGGCGGCCCGGATCAAGGCGGCGCGGGAGCTGGGTGATCTCAAGGAGAATGCCGAGTACCACATCGCCAAGGAGGACCAGGCGCACCTGGAGACGCGTATCAAGCGGCTGCGCCAGCGCCTTGACACCGCGGTCGTCGTTGAGGCGGACGGGGCGGCCGACCGTTTCGCCTTCGGCCGCACCGCCGAGGTGCTCGACGAAGTGAGCGGCAAGGTCAATACCTGGACCCTGGTCGGCTCGACCGAGGCCGATCTCGCCGCCGGCCGCCTCTCCGCCGAGTCGCCGATCGGCCGAGCGCTCAGAGACGCCGCGGTGGGCGAGCCGATCGACGTCGAAACGCCACGCGGCAAACGGACCTTCATCGTTCGGAAACTGATCTAGCCGCGCTCGGTCGACCAACGGCGCCCCGGCCCCGAGCTCATCGGCCGGGACGGAGCCGGAACATCGTCTCGTCCAGGTAGCACCAGCTCCAGTCCTCGCCGGGCTCGGCCGAGCGGATGATCGGGTGTCCGCTCGCCCGGTGATGGGCGGTGGCGTGTTTACCGGGCGAGTTGTCGCAGCAACCGATGTGCCCGCAGCTCTGGCACATCCGCAGGTGAACCCATTGCATCCCGAGCCTCAAGCACTCCTCACAGCCAGCGACCTCGCCCGGCGGCTCGAGATACTGGACCGAGTCGAGGTGAGTGCAGGTGGAAGCCGTCCTCCGACCTTAGAGGATCGGTCGAATGGCCGGGTCAGGTCGGCCCGCCCGCTCAGGAGCCCGGCGTCGGCGCGATCTCGGTCGGCTCGCCGCCCCGCATCCAGTGCGCCTCGGGCGAGGGAGGGGTGTCGCGCAGGTACCACTCGGCGTCGAGGGCGCCCATGCAGCCGGTGCCAGCGGCGGTCACCGCCTGCCGGTAGGTGCGGTCGACGACATCGCCGACCGCGAAGACGCCGGCGAGGTTGGTCCTGGTCGAGCCCGGCTGGGTGACGATGTAGCCGTCCTCGTCGGTCTCGACCTGGTCCCCGACGATCTCCGATTTGGGCAGATGACCGATCGCGACGAAGGCGCCCTCGGTCTCGATCTCCTCGCTCTCCGCCGTCTCGACGTTGCGCAGGCGCACGCGCTCGAGCTTGCCGTCCTCGCCGCCGACGAACTCCTCGGCGACGAACGGGGTCTTGAAGTCGATGTTGGGCTGCTCGCCGGCGCGATCCTGCATGATCTTCGAGGCGCGGAACTCGTCGCGGCGGTTGACCACGGTCAGGTCGCTGGCGAACTTGGAGATGAAGATCGCGTCCTCCATCGCCGAGTCGCCGCCCCCGATCACGATCACCGGCCTGCCTTTGAAGAAAGCGCCGTCGCAGACGCCGCAGGTGGAGACGCCTCTGCCGCTCAGCTCCAGCTCGCCCGGTATGCCGAGCCGGCGCGGCTCCGCCCCCATCGCCAGGATCACGGTCCTGGCCAGGTGCTCGTCGTCGCCGAGGTAGACCTTCTGCACGCCGCCGTCGCCGAGCTCGACCCGGTCGACGTCGTCGGTGACGAAGCGGGTCCCGAAGCGCTCCGCCTGGGCGCGGAACTGGGTCATCATCTCCGGCCCCATGATCCCCTCGGGGTAGCCGGGGTAGTTCTCGACGTCGGTCGTGTTCTGCAGCTGGCCGCCCCACTGGAAACCCTCGAAGACGAGGGGCTCGAGGTTGGCGCGAGCCGTGTAGAGCGCCGCCGTGTAGCCGGCCGGGCCGCCGCCGATGACGATCACGTTCTCGATCTTCTTCTCGTCTGCCATCTCTGCCGCCAGTCTAATTGAGGCCGATGGGCCGAAAGCGGCCGATATATGACCGGATTCGGCCCGTCGGCAGCGGGTGCTGCCTAATACTTTACTTTTTATAGTAACGGGTCGGGCAACCGCTCCGGGTCAGCCGCGGGCCGGCTCCAGGCGCTCCTTTCGGGGCTCGCCGCGAGCGATCGGCAGGCCCTCGTCCTCCCAGCGCTGGACCCGGGAGCGGAGCTGGAAGAAGGCGATGACGCCGGGTGGGATCGGCAGCCAGAAGGCGATCAGGCGGTAGATCAGGATCGCCGGGAAGACCGTCTCCTCGGGGATGCCGAAGAGGACGAAGGCGCCGATCATCCCCGCGTCGACCGCGCCCACCCCGGCCGGTGCGAGGGGAAAGAGATTGCCGACCATGCCCAGGAAGAAGCCCTGGACGACGACCGCGAACGGCACGTGCACGCCGAAGGCTTTGAAGGCGGCCCAGAGGATGCCGATGTTCGCCGCCCAGTAGCCGGCGGCGCCAACCAGCGCCAGGGCGCCGTGAGATGGATTGCGGAAGAGCCCCAACGCGAACCTGAAGCCTTCGCCCATCGTGGCCGGCACCTTGGCGACGTTGGTGGCGAAGACGCTGAGGCGCTCGTGACCGGCGAAGTGCGGAACCCGCAGCCCGAGATCGGCCGGGATCAGGGTGATCAGGACGCCGGCCAAGAGGAGCAGGCCGGCGATCGATGCCGGGATGATCGTCAGCTCGACCGAGTCCTTGCCGGGAAGCACCCCGGTGCGCAGCAGGATCCCGAACACGATCACGGCCAGCGGATAGAAGATGTACTGGAGCCCCAGGAAAGCGACCATCCGGCGGGCCACGTCACGCCTCATCATTCCCGCCTTGCGGAGCGCCCAGTAGGTGATCGCAATCCCGCCGGCGCCACCGGTCGAGAAGAGCCGGGTCGCGGCGAGGCCGGCCATGTTGATCTCGTAGGTCTCCTTCCAGCTCAGGCGCAGAACGTCACCGCTGACCACCGCCTTGAAGAGGACGATGTAAGTGCCGATGGCGGCGAGGTTGAACCCGATCGCGACGGCGATCCAGACGGCGTCGGCTTCGTGCAGCTTGCTCAGCGCGTCGCCGAGGCCGACCAGCTTCGGGAAGAGGAAGTAGATACCGATCAGCAGCAGCAGGACCAGCAAAAGCGTCTGCATGACGCGCCGCGGCGTGAGCAGCGGCAGTTCGGCGCCGTTTCCGTTCGCCGAGTGCTCCGGAGACACAGCAGGGAAGCTACCCGTTGGCGAGGCGCTCGAGACGGCGAAGGCCCCGCGTGACGCCGTGCACAGCCGGTTCGGCAAGCGGCTCGCCACGCCTGACGACGCCCACCAGGGTGGCGCCGGCTGCGAGGTCGGTGACGTAGTGCTCGCCGAGGTAGACGAGGGCGAAACCGAGGGTCAGCGCATAGGCCCAGCCAACCGCGCCGGCCGCCCGGCCGGCTTCGCCGAGCGAGAGCGCGGCCATCGTCGAGGTGGCGAAATGCAGCGAGGGCATCGCCGCCCAGGGGTTACCGCCGAGGGCTCCGTACATCGCCGGCCAGGCGGAGCGCCAGGTGTCTTCGCCGACCGGAACCATGATCCGCCGCACCTCCTCCCCGGTCAGGCCCTGCTCGGAGGCCCACCAGGGAGGCGCGGTCGGGACGAGGAAATAGCCGACGCAGCCGAGGTCGAAGACGGCGGCCATCTGTCGTGCCGACCGCGGGAAGCGGTCGGGGTGGCGAAGCAGGATGAATAGCAGCGCCAGGTAGGGCTCGAGGAACCAGAGCCAGTGGACCCAGGTGAGGAAGCGGTCGAGGAAGCGGGTCCCCGGCAGGCGGGCGACCGCATGCTGGAGGCGGACGTTGGGCAGGCGGCCGAGGCCGATCCCGCGGTCGACCGCGATCGGGTAGCGCGTGCGGAGCCGGCGTCGCAGCCGCTCCGGGTCGTCGTAGGGAAGCTCGTGCGCCATCGTGAAGCCCCACATCTGCAGTGCGAAGAGGCCGATGTCGCGCTTGTGCGAGCGCGGATAGAGCACCGCCAGCGCCAGCGGGCCCGTCGCGCAGGCGGCGATCGTCACCGGAGCCGGGATTCGGGCGCGGCGTCGCAGCAACGGCACCGCGACCGCCGCCGCGATCGCCCCCGCTGCTCCGGCGCGCACCGCGGTTCGCAGCGCCGGAGATGGACGGGGTCGCCTCCGCATGAAGGCGGCGAGTATATGGAGCCCCGCCGCACCGACAGGCCGATGCGCGGCCGCCGGGCGCCTCCCCGCCTGATTAGAATGGCCGCGCTTTGGCCCCTCACTCTCCTGGCACGGACCAGATCGAGACTCTGCTTTGGATCGGCTTCGTCGCCGCGACGATTCTCATCGTCGCGGTCAACGCCGGCCTGATCTACGCGCTGCGGCGCCGCCGCGCCGAGCATCACGCCGAAGCGCGGGAGACGAGCGTCGGCCGCCGACTGCAGCTGCGGGCAGGAGGCGCCCTGGCCGCCTTCGCCGTGGTCCTGCTGGTGCTCAGCCTCGTCTACACCGAGCGGGCGAGGGAGGCGCCGGCGAGCGGGCCGGCTGGGCTGCAAGCCGAAGAGCGGCTGCGGATCGAAGCGACCGGCCAGCAGTGGCTGTGGCGCTACGACTACCCCAACGAAGCCTTCTCCTACTACAAGCTGGTGGTCCCGGTCGACACCGCGGTCGAGCTCGACCTCGTCTCCACCGACGTCGTCCACACCTGGGACGTTCCCGAGCTGGCCGGCAAGCGCGATGCGGTGCCCGGCAAGACGAACCAAGTCCTCTTCAGCGCCGATCGGGAGGGCACCTACTTCGGCCAGTCGGCGACCCTGTCGGGCCAGGCCTACGCGGCGATGCGAACCGAGGTCGAAGTCGTCTCGCCCGAGCGCTACGAAGCCTTCATCGAGCAGCGCAAGAGCGACATCCAGGCGGCGCAGGACCGCGTCGTCGGCCTGATCAAAGCGGGGGAGACGCCATGAGCGCACCTGTCAAGCGGCCGGAGCTGGTCGTCGACGGCCTCCCGGCGCGCCGCCCGCGCTGGATCGAGATCGCGACCAGCGCCGACCACAAGGACGTCGGCCGCATGCTGATCGTCACCGCCCTCGGCTTCCTCTTCCTCGCCGCGGTCGAGCTGCTGCTGATGCGGTTGCAGCTGGCGATTCCCGAGAACACCTTCCTCAGCCCGGTCGTCTTCAACCGAATGCTCTCGCTTTACGGGGCGACCGCGGTCTTCCTCTTCGCGCTGCCGCTCGCGCTCGGTTTCTTCTACTACGTCGCGCCGCTGCAGATCGGCGCCCGCGGCACCGCTCTGCCCCGCCTTGGCCAAATCGGTCTCTGGCTCTACATGGCGGGGGCGACGGTGCTCTACGCAGCGCTGCTCTTCACGCCACCGGAGGCGGGCGTCAACCCGCTGGCGCCGCTGACCAGCGTGGCCTTCATCGGCAACAACGGGGTCGACGCCTGGGCGGCGGCGACCGGCCTGGCGATGCTCGGCTTCGTCCTCATCGCAATCGACCTGGCCGCGACCCTGCGCAAGCTGCGGGCGCCCGGCATGGCCTGGCGGCGGATGCCGGTCTTCTCCTGGGCGGCGGCGATCTGCTCCTGGCTGCTGCTCGTCATCGGGCCGGTGATGATCGCCGCGATCGCGATGCTGCTGATCGACCGTAACTTCGAAGGGATCTTCTTCGCCGGCGACGCCGGCGGGGCGCCGCTGCTCTGGCAGCACCTGAGCTGGATCTTCTTCACCGGCGCCTACATGCTGGTGCTGATCGCGGCCCTGGCGGCGATCGCCGAAATCGTCGCCGCCTTCGCTCGCCGGCCGCTCGTGGGGCGCGGCGTGATCGTCGGCTCGCTGGTCGCGATCGCCGTGATCGGGACGCTGGCCTGGATGCAGAACATGATGACCGCCCCGATCGGGATCGGCTGGATGTACTTCGCGATGATCATGTCGCTGGCGCTGATCGTCCCCTTCGGCCTGATCCTCTTCAACCTGATCGCGACCCTGGCCGGCGGGGCGGTGCGGATGCGGGCGCCGCTGCTGTTCGCGGCGGGTGCGGTCTCGGCGATCTCGATCGGCCTCGCCTCGGAGATATCGCACTCGATGGTCGCCGTCGCCTGGCGCCTGCAGCACACCGTCGACAGCACCGCGGCGACCCACTTCTCGCTGGTCGGCGGCGCCGTCTTCGGCGGCTTCGCCGCCCTGCACTGGTGGTACCCGAAGATGACCGGACGCACGATGGGCGAGACCCTGGCGCGGATCTCCTTCTGGACGATGGCGCTGGGGACGCTGCTCGCCTTCGCCCCGCTCTTCCTCGCCGGCGGCGAACAGGGTCAGGTGATCGACGCCTACAAGTTCTTCGACAGCACCGGGGTCAACGGGTACAACCTGGTTGCCTCGATCGGGGTCTTCGTGCTGGCCGTCGGGATCGCGATGACGCTCGTCAACGCGGTCCTCAGCCGCGAGGGCGGCGTCCCCGCCGGCCACGACCCGTGGGGTGGCGACTCGCTCGAGTGGTTCGCGCTCTCGCCGCCGGAGCCCCACAACTTCGACGTCCTGCCCGACGTGCGCAGCGCCCGTCCACTGCACGACATCCGTCAGGCGATCGACCGCCGCCACGGCCGGCCCACCGCGCCGGCTCGCGAATCGCAGCCGGTAGCCTGAGGCCCATGAGCGGCGCTCAGACGGCTGCCATCTCGCAGCGCCCCGCCGCGCTGACCGTCCTGCGCGACCTGGTGACGCTGACCAAGCCGAAGGTGCAGTCGCTGCTGCTCTTCACCACGGTGACGACGATGTACGTGGCGGGCGACCCCTCGCTCGGCCTCGTCCTCCTCACCTGCCTCGGCGGTGCCCTCTCGGCGGGCGGCGCCGGCGCGATCAACCACGCAATCGACCGCGACATCGACCGCACCATGGCCCGCACCGCCGACCGGCCGGTCGCCAGCGGGCGGCTCTCCCCCGCCACCGCGATCGCCTTCGGGGCTATGCTGGGGCTGTCTTCCTTCCTGCTCCTGGCGCTGACCGTCAACCCGCTGGCGGCGGCGCTCTCGCTCTCCGGCCTCTTCGGCTACGTCTTCGTCTACACGCTCTGGCTGAAGCGGGCGACGCCGCAGAACATCGTCATCGGCGGCGCCGCCGGCGCGGTGCCGCCGCTCGTCGCCTGGGCCGCCGTCACCGGTGGGCTCAGCGGCACCGCCTTCTACCTCTTCGCGATCGTCTTCTTCTGGACGCCCCCCCACTTCTGGGCGCTCTCGCTGCTGATGAAGGACGAGTACGCGCGGGCCGGCGTGCCGATGCTGCCGGTCGTGCGCGGCGAGACCGAGACCCGCCGCCAGATCCTGCTCTACACGATCCTCCTCTACGCGGTGACGCAGCTGCCGTTCTGCGCCGGCGCCTTCGGCGTCGAGTACCTGGTCGCCTCGATGGCGCTCGGCGGCGCCTTCATCTACTGCGCGGTGCGGCTGCTGCGCGGCGCCGACCGCCGCTGGGCGCTCCGCACCTACCTCTTCTCGCTCGCCTACCTGGCGCTGCTCTTCCTGGCGATGCCGCTCGACCGGGTGATCTGACGGCCGACGCGTGTTGGTCGTCTGGTAGAAATCCGGCCGTGGATCGCGAGACCGCGAGACGTGACCTGAAAGCCGGCCTGCTGGCCGGCGGCATCGCGGCTGCCGTCTTCGCGCTCTGCTTCGTCGTGGCGACCCTCTACATCGCGTCGTGACCCGGGGCGGGCGAGCGTGAGCGAGCATCGAGAGATCCCCGAGCCCGGCGAGCTGATCTACCCGCCGCGGCCCTCGTGGGCGCCGATCTTCTTCGCCTTCGGCGCCGCCCTCGCGCTCTGCGGGCTGTTCATCGAGTTCATGGTGACCGGCTGGATCTACTCGGTGATCGGCGGCATCGTCGCCCTCGCCGCTCTCCGCGGCATGGTCCGCGGCGCTATCCGCGACTACTACCGCCTGCCACGCAAGCAGCGCGCCCGCGGCGCGGTTCTGCCGGTGGAGACGATCTCTCCGTCTCCGCGCTCCTGAGGTTCTGAGAGGGCCTCAGCCGGGGGTCATGCCGGAGGTTGCTCCGGCCGAGGTCCAGACGCGCACTATGTCGCGAATGGACAGGATGCCGGCCAGGTCGCCGCCCTCGAAGACGACCAGGTGGCGGATGCCGCGAGTCGACATCTCAGCCGCGGCGCGCTCGAGGCTCCAGTCGGGAGAGGCGGAGACGACCCCCTCGCTCATGTGGCCGGAGACCCGCTCGACGTCGGGGTCCTCGCCGTTGCCCAGCGAGATCAGGATGTCGCGCTCGGTGACGATCGAGGGCACCGGCAGCTCGTCGTCGACGACCAGCGCCGCTCCCGTTCCCTTCTCGACCATCATCGCCGCCGCCTCGCGCAGCGTGTGGGCAGGCCCGACGCTCAGAACCACCTCCGACATCCCCTCCCGAACCTGCATCACGTCCTCCTTTACGGCGCTAGCCGGGTTAGTGCGAATCGCATCAAGCCTACCCGACGGCAGGCGTTTCCAACCAGCGTCTGCAGGGGGCTCGACGTATAGACTTCGGCCCGCTCCGCGCTCTGACAACCGATGCCCAAGCCAGCGAACCCGACCCGCCCCCTGCTCCTCCTCGTCGCCCTTGCGGCGATCGCTCTGCCGGCTTCCGGCTGCGGCACGAGCACGACCGACGTCGAGCGTGGGCGGACGCTGTTCGTGCAGAAATGCGGGACCTGCCACGCAATGGCCCAGGCGGGCACGACCGCCCAGATCGGGCCCGACCTCGACGACGCCTTCGCGGCGGCGCGGGCCGCCGGCGAGACCGACTCGACCGTCGAGGGAATCGTCACCGCCCAGGTGGAGAACCCGCGGCCGATGACCGACAACCCGGCGGTCTCGATGCCGGCCAACATCGTCACCGGACAGGACCTCGAGGACGTCGCCGCCTACGTCGGCGAGTACGCCGGGGTCCCCGGCGCCGCGCCGCCGAAAGTGCCGGGCGGCCCCGGGGCCCAGGTCTTCGCCAGCAATGGCTGCGGGGGCTGCCACACGCTGGCGGCGGCCAACGCCGGCGGCACGGTCGGACCCGATCTGGACGGCACGCAAGGGCTTCCCCCCTCGATCATCAGGCAATCGATCGTCGATCCCAACGCAACCGTCGCCAGCGGCTACCCGCCCAACGTGATGCCGGACAATTACGAGTCGATGCTCTCGCCGACCGAACTCCAGCAGCTGGTCGAATTCATCGTCAAATCGGCTGGCACGGGCGGCTGAACAGGTAGCCGAGCGCGGTGGCGCTCGGGCTCCCCTGGCATCATCAGTCCGATGCGTGAGCGCCTGCAGATCGCGCCCCGGCTCTACGCCCTGGTCGCCCTGGTCGCCCTAGCCGCGCTGGCGCTGATCGTCCTCACCGGCGCCGCGGTGCGCCTGACCGGCTCCGGGCTCGGCTGCCCGGACTGGCCCAAATGCTACGGCGGCACGGTGCCGCCGCTGGAGACGCACGCGGTGATCGAGTACGGCAACCGCCTGCTGACCGGCTTCGTCGGCCTCGCGGTGATCGCCGCCAGCGCCCTTGCCTGGTTCAGGCGCCCCTTCCGCGGGCACCTGGCGCTGTTCGGCGCGATGCTGCCCCTCGGCGTCCTCTGCCAGGCGATCCTCGGCGCCCTGGTCGTCAAGCACCACCTGGCGCCGGGGCTGGTGATGGGCCACTTCATCCTCTCGATGCTGCTGCTCGACGCGGCCTTCGCGCTCGCCTGGTGTGCCCGCTACGAGCCCGGCGAGCGATGCGCCTCGAGCGATCGGCTGGGCGTCTGGGCGGTGCGCGCCCTGATCCCTCTCGGCCAGCTGACGATCATCGCCGGCACGGTCGCCACCGGCTCGGGGCCGCACGCCGGCGCCCACGAAGGCGAGCTGGTCCACCGCTTCGGCTTCCAGGGCGTCGAGACGCTCGAGTGGGTGGTCCAGCGCCACTCGGCCATCGCCGCGGCCTTCGGCCTGGCCGCGATCGCCGTCTGGCTCATACTGCGCCGCCGGGGAGGCGACGGGCGGGCGAGCAGGCCGCTTGCCGTCGTGATCGGCCTGCTGGGGCTGCAGGGCACCGTCGGAGCCACTCAGTGGGCGCTGGAGCTGCCCTCGGAGCTGGTCTGGCTCCACATCGCCCTCGCCACCACGACCTGGCTGGCGATGCTCTGGACGGTCGCCACCGCCGGTCGGCTGCAGCCGCGCCCAGCCGCTTATTCCCTCACCGGACCGGCGGCAGAATCCAGCTCAGCCGCAAAGGCCCCGGTTCACGCGCGACTCTAGGCGCGCGACTCGACGCTCGAGAAACGCCCGCTCCCGCTCTACGTCCTCATATAGAAAGTCGGCGCTCGACTTGGTCGATGCGAAATTCACAAGTCCTTTGCATACCGACAGCATACCTAGACCGCAGACAAAACGCTGCGTCAGCTTCCCGCAACGCGCTCGGCCGATAGATCGACCACCACGTGGGTGACGGGAAGGTCGACCTCCTCGCGCGCCCGCTCGACCACTCCCTGCTCCAGCCAGCGCGAGCGCTCCGGCGGGTGGGTCGAGATGACGATCTCGTCAGCCGCAAAAGAGCCCAGCGCATCCGCGATCGCGACATTGGGATCGGAGTCGCCGACCTCACCGTTTGCCTCGATGCCGAGCTCGCCGATCGCGATCAGGGACAGCTCCATTCGCTGCCGCGCCATCTCCATCGCCTCGTCCACGTCCGAAGCCCAGTGCGCCGCGCGGGACGCGGTCAACGCCGGCGTGACAACGAGGATCTCGCTGTCGCGTCCACGGCAGCGGTTGCGGATCTCCTCCAGGAGGGCCTCCCCGCCAACCGTCTCGTTGGCGACGACGAGCATCCGGTGCTTGCCGTCTCCACCGCGTGTGACGGCGACGTTCCGCGGCAGCAGGCCACGCGAGTTGCGATAGGCGACGCCCGCCCCAAAACCCAGCAGCGCGGCCGCCCAGACGGCGCCGATCGCCGGCCTCGTCAACAACGTCAGCACGATCACCGAGATCGCCCCGGCGCCGATCACAACCACCCAGCGAAAAGCGTCAGCCTCGGATCGGAGTGGATTGTGCATGGGCCAGTTTTACCACCCCCTATTCGCAGGGGAAACCCGATAATTAACGATATGGACACTATGTCCGGAGCGAGCTTGGCACGGGAGCTGGGCACTTCGGTGCCGCGGATCACTCGCGCCGTCGAGCGTCTGGGCATCGACGCCAGGCAAGCGAACGGGCGATTCGCCTTCACCCGGGAGCAATCCGATCGCATTCGCCGGGCGCTGGGGATCATGCCGCGAATCGACGGGTTGACCCGCTCAGAAACCGTCATCCTCGCGACCCTGCGCAGCGCTCCTTTCGGGCTCGTCTCGAGGCGAGCCGTGGCCCGACGCAGCGGTCTCTCCCCCACCACCGTCGGTCGCGCCCTGAAATCTCTCACGTCCAGCGGTCTCGTCGAACAAGCGAGCGAAACGATCGGCGCCGGCAGAGCACGCGAAGTGACGGCATGGCGCGCGAACGTCACGCACCCGCGCTGGCCTGAACTGGATGCGGCTCTCGATGGAGTGCATTCCCCGGATCGGCCCAAGCCCGCCGCGGACAAGGTGCCTCGACACCTGCGCCACCTCTTCTGGAACACGGCCGAGAGTCAGCTCGACGTGAACCACGCCGGCAGCTACATAGCCAGGCGGCTCCTGCAGACGATGGATATCCAGGGCCTGGCCTGGGGAGCGCAGGTCCTCAAGCCCGAGGACTGGCGCCGCGGAGCAAAGGCGCGGGGGCTCGACCCCAAGGTCAAGCAGCTCGCGCGCAACCTCGCCACGACGCCGCGGTGAACGACCGCAGAGAAGGCTCCCGGAGCCGCGGTGGCGCGGCTCCCGAGCTACCCGATCGAGTCCGACGCATCCTCCCCGCGGATACGGTCGAACCCTGGCTGACCTTCGCCCCGCATCTCCCCAGGCAGCTCTATCTCGGCGGGGCACCGCCGTCGCCGTCCACCTCGGACACCGCCAAAGCCGCAACCTGGACTTCTTCTTCCACCAGGGGGTCGACTTGACAAGCTCAGGGATCTGCTTGCCGAGCTGGGCGCTTTCGCCGCCGGTGAGCGTCGCTGGGCTCAGGGTCGCCAGCCTCCAGGACCTGATGGCGATGAAGATCAGGGTCATGGCCGAGCGCGGCGAGATGCGGGACTACTTCGAACGTCAGGCGCCACGGCGTCAACCCGAACGGCGATGCCCTGCCACACCTCGACAAGGCGATGGGCGACCTGAGCGACGTCGAAGTCGACGAGCTGCTTCCGATCGGCAAGACCGAGCTGCAGGCGTGGTGGAGCGCCCGTCAAGTCCCGGTGCTTCGAAACTCGGACCGCTTCGGCTGAGCCAGCGAGGAGCTAGTCCATTCTCATCGAAAGAGTCGCGCGCGACATCATTCAGCGCTGCCTGCGACCTTGGGGTCGCAGGCAGCGTCGAACGACCCTCTTCCCCGCTCGCCTCGGCAGACAGCGTTTCCTGACGCAGCGGACTTTGCCTCGCACGCGGTGTTTGCCTTTGGGGCAGCGGCGCCTTTTGGCGGGATTCGGCGGACCGGGGCCCCAGGGGGTCAGAGCGACCGCCGGCAGAGCGGCGGGTGCAGTCTGGCTCAGAGCGTCGGTGCCGGGGTCAAATACCGGTTCCTCGCCCGAGGGGCAAGGACCGCCGCCGGGGCCGGCGACGATCTCGAACGAAGAGGGGATGAGGAACTGGCTGCCGGGCGCCGACCAAGGCGTCACGGCCGCCTCGATGACGAAGTCGTCGCATTCGGGGGGCGTGAGGAGCGGCCCATCGGCCCCTTCGTTCAGCTGCAAGCCGAGGTGGGAAAACGGGAGCTGCGGGAGCTGGTCGAAGGTGGCGATCAGCTGCCCCGTGAGCGGATCGACCTCCCCCGCCCCCGCCTGCTTGACCAGGATGCCGAGCTGGGGGTCCCTGACGACGACGTAGAGGGCGAGGGGCGAGTCGAAGGGATTCTCCGCCCCGGGCGCCGTGGTAGCCGGGCTGTCGGGCTGGGCGGCGAAGACGCGCCCCTCCAGGATCTCTCCCTCCAGGAGCGGGGTTTCGACCTCGAGCGTCCCCACCTCTGAGCCCAGCGGACAGCCAGCCCCCGGGGCGGGCTGGAGCGTCTCCTGCGCGAACTGAGCCGGCGTACACGTGGCTTGACCCGGAGCCCCAGCCAGGCCGCTGGGGACATCCATCCCTTCCGGCAGGGTGAGCGCGATCTTCTTCGCCTCGGATTGAGCGATGCCGCCGGGATCGGCAAGACCATCGTCGAAGAAGTCGATGCTGAGGTTGAGGCCCGAGGGCGTATCGGCCAGATCGGTGGTCGGTTGAGCGTCGACCTGGGGCGAGAAGGCGAGCGCACCGCAGCCGATCAGGCTTGGCGAGGTGGCGGTCGCCATGAACGACTGCGGGGGGTCTTGCCAGGAGATCGCCCCGAAGTCCGTCACGACTGGCCCGCTGCAGCTGCGCGAAGCGGTGAGGAAGGGCTTCTGGGGGATGGCGACTGGACAGCTGCCGGCCGAGAAGGCGCACTGGCCGCGATCGGGATCGTGTACGGGGTTGGCGGGGACCCCCCAGATGGCTATGCGGGCGCTGTAGAAGAGCGCCGCCTGGGTTAGGTCGGAGATCTGGACGAAGCCGCTGTGGGGCGGCGTGACGCCGAGTCCGAGCTGCGCCACGACCGGCTGGCCCGCGGCGACGAACCCGATCCTGGCCACCGACCCGGCGGCCGGCGTCAGCTTGTACACGGGGACCGGGTCGAGGAAGTCGGCCGAGCCGGCCGCGATCGGACCGGAGGCGGAGGCGGTAACCCCGCCGACCCCGATCGCGGAGCTGTCCGCACAGGCGTTTTCCTCGCCTTCGATGTCGATGAAGTCGGCGTTGGAGCAGGCCGGCACCGCGGTCGGCATGGCGATGAACCCCGCCGGATAGTCGATCCGCAGGTGCCTGAGGTCGCCGTCGGGGGATTCGAAGCCGGAGTCCTCGACCGTGTTGAGTCGCAGCGTCGTCGTCAGGGCAAATGGATGCGAGCCTGCCTGCCTCGCCGGCGAGCCATCACTCCCGACATAGGCGACGTCGACTTCCTCGAAGCCGAATGCCGCCAGCGCCGTGGCCGGCGCCAGCCCAAGCACGGCCCAGGCGATCGCACCGATGAGGGAAAGCGGTCTCAGGCGCTCCAAGGATATAGACCGTTAGGGCTGTAGAACGCGCCAGCGGGCAACGGCGGCCCGGCCGCTGCGACCGTTGCGATCGATGCCGCGGACAGCGAAACGGTGGCGGCCGGGACGAAGGCGTCGATAGCGGACTGGGGAGCTGCACGGACGCGGCTCGTGGCTGTCCAGCCGGCAGAGGAAGCGCGCCGCGGTGGGCGAGCCACGGAACCAGAAGGTGGCATCGCGCCCAGGAGTGCGTTTGACGGGGCCGTGAAGGATTTCCACCCGCGGAGGCTCGAGCGATGGCGCGAACGGAAACGGCACGGGAGGAGCGATGCCGATGCCTTCGACGGTGGCGAGGTGCGGGGAGCCGGGAGCGTCGCTGGCGATGAAGAGGTCGGCCGCGAGCCAGCCCGGTCGCGTTGGTGCAAAAGCCACCTCGACCGTACAGCTTCCCTGCGGCGCCACGACGAGTCCAGCGGCGCAGGTCCCGCCGGCGACAGGGAATTGATCGGCGTCGGTGTGCAGGAAAACGGCGGTGTGGATCGAGGAAATCGTGAGGTCGAGCTGGCCTTCGTTAGTGACGGTGAAGCTCTTGGCCGGTGAAGGCCCCTCCCCAACGCCGAGCGGGTCAAACGTTTGGCTGGCAGGGGTTATCGCAACCGCCGGCCCGGCTCCGGTGCCACTCAATTTGACGTAAGTCGGCGGCGCCAGACCGCCTTGGCTGGCAACCCCGAGCTGCCCGTTCTTCGGTCCTGCCGATGAAGGATCGAAGGTGACGCTGATCGTGCAGCTTGCGCCGGGGCTGAGTTTCCCGCATTGATTGTCGGCGATCGAAAAGTCGCCCTCTTCGCTTCCAATGCTGACGAAGATGACCGACAGCTCTACGTCTCCGGTGTTGGTGAGCGTGAAGGCTTTGGGCGGCGTGGGGCCGCTATCGGGCATCACGACCCCAAAGTCCCAACTCGAAGGGTCGAAGGCCCAACTCGCCGTTTCGGCGCGGGCAAGCGGGGCGGCGCAGAGCGTCGTGAGCAGGGCCAGAACGGCCACACCAAGCCAAGTCCGGCGCCCGCAGCGACCGACTGTCCCCCCGCCACTCATCGACAAAAGCTTAGAGCGCTTGCTCGAGCCGCTTCTAGAGGATGTAAACAGTGGTGTAGACGATGATCCACATCACGTCTACGAAGTGCCAGTAGATGCCCGCCACCTCGACCCCGAGGTGGTCCTTCGCCGCCGGGCCGAAGTGGCCGCGGAAGGCGCGGATGCTGGCGAAGCTGAGCAGCAGCAGGCCGACGAAGACGTGGGCGCCGTGGAGGCCGGTGAGGCTGTAGAAGATCGAGCCGAAGCCGAGGTCACGGGCGCTGAAGCCGATGTGGACGTACTCGTTGAGCTGGATGAAGAGGAAGGTCGCACCGAGCATCCAGGTCAGGACGAGCCCGAGTTTCAGACCGGCGCGGTTGCCCTTGCGGATCGACTCCAGCGCGTAGTGGATCGTGAAGCTGGAGGAGACGAGGATCGCCGTGTTGATCCCGGCGACGGCGACCGGCAGCTCGAAGGGCTCCGGCGGCCAGCTGGGCGGGTCGACGACGACGCGAAGGAAGAAGTAGGCGGCGAAGAAGGCCCCGAACAGCATGATCTCGGAGACGATGAAGAGCAAGATCCCGAGCGTCTGGCGGTCGATCCGGGAGCTCTGGTTGGCCTCGGGCGGGCCGTGGTGCTCATCGTGGGCGTGGCCAAGGGCGACGGTTGCGCTCTCCATCAGGACCCCTCCCCCTCGGCCACGGCGGCGGCGACCGCGGTCGCCGGCCGGCCCACCTCGAGGTGCTCGACCTGCTTGTCGGTGATCTCGCGGGTCCTGCCGATCAGGTCCTCCTCGAGCCAGCGCGAGCTCTCGCCGGCGAAGGTCGAGATCAGCACCTCGTCGATCCGGTAGTGCTCGATCGCGTTCTGCACGGCGTGGAAGGGATCGGGGCTCATCGGCTGACCGGTGGCGTCGATGTCGGCCCGGTAGAGCTCGGCAAGCGTCGAGGCGAGGTCGCGGACGATCTCGGGCTCGGAGACGTCCTCGGCCCGCGGGCAGACGATCGTGTAGCGGTGCGGGCGGTCGCCGGCCCGCTCCTTCAGGCGGTTGACCAGGTCGGGGGTCGCGACGGTCTGGGTCGCGACGACGAGCGTGTGGATCACGTCCCAGCGAATCGAGTCGTCCTCGATCCGGACCGGGATGTGGGTGATGACGGCGTCAGGCTCAAAGCGGTTCTTCGCCCACTCGACCAGGTCTCTGCGGGCAAAGCCGAAGCGCGTCTCGCTGGCGCAGGAGAGCAGGACCTCGCCGGGTTCGTGGGCGCGCACGGCGTCGTCGAGGCCAAGCGCCGGGTCGCGGTCCATCACCTCGCCGACCGACTCGATCCCGTACTCGGCGAGGATCGACATCGTCACCTCGACCCGGGCCCGGGCGGCGTCGCGCAGTTCGCCGGAACCGATCAGCTGGCCGACCGCGGGCTGGTTCTGCGGCGCCGCGATGGCAACGAGCGGCACCTTCTCGGCGCGCTCTTTCACAGCCCGCACCAGCTTGCGCCCGCCGGCAACCTCGTTGAGGAAGAGCAGCAGCGGCCTCTCCTCCGGGCTGGCGGCGTTCACGTCGACCCCACCGTCGCCGGCTCTGGTTTCTCCGCCTCCGCCGCTTCGCCGCCCATGATCGCGTGGCGGGCGCCCGGCACGCCGAACTCGTAGGGCCCACCGACGACCCGCGGGATCTCGTCGAAGTTGAAGATCGGCGGCGGCGAGGAGACCTGCCACTCGATCGTCTTCGCCCGCCACGGGTTGGCTTCGGCGCGTGGCCCGTAGCGCCAGCTGACGACCATGTTGTAGAGGAAGACCAGCTGGGCGGCGCCGAGCATGAAGGCGAAGCAGCTGATCAGCAGGTTCCAGTCGCCGAACTGCGCGGCGTAGTCGGAGACGCGGCGCGGCATCCCGTCCATCCCCACCCAGTGCATCGGGACGAAGGTGCCCCAGGTGCCCACAAGGGTGCCCCAGAAGTGGACGCGGCCGAGCCGCTCGTCGTACATCCGCCCCGTCATCTTCGGGAACCAGTGGTAGACGCCGGCGAAGATCGTGAAGACCGAGCCGCCGAAGAGGACGAAGTGGATGTGGGCGACGATGAAGTAGGTGTCGGAGACGTGGATGTCGATCGGCACCATGCCGAGCATGACGCCGCTGATGCCGCCGATCGTGAAGGTGACGATGAAGGCGAGCGCGAACAGCATCGCCGTCGAGTAGGTGTGGATCTTGCCGAAGAAGAGGGTTCCCAGCCAGGAGAAGATCTTGATCCCGGTCGGCACCGCGATCAATAGCGTCGTGATCATCATCGGCACCCGCAGCCAGCTGAACATGCCGGCGACGAACATGTGGTGGGCCCAGACCGAGTAGCTGAGGACGACGATCCCGATCAGCGCCAGCGCCATCAACCGGTAGCCGAAGATCGGTTTGCGGGCGTGGGTCGAGATGACCTCGGAGATGATCCCGAAGCCCGGCAGCATCATGATGTAGACGGCCGGGTGCGAGTAAAACCAGAAGATGTGCTGGTAGCTGACCACGTCGCCGCCGCCGGCGAACTCGAAGAACTGGGTGCCGACGGCGCGGTCGAGGAGGACCATGAACTGGACGCCGGCGATGAACGGCGTCGCGGCGACGACCAGCAGCGAGGTCGAGAGGTTGGCCCAGACCAGCAGCGGCATCCGCCAGAAGTTCATCCCGGGCGCACGCATGGTGATGATCGTGACCAGGAAGTTGAGCGCGGTCGCGATCGAGGAGGCGCCCGCGAACTGCACGCCTAAGTTGAAGAACGACTGCCCCAAGGGCGCACCGGTCGAGAGCGGCGCGTAGCCGGTCCAACCGGTGTCGAAGGCGCCGCCGGGGGCGAGGAAGCTGCCGATGAAGAGCAGGCCGGCGATCGGCAGCATCCAGTAGCTGAGCGCGTTGAGGCGGGGGAAGGCCATGTCGGGCGCGCCGATCATCAGCGGCAGGACGTAGTTCGCGAGCCCGGCGAAGACCGGGATCACGAAGACGAAGATCATCAGCACCGCGTGGGTGGAGAAGAGGCCGTTGAAGGTCGAGGCGTCGACGATCTGGGCGCCCGGTTGGGCCAGCTCGGCGCGGATCATCATCGCCATCAGGCCACCGACGAAGAAGAAAAAGAAGGTGGTGACGACGTACTGGATGCCGATCACCTTGTGGTCGGTGTTGAAGCGGAAGTAGTCCCGCCAGCTGCGGGCGCCGTGCTGGGAGTGGTCCTCCGGGATCGTCGGCATCCCGGCCGCCCAGCGCAGCCAGTAGTCGAAACAGCCGAAGCCGGCAAGGAAGCCGAGCGGGCCGGTGATCAGCGGCACGACGACGTGCGGGTAGCCGGTCTGCTCGGTCTGCCAGATCGGCAGGCCGGAGATCTCGCGCAGGACTACGACGAGGCCAACGCCGAAGGCCGCCGCCAGCACCGCGCCGAGCGCTCCGCGAATCCATCCAGGACGCTTGATCGCAGCCGTCATAGGGTCTCCTCCATTATGCCCCGCCCGCCCCGAGCCCAATCGGGTCGGTCTCGGTGTCCTGGACGACGGCCTCCATCAGCGGCGCCGGCACTTTCTGCTCGAGGCCCCCGACCCATTTACGGAACTCGACCGGCGACTCGACCACCACTTTGGCCCGCATCGTCGCGTGGCCGAAGCCGCAGAGCTCGGTGCAGATCAGCTGGTAGGTCCCCTCCTTGTCCGGCGTCACGATCGCCGTCGTCGTGATCCCCGGCACGTTGTCCTTCTTGATCCGCCACTCCGGCACCCAGAAGGAGTGGATGACGTCGAGGGCGTGCATCTTGAAGTGGACCTGGCGGTCGACCGGAACGTGCAGCTCGCCCTGCGACCAAGCCTCGCCCTTGCCCGGGTAGCCGAAGCTCCAGGCGAACTGCTGCGAGAAGACCTGGACCTTGAGCGGGTTCTCGGCCGGATCCTCGATCTCGTTGAGGACGGCCCAGCTGTAGCCGGCGCCGAAGAGGACGATGATCGTCGGGATCACGGTCCAGGCGACCTCGAGCCGGGTGTTGCCGTGGATCGGCTCGCCGTCGGACTCGTCGCCCGGCTTGGCTTTGAACTTCCACAGGGCGTAGAACAGCATCACCATCACCAGCGAGAAGACGAAGGCGGAGAGGACGATCATCACGTCGAGCAGCGTGTCGATCGGCCCGGCCGCGGTGGACGCCCCCTCGCCGTTCCAGTTGATCGGCACCATCACCAGCGAGATCACCGCCGTCAAGGCGAGGGTGGCGGCGAGCATCTTCGCTATCGGCAGGCGGCCCAACATCGGCGGGCGGGCATTCTATTGAAGCGGCGGCGGGAGGCTTTCAGCCTCAGGTGACGCTCGGCACAAGGGCCCGGGGCGCGTTTGCCGGGGTATAGGACGGATAACGCACCCCAGCGTCGAAGAACGGCTACCGCGGCGCCGGCAGATCGCCGAGGCGGCCGGCCGAGGCGGCCAGCACGCCGCGCGCCACGCCATCCCAGCTCCAGAGCTCCTGGGAGGTGGCCACCAGCGCCTCGCGGGCGGCGACACGCTGGTCCTCCGGCAGGCCCAGCCACGCATCGAGGCGCTCGGCGATCGCCTCGACCGCCCCGGTTTCGACCGGGAACGAGGTCAGGCGGCCGACGTCGGCTGGAAGGGCGGCGGCGAGCTCGCGCGAGACCTCGCGCATCCCCGAGTGCCCAGCGGAGACGGGCAGCACGCCGCAGGCGGCGGCCTCGGCGGCGACCATCCCGAATGCCTCCGGGAAGGTGCTCGGCATCACCAGCGCCTCGGCGCCGGGCAGCAGCTCGGCGACCTCGTCGTGCTCGAGCCGTCCGATGAGCTCGACCGAGGAGGCGACGCCGCGCGCGGCCTCGGCGTAGCCGGCGGGTGGATCGGCGAGAAAGGCCGAGAGGATCGGCAGCGGCTCCGCGGAACCGCCCTCGAGGCCCCAGCCGAGACGCGCCACCTCGCGCGCGTCCCCCAGGTCTCCCGCATCGAGCGCCTTCAGCAACCTGCGCAGCCCTTGCTCATACTCGCCATAGCCGGCGATCTGCAACCGCGCGTCCGGATGCTTGGCGAGGACGATGGGCCACGCCGCCAGCAACAGGTCCACGCCCTTGGACACGATGAGCTTCCCGACGAAGACGACGAGTGGCGGTTGCGACCGCAGGTCCTGGCGCGGACGGAACGCTTCAGTGTCAACACCAGGCGGACCGAGGCGGGTCTTCTCTCGAAGGCCGGGCACGTCGGGCAGGGCCGCCCAGAGGGATTCGGCGGTGTGGCGGGAGCCGACCAGGACGCAGCTCGCCGCCCGCATGCCCTCTTCCGCGTAGGGCAGGAAGCGCGGGTGCGGTTTGACCGTGTACTCCAGCGCGGAGCCGTGGATCTTGGCGGCGAAGGGGTCGACGCCGGCGCGAGCGAGGATCGCCGGGCCCATCACGAGATGGCCGGCCAGAGCCGCGTCGAAGCCGCCGACGGACGCGGCGACCGCCCGTACCGCGCCCACGTTGGCGTCGATGTACCGCTGCAGCTCCTCCTCGGTCATCTCCGGGAAGGCCTTGACCTCGAAGCCCTCGTAGGGGTCCTTGACGTAGACGGGAAGCAGGCCGTGGATGTCGGGGTTGTGGATCTCGACGCCCTTCAGCTCGACCTGGCGGTCCTGGCAGAGCAGATGGACCTCGTGCCCGAGCCGAGCCAGCGCGGTCGCCAGATTCGCGGAATAGATGTTGCTGCCGGTGCCGCGCAGCATGTAGCCGTGGAAGAGCAGGACCCGCATCGGTTCCGCGCAAGCTATTAGTGTTCGCGGCCGTGAACGCGAAGCAGCTCTACCGGATGCGGGCCCCGGCCTCGGGCCGCGAGGCACTCGCCCACGCCGAGCCCGGCGCCGTCTACGTCGACCGCGAGACCGGCGAGGAGATGGCGCCGGTGGCGATGGTCCTCCCCCTCGCCCCCTCCGCCTCAGCCCTCCCGCGCACCCCCGACAACCTGCGAGCCTGCCGCCGCTGCGACCAGCTGATCGGCCTCGACGTCAGCGACTGCCCCTACTGCGGCCTCCGCCAAGAACCGCTCTGAGGCGCTCTGGCCTGCGCATCCCTGCGTCCTTGGCCTGCTTGACCAGCCCGCGCCAGAAGCCAGGGGACCAGGACGATCGCCACAGCGATGTATCCCAGGGCCAAAGCCGCGAAGTAGATCGCTCCGCCCTCGGTTCTGGTCTGGTTAGCGGCAATGCTCGCAATCAGGCAGGCGGTCATCCAGACCCTCGGGCTGACTCGGACAAGACGTTTCATAGACCGGAGATTAGCTGAGCCGCTAGCGAGACGAGGTAGAAGGCGCTTCCAAGGAGGAAGCCAGCGACAAAGCCTGCCTCCATCGCATGCTGACGCCTCTCACGCGTAGCGCGAAAGCAGATCGCCCCCATCAGGGCCCCACCAGCGGCTCCCAGAGCGAAGGGAAGTTCGAGGTCGATCGTGTCCGGCCACGGATCCTCAACTCGCGGCAGGACCGCGAGAACAAGCAGCCAAGGAACAATCGCGCGCATGCCTCGACCCTGCCGAGCGCCAACGCACGTGTGGCACGGTAGATGTCAAATCTTCGGTCCAGCTTTGCGACTAGTTCTTCACGCTTCGGCCCCACTCGGCTTGCCGTTGCCGCAAGGGCCATCGGCGCCTACGGCTGTTTGACCACGGTGGCCGTGTAGAGCAACCGCGCGTTGGAGTAGTAGCACCCGTAAGTCTTGGTTTTGCCAACCCCCTGGTGAGGATGCCCGGTCTGAATGTCCTCCTTGGACGAGCAGTGCTCCGGTTTGCGGCTGCCGCGCCAGGTGTTGTCGTCTTCGACGTTGAAGGCGAACATCGGCGCCCAGGTCGGGATCGTCAGCGCGACGACCTGGCCCTGCAGGACCGAGAGCGGGTGGTCGAGGGCAAAGATCACGGTGCTGCCGAAGTAGCGGTTGAGGGTCTGCAGCGGGCTCTGGCGGACCAGCGTGTACTCGGGCGGCTTCGACCCCTCCACCGGGCGCAGGACGCCGACCCGCGCCTGCGAGGGTCTGCCGAGGAATTCGTTGAAGAAGCCGACCTCGTCGGTCGTTTTGGCCGAATCGGTGCGCGAGGGGCGCGAGAGGGTGATCGACCAGGCGACGATCTTGCCGTCGAACGGCACCTCGTAGGGGCGCGGCACCCCGCCGGCGATCGCCTGGAAGCCGGTGACGTGACCCTCGACGCGGCAGGGCACGACCTCGACGTTGTTGACGATTTTGCCCGGGCAGGAGGGCGGCGGCGTCGCGTCGGTGCGGCCAAGGACGACGACGCGCGCGGGCGCCGATTCGGCGGCGCCGGGCCAGGCCGCGGCGACGGTTGCCGCCAACAGGCAGCCGAAGGCCACCGCAAGCAGGGTGCGGGCACGGCGGGCTGGGTTTTCGCCTGCTCTGAGCAAGATCTCAATTTGCAACCCGCCCCTGGCGGAGGGGTTGCGGCCCCGATTCTGCCTTTAGGGACTGGTTAATGGCCCGTTCTCGGCCGGCTGCACGATCCCTCCCCGGTAGTGTTGCCCGCCGATGGAGGCCTCCGACCGCAGCGACGATTTCATCCCCGCCGGCCTCGCCTCGTTCGGGATCGAGGCGGACGAGGTCGAGCTGGCGATGATCGGGGCCGTGCACCAGGTCTTCTGGGGGCCGATCCAGGGCCTGCTCGCGCTCGACCTCGGCGAGATCGAGCCGGAGCGCAACCCCGACCTCTCACGGGCGCCGCGGTGAGCGCCGCGCTCGACCTCTCGCTGCGCGACCAGGCGGCGGCGATCGCCGCCGGAGACGTCGATGCCGCCGACCTTCTCGAGGCGAGCCTGGAGCGAATCGAGCAGCGCAACCCGGCGATCAACGCCGTCGTCGAGACCTTCCCCGAGCGCTCGCGCGAGATGCTGGCGGCGGCCCCGCCGGGCCCGCTGCACGGCGTGCCGGTCGTGATCAAGGACGAGTGGCCGCTGCCCTGGCGGGCAGAGCGCTTCGGCGCCGCCGAGCTGATGCGGCCGACGGCCCCCGGCGAGTCGGGCCCCTACCGTGCCCTGTGCGACGCCGGCGCCGTGATCGTCGGGGTCGGCAACATGCACGAGCTGGGCGCGGGCAGCACCGGCAACGTCTCCTTCTACGGCCCCTGCCGCAACCCGTGGGACACCGAGCGCTGCCCGGGCGGTTCCTCGAGCGGACCGGCCTCGTCGGTCGCGGCGCGGCTGGTCGCCGGCGCCGTCGGCGCCGACGGCCTCGGCTCCGTCCGCTTCCCCGCCGCCTACTGCGGGCTGACGGGCCTGAAGCCGACCTTCGGGCGCTCGGCGATGGAGGGCCACCACCTGGCGCCGGTCACCGATCTGATCGTCTCCGGCCCGCTCTGCGCCGATGCCGCCGACTGCCGCCTGCTCGGCTCGGTCCTCTTCGGAGAGGAGCTGGCCGCCGGCGAGGCGTCCGGCCTGCGGATCGGCGTCGTCCGCGACCCGGTCTCCGAAGACGTGACGCCGGAGGTGCGCGAGGCCTGCGAGGCGGCGATCGAGGCGCTGCGCGGGGAGACCGGCGGCGAGGTTCGCGAGGTCGTCCTGCCGGACCTCGAAGCGGCCACCCTGGCCGCGATCCTGCTGATCAACGCCGAGGGCCTCGCAGGGACGACGCCTGAGCGGTTCAACCACCTGCACCCGGACCTGAGCCCGCTCGCCCGCGCCGTCCTCAAATACCGGCTGCTGCTGCCAGCGCCGGCGCTGGTTCAGGCCGAGCGGCTGCGAACGCTGATGCGGCGGCGTCTCGCCGACCTGTTCGAGCAGGTCGACGCGATCGCCTGGCCAACCGTTCCGGCCCCGGCCCCGCCGCTCGACCCCGCCATGGTCGAGCTACCGTCGGGCGCGCACGGCGCCGACCAGGCAAACGTGCGCGGCGCCGCCCTCGCCAACCTGACCGGCATCCCCTCGATCAGCTTTCCAGTTGGGCTCAGCAGCGAGGGACTGCCGCTGGCGCTGCAGCTGCAGGCAGCCTGGGGACGGGACGAGCTTCTGCTCGACGCCGCTGAGGCATTCGAGCGGGCAAGCGAGCGCCGCTGGGTGGAGTCGAAGCCGCCGCTTGCCGAGGCCGAGCCGACGGGAGCCTAGCGGTGAGGGCGATCGTCGTCGAGGGCCTCGAGCGCGCCTTCGACGAGGTGCTCGCGGTGCAGGGAGTCGACCTCGAGGTCGAGGAGGGCGAAATCTACGGCTTCCTCGGGCCCAACGGAGCCGGCAAGACGACGACGGTGCGGATGCTGACCACGCTGCTGCTACCGACCGGCGGCAGCGCCACCGTCGCCGGCCACGACGTCGTCCGCGAGGCGCGGGCGGTGCGTGCCTCGATCGGGGTCGCGCTGCAGGAGGCGGCCCTCGACCCGCTGATGACCGGCCGCGAGCTGATCCGCCTGCAGGCGACCCTGCAGGGGATACCGAGCGCCGAGGGCAAGCGTCGAGCCGACGAGCTGCTGGAGCGAGTCGACCTGGTCGAGGCGGCTGACCGGCGAGTCGGCGAGTACTCCGGCGGCATGCAGCGCCGCCTCGACCTCGCCGCCGCGCTCGTGCACCGGCCCCGTGTCCTCTTCCTCGACGAGCCCACCACCGGCCTCGACCCGGTCAGCCGCAAAACGATCTGGGAGGAGGTGCGGGAGCTGAACGACGACGGCACCACCGTCTTCCTCACCACCCAGTACCTGGAGGAGGCCGATCAGCTGGCCGACAACGTCGCGATCATCGACCGTGGCCGGCTCGTCGCCGAAGGAACGCCGGAGTCGCTGAAAGCCGAAATCGGCAACCCCCACATCCAGCTGCAGCTCGAGGAAGGCTCGATCGCGAAGGCGGAGGAGGTCTGCGCCGCGATCGGCAAGCTGATGCCGCCCAAGGACGGCCGCACCCTGCTGCTCGAAGTCGAGCGCGGCGCCGCCGACATCCCGCGGGTCGTGCGAGCGCTCGATGAGGCCGGGATCGGGGTCGCCGCGCTGGAGCTCGTCCAGCCCACCCTCGACGACGTCTTCGTCACCAAGACCGGCCACCACCTGGAGCCCGACGAGGAAGAGCGCGGGGAGGAGGAGCCGGCGCCCGCATGAGCGAGCTGGCGACGAACCTGCGGGTCGTGGCGGCCCTCGGCAGGCGCTCGGTCCGCCAGACCTTCCGGCGCCCGCAGCTGATGGCGCCGATCGTCGTCTTCCCGACCCTGCTGCTGGCGGTCCAGACCGGCGGAGCCGGGGCCGCCGTCAACCTGCCCGGCTTCCCACCCGTGCAGAGCTTCCTCCAGTTCATGCTTGCCGGGGCGATGATGCAGTCGCTGATGCTGGCCGCCAACAGCGGCGGCATCGCGCTGGCGGTCGACATCGAGATGGGCTTCACCGACCGCCTCTTCGCCGCGCCGATCTCCCGCTACGCGGTGGTGATGGGCCGTCTCGCCGGGACCGCGGCGCTCGGCGTCGCCTCCGCGCTCTGGTTCCTGACGATCGGGTTGATCTTCGGAGCGGAGATCGCCGGCGGGGTGCCGGGAGCGCTGGTGGCGATCGGGCTGACTGCGGCGGCGACGGTGGCGATCGGCGGCCTCGGGGCCTCGGTCGCGCTGCGGACCGGCCAGGCGAGCATCGTCCAGGGGATGTTCCCGCTGATCTTCGTCATCCTCTTCCTCTCGACCGCCTTCTTCCCGGACGGGCTGATGGTCGAGCCGGCGCAGACGATCGCCAGGTACAACCCGCTCAGCTTCGTCGTCGAAGGCATCCGCGAGCCGATCGTCGCCGGGCTGGACGGGACCGACGTGCTCGACGCCGTGCTCGCGATCGCGGGGATCGCGGCCTTCTCGCTGCTGCTCAGCGCCCGGGCCCTGCGCCACCGCCTGAGGGTGGGAGGCTGACCACCGTGCGGCGGCAGGACATCGCCACCATCTTCGCCCTCGTTGACCGCTCCAAGAACGAGCTGCTGCGGGTGCCGGGGGCGACGATACCGGGCGTCCTTGCGCCGACCATCTTCTTCCTCGGCCTCAACGGCGTCTTCAGCAGCCTCACCCAGCTGACCGGCTTCACCACCGACAGCTACTCGAGCTTCCTGGTTCCGGTCAGCGTCCTGCAGGGAGCCGGCTTCACCGGCGCGGCGGCGGGGGTCAACCTGGCCCGCGACATCGAGCAGGGCTGGCTCGACCGCCTGCTCGCCTCCCCCGCCCCGCGCTGGGTGCTGCTGACCGGGACGGTGCTCGCCGCCAGCCTGCGCGCCTTCATCCCGGCGACCGCCGTGCTGCTGGTCGCCTTCGGCATCGGCGCCCACTGGCCCGGGCTCGACGGCCTGCTGCTCACCTACGCGATGGTCGCCGTCACCGCGGCGGTGGCCGCCTGCTACGCCTCGACCCTGGCCCTCCACTACAAGAGCCAGTCGGCGGCGCCGCTGATGCAGGCCGGGATGCTGGCGCTGATCCTGATGACGACGGCCTACGCGCCGCTGGAGCTGCTGCAGGGCTGGCTGCAGGACGTCGCCCGGCTCAACCCGATGACCCTGGTCGTCGACGCGGTCCGGCAGGGCTTCGTCGGCACGATCACCTGGGAGGAAACCTGGCCCGCGATCGTCGCCCTGACGGCGATGCTGACGCTCGTCGGGGCGCTCTCCCTGCGCGGAATGCGCCGCACCGCGGCGTGAGCGCCCGCCGACGGGCCTCAAAGCGGACTATGTCTCCGTTCTCAGGCCAGTCGGCAGCTGAGCTTGCCGAGGGCGTGCTGCGGCGGAACTGGATCGAAGGCGAGCGCCGCGGCGTCCCGTTCGCCTACACGCGGCCTAGCCCCCAGCGCTACCCGTGGCAGTGGTACTGGGACTCTTGCTTCGCGGCGATCGCCTGGCGCCGCTTCGAGCCAGGCCACGCCCGGGCGGAGCTGGAGACCCTTCTGGCGGCCCAGCGCGAGGGCGGCTTCATCGGTCACACGGTCTTCTGGGACCGCCCCGTCTCACTGAGGCGCCTCCCCTTCTACAACGTCGCCTCCCGCAGCTCGTTCCAGACCGAGACGATCCAGCCGCCGCTGCTGGCCTGGGCCTGGCGGATCGCAGTCGGGGACCCCGGTGACGAGCCGCGGATCGCCGCCCAGGCGGACTGGGTGGCGGCCAACCGCGACCTCGACGGCGACGGCCTGCTCTGGATCGTCCAGCCCGACGAGTCCGGCCTCGACGCCTCGCCGAAGTTCGACCCGGTCTGGGGCCGGCGGGCCAACGGCCGCATCGGCTTCCCCGGCCTGGTGCGGCGCAATCGCAAGCTCTGGTTCGACGCGCGCCGGATCCGCGACCGCGGCGGCCCGGTCGTGTGCGAGATCCTCATCAACACCCTCTGGTCACTCTCGCTGCAGGCGCTCGGGCGCCGATCGGCGACGCCGGCCCTGGTCGAGCGGCTCTGGGATGAGCGACACGGGGCCTTCTTGGACGAGGTGCGGCCGAGCGGCGCCCGGCCGCACGTGCTCACCTGCGCGGCCCTGGCCCCGCTTGCCCTGCCCGACCTGCCGGAGGAGATCGGCAGGCGCCTGGTCGAGGAGCACCTGCTCGCTGAGGACGAGTTCCTGACCCCGGTCGGGCCACCGTCGGTCGCTGTCCGCGAACCGAGCTACGAGCCGAGCGGCGGCCGCGGGCCGATCCGCCGCTACTGGCGCGGCCCGACCTGGGTCAACACCGCCTGGCTGGTCTGGCTTGGGATGCGCCGCCTCGGCTACCACCAGGAGGCGGAGCGCCTGGCGAAGGGCCTGATCGGCGCGGTCGAGCGAGAAGGCCTGCGCGAGTACTACGACCCGAGAAGCGGACGCGGCCTCGGCGCCAAGGACTTCTGCTGGTCGGCCCTGATCGCCGAGCTCGCGGACCCCGAGCCCGCCACAACGAGCTATTTGTAGCGGTAGGTGATGCGGCCGCGATCGAGGTCATAGGGCGACAGCTCGATCTTGACCCGATCCCCCGGCAGGATGCGGATGTAGTGGCGACGCATCTTGCCCGAGATGTGGCCAAGCACCTCGTGATCATTGTCCAGTTTGACCCTGAACATCGTATTCGGAAGGGCCTCGGTGATCTCGCCCTCCATCTCGATCTTCTCCTCTTTTCCCATGCAGCCGGGAGCCTATCTCAGCGAGCGGAACAAAGCATCGAGAGAGAACGGCGTCGTGTCCCCAATGCCCACGCGGCCAGAGGCTCGCCGGGGCGACCAAGGGCCGGAAAGATTCCGGCCCTTGGTTTCGCCGTTCGAGACATCGGCATTGCCTATGGGTGCTTATTCAGCTGTGTGTGTGATGTTTACCTGTGGACCAAGCGGCTGGCCTGCTCCTTCGTCCCGGAACCCTCTGATTGTCGTCGAGCCGTGCAATGTGGCCGTGTGATTTGTACCAGTAAAGATACAGACCCCGCCGTGAAACTCTGTGTTGAACTGAGTTGTGTTGGCATCCAGTGTGAGAAAATGTTTTCCGTTGAAGTCAATAACATTCGTATACGTAATGCCTTGAGCTGTCTGTGGCCGCATTGTAATTACGCAGTTAGGATGGTGAATTTCTATCGCTTTACCAGCCGGACAATCCACATGGACTGTTCCGCTTCCTCCCGGTGTAAATGTATAACTGCAACCATTGAGTGTGACAACCGATGAATCGGGAGATTCGCCTGTTGTAAAGCATTTTGTGTAATCTGGAGTAACGGTGATAGAAGTTAATGTATTTCCAGAATCTGTGCCATTGTAAGAAAACAAGTCACAATCGAACCCGCCACTGAATCCATGCAAAGTGAACTCTGTTTGGTGCGATCCCGCATCTGATCCCAAGAAGGTCGTTTTTCCATTTGGAGAATCCGAAGTGAAATGCCCGGTCGACGTCGCCGAGGCGCTCATCACTGAGACCGTGCTCATCGCAAGGGCAGCGAGAAAGCCGAGGCCAAGTGCTTTGAACTTGAGGCTCATGTTCATTCCTTTCCATTACCAGCTAGAGCTGTGCCCTCCCGGACCCAGCTCCCTATGATGAAGCACCGGCGTCTACTCCATTGCCTCCGCGAGGCTGTCTCCTTGACTATGTCGCTGTGATGTTTACCTGCGGACCCCCTGCTTTATCCTCGAATCCCCTAACTGTCAACGAGCCACCCAGTGTGGCGGTGTGATTTGTGCCGGTGAAGACACAGATGCCGCCCTCATACTCGGTGTTGACCTGAACTGCGTTGAAGCCCAGTGTAAAGATATGCTTACCGTTGGGATCGATGACTGTTCCATACGTAATACCCCCAACCGTCTGGGGTGTGATTTTAATTGTACAGTTGGGGTGGTGCACTTCGATTGATTTATTTTCCGGGCAGGCCACATGGACTGTGCCGGTACCGCCCGATGTAAATAAGTAATAGCAGCCATTGACTGTTATCGTAGAGTTGCCTTGAGGGGCTTCTGTTGTGTGGCATTTCTGGTACGACGGAACGATTGTTATTTCCGTCGTTGTCGACACGCCAGCTGTACCTTGATAGGCGATTTCGTCGCAGACACTCCCGCCTGCCAGACCGTGGGAGGTGAACTCCGTGAAATGCACCACATTATGAGCGCCCACGACTATGGTTTTTCCGCTTGGAGAATCAGAGGTGAAGTGCCCACTAGAGGTCGCTGAAGCATTCATGACAGTGACGGCGCCCATCGTAAGGGTGACGAGAAGACCGAGGCCGAGTGCTTTGAGCTTGACACTCATGTTCATTCCTTTCCGTAACCGCCAGCCCTGTGTCCTTTCGGGTCCCAGCGCTAGGCTTGTGTCGAGAGCGGCGATCAATAGCCGCGGGCAGTCAAAAGATCAAAGATTTATTTATTAATTAACGGCTCCGGTTCTTTACGGCCATGAACTCCCTGCAGGTCACATGTGAGCCCCCTTAAGTCCGGCGCGCTTTCGCGCACCGCGCAGAGCCGCGCCCAAGCCAAAGCCTCTCAACTCCTGGGTATGTCTCAACTTACGATGTATATGTGATGCTCTGTTGGTTGAGCGGATTTGTGTCGTCGAACCCTCTGATTGTTGCCGAGCCATGCAGTGTGGCGGTGTGATTTGTACCGGTAAAGATGCAGATACCGGCCTCGTATTCGGAGCTGAATTGCACTTTATGGAATACCGGTGTGATGATGTGCCTACCGTTTTGGAGATCTGTTAGATATGTGACACCTTGAGCCGTCTGGGGTTTGATTTTGATCGTGCAGTTGGGGTGTGTGATTTCGATGCTTTTACCCGTAGGGCAATCCACATGGACTGTGCCATTGTCCCCTGGTGTAAATGTGTAAGAGCAGCCATTGACATCGATTACGGTCGTATCGGCCGCTGAGCCTGTTGTATGGCATTTTTTGTAGAAGGGGACGATTGTGATGTGGGTCGATGTATTTGAGGACATTGTCCCGTGATAGGCGACGTCGTCACAGACCACACCGCCTTCCAGTCCATGAACTGTGAACTCGGTTTGGTGTGGGGTACCGGGAACCTCAGCACCCAGGATTGTGGTTTTTCCAGTCGGGGAATCAGAAGTGAAGTGCCCGTTCGTCCTCGCCGAAGCGTTTATCACGGCAACAGCGCTCATCGCCACGAAGGCAAGGAGGCTGAGGCCGAGTACTTTGAGCTTGAGGCTCATGATCGTTCCTTTCGGTCGCATGCGAGCGCCAGAGGGCCCCTCAGGACCCGACGGTCGATCCCGGTATTCGGGATGCGCTATCCATAGCCGCGCACCGTAAGTCAATCAAGAAATCTCTAGCAATAGCCCACGCGAGCTGCGGGCCTGGCCACCTAGGTCAGCCACGGAAGCCACAGGGCTATGCGGTCCTTGCGCGATCCCGGATGGTCTCGCCGCTTAAGGCGGCGGGCAAAGGGGCTACCTAGCGCCCGGCTCGGCGTCCCGTCCCATGCCGACACCCAACCGCCCTCAACACCGGCCGCAGGCTGAGCCGCTTGCCGTTCTGGGCCTCTAGGGCGATGTTGGCCCGCGAAGTGCCCGAGCAGAGGTTGCGGCTGTTGACGATCAGGCCCTTCTGCCCTCCCCGCATGCTCAGCACCGCTCTGGTCAGCGGCGCGTCGGGGGCGTCCTCGAAGGTAGCCCGGATGCCGCCTTTGATCGAGTCGATGCGGGCCGAGACCTCGACGTCGACCAGTCCGTGCAGGTCGAGGACGAGGTCGGGCAGGTTGTTGTCGGAGGAGCGCAGGTAGACGGGGCCAGAGAGGGGCTCTTCGAGGATCGGGGTTATGGCGGTGGCTTGGCCGTAGATCGCTCCTTTGGGGCAGTTGTCGGCGGCGAATTGCACCCGGGTGCAGATCGTCCTGATGTGGCCCTGGTCGAGGAAGGCCGAGCGCGGCATGCGGGCGATGAGGTCCGCCAGGTTGGCATCGCCAGGCCTTGGCCGGTAGACGCCACGCAGGGCTGGGTGGCCGCCGCGGGCGGTGCCGCCTTTCAAGCTGAGCGAGACCCGCGGCTTGAATCCCAGTCGCGAGCAGTTGGCGGCCTGGAAGCGAGCCGATTTGGCGACCGGGGCGTCGTCTGCGGTGCTGAAGAGATTCGATCCCCCGCCCCAGATCTGCGCCAGGGTGGCGAAGCGGTTGCAGCTGGTCGGGTTGAGGGTGAACTGGGGGCCGTCGACGGCGACGCGGATGTCGCGGACCCGCAGGGGGATGCCGGCGAGGATGTGGGGGATCGGGTCTGAGCTTGAGCCGTCGACGCTTGCCTTGCCGGTCTTGGGGTCGACTCTGAGCGCCTGGCGCACGACCACCGTGCCGACGTCGAAGGGGCCGGCCACGGCGGGGACGATGCCGAGGACCGAGAGCGGCGCTCCGTGGGTGGGGCCGGCGAGGTAGAGCTTGCCGGTGGCGTAGGTGAGCTGGGAGCCGACCCCGGCGCCGCCCTTGACGTTGCCGATCTCAGAGTTGGCCGGGCAGCTGGGCGAGGCGAGCTCTGCCCGCCCGGTCTTCAGCTTGGCGGCGGCGATCTGTGCGTCAGAGCATTTCTCCACCCCGGCCAGCTTGGCGATCATGCCGGGCGGCAGGGTGGCGTCAAAGCGGGTCAGGTCCTGGTCGCCGTCGCGTCTGGTCAGCCGCATGTGGAAGGGCGAGTAGGAGCCGGCGTTGTTGTTGAGCGAGCCGGCTTGGAAGCCCGGGGCAAACGGCGGCGCTCCAGCAGGGG